>ERZ827524.823-NODE-823-length-36523-cov-18.010886_pt1 | contig 36523 bp, 38 predicted proteins | sample MGYA00519702_ERZ827524 | MGnify/ENA primary metagenome ERZ827524 (study PRJEB31778, sample SAMEA3449341) | human gut metagenome | biome: human gut; feature: human-associated habitat; material: faeces | place: United Kingdom | collected 2010/2012 ...
GGGTTCGGTGAAGAAATTGCAATATTACAGTCTTAACAAAAAGAGACGGGCCGAGGCCCGTCTCCTTTTGCTTTTTCACGCACTTTCCCCGCCATAAAAACTCAAGGTTGACTTTTGCGGAAAATACGCTAAGATGGAGGGTAGAAAGGGTACCCAATTCTGTTAAAAGTGTGTAGGAGGTCACCTGATATGAAATTCTCCAGCAAGGTCCAGAAATGCGGCCTGTCCCCCATGCGGAAGTTCCATCCCTACGCCGTGGCGGCGGAGGCCAAGGGCAGAAAGATCTATCACCTGAACATCGGCCAGCCGGACATCGAGACCCCCAAGGCGTATTTCGAGGCCGTGCGGCATTTTGACCTGCCGGTGCTGGAGTATGCCCCCTCCCCCGGCATGCCGGTGCTCATCGACGCCATCCGGCATTACTATGACAAGCTGGACATGCACTTCGACGCCGGGGATATTCTCATCACCAACGGCGGCTCCGAGGCCCTGCAGATCGCCTTCAACTGCATTCTCGACGACGGCGACGAGATCCTGATTCCCGAGCCCTTCTATCCCAACTACAACACCATGGTGTGCACCTGCGGCGCGTCCATCCACCCCATTCCCACCAGCCCCCATGAGGGTTATCGCTATGCCGACCGGGCCCGCATCGAGGCCGAGATCAATGAGCACACCCGGGCCATCGTCTGCACCAACCCCGGCAATCCCACCGGCGTAGTACTGACGCCGGAGGAAATGCGCATGCTGGTGGACGTGGCCAAGGAGCACGGCCTGTTCATCATCGGCGACGAGGCGTACCGGGAGTTTGTCTACGCCGGGGAGCCTCTGCAGTCCATGGGTCAGTTTGCGGACGCGGCGGAAAACGTCATCGTCATCGACACCGTGTCCAAACGGTTCTCCGCCTGCGGCGCCCGCATCGGCTGCCTGATCACCCGGAACCGGGAGCTGATGGCCCACGCCATGAAGTATGCCCAGTGCCGCCTGTCGGTGCCCACCCTGGACCAGGTGGCCTCCGCCGCCCTGTACGACGTGGGCCCGGAGTATTTTGCCGCCGTGCGGGAGGAGTATAAGCGCCGCCGGGATACGGTGATGCAGAAGCTCCAGGCCATCCCCGGCGTCATCTGCGAGTGTCCCAAGGGGGCGTTCTACGTCATGGCCCACCTGCCGGTGGACGACGCCGACACCTTCCAGCGCTGGCTGCTGGAGGAGTTCGAGGACAACGGCGACACCGTGATGTTCGCTCCGGGCGAGCCCTTCTATGCCACCCCCGGCCGGGGCCGCAGCGAGATCCGCATCGCCTATGTGCTCAAGCAGGAGGACCTGGAGCGGGCCATGGACCTGCTGGCCCTGGGCATCCGGGCCTATAACGCAAGATAAAGCATCCCGATACGCAAAAAATCTGTTGCTGCGAGTCGGCCCACGGGCTGGCTCGCAGCAGCTTTAGCCATAGCAGCGCATGGCTTGTGCCGGTCCGGCATCTGTACAGCGCCGGGCATGCTCGGAGATCGCTTCCTGCTTCTCCAAGGCGCACTGCCGTGAGTCCGTCCGCAGGCGGCTGCGGTCCTGCATCGGCTGTCCGACCTCTTTACAGGCGGGCTTTTTTGTAGTATTCTGGGTCATAGTTGACGCCTCCCTATTGATAGATTCCGTTTCCGGATGTCATGAATTATACATTCGGCGGGAAGCGGCGGCTATGTGGAATGGACGGGAACTTTTGCGATATCTTTGTGAAGGTATCACAAAGGAGAACCAGAAGAAGGAGCAGCTATGGACTTGAGCCATTTTGACCGATATCCCACTGTGGAGGAGCTTCTGAGGCTCCCGAGCTTCAGCTGCAGTCGAGTCTGCGGCGGCCATGCAGGACTTGACCGCCTTGTGCGGGGAGTCAACCTGACGGATACGCCGGACTATTCCCGCTGGCTCTCTGCCGGTGAACTGCTTATCACCACCGGCTTTTCCATTGCCGGGGATCAGCAGGCCGTTGATGCTCTGCTGCCCACGGCGGAACGCTGCGGACTGTCCGGCGTCTGCATTAAGGCCGGCAGATATCTGCCGGATGTTATGCCTGCCGGGCTGGTGGAGGCGGCAGACCGGCTGTCCCTTCCGCTGATCGCGCTTCCGGCACAGGCGAGATTTTCGGACCTGGCCAGCGCCGTGTCCCAGGAGATTGCCCGGCGGCAGATTCCGGCCGAGCAGGAACGGAGAGAAGCGCTGTGCCTTGCCCAGCTGCTGAGCGCTCCGCTTTCCGACAGCGCCGCCCTGCAAACGGCTCGGGAGCTGGACATAAACCCCGAACAGCCACACATGATCCTGCGCCTGCACATCGAGGCAGCCGCATCGGAAAAACGCCGCCTGATGCACGAGGCGGTTCACTGCTTCCGACAGGCAGGTGTCCAGGTCTGGGCCGCTGTGCTGGATGGAGAGTTGGTGATCCTGCTGGCGTGTGGGGATGATCCTGCCGCAGAGGAGAGCTTTTCCCGTATAGCGAAGATGTTCACCGCCGGATGCCCGGAGAGAAGCTCCTGCGGCATCGGGCGGCCATATGCCGGAATCTGCGGATTGCTCCGGGCCGATGACAGCGCCCGCACGGCGCTGCAAATGGCGCGTGCGCAGGGGATTTCCTGCCTGACGGATGACCCGGCAGGGGTGGTGCGGATGATTGGCAGCGATTCGCCGGAGGCGGCCATTGCCTCCTATGTCCGGGATCACCTGGCGCCGATTTTTTGCCAGGAGTCCGGGCGGCGGCGCGAACTGCTGGACACGCTGGAATGCTGGTTTGTCTGCTTCGGCAACCAGCGGCAGATGGCCCAGCTGATGCACCTGCACTACAACACGGTTGCCTATCGCCTGCATCAGCTGTGGGGCATACTCCCCGGCGGACAGCCCGAGGGCGATGCAAGACTGGCCCTGCAAACGGCGCTGTATCTTTACAGGCAGAGGCCGGATATCTGCAAGCGGTCATAATAAACCGTGCATAGCAGACAAATCAGGCTGCAGGGCTTTTGTCCTCAAAGAACGCACCGCCAGGTGCGTTCTTTTTTCACAGGCACATGCTCACCGGCCAGGCCAGCAGGACGGACACGGCGGCGTGGGCGGCCTTGGCCGCCAGATACGGCCCCATGGGCAGGTCCGTGCCGGACAGCACGGCGGCGGACTGCCCGTGGACCGACAGGCCGCCCCAGCCCAGCAGGCCCGCCGCCCACACGAAGCCCCGGCGGGTATGGGGCAGGGCCAGGATCCCCTGGGTCAGCTCCACCGCTCCCGACAGCACCGGGTGGCTCAGACCCGTGACCCGGCCCAACACCCGCAGCAGCACCAGAAAGAACACCACGAAGCCGCAGATGTACACCATGGTCCCGGCGGCGTCCCGCACGGCGGCGATCAGAGCCGGGACAAGGGGGGGACGGGCCGGAACAGAGCCGGGACGTTCCGGCGGCTCCGCCGCCCGCCGGGGCAGGGCCAGGGCTATGACCAGCGCCGCCAGAATATGCACCCCCCACAGCAGCACCCCGGCCCGGAGGCTGCCGAAGCAGCCCAGCCCCGCCACCCCCAGGATAAACGCCGGGCCGCAGTTGTTGGAAAACAGCAGCAGGCGGCCGGCCTCCCGCCGGGAGATCCCGCCCCGGCGATACAGCTGGGCCACGGTGCGGGCCCCCACGGGATAGCTGCCCGTAAGGCCCAGGAGAAAGGCCCGAGCTCCGGCTTGGCTGCACCCCAGCAGCCGGGCCAGAGGCCCCAGAGCCGGAGATTCCCCGGCGTCCAGCGCCGTCAGCAGGCCCGACACCGCCAGAAACGGAAACAGCGCCGGGATCACCGATCCGGCGCACAGGGCCAGCCCATCCCGGACGGCCTGGGCCGCCTCCGCCGACCGGGCCAGCAGCAGTCCAAGAGCCGCCAGGCATCCCCAGGCCGCCAGCTTTCCCTTCATATCCCTCACCTCCATGGCCACTGTATGCGCCCCGGCGGTGGGACTTGCAAGTTTTTCCGGCGGCGCGCATAGGGTTTACGGAATCGGGAGAAAGGCGGTGGCGCGGCATGGAGAGAGGGTGGCTGACCCGGGCGGGCCAGGCGGCTATGGAGCGGCTGGACCTGCCGGGGGATATCCCGGCGGGGGTGCCGCATATGGAGCTGATAGGCGAGCGGGAGTTTTTCATGTGCCGGCACCGGGGGGTGCTGTCCTACAGCACGGAAACCGTGGAGATCGGCGGCGGGAGCCTGACGGTGCGGGTGATCGGCACGGAGCTGCAGCTGGTGGCCATGACGGAGGAGGAGCTGCGGCTGCGGGGCCGCATCGCCGCGGTGGAGCTGCGGCCGGGAGGCGGCCATGTATAAGGCGGCGGTGAACTTCCTGCGGGGCCAGGTGCTGGTCCATATCGAAAGCGGCTGCCCGGAGCGGGTGGTGAACCTGTGCGCCGGGGCGGAGGTGCCCTTCTGGGACGTACGGTGGCTGTCGCCGGTGGAGCTGACCCTGCGCACCACCCGGCGGGGACTGGCGCAGGTGCGCCGGGCGGCGGAGCAGGTGGGGGCCGCGGCCACGGTGCGGCGGGAGCAGGGGGCGCCCCTGCTGGCCCGGCGGCTGCGGCGGCGGTATGTACTGCTGGCGGCGGCGCTGCTGACGGTGCTGCTGGTGGTGGAGGGGAACTTCACCATCTGGGAATTTCAGGTCAGCGGCAACGAGACGGTGCCGGACGAGGCCGTCTTACGGGCATTGGAGGATTACGGCATCACCATCGGCACCCGGAGCCTGGACATCGACCAGAAGGACATGCGCAACCATGTGCTGCTGGAGCTGGAGGACGTGGTGTGGCTGGCGGTGAACGTCCGGGGCTGCGTGGCCCGGGTGCAGGTGGTGGAGCGGGTCCGGGGGCAGGACATGGTGGAGGACGGCCCGGCCAACGTGGTGGCCCGGCGGCCGGGGCTTGTGACCCGGGTGGAGGCCCTGGGGGGTCAGGCCGCCGTGGTTCCCGGGGACACCGTGACCCAGGGACAGCTGCTGATCTCCGGGGCGGTGGACCTGGACAACGGGGGGCTGCGGTGGCAGCACGGCATGGGCCGGGTGTGGGCCAGGACCTGGTACGAGCTGACGGCCCAGGTGCCCCTGACGGTGCGGCAGAGGGGGGTCCCCCTGTCCTCCCGGACCCGGTATGCCCTGGATATCGGCAAAAAGCGGATAAAATTATACGCAAAGGGTAGCACATTGGGGGGCGACTGTGATAAAATAACCCAGTATAGGCCCGTGTGCCTGCCCTGGGGCCTGCGCCTGCCCATCACGGTGGCGGCGGAGACGGTGACGGCCTATGGCCCGTCCACGGACGTTCCCCGCAGCACCCGGGAGGCCCGGGACGAGGGTGAGGCCCTGCTGCGGGACCGGCTGACCCGGCTGCTGGCGGATACCGGCACGGCGGAAAGCGTCCGGGTGGACGCGGTGGAGCAGGACGGCTGGCTGACGGTGACCCTGCGGGCGGAGTGCCTGGAGGAGATCGGCCGGGAGGTCCCGCTGACCAAGGAATAAATTTTTGAAGATACAAGGGGAGGAATGCCCAATGGAACAGCGCATCGGTATCGAGCGCATGGAGGAGGCCATCAACCTGTTTGGCTCCTTTGACGAAAATATCCGCCTGCTGGAATCGGAATTCCAGGTAACGGTGGTGAACCGGGGCGGCGAGCTGGTGATCTCCGGTGAGCCGGAGAACGTGATGCTGGCGGAGAAGGCCGTGCAGGCCCTGCTGACCCTGTCCGCCAAGGGGGAGAGCATCAGCGAGCAGCACGTCCGGTATGTGGTGGGCCTGTGCCGCAGCGGCCAGTCCGAGCGCATCGGCGAGCTGACCCAGGACGTGATCTGCATCACGTCCAAGGGCCGGCCGGTGAAGCCCAAGACCATCGGCCAGAAGCAGTATGTGGACGCCATCATGCAGGACACCGTCACCATCGGCGTGGGCCCCGCCGGAACCGGCAAGACCTATCTGGCGGTGGCGGCGGCGGTGGCCGCCTTCCGGGACAAGCAGGTCAACCGCATCATCCTGACCCGCCCCGCCGTGGAGGCCGGGGAGCGGCTGGGCTTCCTGCCCGGCGACCTGCAAAGCAAGGTGGACCCCTATCTGCGGCCGTTGTACGACGCCCTGTTTGACATGCTGGGGGCGGAGACGTATCAGAAATATCTGGAGCGGGGCAACATCGAGGTAGCCCCTCTGGCCTATATGCGGGGCCGGACCCTGGACGACAGCTTTATCATCCTGGACGAGGCCCAGAACACCAGCCGGGAGCAGATGAAGATGTTCCTGACCCGGATGGGCTTCGGCTCCAAGGTGGTCATCACCGGCGACATTACCCAGATCGACCTGCCCGGGGACAAGCCCAGCGGCCTGAAGGAGGCCATGAAGGTCCTGAAGGGGGTGGAGGGCGTGTCCATCTGCCAGCTGGGCAAGGCCGACGTGGTGCGGCATGTGATGGTCCAGCGCATCATCGAGGCCTATGCCCGGTTTGAGGAGAAAAAGAGATGAGAAAGACCCACTATATCCCCGTTACCGCCGACGTGCCCGGCGCCGCCGGCGATGCCAACTGCGCCCTGATCCGCCGCACCATCCGCACAGCCCTGGCGGCGGAGGGGGTCACGGCCCCCTGCGAGGTGGACGTGCTGCTGACCGACGACGAGGGCATCCACCGCATCAACCTGGATATGCGGCAGGTGGACAGGCCCACGGACGTGCTGAGCTTTCCGGAATTTGACTTGGCCCCCGGGGAGCATCCGGGGCCGGAGGACGCCGACCCCGGCACAGGACTGATCCCCCTGGGGGACATGGTGCTGTCCATGGAGCGGGTGGCGGCCCAGGCCAAGGAGTTCGGCCACTCCCGGCGGCGGGAGCTGGCGTACCTGGTGACCCACTCGGTGCTGCACCTGCTGGGCTACGACCACCTGGACGAGGGGCCTATGAAGGAGCAGATGCGGGCCCGGGAGGAGGCCGTCATGGCCCTGCTGGGCCTGGAGCGGTGATACACGATCAAAGGAGATTTGCCATGAAGATACGGAACCTGTGCGCCCTGCTGCTGGCGCTGATGCTGCTGGCCCTGGCGGGCTGCGGCCAAAAGGAGCAGCCCACCCAGCCGGAGAACCCGGACGTCCCCCAGGAGGAGGAGACGGTGCCAGTGCGGCTGGTGTGCAGCAACGGCTCCACCACCCTGCGCTTCAGCCGGGAGGAGAACGGACGCTGGCTGTGGGCCGATGACAAGACCTTCCCCCTGGACGAGAGCTATGCCCTGACCCTGCTGGAGACGGTGCAGGGCATCGAGCACCTGCCTCCGGTCACCACCGCCGCCCAGCTGGCGGATTACGGCCTGGACAGCCCCACCAAATACGTTACCGTCACCGACAGCCAGGACACGTCCGTCACCTATCGCCTGGGCAGCGAGTCCGACGGCAGTGTGTACGTCTATCGGGAGGGGGCCGAGGCCACGGTGTACGCCGTGCCGGACCTGCTGGGTCAGATCGGCCGCAGCATCTATGACATGATGGCCCTGCCGGAGCTTCCGCAGCTGACGGCGGAGAATGTCACCTCCCTGACCGTCACCGCCGGAGAGAGCACCCTGACCCTGACTCCTGCGGAGGGGGCCTGGACCGCCGATGGCCGGGATGTAACGGATCAGCTGGCAGACCTGACTGCCTGGCTGGGGGATATGCACCTGGCGGCCTGTGTGGACTGGCGGCCCAGCGCCGGGGCGGCGGCTCTGTGCGGGCTGGACCAGCCGGGTGCAGTTCTGACGGCGGAGTATACCCATAACGGGGTGCAGCACAGCTTCACCCTGACGGTAGGCGGTCAGCGGGGTGCAGGCTACTGCGTCACCGTTTCCGATGACGACACCATTTATCTGATGAGCGCGGAGGCCCTGGCCCCGCTGCTGGCCCTGGCCCAGACGGGCCTGGCATAAAGAAGGAGGCGCTCCATGCGGCTGCTTGTGATCGAGGATGAAAAGCGCCTGGCCCAGAACCTGGCGGAGCTGCTGCGGCGGCAGGGGTACACCGTGGACGTCAGCAGCGACGGCGTGTCCGGCTACGACAACGCCTCCACGGACCTGTATGACCTGATCCTGCTGGACGCCATGCTGCCGGGGATGGACGGGTTCACCCTGCTGCGGAAGCTGCGCGCCGGGGGCCACGCCGTGCCGGTGCTGATGCTGACGGCCCGCAGCGACCTGTCCGACCGGGTCCAGGGACTGGATTGCGGGGCGGACTATTATCTCACCAAGCCCTTTGAGCCGGAGGAGCTGCTGGCCTGCGTGCGCTCCCTGCTGCGGCGGGGCGGCGGCGACGCCCGGACCGACGATGCCATCACCTTCGGGGATCTGCGGCTGGAGCCGGGGACCTTTCAGCTGTCCTGCGGGGAGCGGTCCTTGCGGCTGAGCCGCCGGGAATACGACATGCTGGAGCTGCTGCTGCGCAGCCAGGGCCGGGTGGTGCCCAAGGAGCAGCTGCTGCTGAAGGTGTGGGGCTATGACTCCGACGCCGAGGACAACAACGTGGAGGTGTATATCAGCTTCCTGCGGCGGAAGCTGACCCATCTGCACTCCGCCGTCACCATCCGCACCCGGCGGATGGTGGGGTATTTCCTGGAGGTGGAGGCATGATCCGCCGCCTTCGCTGGAAGATCGTGGCCATCAACATGGCCATGGTGACGGCGGTGCTGCTGGCGGTGTTCGTGGGGGTGCTGGTGTCCAGCCGGGCCGCCGTGGAGCGCACCGTGAACCAGCGGCTCATGCAGGTGGTCCAGACCGGGCGGTATGACGCCTCCCTGCCCGGGGAGGGGTCCGCCGCCCCCTGCTTTGTGGCGGACGTGTACCCCAGCGGCACCGTGCGCCTGTCCGGCAGCAGCTATTACCGGCTGGATGACCAGGATGCCATGGCGGAGATCGTTACCGCCTGCCTGGAGCAGGGGGATTCCTCCGGCATCCTGCGCAGCTATCATCTGCGGTATCTCCGGGCCGATGGGCCCCTGTATACCCGCATCGCCTTCACCGACGCCGCCCAGGAGGACGCCACCCTCCGGGCGGTGGTGAAAATGTGCCTGATCGTAGGCGTGGCGGCCCTGGCGGTGCTGCTGGGATGCAGCTGGCTGCTGGCGGGTCTGGCCGCCCGGCCTGTGGCCCGCTCCCTGGACCAGCAGCGCCGGTTCCTGTCCGACGCATCCCACGAGCTGAAGACCCCGCTGACGGTGATCCTGTCCTCGGCGGACCTGATGCAGCAGACGGATGTGCAGCCGGATCAGCAGCCCTATGTGGACAATATCCGCTGGTCCGGACGGCGGATGAAGCGCCTGGTGGAGGATATGCTGACGCTGTCCCGGGCCGACGACGGGCGGCTGAAGGCCGCCATGACCCCGGTGGACCTGTCCGACGCCATGGAGGATACGGCCCTGCGCTTCGAGCCCGTGGCCTTCGAGGCCGGACGCCGGCTGGACTATGACATTGCCCCGGGCATCGCCGTCACCGGCAGCCGGGACCAATTGCAGCAGGTGGCGGGGGTCCTGCTGGACAACGCCATCAAATACGCCCCCCAGGGGGCACAGGTCCGCATGACCCTGGTCCAGGCGGACCGAAAGGCCGTGCTGACGGTGGAAAACGGCGGCCCGCCCATCCCGGCGGAGGTGCTGCCCCACCTGTTTGAGCGGTTCTACCGAGCCGACGGCAGCCGCACCCAGGGAGGCTTCGGCCTGGGCCTGTCCATTGCCCAGGCCATCGTCCGGGAGCATCAGGGGGCCATCCGCTGCGAAAGCGACGCCCGCTCCACCCGTTTCATTGTGACTCTCCCGCTGGGCGGGAGGAAATAATCGCGCAAAAGAAGGGAATCTCATGTTTGATCTGATCATCCGGGGCGGAACCGTCTATGACGGTTCCGGCCGCCCCGGCATCCAGGCGGACGTGGCGGTGTCCGGCGGTAAAATCGCCGCCGTGGAGCCGCTGCCCGCCGCCCGGGCCGCCCGGGTCATCGACGCCCGGGGCAGGTGGGTGACCCCGGGCTTCATCGACATCCACCGCCACGCCGATGCCGCGGCCTTCCGGCCGGGCTTCGGGGAGCTGGAGCTGCGCCAGGGGCTCACCACCATCGTTAACGGCAACTGCGGCCTATCCTGCGCCCCAGTGGGGCCGGAGAACCTGCCGGCCATCACCTCGTATCTGGAGCCCATCTGCGGCCGGGTGCCGCCGGAGGCGGCCCGGGAGACCCTGGCGGAGTATTTCGCCGCCCAGCCCGCAGCCCCCCTGCACACGGGGATGCTGGCGGGAGCCGGCACCATCCGGGCCAGCGTGGCCGGGTATCAGGTGCAGCGCCTGGAGCCGGAGCACTACGCCGCCATTCACCGGCGGCTGGAGGGGGCTTTGGCCGACGGGGCCCTGGGCGTGTCCCTGGGCCTGGGCTATGCGCCGGAGTGCTTCTATACCACCGACGAGCTGATCCGGGCCCTGGCCCCCCTGGCGGGGCAGAGCATCCCCATCACCGTGCACATGCGCCAGGAGGGCGGCGGCGTGGTGGAGGCCGCCCGGGAGATGGTGGGGGTGGCCCGGGCCCTGAAGGCCCCGGTGCATATCTCCCACCTGAAGGCCATGGGCCGGGACAACTGGAACCGCAAGATCCCCCAGGTGCTGGCTCTGCTGGACCGGGCCAGGCAGGAGGGGCTGGACCTGTCCTGCGACGTGTATCCCTACACCGCCGGGTCCACCCAGCTGCTGCACATCCTGCCGCCGGAGTTTCTGGCCGGGGGCATAGAGGCCATTGTCCGCCGCCTGCAGGACCCGGACCAGCGGAAGCTGCTGGCCCGGCGCATCGAAAGCGGCGATGGCTTTGACGACATCGCCAAGCTGGCGGGCTGGGACGGCATTTTTCTCACCAGTCTCCACTGCCCGGAGGATCACCCCTATCAGGGCATGAGCCTGCAGCAGATCGCGGAGCTGACCGGCCAGGACCCCCTGACCTGCTGCTGCGACCTGCTGGTGCGGGAGCAGGGGGAGATCACCATGATCGACTTCATGGCCCACGAGGAGGACATTGCCGCCATTCTGCAAGATCCCTTCTCCAACCTGATCTCCGACTCCACCTATCCCACGGAGGGCCAGCCCCATCCCCGGGTATACGGCACCTTTGTCCACCTGCTGACCCGGTTCGTCCGGGAGCGGGGCGACCTGACGCCGGAGGCGGCCATCCACAAGATGACGGGCCGCCCGGCGGCGGTGCTGGGCATGAGGGACCGGGGCGTGCTGACCCCCGGGGCCCAGGCGGATATCAACGTGTTTGCCCCGGAGGACCTGCGGGAGCCGGGGACGTATCAGGACCCCTGCCGCATGGCGGAGGGGCTGGACACCGTGCTGGTGGCCGGACAGCCGGTCATCGACGGCGGCCAATACACCGGTGTCATGGCCGGGCAGATCGTCAGAAGGAGCTAAGCATGCTGGAGCAGATCATCGACATTGTGCGCCGGGCGGGGGACATTGTCCTCTCCGCCCACGACATTCAGAACGTCACCCGGGAGAAGCACGGCCCGGCAGACCTGGTGACCCAATATGACGAGGCCGTGCAGGTGTTTTTGCGGCAGGAGCTGTTGAAGCTGCTGCCGGAGGCGGAGTTTTTCGGCGAGGAGGGGGAGCGGCCCGCTCTGACCCACCCCTGGATTTTTGTGGTGGACCCCATCGACGGCACCACCAATTTCACCCGCCGCATGAATTGCAGCAGCGTGTCCGTGGCCCTGGTCCACAACGGGCAGACGGAGTACGGCGTGGTGTATAACCCCTTTGTGGGCGAGCTGTTCGCCGCTCAAAGGGGCTGCGGGGCCACCCTCAACGGCGCGCCCATCCGCGCCAGCTCCCGGGACGCCGCCCACGCCATTGTGGCCTGCGGCTCCACCATCTATGACCGCAGCTATACCCACCGGCACTTTGCCATCCTGCGGCACCTGTATGACCGGTGCCTGGACTACCGGCGGTTTGCCTCGGCGGCCCTGGATTGCTGCATGGTGGCCTGCGGCCGGGCGGAGATCTTCTTCGAGTGCCGACTGTCTCCCTGGGACTATGCCGCCGGGTCTTTGATCGCCCAGGAGGCCGGAGGCGTCGCCGTCCGGCTGGACGGCTCCTTCCTGGATCCCCTGCGCCCGGGCTCGGTGTTCATCACCAACGCCGCCTGCCGGGAAATGCGGCAGGGCCTGCCGGAATAAGAAAAAAATCTCAAAGGGCTTTAGCCCTTTGAGATTTTTTTATGGAATTCAGTTCTTCTCCTGGCCATACAGGGCCGCTTTGAAATAGGTGGCCCGGACGATCTCCTCCACGTTGTCCTGGCGGCGGCTGCGCAGGGTCTCAAAGAGGTCGCTGTGGGCCTCCAGCAGCTCCTCGCCCCGGCCGGTGTTGATCATGGTGCTGACCGTTTCATACCGGACGGCGTGGGTCAGGGTGCGCACCACCCGGCTGATCTTGTCGGCCAGGGGGTTCTTTCCCATCTGGGACACCATGTCGTGGAACTGGTTGTCCACGGCGAAAAAGCGCTCCACCTTGTCCTGGCCATCGCCGCGGACGATGCCGCGCATCTGGTCCAGGAGCTGCTCCAGCACCCGGCCGTCCTCCTCATTATACTTGGCGCTGGCCAGGCGCATGATGCCGGCCTCTACCATCTCGCGCAGCTCCATCAGGTTGTCAAAGGAGTCCTGGTTCAGGATCATGCCATAGATCATGGGGTCGATCATGCTCTCCTGAAAGCCGCTGCAAACGAAGGTCCCCTCGGAGCGCTTGCTCTCCAGCACGCCCAGATAGGTGAGAATTTTGATGGCCTCCCGCACGGAGCTGCGGGCCACGCCCATGGAGGCGGCCAGATCCGGCTCCGGCGGAATGCGGTCTCCGGGCTTGAGCTGCTTATTGCGCATGGCATCGGTCAGGCAGTTGATAACGCTCTGCACCACCGACTCCTTCTTCAGATTTTTCACATAGCCGGGGGTATCACTCATATAAATCGCTCCTTTATGGGACTGTTAACTCTATAACATATGTATAACATAGTACAAAGTTTGAATACCGTCAAGTAAAAGTTTCACCAAGACATCAAAACGCGCAGCGGACGGCAGACAAAAGCTGCCGTCCGCTGCTTTCGGAGGGGAAAAGGGTAAAAGAAGATGTGTTTGACTGTGTAATTTTTGTCAGCGGCCCAGATAGATGGACTGCTTGGCCAGCACCAGCTGCAGCATCAGGTCGTTGCAGGGAGTGGCGATGCCGTGCTCCCGGCCCAGGCGGCACACAGCGCCGGTGATGATGCGGATCTCGGTCTCCCGGTGATGGGTCACGTCCTGCACCATGGAGCTGATGGTCTCGTCGGTCATGCGGGACACCTCATAGGCGTGCTCCAGCTCGGCGTCGTGGTCCAGGGTGCAGCCGCAGGCGTTGGCCACGGTGATGGCCTCCTCCACCAGCATCCGGGCGGCCTCGTGGGCATACTGGTTGCCGTCCACAAAGCCGTTCTTGGTCTCCAGCAGGGCGCTCATGCCGTTGATGGCCACGTTGGCCAGCAGCTTGTGCCAGATGGCGTTCATGACGTTCTCGTGGACGCAGACCTCCAGGCCGGCCTCGCGCAGGGCCTCGGCCATGCGCTCCACGTTCTCCTTGGGGGCCTTCAGGGAGCCCATGTTGGTCACACCGGTGCCGGTGTGCTTCACATGGCCGGGCTCCATGGGGGTGGCGCCGAAGGCGGTGTTGCCGATGATGATCTGCTCCTCGGGAACCACCTTGGCGATCTCGTCATAGTTGCCCAGGCCGTTCTGCAGGCACAGGATCATGGTGTGCCGGTCGATCATGGGCAGAGCGTTGCGCACGGCGGCCTCCAGATACTGATAGTGCACGAACACGATCAGCAGGTCCACCACGCCGATCTCCTTGGGGTCGGTGGTGGCCATGGCCGGGCGGAAGGACACGGTCTCGCCGGTGCCGCTGCCGGGGGCGCACTCGTCCAGGAGAATGCCGTTCTTCTTGATGGATTCAATCACCGGGGCATAGGTATCCAGCACGCAGACCTCATGCTTCCGGGACAGATAGCTTGCATAGCAGCTGCCGATGGCGCCGCAGCCAACAAAACCGATTCTCATAATGATAACCTCCTGATTTTTCCGATGTTAGGCGTTCATGCTCTCGGCGATGGCCACGATGTCCTCAACGGTCACGCCGTTCATGGCCAGCAGGCGCTCATAGGGGGCGGACTGACCGAACTGATCCCGGATACCCACGCGCTTGACAAGGCCCTTGCCCATCTCGGCGGCTACCTCGCACACGGCGGAGCCCAGGCCGTTGATGATGTTGTGGTCCTCCACGGTGATGACCTTGCCGATGTCGTTGATGGCGGCGGTGACGGCCTCCACGTCCAGGGGCTTGATGGTGTGCATATCCAGCACGCGGGCGGAGATGCCCTTACCGGCCAGGACCTTGGCGGCCTCGATGGCCAGGCGCACGGTGTCGCCGTTGGCGATGATGGCCACGTCCTTGCCGTCCTGAATCTGGTGGGCCTTGCCGATGGTGAACTCCACGTCCTCGTCATAGATCTGGGGCACGGCGTCACGGGTGAAGCGCAGATACATGGGGCCGTAGGTCTCGGCGGCCTGGCGGACCAGCTTGCGGGCGGCGTTATAGTCCGCCGGCATGATCACGGTCATGTTGGGGATGGTGCGCAGCACGCCCATGTCCTCGATGGACTGGTGGGAAGCGCCGTCGTTGGCGGGGGTCACGCCGCCGTGGGAGCAGGCGATCTTCACGTTCAGGTTGGGATAGCAGACCTCCTGGCGGATCATTTCGCACATACGCAGGGAGCCGAACACGGCGTAGGTGACCACGAAGGGGACCTTGCCGCAGGTGGCAAGACCCGCAGCCAGGCCTGCGCCGTTCTGCTCGGCGATGCCCACGTTCAGATACTGCTGGGGCAGCTCCTTGCGGAAGTCGCCGGTCTTGCAGCTCTTGCCGATATCAATATCCACCACCAGAATGTCAGGGTTTTCCTTGCCCAGGGCCACGATCTCCTTGCCGAAGCCTTCGCGGGTAGCGATCTTTTTCTTTTCGCTCATTGCTCTTTCCTCCTTGCTTAGTGGATCAGCTGGGCTTCCAGCTCAGCCATGGCCTGCTTATACTGCTCATCGTTGGGGGCAACGCCGTGCCAGCCGCACTGGTTTTCCATGAAGGAAACGCCCTTGCCCTTGACGGTGTGGGCATACAGACACTTGGGCTTGCCGTTCTGGGAGGCATAGCACTTGTCGATGGAGGCGGTGATCTCCTCCATGCTGTGGCCGTCGAGCTCCAGGACCTCCCAGCCGAAGGCACGGAACTTCTCGCCCAGGTCGCCGTTGGGCATGATCTCGTCGCAGGTGCCGTCCAGCTGCAGGTTGTTGTTATCCACGAAAACGATCAGGTTGTCCAGACCGTACTTGTGAGCGGTGTTGGCAGCCTCCCAGATCTCGCCCTCCTGGGCCTCGCCGTCGCCCACCACGCAGAAGACCTTGTAGTCCTTGTGGTCCAGCTTACCGGCCAGGGCCATACCGGCGGCGCAGGCCAGACCCTGACCCAGGGAGCCGGTGGAGATGTCGATGCCGGGGCAGCGGTTCATGGAGGGGTGACCCTGAAGCATGGAGCCCTCCTTGCGCAGGGTGTCCAGCACGGACTCGGGGAAGAAGCCCACGGTAGCCAGGCAGGCATACTGGATGGGGCAGACATGGCCCTTGGAGAGCACCATGCGGTCCCGGTCCTCCCAGCGGGGGTTCTTGGGGTCCAGGTTCATATATTTGAAGTAGCAGGCGGTGACAAAATCTGCCGCAGACAGGGATCCGCCGGGATGACCGGACTGGGCCTTGTAGATCATGTCGATGACCTTCATACGCATCTGCGTGGCGGTGTTTTTCAGCTCTTGCATGGAGATATCTTTCACAAAAATCACCTCATTGAAAATTTTCGGAATGCTCTGATTTGTTTAATGTCGGACAAATGACAATTACAGTATAGCGCTTTGTCTGACAAAGTCAAGGGCTTTTTTGAATTTTTCTCTTTTGCCTAATTCTTTGCATGTTTTTTATGGAAATTGACCGAAATCTGGACAGATATGGGGCGGCGGAATAAGAAAATGCAGCACCGGGCGGATGAAATCCGCCCGGTGCTGCATGCGTGGGATAGAAAGCTGTGTGTGGAGAGAGAAAGGAAGCGTTAGTGAATGAGGAATGTGGAAATTGCGGGGACGTAGGTGATCAGCAGCAGCACCGCCAGCTCGGCGATGAGGCACGGGACAATGCCCTTGGTGATCTCCTCGATCTTGATATCTCCGATGCCGCAGGCCACATACAGGTTGACGCCCACCGGCGGGGTGAACAGGCCGATGGCCAGGTTCACGATCATAACGGTGCCCAGGTGGATGGGGTCAATGCCCAGCTGCACCGCAACGGGGGCAAACAGCGGGGTGAAGATGTACAGAGCGGAGGTGGAGTCCAGGAAGCAGCCGGCGATCAGCAGCACCACGTTGACGATGATGAAGAAGATAACCGTGTTGCCGTTGGTAACGGTGAGCATGAAGTTCTCAATGGCCAGATCCAGTCTTGCACGGGTCAGGACATAGCCGAACAGGGTGGCGCCCATGGTGATGAACATAACCGTGGCGGTGGTGGAGCAGGAGTCGATGAGGATGTCCTTCATCTTCTTCCAGTTGACCTCGCGATAGATGAACACGCCCACGATCAGGCCATAGAACACGGAGACAGCGGCGGCCTCGGTGGGGGTGAAGATGCTGCCATAGATACCGCCCAGGATGATCACGGGCATCAGCAGGCCCCAGAAGGCATCCTTGAAGGCCTTCAGCCGTTCCTTGCCGGAGGCCTTGGGCTGCACCGTCAGGTTGGCCTTGCGGCCCACGAACAGGGCGGCCACGATCAGGCCCAGGCCCATCAGCAGGCCGGGGATGACGCCGGCCTTGAACAGGTCGGTGATGGAGGCGTCAGCGATGGAGCCGTACACCACGAAGGTGATGGACGGGGGAATAACCACGCCGATGGCGCCGCCGGCGGCCATCAGAGCGCAGGCAAAGGCCGGGGAATAGCCCGCCTTCTTCAGAGCGGGGATCATAATCAGGCCCAGGGCCGCCACGGTGGCCGGACCGGAGCCGGAGATGGCCGCGAAGAAGCAGGACACCACCACGCAGACCATGGCCATGCCGCCGCGGATGTGGCCCAGGCACTTTTCCGCCAGGTTGATGAGGCGGCCGGAGATACCGGCCTTCTCCATCACGTTGCCGGAGAGGATGAAGAACGGGATCGCCAGCAGGACGAACTTGCTGCTGGCCGAGGAGCACAGACGGGGAAGCACGCTCATGATGGCGTCCAGGGGTTTGCCTGCGCCCTGCACCAGGATAGCGCCTACGCTGGACATGCCCAGGCAGACGGCGATGGGTGCGCCGAAGGCCAGCAGCAGCACAAAGATACCCAGTAATACGATACCGACCATTTATTTGCCCTCCTCTGCCCGATAGTCTTTATACATCTGCACCATGGTCTGCAGGAACGCAATGGCGGCGAAGGCCGCGCCCACGGGTACAAACGAACCATAGATCCACTCAGGCCACTGCATGTTGGCCGTTTCCTGACCCAGCTGATACTGGCTGATAACCATCTGCACGCCGGTGACCACGATCAGCAGGCAGAACAGAGCGGAAATCGCATAAACGGTCAGATGGATGATGATGCGGGCCTTGGGGCTGACCCGGTCCGTCACGATGGACAGGCCCAGGTGGGCCTTCCGCCGGGCGGCGATGGCCGTGCCCATGAAGCTCATCAGCACAAACAGATAGGTGGACATCTCGTCGGACACAGCCAGCGAGTGCTTGAACACAAAGCGGGCCACGACGTTGGCAAACACCAGCACCGCCATAACCGCCACGCACGCGCAGGCGACGAATTTTTCGATTTTCTCAAACATGTTGGCCCCTCCTTAGTTGATCCCGAAGGCGGCGCAGGCGTCCTCACCGTATTCCGCCTTCAGGTCAGCCGTGACGCCGGCCACGGCATCCTTGAACGCCTGCAGCTGGTCCTCGGTCAGGATATCCACCTGCATGCCGCTGTCCATGAAGCCCTGGATCAGCTGGTCCTCCTCGGCCTCCAGGTGGTCGCGGCCCCACTCGCAGGACTCCGTGGCGCACTCCTACAGCAGCTGCCGGGTGTTCTCGTCCAGGCTTTCCCAAACCCGGCTGTTGGCCACAAACAGGTCGTTCTCATAGCTGTAGTTCCAGATGGTCATGTACTGCTGGATCTCGTCCATCTTGGCGGACTTGGTCACGGAGCAGCCGTTCTCCTGGCCGTCGATGGTCTTCTGCTGGATGGCGGTGAACACCTCGCTCCAGCTCATGGCCGTGGGGCTTGCGCCCAGGGCATTGAACACGCCCATATACACCGCCGAGCCGGGCACGCGGATCTTCAGATCCTTCAGGTCCTCGGGCTTGGTCACCGGGTGCTTGCTGTTGGTCAGCTGGCGGAAGCCGTTGTGGAAGGAGCCCAGATAGGTGATGCCCTTGGCCTCCAGCAGCTTGGCATAGTAAGCGCCGCCGGTGGTGTCGATGACCTGGCGGGCCTGCTGATAGGAGGTGAAGGACCAGGGCAGGGTGGCCACGGACATCTTCGGCTCCAGGTTGGCCAGCACGCAGGTGGCGTAAGCGCCCAGGTCGGAGCCGCCCACGGCGATGTACTCCACGCCCTTGGTGCTGTTGCCGCCGGCCAGGGTGTCGTTGGAGAATACGTCGATCACCACGTTGCCGCCGGAGCGCTCCTCCACCAGATCGGCAAAGTGGTGGGCCACCAGCGAGTCGATCTGGGTGTCGGTTCCGTTGACCGCCATGGACAGGTTGATTTTCTGATATTCGCCGTCGCTTCCACCGGACGGCTCGGTGCTGCCGCAGCCGGACAGACTGCCGATGAGCAGGGCAGTTCCCAACAGCGCAGCGACAATTGATCTTCCGTGCTTCATATTACGGTTCCCTCCAAGATTGTTCAAACTTTGTCATTTGTTCTATGTCCGACAAATCTATAAATGATTATATGAACTTTACCGGGCCGTGTCAATAGGCTTCCAAAAAACCAACGTTTTTTACAAGAAACGCCAGGAAAATTTATGTAAAAAGTCAAATGCACCTGGGGGACGGACGGTGCATGCCCCGGAAATATCCCTGTCATACTCCCGCATACACTCATAGTAAGCGGCCTGCCCCGCCGGGGCGCCGACTTATGGGGAAAGTGAGGATATTGACCATGAAACGAACCTTCCGCAGGCGGGGGGCGGTGCTGGCGGCGGCGCTGGTGCTGCTGTGCGCCGTCTCCTTTGCCGATCGCGGCGGCCCGGCCTCTTTTGCGGCCACCGGCTGGGCGCTGCTGCCTCCGGCGGTGGCCATTGTGCTGGCCTTTGCCACCAAGGAGGTGTATTCCTCCCTGCTGGCCGGGTGCGTGGTGGGAGCACTGCTGACGGAGGGCTTTGCCCCCTGGCGCAGCTTTGAGACCCTGTTCCTGACCCTGATGGAGGGCATCGACCTGAAGATCTTCTTCTTTGACGTGCTGCTGGGGGCCATTGTGGTGCTGTTTGCCCGGTCCGGCGGCTCCCGGGCCTTCGGGGAGTGGGCCTCCCGCCGGGTGCGGTCCCGCCGGGGGGCGGTAACGGCTACGGCGGGCCTGGGCTGCCTGATCTTCCTGGACGACTATTTCAACTGCCTGACGGTGGGGGCCATCATGCAGCCCATCACCGACCGCTGCCGGGTCTCCCGGGAGAAGCTGTCCTTTATCATCGACGCCACCGCCGCCCCGGTGTGCATCCTGGCCCCCATCAGCTCCTGGGCCGCCGCCGTGTCGTCGTACATCCCGGCGGATTACAGCCATGTCAACGGCTTCGCCCTGTTTATTCAGGCCATACCGTATAATTTCTATGCCCTGCTGATGCTGTGGCTGGTGTTTCTGGTGGCCCTGACGGGCCGGGATTTCGGCCCTATGTACCGCCGGGAGCAGCTGGCCATCCGGCAGGAACCGCCCCGGCCCGAGACTGCGCCGGAGGGCCGGGACCGCCCCCGGGGCCGGGCGGTGGACCTGCTGCTGCCCACGGCGTGCCTGATCGTCACGGTGGTGTGGGGCATGGCAGTGCTGGGCCGCCGCAGCTGCCGGGAGGCGGGCCTGGCCCTGACGGCCTCCAACGTCTTTGCCAACACCGACGCCCCCATGGCCCTGTGCTTCGGCTGCTCCGTCACCCTGCTGGTGATGGCCCTGCTGTATATCCCCCGGGGGGTCATGAGCTTTTCCGGGTTTGTGGAGGGCTTTCTGGACGGATTCAAGCTCATCACCCCGGCGCTGCTGGTGCTGACCTTCGCCTGGGGGCTGAAATCCTTTGCCGCCCGGCTGGACACGGCGGCCTTTGTCCGGGAGCTGTTTGACGGCCAGGAAACCCTGACGGCCCTGTTCCCCCTGGCCCTGTTCCTGGTGGGCGGGGTGCTGGCCTTTGCCACCGGCACCAGCTGGGGCACCATGGGCATTCTCATTCCCGTGGCGGTGCCGGTGTTTGCCGGAAGCCCGCTGCTGCCCATGGCGGTGGCGGCGGTGTGCGCCGGGGCCGTTATGGGGGACCACTGCTCCCCCATCTCCGACACCTCCATCATGAGCTCCACCGGAGCCGGCTGCGACCACATGGCCCATGTGAACACCCAGCTGTGGTACGGCCTGGCGGTTGCCGCCGACTGCACGGTGTGCTATCTGCTGGCCCCGGCGCTGGGAAATCCCTGGGTGCCCCTGGCCATCGGGGCTGCGCTGGTAACGGGGCAGGTGTTCCTGCTGAACCGGCTTTCACGGCGGCGGGCAGGGGCGGCGGCGGTATGAAGCGGCTTCCGGTGCCCTTTATCGGCCAGGGGCAGGACCTGCCCACCGGCTGCGAAAGCGTCAGCGCCGCCATGGTGCTGCAATACCTGGGCTTCTCCGTGACGGCGGAGGAGTTCGCCCGGGAGTGGCTGCCCCGGGGCCGGTTTTACCGGGACGAGAACGGCGTCCGCCACGGGCCGGACCCCCGCCGGGCCTTTGTGGGGGACCCCCACGACCCGGAGGCCCTGGGCTGCTGGGCCAGCGCGGTACAGACCGGATTGTCCCGGTTCCTGGCGGCTAAGTCCCGGGACGGAGCCGGGACATACCGGGTCAAAAACGAGACCGGCGCGGAGCTGGGCTATCTGTGCCGCCGATACATCGACCGGGACCTGCCGGTGCTGCTGTGGGTCAGCATCGACCTGCGCCCCACCGTCAACGGACCCTGGTACCGTCTGGAGCCGGGAGGCGAGCCCTTCATGTGGATCTCCAACGAGCACTGCGTGGTGCTGGCGGGATACGACCGGGAGCACTATATCTGCTGCGACCCCTGGAAGGACCGGGGCATGGCGGCCTGGCCCCGGGAGACGGTGTGGCAGCGGCACCGGGAGCTGGGGATGCAGGCGGTGGCCCTGGAGGGTCCGGTATGAGGCGGCGGGCGGGGATAGTTCTGGCCCTGCTGCTGGTGCTGACGGGCTGCACCCCGGCGGAACCGGCAGGCCCGGCGGCAGAACCTGCGGCGGAACCGGTGTACATGGCCCTGACCTTTGACGACGGCCCCTCCCCGTCCAACACCCCCCGGCTGTTGGAGGGCCTTTCCCGGCGGGGCGTCCGGGCCACGTTCTTTTTGGTGGGCAGTCGGATCGAAGGCCGGGAGGACCTGGTGCGGCGCATCCGGCAGGAGGGCCACCAGATCGGCAATCACTCCTTCGGCCACGGGGACCTGACGGACCTGTCCGCCGCCCAGGCCCTGGCGGACCTGGACAAATGCAGCCGGGCCCTGGAACGGGTGCTGGGGCCGGGAAGCTACTGGCTGCGGCCCCCTTACGGCTTCATATCGCAGGAGGAGCTGCGGGCCCTGGGGACCCCGGCCATCTGCTGGTCCGTGGACACGGAGGACTGGAAAAGCCGGAACGTGGACAGCATCCTGGACATCGTGCTGCGGCAGGCCGGAGACGGGGATATCCTCCTGCTCCACGACTGCTATCCCACCAGCGTCACGGCGGCCCTGGAGATCGTGGACCGGCTGCAGCCCCGGGGGGTGCAGTTCGTCACCGTGGAGGAACTGTTCGCCGTCAAGGGGGTGCAGCCTGCCTGCGGGACCCTGTACCGCCGTGTGCGGGGCGAATAAAACCCGCATTTTGTCCAAAATGACAATGGACGCGGGGGCGCGGGGAGCATATAATAGGGCCAGATTCCAAAAGGAGCAAACGCCATGAACCGCAACGTTTCCATGAACAGCTGCCGGGCCATTTGTACCATGGCCTGTTGTTGTCGTGCCCGGAACGGTCATGCATGGTTTGCCCAGAAGGCCCGGGCCTGACGCGCCCGGGAAAAGCGCGTAAAAGCAGCGGCAGAGGATGTATGACGCATTCTCTGCCGCTTTGTTTTTTCCACACACGGAAAGGAAGCCTGCTTATGTATCCCCAACACATCCAAGAAGCCGCCGCGGCCATAGGCCGCACCCTGACGGAGAGCGACACCCCCCTGTATGGCAGCGGCCTGCGCCTGCCGGACCGCCGGGCGGTCATCGAGCTGGTGAAGGAGGTCCGCCGCCTGCTGTTTCCCGCCTATTTCGGGGACCCGGCGCTGATGTCCCTGGCCCCGGAGAATTACGCCGCCCTGCTGCTGGAGCGCATCTGTGAAAAGCTCACCGAGCAGCTGAAGCTGGCCCTGCCGGAGGACCAGGTGGGCCGGGCGGAGGAGATCGCCCGGGAATTTGCCCGCCGCCTGCCCCAGGTGCAGAAGCTGCTGCTGGAGGACCTGGACGCCACCTTTGAGTCCGACCCCGCCGCCGCCTCCCGGGAGGAGATCATCTTCGCCTATCCGGGGCTGTTCGCCATCTTCGTTTACCGCATCGCCCACCTGCTGTACTGCCAGCGGGTGCCCATGATCCCCCGGATCATGTCCGAATATGCCCACAGCCGCACCGGTATCGACATCCACCCCGGGGCCTCCATCGGCCCCCACTTCTTCATCGACCACGGCACCGGCATCGTGGTGGGCGAGACCACCGTCATCGGCCGGAACGTGAAGCTGTATCAGGGGGTGACCCTGGGGGCCATGTCTCCCCGGGGCGGCCACGCTTCCCTGCCCGGCAAGCGCCATCCCACCGTGGGGGACGACGTGACCATCTATTCCGGCGCGTCCATTCTGGGGGGCGACACGGACATCGGCAACGGCTCCGTGGTGGGGGGCAACGTGTTTTTGACCCGGTCCGTCCGCAGCGGCACCCGGGTGGCCGCCGCCACCCCGGCCCCGGTGCTGAAAAACCCCGGGGACCCGTTTGTGTACACGATATAAAAAGAGGGGCGGACAGATTTGTCCGCCCCTGCGGAAACAGGAACCCCTCCGGCCTGGGCCGGAGGGATTCCTCAGCTTGTCAAAAAGCCTCGCAGAGTTTGCCGCCCGCAGGCGGCGGATAAGTTGGTGCGCGGGTCAGCCCAGCAGCTGCTCCAGGTCCGCCGCCGTCATAATGCGGCCGCCCACCCGCTGCATATCCGCCAGGTTGGCCTGCTGCACGGCGGGGGTCACAGAGGAGGTGCAGTCCGACAGCACCACGGCGTCATAGTCCAGAGACAGGGCGTCGTAAAAGGTGGAGCGGATGCAGTTGGGGGTGGTGGTCCCGGCCAGCAGCACCGTGTCCACCCCCAGGCGGCGGAGGATCAGGTCCAGCTCCGTGTGGAAAAAGGCGGAAAACCGGGGCTTCACGATGACGTAGTCCGCCGGGGCCCGGCGGAACTCCTCCGGCCAGGCGTCGGACATGGACGCCGGGCACATCTCGGACAGGGGCTTCCCGCCTTTGGCCCACACGTCATATCGGGCCCGCTCCACATCGGACCCGTCCGCCCGATAGTGCCGCACGGCGAACACCACCGGCACCCCGGCCCGATGGCAGCAGTCGATGGCCCGGGCGCAGGCGGGCACCGTGTCCGCCGCCCCGGCGATATACAGGGGACTGGACGGGTCCAGAAAGCCCCGCTGCATGTCGATGACCACCAAGGCATATTTGTGCATGAAAATCCCTCCACAAACGCAATTGAAAATCCGGCGGATGTTCCGCCCAGGCTATTGTAGCGTCTCCGGCGGGAAAACGCAACGGAAAAAAATTGCGGCCTTCACGCCTTGTGAAGACGCGGGATAACTGGTATAATAAAAGGGTTCAGAAGATTTTCAGGAAAGGAACGACATTGCATGGAGCTGCACGCAAAGCTGGTTCGCTCGCAGCTGTCTTTTTTCAAGCCCTTTGTGGCGGGCCTGTCTCTGGAGGCCACCCGGAAGGGCCAGGACAAGCTGGGCGAGCTGATGACCGCCCTGCACCGGCGGGAGGTGCTGGTGCGGGACCACGATTTTGAGCATTTTCAGGGGGCGTGGGTCATGCCCAAGGACCAGCGCCGCACCGGGGTGATCCTGTATCTCCACGGCGGGGGCTATACCTGCGGCAGTCTGGAATACGCCAAGGGCTTTGCCGCCGCCCTGGCCTCGGAGTGCGGCGTGCGGGTGTTCTGCCCGGCCTATCGCTTGGCCCCGGAGCATCCGTATCCGGCGGCCCTGGACGACGCGCTGGAGAGCTATCAGTACCTGCTGCAGAAGGGCTATGAGCCGGGGCAGATCATGCTGGCCGGGGAGTCCGCCGGAGGCGGGCTGATCTACTGTCTGTGCCTGAAGCTGAAGGAGCTGGGCATGGAGCTGCCCTGCGGCCTGATCGGCATTTCCCCTTGGACGGACCTGACCGGCTCCGGGGACTCCTATCGGGAGAACCGGGAAAACGACCCCTCCATGACCCCGGAGCTGCTGCAGTTTTACGCGGGGTGCTATACCCAGGACCCCACGGACCCCCTTTGCTCGCCGCTGTTCGGCGACCTGACGGGCCTGCCGCCGTCTCTGCTGTTTGTGGGCGGGGACGAGGTGATGCTGGACGACACCCGGGCCCTGCACGAAAAGCTCCTGGCCGCCGGGTGCCGCAGCAGGCTGCACATCGCCCCGGAGCGGTGGCACGCCTATGTGCTGTACTGCCTGAACGAGAATATGGAGCAGGATTTTGAGGCCATCAACCACTTCCTGGACCGGACCCTGTCCCCGGCCAGGAGCCTGCGGTGGATGCGGCTGGACAACGCCGCCAAGATCTATCCCGCCGCTAAGCGGCGGAACTGGAACAACTTCTTCCGCCTGTCCGCCACCCTGACGGAGCCCATCGACGTGCCCGTGCTGCGGGCGGCCCTGGACGTGACGGTGCGGCGGTTCCCGTCCATGGCCGTGCGGCTGAGGCGGGGGGTGTTCTGGTACTATCTGGAGGAGATCCCCCAGGCCCCGGAAATCCAGCCGGAAAAGAGCTGCCCCCTGGCCCACGTTCCCTTTGGCCAGGTGCGGCGCTGCGCCTTCCGGGTGCTGGTGTATCACAACCGGGTGGCAGTGGAGTTTTTCCACGCCGTCACCGACGGCACCGGGGGGCTGATCTTCCTGAAAACCCTGGTGGCGGAGTATCTGTGCCAGAAATACGGCATCACCGTTCCGGCGGAAAAGGGCGTTCTGGGCCGGCTGGAGGAGCCAAGCCCCCAGGAGCTGGAGGACAGCTTCCTGCGCTATGCCGGGGACGTTGCCGCCAGCCGGGCGGAGAGCACCGCCTATCACCTCAGCGGCACCCCGGAAAAGGACGGGTATAAGAACCTGGTGACCATGATGGTGCCGGTGGACCGGGTGCGGGTGTGCGCAAGGAAATACGGCGTGTCCGTGACGGAGCTGCTGTGCGCCGCCATGATGCAGGCCATCGCCGACCTGCAGGCGGAGAAGGTGCCCCGGCGCAGCCGCCGCAAGCCGGTGAAGGTGCTGCTGCCGGTGAACCTGCGGACCCTGTTCCCCAGCCGCAGCCTGCGGAACTTTGCCTCGTATATCACCCCGGAGATCGATCCCCGCACCGGGGACTATACCTTTTCCGAGATCTGCGCCGCCGTGCACCACCGGATGGGCCTGGAGAATAACACCCACACCCTGCGCTCCAAGTTCGCCGCCAATGTGGCCAGCGAGAAGTCCCCGGTGCTGAAGGTGATGCCCCTGTTCATCAAGAACATCGCCATGAAGGCGGTGTTTAACGCCGTGGGCGAGCGGAAGTCCTGTCTGTGCCTGTCAAACCTGGGGGCGGTGGAGCTGCCGGAGGCCATGGCCCCGTATGTGCAGAGGCTGGACTTCATCATCGGCGTTCAGGCCGCCGCGCCCCACGACTGCGGCGTGGTGTCCTGGAACGGAACCATGTATATCAACTGCATCCGCAGCATCCAGGAGCCGGAGCTGGAGCTGCATTTTTACCGGGTCCTGCAGCGGCTGGGTCTGCCTGTGAAGGTGGAGAGCAACCGCCGGGGCCGGGGATAAGGGAAAGGAGTGTCCGATATGTATTGCATCAATTGCGGCGTGGAGCTGGCCGACAGCGAAACCGTGTGTCCCCTGTGCGGGACCCGGGTGTTTCACCCGGATATGCCCCGGCAGCAGGGGGAGCCTCCCTTTCCGCCGGACCCCATGGGCCATCCCGAGGAGGTGAACCGCTCCGGAGCGCTGTTCATCCTGACCATGCTGGCGGTGCTGCCCATCGTGATCTGCATCCTGTGCGACTGGAGCGTCAACGGGGCCATCCTGTGGTCCGGGTACGCTGCAGGCGGCGTGGCGCTGCTGTACATCCTGGCGGTGCTGCCCCTGTGGTTCAGAAAGCCCAACCCGGTGATCTTCGTCCCGGCGGACTTTGTGGCCATCGGGCTGTACCTGCTGTATATCAACTTCGCCACCGGCGGACACTGGTTCCTGACCTTCGCCCTTCCGGTCACGGGGACCATCGGGGTTCTGGTGACTACGGTGGTGACGCTGCTGCGGTATCTGAGCCGGGGGCACCTGTATATCTTCGGCGGGGCGCTGATAGCCGGAGGCGGCCTGGCGGTGCTCATCGAGTTCCTGCTGAACCTGACCTTCGGGCTGCATCACACGTTCATTTGGTCCTTCTATCCCTTGGCGGCGGGGGTGCTGCTGGGGGCCATGCTGCTGATCATTGCCGTGTGCAAGCCCCTGCGCCGGTCCCTGCACCGGAAGTTTTTCCTGTAAGGCCATGGGCGAGATGTGCGCATCCTGCGTGGAGCTGGTGACCTTTGACCAGCTGCGCCAGCGGTATCCCCAGCTGGAGCAGCACCGCATTGCCCCCTCCGGCGGCGCCTTCTGCCGGGCGGAGCGGCTCAAGGGCGGCGGGGCCGCCGGGACCTATGCCATGCCCCGGCCCATGGCCCCCACCGGCGAGAAGCACTTTTTCGGCTTCTATCTGACCCAGCGGCGGCTGCTGCTGGCGGAGGACGGGGAGTTTTTGCGGGGCCTGGCGGACGACCTGGAGGCCGGGACCCCGGCCCAGGCCCTGGCGGAGCTGTTCACCCGGCTTTTGCAGGAGGACATGCCCACCCTGCAGAAATACGAAAAGCGGCTGACAGCCCTGGAGGAGGACCTGATGCAGGACCAGGCCCAGGACCTGGACAAGAAGCTGTTCCGCATCCGCCGGGAGCTGTCGGTGTTCGCGGCGTATTATGAGCAGCTGGACGACCTGTTTGCGGTGCTGTCGGAGGAGACGGAGGAGGGCGACCCCCACGTCTCCCGGCTGTTCGACCACCTGACGGGCCGGGCCCAGCGGCTGCTGTCCGCCACGGAGCAGGAGAAGGAGTACGCCTTACAGCTGCGTGAAATGCACCAGACCCAACTGGACATGCGGCAGAACCAGATCATGAAGATCCTGACCATCGTTACCACGGTGTTTCTGCCCCTGTCCCTGATCGCCGGGTGGTACGGCATGAACTTTGTGAACATGCCGGAGCTCACCGCCCGGCACGGGTATCTGGCCGTGTGCATCGTCAGCGCGGTGTGCATTCTGGTGGAGCTGGTGATCTTCAAGTGGAAAAAATGGCTGTGAAGCAGCCGGGCATAAAACTTCATGCACTGTGCGGCGCACCGCGAAAACAGGCAAAATCTTCTGTGCATGAAGTTTTGTGCATCATTCCCGGTTGCCCCGAAGGGGCGAGGGAATGGCACATTCTATTTTTTGCTATGCTTTTGCATAGCAAAATTGCGTTATAAACGCTCTTACTTCCGCTTACGGCTCCCGGACGGTTTTCCCATAGTCGCACAGGTCCCGCAGGGTACAGCCGGCGCAGTCGGGCCGCCGGGCCACGCACACCGCCCGGCCATGGAGCACCATCCGGTGGCAGAAATTGCTGGACTCCTCCGGCGGGATGCAGGCCCGCAGCTGCTGCTCCACCTTCAGGGGGTCCTTGGACCCGTCCGTCAGCCCCAGCAGGCCGGTGATCCGGATGCAGTGGGTGTCGCAGACGTAGCCCGCCTGGCCGTACACGTCCCCCAGGATCAGGTTGGCGGTTTTGCGGCCCACGCCGGGCAGCCGCAGCAGGTCCTCCATATTGTCCGGCACCCGGCCGCCGAAATCCGACAGCAGCATCTGCGCCGAGGCCACGATATCCCGGGCCTTGGCCCGCCAGAAGCCGCAGGAGCGGACGTATTCCCCCACCTCCTCCGGGCTGGCGGCGGCAAAGGCCTCCAGGGTAGGAAACCGGGCAAACAGCGCCGGGGTCACCTGGTTCACCCGGGCGTCGGTGCACTGGGCCGCCAGGCGCACGGAAAACAGCAGCTCATAGTCCTTTCCATAGTCCAGGGAACACGCCGCGTCTGGATACAGCTCCTTCAGCCGCCGGATGATGGCGGCCACCTCCTGGGGAGATTTCATAACAGATCACCTCGCCCCTATTGTACCAGACCCCCGGGAAAAATGCAAATCGGGGGTGCAAAAACCGCCGAAGTGTGGTATAATACCTGAGAATTTCCCCGGCAGGGGCCTTGCGCCCCGGGCCACACGAAAGGAGGCTGCCGCCATGCGGCCATTGGCAGACGAAATACGGCCCCAGACCCTGGATCAGGTGGCGGGGCAGAAGCACCTGTTGGGCCCCGGCGCCCTGCTGCGGCGGCTCATCGAGGGCGGGACCTCCGCCAACATGATCTTCTACGGCCCCTCCGGCACCGGCAAAACCACCATCGCCTCCATCATCGCCAAGCGCACGGAGAAGGCCCTGTATCACCTGAACGCCACCACGGCGTCCCTGCAGGACGTGAAGGCCATCATCGCGGACGTGGACACCATGCTGGCCCCCAACGGGGTGCTGCTGTACCTGGACGAGATCCAGTATTTCAACAAGAAGCAGCAGCAGAGCCTGCTGGAGTTCATGGAAAACGGCAAGATCACCCTCATCGCCTCCACCACGGAGAATCCCTATTTCTATGTGTACAACGCCCTGCTGTCCCGCAGCACGGTGTTCGAGTTCAAGGCCCTGACGGCGGAGGAGACTCTGCCCGCCGTGCTGCGGGCCCTGGACATTGTCCGCAGCCGCAGTCCCCTGCCCCTGACCTGGGAGGAGGAGGTGCCGGGGCTTATCGCCGCTGGGTGCGGCGGCGACGTGCGCAAGGCCGTCAACGCCGTGGAGCTGCTGGACCGGGCCGCCCGGCCGGTGGACGGAGGTCTGCGCATTACGGCGGCGGACGCCGCCCAGGCCTCCCAGCGCAGCGCCATGCGCTATGACCGGGAGGGGGACGAGCATTACGACCTGCTGTCCGCCCTGCAGAAGTCCATCCGGGGCTCCGACCCGGACGCGGCGGTGTATTACCTGGGGCGGCTGCTGGAGGCCGGGGACCTGCTGTCCCCCTGCCGGCGGCTGCTGGTCATGGCCGCCGAGGACGTGGGGCTGGCCTATCCCCAGGCCATGGCCGTTACCAAGGCCTGCGTGGACGCCGCCCGGGAGCTGGGCCTGCCGGAGGCCAGACTGCCTCTGGCGGAGGCGGCCATTCTGCTGGCCACGGCTCCCAAGTCCAACTCCGCCCACAACGCCATCATCGCCGCCATGGACGACATCCGCCGGGGCAGGGTGGGTCAGGTGCCCCGGCACCTGCAGAACGTCCACGCCGACAGCACCGGCAGCGGCAAGGCCCCGGCCTACAAATACCCCCACGATTACCCCCACCACTATGTGGCCCAGCGGTACCTGCCGGAGGCCCTGGGGGACGCGTCGTATTACGAATACGGCGACAACAAGACCGAACAGGCCGCCCGGCGGTACTGGGAGGATATCAAGAAAAATTGACCGGAAAGGCGGGCAGGCAATGGACCTGAAGCTCCATGATATCGTTGAACTGAAAAAGGACCACCCCTGCGGCAGCCGCCGGTGGGAGGTGCTGCGGGTGGGGATGGACATCCGCCTGCGGTGCGCCGGCTGCGGCCACGAGGTGCTGGCCCCCCGGCGAAAGGTGGAAAAAAGCATCAAGCGTGTGATTCCAAAGGAGGAAACCTCATGAAAAAGCAAAACTGGACCCGGTATGTGGCCATGGGCGTGGCCCTTTTGATGGCCATTGTCATGATCCTGGGCCTGATCCTGCCGTATGTCGGCCTGTAAGGGGGCTGCGGCATGAAGCACTGCATTCTGGCCCGGTTCCGGGCTGACGCCGGGGACTGGCGGGCATATCTGCCGGAGATCCGGGAGATTTTCTCCGCAGCCGGGGACATTCCCGGCGTCCGGGGCGCGGAGGTATTCCATAACTGCGTGGACCGGGAGAACCGGTACCATGTGCTGATCCGGCTGGACATGGACCCGGCGGCCCTGGCGGCCTATGATGTGTCCCCCATGCACCACCGGTGGAAGGACCGCTTCGGCCCCCTGCTGGAAAAGAAGGCCATTTTCGATTTTGAGGAATAAACGCACCAGTGAAAAACTCAGGAACCCCGCCAAATGGCGGGGTCCCTGAGTTTATTAAAAAAGGGCAAAGCCCTTTTTGGACAAAAGGCTTGCAGTCTGCCGCGCGCATAATTTGTTCGCCAGGGGCGAACAAATTCCACACTTGCAGACTGAGAAGAATTTTCGCCCAGGTACACGCCCCGGGCGAAAATGATCTCACTTGATTTGCCGCCTGCGGGCGGCAAACTCTGCGAGGCTTCTATAGCCTGTCAGTCTTTCTTGGGGTGATAGGTGGGCACCATGTCCGCCACGCAGCGGCGGATGTCCGGGCTGTTGTGCCGGCAAGCCCGCTCCAGAGCCTCCAGCTGGCGGCAGAAGGCCTCGTCGTCCATGTCGATGGGGCGTCCCACATGGATGAGCCGGTTGGCGGTATCCTGCAGGCCCTCCTCGTCCATCAGCAGCTCCTCATACAGCTTCTCCCCCGGCCGCAGACCGGTGTAGATAATGGGGATGTCCACGTCCGGCTCGAAGCCGGACAAGCGGATCAGCTGCCGGGCCATGTCGTCGATCTTCACCGGCTGGCCCATATCCAGCACGAAAATCTCCCCGCCCCTGGCATAGTATCCCGCCTGCAGCACCAGGGACACCGCCTCGGGGATGGTCATGAAGAACCGGGTGATCTCCGGATGGGTCACGGTCACCGGCCCGCCGCAGGCGATCTGCCGCTCAAACAGCGGCACCACGCTGCCGTTGCTGCCCAGGACGTTGCCGAACCGCACCGCCACGAACTCCGTGTCGCTGCGCCGGTCCATCATCTGCACCACCATCTCACACAGGCGCTTGGAGGCCCCCATGATGTTGGTGGGGTTCACGGCCTTGTCCGTGGAGATCAGCACGAAGCGCTTCACCCCGTGGGCCGCGGCGGACTGGGCCATGTTGTATGTACCGAATACGTTGTTCTTGATGGCCTCGTTGGGGCTGTCCTCCATCAGCGGCACATACTTGTGGGCCGCCGCGTGGAAGATCAGGTCCGGCTGATAGGTGTCCAGCAGATCGTCCACCCGTCCCCGGTCCCGGACGGAACCGATGCACACGTCCAGCGTCAGCTCCGGGTGCTCCCGGCGCAGTTCCATCTGGATGTCGTAGGCGTTGTTTTCGTAGATGTCGAAGATCACCAGCCGCCGGGGCTTGTGCCGGGCGATCTGGCGGCACAGCTCGCTGCCGATGGACCCGCCGCCGCCGGTGATCAGCACCGTTTTGTCGTTGATATAGCCGCAGATCTCCCCCAGGTTCACCCGGATGGGGTCCCGGCCCAGCAGGTCCTGCAGCTCCACCCGGCGGAGCTTGCTGATGGTGACCTCGCCCTTGACCAACTGATAGATGCCCGGCACCACCTGGATCTGGCACCCGGTTTTGCTGCATATGTTCAGAATTTCCTGCCGCCCGGCCCCCTGCAGGGACGGGATGGCGAAGATGATCTTGCGGATGTCGTACCGTTTCACGGCCTGGGGAATGTCCCGGCGGCCGCCCACAATGCGCACGCCCTCCAGAATCCGGCCGCGCTTGGCGGGGTTGTCGTCGATGAGACAGGCCACCCGGCTGTTGAGATGACTGCTGACGGCGTATTCCCGGATCAGCTGCCGCCCGGCCTGGCCCGCGCCGATGATCATCACGTTTTCGGTGCCCTTCTGGCTGCCGGGCACCCGGTTGCGCAGATACCGCACGCCCCGATAGAAAAACCGGATACCGGCGGTGATAAAGAAGCTGCACAGCAGGCCCCACACATAGTACGACCGGGGCATCACAATGTGGAACAGCTTCACGCACCCGAAGCTCAGCCCGCCCAGGATGACATAGGCCAGGATGATCCGCATCAGCGCGTCCACGCTGACAAACCGCCAGATGCTGTTATAGAGGTTGCATAACCAGAACACCGCCAGGCAGATCAGTACCCACCACCAGATGGTGCTCAGATATCCCTGCAGAAACTCCGGCGGAATATCCATGAAGTGGAGGTCGAACCGGGCCCACAGGGCCAGCAGATACGACCCCAGAATCCCCAGAATATCCGCCAGCATGATGATAAGCACCCGCGACAGCCATTTGCGGTCCATTTTTCCGATGTACAAGCCCACGCCGGCGCCCCCTCCCAAAGGCGGAATCCGTTCTTCTCCGCCCTTACTTTCTTACATGCTAATATAGCATAAAAACCCGAAAAAATCAAGTCGAAAAAACGCTGTTTCGATAACGATAATCATTGGTAACGTTTTCGGTATTTCGTTCGGCTTATGGCTGGCAGTTTTCGATTTTATGTCATGACAGATGCCTTGTTGCCGTAAAAATGCCAAAAAACGGGCGGACATGTCGTCCGCCCTGGCGAAGCAGTAATTCTCTTGTCACCCAACCGCTGGGGCGGACGACTCTTGTCCGCCCCAGCGGAGCGTCCCCTACAGCAGACTCCCAACCTCCAGCACCACCACGGCCACGGCCTCCCGGGCCCAATAGCCCGGACCCAGGGGCCACCAGCTGGCGCAGCCCAGGGACTCCGCCTCCAGGCCGCAGCGCCTGGCCCATACCGAGGCCCGCAGCTGGTGAAAATTATCCGATGCGATGGCCACCCGGGGGTTAAGCCCCTGCTGCCGGATGATCTCCGCCGTGAAGCGCAGATTCTCCTCCGTGGACCGGGACCGGTCCTCCAGCAGGATGCGGTCCGGGTCAATGCCACGGGCCGCCAGGGTGTTGCGGATGCAGGCCGCCTCGGAGATGGGCTCGTTGTCGTTCTGCCCGCCGGAGGCCACGCACCGGCTTTCCGGATGGGCCGACAGATAGTCATACGCCGCGTCGATGCGGTCCCGGAGCATCACCGTGGGCTCGCCGTTGGCGGACACCTGGCACCCCAGCACCACCACGGTGCAGTCCTCCGGCCCGGGCCGGTTCCCGGCCTGGACGGCCATCATCACCAGCACCGCCGCCAGCAGGGCCAGTCCCGCCCCCAGCAAGGCCCCGCCGGTGCGCCGCAGCCACCGGGGCAGACGCCGGAACCACCGGGGCCGCAGGAGCATAGCCGCCGCCAGGGCCAGCAGCGCCGCCGGATACACCATGCCGATGTGCAGGATGCCCATGACCAGCGGGGCCATGAAATACGCCGCCAGAGCCAGGCACACAGCCGCCCCGGCATAACGGACCGCCTTCATGTCAGTTCTCCGCGATGTGGTTGGCGATGCGCTGCATGATCAGGTCCAGGGCCACCAGGTTGTGGCCCCCCTCCAGCACCACGATGTCGGCATACTTCCGGGTGGGCTCCACGAACTGCTCGTGCATGGGCTTCACCGTGGTCAGATACTGGGTCACCACCGACTGCATGGAGCGCCCCCGCTCCTCCACGTCCCGCAGGGCCCGGCGGAGAATGCGCACGTCGGCGTCGGTCTCCACGAAGATCTTGATATCCAGCAGGTCCCGCAGCTCTTTATTCTGGAAGATCAGGATGCCCTCCACGATGATCACCTTGGCGGGCCTGATCTCCACGGTCTGATCGGTGCGGTTGTGCAGCGCGTAGTCATACACGGGGCAGTAGATGGTCTGGCCCGCCTTCAGCTTTTTCAGGTCCTGGATCATCAGGTCCGTGTCGAAGGCGTCCGGGTGGTCGTAATTCTGCTTGCAGCGCTCCTCGAAGGAGCAGTCCTGCCGCTTATAGTAGTTGTCGTGGTGCCCCACGGCGATATCGTCGCCGAACCGGGACACCAGGTGCTCCGTGAGGGTGGTTTTGCCGCTGCCGGTGCCCCCGGCGATGCCGATGAAGATGGTGTTCATATCTCTGCCTCCCGCATAAGCGTATATTCTGCATACATTATAAAAAACTTCCCGGCATATTGCAAGGGAACTTGTAAAAAAAGCATGAACTTCCAAGGATTTCAGTTGACGCGGCCCGAGAAAATGAGTATGATAATAGGGTATAATTTTCGCCCACTTTCGGTGTTTTCCAATGGAGGATATAGATCATGAAGCTCATCAAGTGCCCCAAATGCGGAGAAATGTACTCCGACAGCTATAGAACCTGCCCCTTCTGCCAGGAGGACGAGGCCCTGAAGGGCCGGGCCGCCGCGCCCCGCCGCAAGGTCACCCGCCGCCGCAGGGCTCCCAGCATTCTGGGCCCGGCCATGGTGCTGGTGGTGGTGCTGGCCGCGGTGCTGGTGGGCGTGCTGCTGTTCGGCGGCAAGGGCAATGCCGAAAAGCCCGACGATCCCGCCGTGGTGGAGCCGGATCCCGCTCCCACAACGCCCCTGACCCTGGACCAGACCACCCTGAACCTGAACCAGGCGGAAACCGCCACCCTCACCGTCACCGGCGCAGAGGACGTCCTCTGGACCAGCAGCGACACCAACGTGGCCACCGTGGACGACACCGGCCTGGTCACAGCCGGAATCCCCGGCACCGCCACCATCACCGTCACCACCGCCGACGGCTCCCAGTCCGCCGCCTGCACCGTCAACGTGGCCACTCCCCTGCCGGAGCCGCCTAAGGAGGAGCTGGGCCTGCGCTCCATCTATCAGAACAAGGGCGAGACCATCAGCGAGTTCTCCGCCAAAGTCGGCTCCACCGTCCAGATGCGCGTGGACGGCACGGAGCAGACCATCACCTGGACCATTGAGGACACCAAGATCGCCACCGTGGACGCCAACGGCCTGGTCACAGCCGTTGCCAAGGGCAAGACCATCCTGAAGGCCACCGTAGGCGACCAGAGCGTAGCTGCTTTGTCATCGTCAACTGAATCACCGCCTCTTCTCCGCCCCGCAGGCTTCTGCGGGGCGGTTTTCTTGTCCCCCAAAGCCCCGTAGATCTTGCCGCCAGCGGGCGGCAAATACCCTTTTGGAACAAGCTGAAGCGCCCCATGCGGCAAAGCCGCATGGGGCGCTTATGACAGCTACGGGGATAATTACTCAGCCTTCTCGGCGGCAGCTTTCTCGGCAGCAGCCTTGGCGGCAGCGGCCTTCTTCTCGGCGGCAGCCTTCTGCGCGGCCTTGAACTTCTCCTTCTCCTCGGGAGTGGGGATAGGCTCAATGGCGTTGCGGGGGCAGGCCTTGGCGCACATGGTGCAGCCCTTGCACTTGGCATAGTCGATGACGGCCACGTTGTTGACCACGTGGATGGCGTCGAACTTACAGGTGCGCTGGCACAGGCCGCAGCCGATGCAGGAGTTGGCGCAGACCTTGGTGACGGCGGGGCCCTTGTCCTTGTTGGAGCAGTTGACGAACACCTTCTTGGAGTAGGGGACCTCCACGATCAGCTTCCGGGGGCAGGCCTCGCGGCAGGCGCCGCAGTTGGTGCACTTTTCCTTGTCCACCACAGCCGCGCCGTTCTCGCCCACATGGATGGCGTCGAACTTACAGGCGGCCACGCAGGAGCCGAAGCCCAGGCAGCCGTACTTGCAGGCCAGAGCGTCGCCGGCCAGGACCTTAGTGGCGGCCAGACAGTCATTGACACCGCGATACTCGAAGTTCTTCACGGCGTTGGTGCCGCCGTTGCACAGCACGTGGGCCACCATCTTTTCGCCGGTGGGAGCCTCCATGCCCATGATGGCAGCGATCTTGGCGGCGCCCTCGGCCCCGGCAGGGGCGCAGGCGTTGATGGGAGCCTTACCGGCCAGGATGGCCTCGGCGCAGCCGCCGCAGCCGGGATAGCCGCAGCCGCCGCAGTTGGCGCCGG
>ERZ827524.834-NODE-834-length-35914-cov-8.282914_pt1 | contig 35914 bp, 25 predicted proteins | sample MGYA00519702_ERZ827524 | MGnify/ENA primary metagenome ERZ827524 (study PRJEB31778, sample SAMEA3449341) | human gut metagenome | biome: human gut; feature: human-associated habitat; material: faeces | place: United Kingdom | collected 2010/2012 ...
GGCTACGGCTCGATTCTGGTGAGCTATCTGCCCGGCGCGCTCGGCTATACGCGCGAGGAGGACACGCTGCTGAACCTGTCCGCCGCGTTTGAGGGCGGCAGGCTGGACGTGATGACCATGCGGCGCTACACACCGGGGGACAGCACGCTCTCCGGCCTGATGCTCACGCCCTCCGTGGCGGACGCAGACGGCGCGCCGATGGACGCGCATTATACGCTGAGCGCGACGAGCGGCATATTTATGAAGTGGGACGCGCTGCTGGGCACATACGTCACCGTCGGCACGACGGCGGAGAGCGACGGCGAAACCGTCGTCTGGAGCGACCAGACGCCCGCCGCCGACGCGAAAGACCCGGTGGTTTCCATCGCGCTGACGCAGGCCGGCGCGCAGACGACGCTGGCGGAGGCCAAGCTGCTGCTGCGCGTGGACGGCGAAGGCTATCTGATTGAGGACGACGCGCTGACGATCCATTAAAAAAGCCCTCTCGGCGGGGAAGACCGGAGAGAGGTTTACAGATTCTGCGCAATCAGCATTGCGCCGGAGACGACCAGCAGCAGGAGCACCAGCTTCCTGATTCGCCGGTCGTCTATTTTTTGCTGAGCACGCCCGCGGCGACGCCGACCAGCGCCGTCATCCATTTTTTCTCTTTTCGCGGCCTGCCCTGCCCGTGTGAGCCAGAATTTGGCGTTTTTACAGACGTTGACGGAAGAAAACAAAAGAAGGGCGGCCTCCCTTTCGGAAAGCCGCCCTGTTTGGCGATGATTTACTTGGCGATGTACGCCGCAGCGTTCTGCGCGGCGATACGGCCAAAGACCACGATATCGGCCACAGCGTTGCCGCCCAAACGGTTCGCGCCGTGCACGCCGCCGGTGACCTCGCCCGCCGCGTACAGACCCGGAATGATCTGATCCTCAGCGGTGAGCACCTCGGCGTTGGTGTTGATCTTCACGCCGCCCATGGTGTGATGGATGCCCGGAGAAACCTTGATGGCGTAGTACGGAGCGGTGTCCAGCGCGGAGGCGAAGGACAGGCGGCCGAACGCGTCGTCCTTCTGATCGGCGACGGCCTTGTTCCAGGTTTCCATGGTCGCGGCGAAGGTCGCCGGATCAATGCCCAGCTTTTCGGCCAGCGCCTCGTAGCTGTCCGCCTGCACGGCGTAGCCCTTGGTGAAGTAGCCGTTGTAGGTGGAGGAAGCGTCCATCATCTTCTGGTCGAGGATGGTGTAGGCGTAGCCGCCCTCCTGAGCCAGCTCAGCTGCGGAGACGTTGTCGCGGGTTTCCAGCTCGTTGACGAAGCGCTTGCCTTCCTGATTGACCAGGATCGCGCCGTCGCCGCGGATGCCCTCGGTGATCAGCGCCGTGGTGGTCTCGGTGTAAACGGACGGGTGAATCTGAATCTGATCCATATCCACGGTCGCCGCGCCGACGGCCATGGCCATGTCAATGCCGTCGCCGGTGACGGTGGAGACGTTGGTGGTCACAAAGCCCGCGAGCGCCGGCTTGAGCGCGGCCACACGGTCGAGGTCGGCGCCGAAGCCGCCGCTGGCCAGAATGACGGCCTTCGCGCGGATGGTGTATTCGCCGTTCTCGCTCTTGACCTTCACGCCCACGGCCTTGCCGTCTTCCATGACGATCTCGGTCGCGGCGGTGTTGGTGCGCAGGTCGATCTTATCCTCGGCCTCCACGTCGGCGGTGAGCACCTTGACGAGGTAAGCGCCGACCGGGGTGGTCTTGCCGTCCTCGGTGGTGGCGCGATGGATGCGCTTGACGCTCGCGCCGCCGAAGGAGCCGACGTTGGTCAGGTGCGCGTTCTTGGTGGCCAGCCAGTCGATGGCCTCGGCGGAGTTGCCCGTCAGGGTCATAACCAGATCGAAGTTGTTGAGACCCTTGCCGCCGATGATGGTATCGAGGGCAAACAGCTCGACGGAATCAAAGTAGCCTTCCGGATTGGCCTTGTAGGCCTCGAACTGCTCCTTGACCGTCGCGGTCAGGTTGCTGATCTTGTCGCCGTCGGCATACTTTTCCTCGGCGGTCGCGATGGCCTTTTCCACGGCCGTCGTGGTCGCGTCGGACCATTCGTTTTCATCCTGATAGACGGTCTTCGCGGCATTCATGCCGCCGGTCGCGCGGCTGGTGTTGCCGCCGGTGGAGCCGCCCTTTTCCACGATGATGACGCTGTTCACGCCGGAATCCACGGCCTGAAGCGCCGCGGTCATGCCCGCGCCGCCCGCGCCGACGATCACCACGTCGCACTCGGTATCCGTCACGGTGGTATCCTCAGCCTCGATGAGGCCGGCCGCAGCCATGGCCTTCTTGGCCGCGTCCTTCACGGCGTTGCTCGTCACGGTCGCGCCGGAGATGCTGTCAAAATCCACGCCCTGCGCGGCGACGATCGCATCGGCGAAGGTGCCGTCGGCGCACGGCTCATAGCCAATGCCCTTGGTTTCGCTCTCACCGACGACCTCAGCTGCGGTGATCTTGCCGTCTTCCACGGTCAGGGTGACGGAAACCTCGCCGATGCCCTGCGCGGTGCCGGTGTACGTCTCAGCCGAAGCGGCGGCGATCGCGCCGGTCGCCATCAGCATGGACAGAAGAATGGATGCAAATTTCTTCATGAAGTATAGCCTCCTTCTTTGATTTGCACAGGCATTGTAACACTTGAAATCGTTTTTGTCAATTCATTCACGAGCTTTTCGGCAGGTTGGAAAAAGTTTCGTCCTTTTTCGGATTTCGAAAGGGAAGAATGTGTCGAAGAGTCCGTTTTTTCCAAAAAATAAAGAAAAAACGGGGCGCTGCCGACGCCCCGCCTTAAACCGAAGATTGTTAGATTTTTTTCTTTCTATGCGCGGCGCTGATGGCCGCTATATGGGATTGGTATGACGACTATTACTTCTTTTTCTTTCCCGTTCCGACCGTGCTGCGCTGCTTCTGCGGCTCGATGCTGCCGGAAACGGCCTCGTCCGCGACGACGACGACCGGCTGCTCGTTATCCACGATCTGGATGAACGTCTTGCCGACCTTCATGGGCAGTTCTTCGCCGTTTTCATCGAAGAACACCATGCGGTTGTTCAGGTTCTTGGTCTCGCTGCAATCGCGCGCCCAGCTTCCGCGGATGTATTTGCCGTTTTGAAAGATTTCGGCCACGCCCTGACCGTTCAGCCGGATGACCGGGCGGGACGGGTTGCCGCTCGCCCAGGAGATATCCGTGCGCAGGACGATCACGTTCGCGTAGGCGCAGGTTTCGCCGGTGTTGCCGTCCGTATAGGCGTAACCGTTGCGGTAGCGCTCGAACAGCCCGGTGGCGGGGTTGTATTCGTAAGCGGTCATATAAGCGTCGGCCGTCGTCTTGTAGTTGATGACGACGCCGTTTACATCCTCGCCGCGCTCAAGCCCGGTCTCGGTGAACGTGAAGGGATGCGGCTTGGGCGTTTCGGAATAATCCGCGTACACGGCGCTCAGGTCGAGCCGGACGTTGTGGGGGCCGACGTGGCCGCCGTCGCTGGTGCGGGGAAACCAGTCGGCGTGCTTGCTGATGCCGTTCAGATACGGATATTTCAGCTTTTTCACGCTGCTGTTGGCCTCGACCCAGCTCTTCATGTTGTTTTTGTCGCGCCCGCCCTGATAGCCGTAGAAGGCGAACACGCCGCCCCACATCTCCCGCAGGGAGCACATCGGCACGCGCGCGGAGCGAACCGGACCCGCGCCGTCGGGGCAATCGCCCATGAACAGCGCCAGCTCGCGCGTGGAGCCGTCCGCCTGAATCGGCATTTCGTAGATCAGGTCGGCGGAGGCCGCACCCCAATGCGGCAGCGCCGCCGGGTGCGCGTCGATGGAAACGAGCGTCGGGCGGTATTCGCCGGTGAACGCCTCGCCGGTGATGGGGTTCACGCCTTCTGCCACGGGGTTTTCCTTGGGCATTTTCAGGGTGATCTTGCCCGAACCGTAGGATTTCGGCGCGCCGAGCTGCTGGGCATAGCCGCTGGATGAAATGCCGGAGGCGCTCAGGTCAAAATCGTCTCTCGCCGCGCCCGCAGCGGCGGGAACAGCCAGCAGCGCGCACAGCGCAAGGGATGACGACAGGCGCAAAAACCGATTCATATCTTTTTTCTTCCTCCTTACATAAGGGTCGATGCGTTGAAAAGGGTCGCGTGCATCCTCTGTAACGACGCGCCGGACGGCGGATGGCCGCGCGGCATGGGGGTGGTTGGTTCTTTCACTTGTATAGACGTAAAATGAGCGCGAAATGTAACACTTTTTTTACGAATGATGAAGAATTTGTAATTTTTACAAAAATGCGCGGACAGAGTAAAAAAACCGGCGGTTTTTGCGTCTAATATAATAGATAGACCTACACAGGGGAGGGAAACAACATGTTGTCGTTCGCCGCGCTTTCCATCAACCGCTTTTTTACGACCGCACCGAAGCTCGAACGGGAGACGCCCGGCAACCGCACGGCGACCCTGCGCGCGCTCTCCGATCTGGGGGAGAGCGTCGCATCGAGCGTGCACGCCATCTATGCGCAGAGCAGGCTGTATCTCTGCGTGGCGATGCAGCCCAAGCCCGAAGCGCTTCACGCCCAAAGGCTGGCGGATAAAAAGGCCGCCGCAGGGCATTTTGATGTGGATGAAAACTGGAGCGCCGCCGAGGTCAACGCGCGCTGGGGCAAGCGCGCCGTGCTGACGGACGGCAGCGGGCGCGTGCTCGATCACGCCGTTCTGGGCGCAAGGGGGATGACGGACGCGGGCGCGCGGGAAGTCTTCTTTGAATTTAACGCGCTGGAAAGCTACCCCGAGCCGATGTATCTGGCCGCAGGGGATGCAAGGGTGAGGGTGAGATAAGCCAAAGAGAGAGGGACGTGCCATGAAAAAGATAGCGAGCGTTGCCGGATGGATGGCCGCGCTTATGGTCGCCTGTTGTCCATGTACGGCGGAAATGAGCGTTCAGGATGGGCATGCATACGGGCAAAAGGAGATAGACGGAAAACGGATCGTCTATGATTTTGACGTGCCCGAAGAAGTGGAAAGCGTAAAACAGTATCGGACGGAAGCTGTTCGGATGAAGCTGGGGTGGGTGGAACAAATCCTCAAGCCATACGTTCAGAAGCCGCGTTCCGGCGACGCTTGGGATTTGATTAACGACAGGCAATGGAACGATACCAATTTCTGCTACTTTGAACAGAATGGAAGATACGCATGTGAGGGCGGCAGTTACATAGGGCCTCGTAAAAAAACAGACGACAGGGATATTCAAGCGGCGAGCGATGTGGTCTTGGCGCTGCTGAAGGAAATGAATCTATCGGATTTCGAGTATCCGTTCTATACGGCTACTTCGCAATGCAAATCCATAGAGACGGCGATTGAGCCGATTTCCTCGGAAGAAGAATACATTCGGGTCAAGGGACTTCCCGATTCAAGCATTCGGGAATATTACGAGAAAGAAGCGCTCGGAAAAGAACGAAATCTGATCGTCGTTCGATTTTTGATGGACGATATTCCGCTTTGCATCAGCAATACGCAGCCGCACGAGAAAAAAGGCGATTTGGATGAGGTGGTCGGCTCGGCAGGAATCTTTGTGCTCAACGAGAACAACGAAATCATCCGCGCCCAAATCAGAAAGTATGTTCACGCGGTTGGCGAAACGGGAGAACGCCAAAGGGTTTTGCCGTGGCGGGCATGCATAGATGAAATGGCCTTGGGCGTCATTCGCGGAGAAGAAGTGACCATCACGGAAGTTGAACTGAATCTGGTTGCAGGGAACGACGGAATAACATATCCCATATGGCGGTTTTCCGGATATTCGGATTTAAGAAAGCTGAGAGAGGAAAATCCGGAAATCAGCATCAATTCGTCCGATTTTTCCTGCTGCGTGGATGCATGCAGCGGGCAGTGCCTTTATTATTAAACGCGAACACGCCGCGCGGATCGACCCGCGCGGCGTGTTCGTATACGAAGGAGAGAGGGGGGATGTTTGAAGGTTATCCATCTATGTAAAAGGGTCAAACCCTGACTGACAAAGGGGTTAGGCTTCCGAAGCGTTGAGGCCGAGCACCTGCGCGATCATGTTCATCGCGCCTTCGAGCGTCATTTCGCCCCGGCGCGCCATCATCAGAATACCGTAGAGCGCAACGCCGGTCAGACGCTTGGCGTCCTTTTCGTCGCGGCCGCTCTCGCGGAGCGCCTGCGCCGTCATCTTTTCCAGCGCGGGGCCCATGTGCGCATACACGCGGTCGCACATATCGGTATACAGCGCGGCGTGCTGCGGCAGGCAGAGATCCGCGGTCAGCGGCGCGGTGAAGCACTCGTGCCAGACCTCCGGATGCATCAGCCGGGCGAATTTCTCGCGCGCTGTGCCCTCGCCGTCGGCAATCTGCTCGGCCAGCGTGCCCAGATAGCTGCAATAGCCCTCGACAACGGCCTTCACCATATCGTCCTTGGTGGTGAAGTAATAATAGAACAGCCCTTTGGCCACGTCCACGGCGGAAACAATTTCCGACACGGAGGTTCTCACAAAGCCCTGCTGCGCAAACAGCTTTGCCGCGGCGGCCACCATTTCCGCCTTGCGTTCTTCCGGTTTCTTGACGACTCGCATCGCGTATTCCTCCTTGCACCATGCTCCGCCGAATGCGCGGGTTGTGGTTTCTTTTGATGAGGCCATTGTATCAGCGGCGCGTCGGCGGCGCAACGGCAAAACGCTCAATGATACGCGCGGCGGTTTCAAATGTCAATTTTTGTGATTTATCTTACGGTGTGAGATAATCAAGGGGATCAAAAAATCCACCCTCCCCGGATGGAGAGGATGGATCAAAAAGCGATTACGCGCCTGCGACGTCCAGACGCTTGACCAGCACGGAGGGCGAACCGATGGGCGAGGCCTCGAACAGCAGATCGCCGCCCACGTCGGTGATGTCCTTGAGAAGCTGGTAGAAGTTGCCCGCGACGGTGAATTCCTCCACGGCGCGGACGACGCGGCCGCCCTTGATTTCAAACCCGCGGGAGAGCAGCGAGAAGTCGCCGCTGATGGGGTTCGCGCCCGCGTGCAGGCCGGATACCTCGGTCAGATACAGGCCGTCGCCGAGGTTGGCGAGCAGCTCTTCCTGCGTCAGCTTTCCGGGCTTGAAAAAGAGGTTCGTCGGCGCGACGCGCCCCGCGCCCGCCGCGTTGCCGGTCGTCCGGCAGCCGGCTTTTTTGGCGGTCTTGCGGTTGTGCAGCAGCGTCTTGAGCACGCCGTCCTCGATGACGGCCTTGGTTTTCGTGGCCGCGCCCTCGCGGTCGAACGGGCAGCTTGCCAGCCCCATCGGCATCAGCGGGTCGTCCGTCAGGGTGACGGATGCGCTGGCGACGGCTTCGCCCTCGCGCCCCGCGAGGAGAGAAAGCCCCTTCTGCGCGTTATCCGCGGAGAACACGCCGCAGAACGTGGCGAGCAGATCGGCCATCGCCGTGTTTTTGATGACGACGGGGTAAGCGCCGCTCTTCATGCGCCCGGCTTCCAGCTTGAGCAGCGCCTCGCGCTTGCAGCTTTCGGCCAGTTCCTCCGCGTCGATCGCGTCCAGCCCGTAGCCCCAGCGGATTTCGTAATTCGTCGCGGCGTGTTCGCCGTCGCGGGCGACGACGTCCGCCATGGCGTAAATCATGTTGCTGTGGTGGGAGAGATCCAGCCCCAGCGTGTTTTTGAGGGTGAAGGTCTCCTCCCCGGTGGCGACGGCGCAGGTGTCCGGCGTGAGGCGCGGGTTGTCGCTGCGCAGCTTCGCGTCGATGTCGCGCGCAAGCGCGATTTTCTGCTCGGCGGTGATGGCGGTGACGGCCTGCGAAGCGTTGCAGACGGAGGAATAGCTGTCGTCCGGGGGAAGAATCGCGTCCTGCTCGTCGGTTTCAATCAGCGCGGCGCTCTCCAAAACGCCCTGAATCAGCAGGGGGATGCTCTCCTCGGTGACGGCCTGTGTGCTCGCCGTGCCGATGCGGCCGTTCACCTGACCGCGCAGGGTCAGGCTGAGGCGCTCGCTGACCTGATAATCCTCCAGTTCGCCGCGGCGAACGCGCACCTGAAACGAATCGCTCTGGGCGCAGGCGGCCTCCGCCGGGGCGACGCCCGCCGCCTGCGCGGCCTCAAAGAGACGGGAGATAAACGTGTTGAGTTCCATGCTGATCCTCACTTTCCGCCGACCGTCAGGCTGCTGACGCGGATGGTCGGCTGGCCGACGTTGGTCGGCACGCTGCCGCTGAGCGAGCCGCACATGCCCTGTCCCATCGTCATATGCCGGCCGACGCGGTCGATGCGCATCAAAATCTGTTCGCCCTTGCCGATGAGGGACGCGCCGCGCACGGGCGAGGCGATTTTGCCGTCGCGGATGAGGTAGCCCTCCTGCACGGCGAAGTTAAATTCGCCCGTCGCCGTGTTGACGCTGCCGCCGCCCATCTGCGCGGCGTACAGGCCGTCGCCCATGGTGCGGATCATCTCGTCCTCGTCGTCGCTGCCGGGGGCGATGAAGGTGTTGTGCATGCGGCTGGTCGGCGCGAAGGTGTAGTTTTCGCGGCGGGCGCTGCCGGTCGGAGCCATGCCCATCTTGAGGCCGTTGAGCCTGTCCACCATGTAGCTGCGCAGAATGCCGTTTTCAATCAGCACCAGGCGCTGAGTCGGCGTGCCCTCGTCGTCGATGTTTTCGCTGCCCCACTCGTTGGGCATGGTGCCGTCGTCGATGGCGGTGACGCAGGGCGCGGCGATTTGCTGCCCCAGCTTGCCCGCAAAAACGGACGTTCCCGGCGCGACGCTGGTGGCTTCCAGCGCGTGGCCGCAGGCCTCGTGGAAGATGACGCCGCCGAAGCCGCCCGCGATGACCACGGGCATTTCGCCCGCCGCGCAATACGGCGCGGTGAGCATCGTGGCGGCGGCCTGAGCCGCCTCGCGGCCGGTCTGCGCGGGATCGACGCGGCCGTCAAACAGCTCAAAGCCCATCATCGCGCCGGGGTTGCGCATGCCGGTCTGGTTCTCCCTGCCGTCGCTGGCGACGGCGGAGCAGAGCAGGCGGGTGTAAACGCGCGTGTCGCCGGTGTACAGCCCCTCGCTGTTGGCGATGAGCACATGCTGCTCGCGGGAGATCAGCCCGGCGGAAACCTGCACGATGCTCGGGGAAACGGCGCGGGCGGCTCGATCCGCCTGACGCAGGACGTCCGCGCGGCGCGCGGCCTCCACGGAGAGGAACGGCGTTTTGACCGGGTGGATATCCGGATGGGCGCGCTCGGCCAGACGCACGTCGCCCGCGGCTTTGGGCGTATCGGTCACGGCCGCCGCCGCGCGATCCGCCGCGCGCAGCAGGCCGGTTTCGCTCACGTCGCAGGTGTAGACGTAAATGGAGCGCAGACCGTCGTAGACGCGAACGCCTGCGCCGTAAGGGCGGGAGAGCGCCGCGTTTTCAATGCGCCCGTCGCGCAGGGACATGGAAAAATTGCGGGAATCCTCGATGAAAATTTCGGCGAACGTGCCGCCGCGCGACAGCGCGCGGGAAAGCACGCGCTCGCAGACAGATGACGATACCATCGGTGGCCTCCTTTAAAAGCGGCGTCCGCGCCGCCTGATGTCTATCCACCAGTATACGCTATCGGACGGAAAATGTAAACCGACCTGCCGCCGCTTTGCGCGGATAAAAGCAATTCGCCGGTGAAAATTCCCGCAAGCCCCTTGCGGGAGTTTCGCTTTGCGTGTAGAATAGTATACAGGATATGATGGCATGGATATGCAAATGACGCCGATAAGCGGGGAGGGAGCCGTATGCCCGGCAGACTGGATCAAATCGAAAGCATGCTGAAGGCGCGGCTGGGCAGCGCGCTGCTGGCCTCCTGCCCGGAGCTGGTGTACTCGGTTTCCGAGATTTTATTTCGGTTTCTGCGCACGTCGGACAGCCTTTCGGCGCTCTGGCGGCAGCTGGATTCCACGCTGTTCAACACGGTGTTTCAGGCGACCGGCGGAAGGATGCGCGTGACGCTCGACGACGGGCGGAGCATTCTGGCGACGGGCGAAATGCTGCGCGATCTGGCGGATCGGCTGCTGGCGCTGGCCTATCGCCGCATGGACGTCAGCCCGACGCTGACGGACGCGCTTTACGACCTTTCCCGCGCGGGCTCGTTCGCCGCGATGCGCGAACTGGTTTCGCGCTTCCCGATGGATGAAAACGAGCGCGCGTGGATTATACAGATGCTCAGGGAAAATGGGCAAACGGAGTGACCCGCCCCGCCGTCAGGGCGCGAGGGGGATGAGGGAGATATCATGGCTAAGATCATCGCAATCACGAACCAAAAAGGCGGCGTCGGCAAGACGACCACCAGCGTCAACCTGTCCGCATGCGTGGCTGCCGAGGGCAAGCGCGTGCTGGTGGTGGACGCGGACCCGCAGGGCAACACGTCAAGCGGCTTGGGCGTGCGCGTGAAGGAGAAGACCCCCACGGTGTACGAGGTGATGGCCGGGGAAACGGAGATCGGGCAGGCGCTTTGCAAAACAGCCGTCAAGGGGCTGACGGTGCTTCCGGCGGATATCCGGCTGGCGGGCGCGGAAATCGAGCTGGCGAACATGGAGCGCCGCGAGCGCGTGATTGCCGACATGCTGGAGGGTGTGAGGGAGCAGTTTGACTATATCTTCATCGACTGCCCGCCGTCGCTGGGCATGATTACGCTCAACGCGCTCTGCGCGGCCGACGGCGTGCTGATCCCGATTCAGTGCGAATATTTCGCGCTGGAGGGCGTGAGCGCGCTGATGGGCACGATTCAGAAGGTGCAGAAGATGAACCGCCATCTCGCCATCGAGGGCGTCGTGCTGACGATGCTCGACGCGCGCACCAATCTGGGCGTGCAGGTTGCGCAGGAAGTGCGCAAGGTTTTCAAAAACAAGGTCTATCAGACCGTGATTCCGCGCAACGTGCGCCTCGGCGAAGCGCCGAGCCACGGGCTGCCGATCAGCCTCTATGACCCGCGCTCCCTCGGCGCGCAGAGCTATCAGCAGCTTGCCAAAGAGTTTTTGGCGAGAGAATAAAGAAAGGCAAGAACCGTCATGGCGAAGAAAATGGGATTGGGCAGGGGCCTGAGCGCTATCCTGCCGGATGTGGAAGAAGTGGTGGAATCCGTCGATCAGGCGAGCGAGGGCGCGGCGCCCGTGCCCGCCGACGCCGTGGCGGAAATCCCGGTCGGGGAGATCGATCCGAATCGAAACCAGCCGCGCAAACGGTTTGACGACGATGCACTGCTGGCGTTGGCCGATTCCATCCGCCACAACGGCGTGCTCTCCCCGATTCTCGTCGCGCGGGAAGGCGGGCGCTACACCATCATCGCCGGTGAGCGCCGCTGGCGTGCCGCGAGGCTGGCCAACCTTTCAACCATTCCCGCCATCGTGCGCGAGTGGGACGAGATCAAGCGGCAGGAGGCCGCGCTGGTGGAGAACATTCAGCGCGAGGATCTCAACGCCATCGAGGAAGCGCAGGGCGTGAGCCGCCTGATGAACGAATGTGCCCTGACGCAGGAGGCGGTGGCCGAGCGGCTGGGGCGCAGCCGCAGCGCGATTGCCAACCTGCTGCGCCTGCTCAACCTGCCCGCGCGGATTCAATCCGCCGTGATCGACGGCACGCTTTCCGCAGGCCACGCGCGCGTGCTGGCCGGTATTGCGGACAGCGAGCTGCAAGGCGCGCTGTTCGCGAAGACCCTGCAATTCGGCTGGTCGGTGCGCCAGCTCGAAGCCGCCGCGAAGAACGCCCAGACCGAGAAAAAGGAGAAGCCCGAAAGAGAGCCGCTCCCGATTGAATATGAGGAGCTGACCGAGCGCCTGCGCTCCGCGACCGGCCTGAAGGTCAAGCTGGAGGGCACGCAGGAAAAGGGCAAAATCACGCTGCAATACACCAGCGAAGAGGAGCTGCAAAGGCTCTGGGAATGGATGGAACGATAAAAAACAGGCTGTCAAGCGAAACGCTTGACAGCCTGTTTGCATGCATCCCAAGCAGGGCGCTTACGCGCGCACAACGCCCTTGCGGATGATGATGTTGCCGTAGAGCGCGGTTTCGCCCGTCTGCACGACGGCGAAGGCCTTTTTCGCGCGCTCCATGAACGCATCGTGCGCCATCATATCGAATTTGGCGGTGGGCAGGTCGGTATCCGCCGCCGCGCGGAACGCCTCCCAGATCGGCGCTTTGTCGCCGGGGAACATGCCCGCCGGCACCTGCATGACGGCCAGCGGCGCTTCCACAAAGTCATCCAGCGGGAAGAGCGTCAGCAGCGCCCGCATCACCTCGGCGCAGCCGTGGCCGTCGCAGCGCACACACTTCTGGCCGATGGACGTGCCGGGGAAGTTCGCGTCGGCCAGAACGAGCTCGTCGCCGTGCCCCATCTCGGCGATGATTTTAAGCAGCTCGGGGCTGATGATCGGGGAAATACCTTTCAGCATAAAGAAGCCTCCATTCATTTGCGGGGGTTGTCAAGCTAACCACACCGATATTTCAAGAATAAAACCAAGTATTTGCGCCCGAAGGTTTCCAAAGGGCGACCGGAAAGCCCTTTGGTGGGGCGATGGGGCAAAGCCCCATATCCGAAAATACTCAGATATTTGTTTCTTGGAATGTTCGGTTTAGGCTTGACAGTCCCGACGGATGCAACCATTATAGCACGATGAAACAGGGGGTTCAATCCGAAAGCCGCCTGTTTTAAGGGCGTGAGGTCAGCCGCGCCCCAAAAACGCGGGCGATTAAAGCAAAAGCCCTTCCGCAATCAGCACGACGGCGCAGCAGGAGGCCGCGACGGTGAACAGGCTTGCGCCGTTGAAGGCAAGCGCAATGCCCAGCACAAGCGCCAGCGCGCCCGCTAAGGGCGACTGCGTGGCCTGCACGATGGCGGGGAAGGTCATCACCGCGAGCGTGACGTAGGGCACGTAGAACAGAAACGAGCGCAGAAAGCGGTTGGTAATCGGCCTGCGGATGAGCGTCAGCGGCAGGGTGCGGATGAGAAAGCTCACGCCCGCCATGATGGCGATGTAGAGATAGATGCTGTGCGTCACGGCGCGTTCCCCTCCTTTTCCGCGTCCTTCACGGGGAAGAGGAGCGCCGCACCGGCGGAGAGCGCGACGGTCAGAAGGATGGTGCGCGTGCCGGAGGAGAGCGAGGAGACGAGCGGCAGGCGGCCGCAGGCAAAGCTGAGCGCAAAGGAGAGCAGCACCAGCGCGGCGACGACCTTGTTTTTGCGCGCCGGAGGGATGATGATAGCGAGGAACATGCCGTAAAGCGCGACGCTCAGCGCGCTGACCACGCGCGCCGGAAGCAGGTTGCCGACGACCACGCCCAGCGCCGTGCCGACGGCCCAGCTCGGCGCGGCGACGAGAATCGCGCCGTACATGTAATACGGATCGAGCCAGCCGTCGCAGGAGATGGCGAGGCCAAACAGCTCGTCCGTCACGTCGTAACCGACGAGCAGGCGGTGGCGCATCGGCGTGCCGGGCGCGAATTTCTGGCTGAGCGAGCAGCTCATCAGCAGATAGCGCGCGTTGGCGATGAGCGTCACCACCGCGATTTCCAGATAGGATGCGTCGGCCGCGATGGTGGTGAACCCCGCGTATTCGCCCGCGGAAGCGTTGTTGAGCAGGCTGACCAGAAAGCCCTGAAAGGCGTTGAGCCCGGCGTTGCGCGCCGCGATGCCCAATGAAAACGCGACGGCCAGATAGCCCAGCCCGATCGGAACGCCGTCGCGCATGCCGCGTACGAGCGCGGGCGTATGGCTGCGGGCTCCTTCGGCCGAGAAAGAGATCGACATGAAGCGTGCCTCCGATATGCAGAAATGGAATGAAAAAAGCAAAAACAAGTATACAGCGAAAACCGCCGTTCGTAAAGCGAACGGCGAAAAAAATCTGTTGGTGAAACAGTAAATGAGCAAATTCGTGTTGCACACAGGTATCAATCTGGTATAATAAACAAAAGAAATCTGTGGTGGTGAAGAGATGCATACAGTAGGAAGAATTGATCTGGCAATGTATGAAAAAATCACGAGCGATATCACTACGGATGAGGTGATTATTACTGAGGAACGAATAGAACATAGCAACCTTCACGATCATGCGTTCGACCGATATGGAGTATATATTCCGGACATATTAAGAGCGCCGGATTTAATTTTTGAAGATAAAAACCCGAATACGGCCATATTGATTAAACAGGTTGAAGAAGATGGAAAAAACGCGCAACTGGTTTTGAGATTGCATGTTTCAAGCGATCATCCGGAACATAAAAACTCGATCATATCGTTTTGGATAATCAGTGAAGGAAGAAGAAAAAATTACGAAAGAAACAAAAGGATCGTTTACATAAAAAAAGAAGTGTGATACAATAAAAGTACACCAAAGATGGTCTTTGAGGTGGTAAAGTTCGTTGCTACCACGCGCCTTCGGGCTAAAAGAGATGCAGGAGAGGCGACGCCTGCCAAAGACCATGAAAAGGGGAACCGCTTCGCTGGATGCAAGCGGTTCCCTTCTTTTATTGCGGTTGGAGAGGAAAAAGATAAGTTCTACTCCGTTGAATTTTCGCTTTTCAGCCTTCCCCGCTCAGCCTCGCGCCTGCGGCCAGCTCGGCGTAAACGCCGCCCTGCTTGACGAGCTGCGCGTGGGTGCCGCGCTCGAGAATGCCGTGTTCGCCGATGACCACGATTTCATCTGCGCTGCGGATGGTGGACAGGCGGTGGGCGATCACCAGCGTTGTGCGCCCCTTGGCGAGACGATCAAACGCGGCCTGAATCTTGCGCTCGGTGGCGGTATCCAGCGCGCTGGTCGCCTCGTCCAAAATGAGCACGCGCGGGTTTTTCAGGAAGATACGGGCGATGGAGACGCGCTGCTTCTGGCCGCCGGAGAGCATCACGCCGCGCTCGCCGACGATGGTGTTGTATCCGTTCGGCATGGCCATCACGTCCTCGTGAATTTCAGCCAGCTTGGCGGCCTCGATCACCTCGTCCATCGTCGCGTTCGGGCGGCCGTAGCGGATATTATCCAGAATCGTGCCCGCGAAGAGGAAGACATCCTGCTGGACGATGCCGATGCTGCCGCGCAGATCGGCCAGCTTGATATGGCGGATATCCTGCCCGTCGAGCGTGATCGAGCCGGAGGAAATCTCGTAGAAGCGCGGGATCAACTGGCAGAGCGTCGATTTGCCGCCGCCGCTCTGGCCGACCAGCGCCAGCATTTCGCCGGGCTTGATGTGCAGATTGATGTGGGAGAGAACGTCGCCCTTGCCCTCGTCATAGGAGAAGGAGACGTCGTTGAAGCGGATGTCGCCGTCCACATGGGTCAGCGCGACCGCATCGGGCGCATCGACGATATCCGGGTCTTCGTGCATGATGGCGCGGAAGCGCTGGAAGCCCGCCATGCCCTGCGTGAATTGCTCGGTGAACTGGGTCAGCTTGCGAATCGGGCTCTGCACGCTGGCAACGTACATGTTGAAGGTGACGAGTGTGGCGATATCCATCTGGTTTTTCATAATCAGATAGCTGCCCGCGAAGATGACGGACAGGCTCATCAGGTTCATCATCAGCTCCGTGCCGGAGAAGAAGCCCGCCATCACCTTGTAATAGCCCTGCTTGGCGGAAACGTATTGATCCGTGCAGCGGGTGAACTTGTCGATCTCCTCATCCTCGTTGCCGAACGCCTTGGCGACGCGCACGCCGGAAATGGAGCTTTCGATTTCCGCGTTGATGCCCGCCGTGCGGCGCTTGACGTCGCGGGAGACCTTCATCATGTTGCGTCGGCGCATCGCGACGAACAGGACGATCATCGGCACGGCGATCATCAGCACGAGCGCCAGCTTCTTCTGGATGTTCCAGAGGACGAGGAACGAGCCGGTCAGCGTCACGATGGAGATGAACAGATCCTCCGGGCCGTGGTGCGCCAGCTCCGTGATATCGAACAGATCCGTCGTCACGCGGGACATCAGCAGGCCGGTGCGGTTTTTGTCGTAAAAGCTGAAGCCGAGCTTCTGCATGTGTGCGAAGATGGCCGTGCGCATATCCGCTTCGATGTGAACGCCCATCAGGTGCCCCAGATAGGTGACGATCCACTGCGCTGCCGTGCGGATGAGGAACGCGGCGAGCATCGCGCCCATCACAATCAGGAAGGTGCGCATCGCCTGATTGGGAATGTAGTCGTAAAGCACCTTGCGCGTGACCACCGGGAACAGAATATCCACCAGCGCGATCACCAGCGCGCAGAACATATCCAGCAGGAACATGCCCAGATGCGGCTTGTAGAACGCGGCAAACTCGCGGAGCGCGCCGCGCTTGGGCGCGGCCTTTTCTTCAAAGGCGGAAAGGGATTGATTGGCGCGTGTGTTGTTCATCATGTTATCCTCTTAAACGACGAAATTGTGCAAAGAAACGGGATCGCCGACGGCGCGGCGATCCGATGGGCGCAGGGGCTTAGATCACGGGGCGAATCCATTTATAGGAGCGGAAATGCAGGAGATACGCGCTGCACTTGATGATATCCTCCGAAAGATACATGACCAGATAGGTCATCGGCACGCTCCAGTGCAGATATAGCCCGGCCAGCATCGTCAGCGGCAGGCCGATCAGGTACAGCGTGATGCAATCGACGATCAGGCCAAAGCGCGTGTCGCCGCCCGCGCGGAACACGCCCATCACCAGGATGGAGGGGATGTTGTGCAGCACCATCTCCAGCGCGCAGATCGCCAGCACGGCCAGCGCGTCGTCGCGCACGGCCTGCGAAACGCCGAAGAGCGAAAGCAGCGGCTGGCGGAGCGCCAGCATCCCCGCGCCAATGAGCACGGAGAGACCGATCGTGAGCTGCACATGGCGCTTGGCGCAGAGCTTGCTGAGCGGCACGTCGCCGCGCCCGATGGCGCTGCCGATCATCACCGCGCAGGAGGAGCAAAGCCCCATCACCGCAACGCTCGTCAGATCCTCGATGGATTTGACGACGGTGATCGACGCATACGCGCCCGTGCCCATGTGGCCGTAGACGGAGCTGTAGAGCAGGTTGCCCAGCGCCCAGGCGCTTTCGTTGAGCATGGCGGGCATGCTGACCCGCGCGAAATCGCGGATAAAGCCGCCCGTGATGCCGACAAGGCCGCTCCGCCCCGTGCGGAGCAGCGTTTTTTTCGCGATGCCCGCGCCGTAAATCACCAGCGCGCCGACGACGGCGGAGACCAGCGACGCGATGGCCGCGCCCTGAACGCCCAGCGCGGGGAAGCCGCACAGGCCGAAAATCAGCAGCGCGTTCAGCGCGATGTTGACCGCGACGGAGATCAGCGAGCCGACAAACGGAATCATAACGCGGCCGGTGCTTTGCAGCAGCGTGCCGCCGCCGCGCGTGAGCGCCAGAAACGGATAGCTGACGGCGATGATGCGCAGATAGGAAGAACCCAGCGCGACGACCTGCTCATCCGGGGAGAACAGGCGGACGATGCCCTCCGGAAAGAGCAGCGCCGCGAGCATGAACAGCAGGGAGGCCGCCTGCGTGCCGACGGTCATCAGGCCGTAGGTGCGGCGCATGCCCGCATCGTCGCCCGCGCCGTAAAACTGGGAGATGAACACGGACGCGCCGCTGGAAAAGCCGAAAAAGACGATGGTTAAGAACCATGTCCATTTGCCCGCCATGCCGACGGCGGCCAGCGGCGTATCGCCCAAGCGGCCGATCATCATGGTATCGACCAGCGTGAAGGAGGAGGCGAGCAGGTTTTGCAGGGTCACCGGCACGGCGATGGAAAGCAGCGTGCGGGTGAAACCAGGAGGCGTTTTTGTCATGGCTTACGCTCCCGCCAGCACCTGAAAGACCGGGCTGTGCTCCGTGATGAACGGGCCGTCCTGCATGAAGAAGAGCATGCCTGTCACCGGGGCTTTGAGCACCTCGCGCACCGAGCCGTCGCAGGGGTTGATGATAAAGGCGAGCTGCTCGCCGCGGCGGACGTGCGCGCCCGCAAACTTGACGCGGCGCAGAAGCCCCGCGCTCGTTGCGGAAACGGAGGTCATATCCGCGTTGGTGATGATGGAGGAGGCGTGACCCGGCGCGGTTTCGCTGCGGATGACCCCGCGGCTGTTGAGGAAGCGGACGATGGCGCGCAGGCTCTGATCCGCCGCGGCCTCGTCGATTTCGCGCGTCTTGCCCGCATAGAGGGAATACGCCTGCGTGCCGCAGAGCTGCCAGTTGTAGTTGAGGGTCGTCTGGTCGTAATCGCGCGGGGTGCGGACGTAGACATAGGGCAGGCCGAATTCGCAGCCCAGATCGGGGTTCTGCCGTCCGGTGTCCATCATGCGCACATGCGGCACGAAGGAACCGGGCTGATAGAAGCTGGTGAGCTGTACGCCGTAGAGATAATTCTTGACGCGCTCGAGCAGCGCGTCCGTGATGCGCTCGGTCGTCGAGCCGGTGGGGTCGCCGGGGAAACGGCGGTTGATGTCCATGTTTTCCGGCTCCCAGAGGCGCGAGCCCTCGTTCATCGACGCGCCGATGGCGGTGGGCACGATCATAACGCTCTTGCCCGGCTGAATGCCGTCTTCCTTCTCCACCTCGCGCAGGAAGGAGACGAGCCGCGCGCAGACATAGAGCTGCTGCACCTCGTCGCCGCGCAGCGCGCCGACGACGGCGCAGGTCTTTTCGCCCTTGCCGAAGCGATAGGCCATGATGCTCATATCATCCCGGAAATACGACGGGAGGGTGAACAGAATATCCTTTTTCATGCCCGCTCCTTTCTGATCCTGGCGATCAGCGTGCCGGGATACACGGAGGAATAGCTGCGCTGGCTGAACACGAGCCCCGCGCACGGCGCCTTGACGGTCTCACGGGCGACGCCGTCGAGTGCGTCGATCACCGTGCCGAGTACCTGTCCCGCTTCGGCGTGAATGCCGAGGCAGTCCTCCGGCACAAACACGCCGGGGAACTCGCAGGCCACGCGGCAGACGTCCTCGCTTGTGTGCACGGTGGGAATGTCGGCGGACGCATCCGGCGCGGCGATGGCGTCGCCCGCCCATATGCCCATCTCCTTCAGCTTGCAGAAGATGCCGTCCACAACGGAGAAGGCGATTTCCTGCGGCAGGCGGCGGCGCTCGTCGGCCTCCAAAATGACCGCGTCGGTGCCCACGGCACCCAAAGCGCCGGTCAGCGAGGCGGAGAAGGAGCCCTTGTCCGGGTAGACCCAGATGAGCTGCGGGCAGAGCGCGCGGACGCGGGGCAGAAGCCGCTCGGCTTCCTTCGCGCTGACGCGCACTTCGTACAATTCGCTCTTGTTGCGCGCGCTGGCGTGAAGATCCAGCACAAGATCCGCGCCGCGCATATCCTGAATCACCTGATGGCACATGTATTCAAGCGGCGTGCCGTTCGGCGAGCCGGGGAAAGCGCGGTTCATATCCAGCCGCGTACCGGAGGGCACCAGACGCTCGCCGATGTCCAGACCGAGCGGGTTGAGCATGGGGTAAAAATCCACCGTGCCGCGAAGCGCGTCCGGATGTTCGCCGATGCGCTGCTGCACCAGATAGATGATGAGCTGACCCATCATTTCGTCGCCGTGCGTGCCCGCAGCGATGCAGACGCGGCCGACGGAAGAACCGTCGGGGGCGTACCGGCAGCGCTTGATGCTCCATCGCTCCTCGATGGGCAGGGCGACGCTGGCAACCGTCGTCAATGTCTTGAGCAAAACGACCCTCTCCTTTTGAAACGATATCAAGCCTTTCAAAGGGGCTGCGGCATGAATCAAACCATGCGCGGCAGCCCCCGTTGTTTCCCGATTTGCGATGGGAACGGCCAAGCGCGCACCCTTGCACCCGATGCGGACGCCGTCGCCCATTTCTACGCTATGATGCTAACACAAACGGAGGGTTTTTGCAAGTGAAAGCGGCATAATTTCATTCCGGCGCGCGTGTGAAAAAGGAATGGCTCATCATGGGAAAATGTGTTATAATCAGATGAATGACGCTTGATTACCGGGAACGCCCGGGAACAAAGGAGAAGGAACATGAAAATCGGCCTGTTTACCGATACGTTTTACCCGGAAATCAACGGCGTGGCGACGAGCTGCCTGAATTTGCAGCGGGAACTGACCCGGCGCGGCCACGAGGTTCACGTTTACGCCCCGAAATGCAAGGGCTGGGAGGAGAACCAGCGGGAAAACGTGCACTATCTGGCGAGCGCGCCGCTGCTGGTGCTCAAGGATCGCAACTTCGCCTTTCCCACGCCGCTCACATCGTGGGAGGCGGAGAAGATCGACTTTGACGTGGTGCACACCAACAGCGAATTTGTGATGGGGATGTTCGGCCACCACGTCGCGGGCAGCCTCGGCTGCGCGCAGGTGCACACCTATCACACCGTCTGGGAGGATTATACCTACTACATCACGCACGGCGTGGCGGACGAGGCCGCGCGGCGGATCGCCCGGAAATATTCCCAATGGTGGTGCAACCGCTTTGACCGCGTGATTACCCCGACGGGCAAGACGCTCGACCTGCTGCGCAAATACGGCGTGGCAGCGCCGATTGACATCATCCCCAGTGGCATGGACATCGCCCGCTTCGACCCGGCGCGGCACGGCGAGCAGGAGCGGCTGGAAACCCGCCGGGAATGCGGCCTGCCGGAGCACGCGCCGCTGCTGCTGAACATCGGCCGCATCGCCAAGGAAAAGAACCTCGAACAGGTGATGCGCGTGTTTCCGCGGCTGCTGAACGCCTGCCCGGATGTGCATTTCGCCGTCGTCGGCGAAGGACCGATGCGCGAGGAGCTGGGGCGCATGGCGGAGGAGTTGGGCGTTTCCCGCGCGGTGACGCTGACCGGGCCGAAGCCGTGGGAGAAAATCGACCGCTATTACGCGATGGGCGACGTGTTTTGCAGCGCGTCTCATTCGGAGACGCAGGGGCTGACCTATGTGGAGGCGATGGCCTCCGGCCTGTGCGTCTGCGCGGTGAACGACCCCTGTCTGGACGGCGTGATCGAGGACGGCGTGAGCGGTATTCTCTCCGGGGACAGCGACGACGAGCTGCTCGCGGCGCTGATTCGCGCGTTCGGCGAGGAGGGCAGGCGCATCGCGAAGACGGCGGCGCAGTATGCCGCGCCGTTCAGTACGCAGGGCTTTGCCGAGAAGGTGGAGGCCTGCTACATGAAGGCGATTGAGGCGCACAAGCGGGGATGAGCGGGGGAGCGAACATCCGGGAACGGCTCTTTGCGCTCGGAGATGAGCGGTATGCGCGGTTTCAAAGCGCGCTGATTCCGAATATCCCGAAGGAAACGGTCATCGGCGTGCGCATGCCGATGATGCGGAAGCTGGCGAAGGAAATCGCCGGAGCAGAGGAGATGCGCGCCTTTCTGGCAGAACTGCCGCATGCGTACTACGACGAAAACATCCTGCACAGCGTACTGCTTTCGCAGATGAAGGATTACGACACGTGCATGGAAGCGGTCGAGGCGTTTCTGCCGCATATCGACAACTGGGCCGTCTGCGACTGCCTGTCGCCGAAGGCGTTTGCCGGGCACAAGCCGGAGCTGCTGGAAAATATCCGAGAATGGGCGAAATCAGAACACGTCTACACCTGCCGTTTCGGGCTGGAAATGCTGATGACGCATTTTCTGGACGACGATTTTAAGCCGGAATATCTGGAGCTGCCCGCAGACGTGAAACTGGAGGATTACTACGCGAAGATGATGGTCGCGTGGTTTTTCGCCACGGCGCTGGCCAAACAGTGGGACGCGGCGGTTGTCTATTTGCAGCAGAATCGGCTTGAGCCGTGGACGCATAACAAGACGATCCAGAAAGCACGGGAAAGCTACCGCATTACGGCGGGACAGAAGGAATATCTGAAGACGTTGAAACGAACTCCTTCCGTCACGACTTCGTCGTGCCAACCTTCGGCATTTTATCTGTTTGTTTCCGCCACAGGCGGCAACAGATTCGATGTCCCTCGAAGAGGGAGGCAATGACATGAGCAAGTAAGATGTTTTTTTGCTGTCATAAAAACGAGAAACGACTTTATAAATAAGCAGTGCATATATGCTTTATGGCTCCCTCTTTGAGGGAGCTGTCAGCGAAGCTGACTGAAGGAGTTCGAAACGATAACAAAAAGGCGTTGAGCGGAAAAATCCGTTCAACGCCTTTTGTTATGCGATTGCGGTTCAAACCGGCTTGTACAGAGTCAGGCAACGCTGTGTGCCTGTAAGCCGTTTGCTTAGCGCTCGACGCGGCCGGAGCCGGAGCCCTTCATCAGGCTTTCGACTTCCTTGACGGTCACGCGGTTGAAGTCGCCGGAGATGGTGTGCTTCAGGCAGGAAGCGGCCACGGCGAACTCGAGAGCCTCGGCCTGCGTGGCATAGGTGTTCAGGCCGTAGATCAGGCCGCCGCCGAAGGAGTCGCCGCCGCCGACGCGGTCAACGATATCGGTGATGGCGTACTTACGGGAGACGTAGAACTCCTTGCCGTCGTAGATGCAGGCCGCCCAGTAGTTGGTATCCGCGCTCTTGGATTCACGCAGGGTGATGGCGACCTTCTTGAGGTTCGGGTAGAGATCCATCGCGGTCTGGGCGATCTGCTTGTAGACGTCGCGATCCAGCTCGCCGCTCTCAACATCGCTCTTGGCGCTGATGCCCAGAGACTTCTGGAAGTCTTCCTCGTTGGCGATGGCGACATCGACGTACTTGGTCAGCTCGCTCATCACTTCCTTGGCTTCCTTGCCGTACTTCCAGAGGTTCTTGCGGTAGTTGAGGTCGCAGGAAACGGTCACGCCCATCTCCTTGGCGGCCTTGACGGCGGCCAGAGAGAGATCCGCGGCAGACTGGGAGATGGCCGGGGTGATGCCGGTGATGTGGAACCAGGTCGCGCCGTCGAAGATCTTCTTCCAATCGAAGGTATCGACCGGCGCCTTGGCGATGCAGGAATCCGCGCGGTCATAGACGACCTTGGACGGACGCTGGTTGGAGCCGGTCTCCAGGAAGTAGATGCCCATGCGGCCATCCATCATCTTGATGTTGGAGACGTCCACGCCGAAGCTGCGCACGTCGCGCAGGCAGGCCTCGCCGATGGCATTGTTCGGCAGGGCGGTCACGAAGGCTGCGTCCATGCCGTAGTTGGCCAGAGAAACGGCCACGTTCGCCTCGCCGCCGCCGAAGGTGGCCTCGAGGGACGGGCTCTGGAAGAAGCGCTCCAGCGCGGGGCTCTTCAGACGAAGCATGATTTCACCGAGAGTAACAATACGAGCCATTGTCAATCACTCCTGAATCTTATTGATTTTGAGTGTGCGCAGGAAGAAAAAACGCGCACTATCTCAGTTTCTGAGGTTATTATACACGATGGCGGGACGCAAATCAAGTCGTCTGACCAATAAAGCGCAAAACTTGCGGAATTGAGAAGAAATAGACGGAATTTTGCGCGTCATATCGGCTGAAACGGCGCAACGAAACAAAAAACGCGCGATAAATTTCGCCACATTCCGGTCGGAGGGGACGGATGAACGGCGGGCGGCACGCATAGGAAACAGAAGGGCGGGGAAGGGCTAAGGCGGGCGGGACGGACGCAGGAACTGTGTTTTTCCTTGCCACATAAAGGGTTTTATGCTATAATGCCCGTTGGTGCCTGACAAAAACAGGCCGAAAAGAGGGAAATCGGCGGCCAGTCCGCCATCCATCATATTTGGGAGGGTTTTGAACTTATGCCTCTGCAAACCGAGTATAACAAGGATACCATCAAGGAATCCATCCTCAACAAGCTGCTGCGCTACTACGGCTGCACCATTGAGGATGCGACGCCCAAGCAGATCTACGCTGCCGTGGCGAGCACCGTGCGCGACCAGATCATGCTCAAGTGGCGCTTTGAGAAGGAAGCCCGTCGCAGCGAGAAGGCCAAACGCCTGTATTACCTCTCCATCGAGTTTCTGACCGGCCGCTGGCTGCACAACAACCTGCTCAACCTTTGCTCCACCAAGGAATATGAAAAGGCGTTCGAGGAGCTGGGGCTGACCCTGCGGGGCGTGCTTCACGAGGAGCCGGAACCGGCGCTGGGCAACGGCGGTCTGGGCCGTCTGGCCGCGTGCTTCCTCGATTCGCTGGCGACGCTGAACCTGCCGGCGATGGGCTGCACCATCCGCTATGAATACGGCCTGTTCCGTCAGCACATCGTGGACGGCCAGCAGGTCGAGGTGCCGGACGAGTGGCTGACCTATGGCAACGCCTGGGAGATTCCGACCCAGCGCGACGCGGTGGAGGTCTGCTTCGGCGGCCAGATGGTCGAGAACTGGGTGGGCGGCACGAATTACGTCACCCTCAAGAACACGGAAAACGTCATCGCCGTGCCGTATGATCTGCCGATCGTTGGCTATGACAGCGACGTGGTGGATCGCCTGCGCACGTGGAGCGCCGTGCTGCCGCAGAACTTCAACCTTGAAAAGTTCTCCGCGGGCGATTACAACGGCTCCACGGAAGACAGCAACTCCATCGCGGCGCAGATTTCCAAGGTGCTCTATCCGGAGGACAACACCTATAACGGCAAGAAGCTGCGCCTGATGCAGGAATACTTCCTCGTCAGCGCGACGCTGCAATACGCGATCAAGGACTTCAAGCGCGTCTACGGCACGGACATGAGCCAGCTCCCGGAGAAGGTCGCTTTCCACATCAACGACACGCACCCGGCGATGGTCATTCCCGAGCTGATGCGCATCCTCGTGGACGAGGAGCGTCTGCCGTGGGAGGAGGCCGAGCGCATCACGCAGGCGACCGTGGCCTACACCAACCACACCATCATGGCCGAGGCGCTGGAGAAGTGGCCGGAGAACATGATGCGCGAGACGCTGCCGCGCATCTACTCCATCATGCAGGAGCTGAACCGCCGCCTGTGCCAGAAGCTGTTCGACGCTTTCCCCGGCCAGTGGGACCGCATCGGCCACATGGCGATTCTGGCTTACGATCAGGCGCACATGGCGAACATGTGCGTGGCGTATTCCCACGCGGTCAACGGCGTTTCCCAGCTCCACGGCGACATCCTCAAGCACACGACGTTTGCGGATTACTATGCCATCATGCCGGAGAAGTTCTACGCGATCACCAACGGCATTACGCCGCGCCGCTGGCTGATGCTGGCCAACCCGACGCTCTCCGACCTGCTGGATGAATCCATCGGTCAGGGCTGGCGCAAGGATCTCAACGAGCTTGAAAAGCTGTTGCCGTTCGCGGACGATGCGGCCTTCGTCGAGAAGTTCGCCGCGGTCAAGAAGGCGAACAAGGAGCGCTTCAGCCGCTGGATTTACCGCCATCAGGGTCTTGAGCTCGACCCGACGATGATGTTCGACGTGCAGGTGAAGCGCATGCACGAGTACAAGCGCCAGCTCCTCAACGCGCTGCACATCCTCGTGCTCTACAACCGCATCTGCGACGATCCGAATTACACGATGGCGCCGCGCACCTTCATCTTCGGCGCGAAGGCCGCGCCGGGCTACCGCCGCGCGAAGGAGATTATCCACTTCATCAACGTGCTCGCCGCGAAGGTTGCTTCCCACGAGCGCGCCAGCAAGATGATCCGAATTGTGTTCCTCCAGAATTACAACGTCTCCACCGCCGAGATGCTGATGCCGGCCAGCGAGGTCAGCGAGCAGCTCTCCACCGCCTCCAAGGAGGCCAGCGGCACCGGCAACATGAAGTTTATGATGAACGGCGCGGTGACCATCGGCACGCTGGACGGCGCGAACGTGGAAATCGCCGATCTGGTCGGAAATGACAACTGCTACATCTTCGGCATGCGTTCCAATGAGGTGGAGGCGCTCTACGCCGCCGGCACCTATCGTTCGCTGGATATCTACGAGACGAACGCCGAGCTGCGCCGCGCGCTGAACATGATGTTCGACGGCACCCTGACCCCGGAGAACCCGAAGATGTTCGAGGGGCTGTACCGCGCGCTGGTGTTCAGCGATAACGGCGGCATGGCCGACCCGTATCTGGTGCTCAAGGACTTCGGTTCTTACCAGCAGGCGCAGAGCCATCTGGGTGCGGATTACCTCGATCGGAAGAAGTGGACGCGCAAGGAGATCATCAACGTGGCCAAGAGCGGCGTGTTCTCCTCCGACCGCACGATCCGCGAATACAACGATCTGATCTGGCACCTCACCCCGCTGACCAAGAAGCACTGACGTTCATACGCGCGCGAAAGCGCGTCAGCTCCCTCGAAAGAGGGACTTTGGACTGAATAAAGCGATTCTCCCCCCGAAGGGGGAGAATTGCCTTTTCCGCAAATGAAAGAATAACTGAAATTCTTGATTTTGCGATTCAAGCCAAGTTTGCTTATGGCAATAAGCTGCAGCTCCCTCGAAAGAGGGGGCTTTTTTGATTTTTGGGGAAGAAAATGGAAGGAACATGCGTTTTTATGATAGACGATGATGCTGTGTCGGGTGTGCGACATTGCACATTTTGTGAGGAAGGGCGGATGAATCTATGAAACGAATCGGAATTCTCGGACTGCTTTTGATGAGCCTGATGTTCACTTGTTGTACGGCTTGGGCGGATGGCGGCAACGCCTATGCGGTCGTGCATAATCCTGACGCCGCAGACCGGCTGAATCTGCGCGCTGCGCCGAACAAGGAAGCGGAATCGCTGGGCAAGTATTACAACGGCGTTGGGGTTCAAATTCTTGAAGAGCTGAACAACGGATGGGTTCGCGTTCGAATCGGCAATCGCGGAGTTGCCGAAGGGTATATGATGAAGGCATATCTGCAATATGACAACACGCAGGCGGTTGCGGCCGCTATGCCGACGTATACCTCCACAAGCAGCGCGTGGGAGCTTTATCAAACCCGCGATGTAAACGGAGCGTATGAAATGCATGGCTATGGCGAAACGGTGACGCTTCTGGGCTTTACGTCGAAATGGTGGCACGTTCAGATTCGGGAATATACCGGGTTTGTAGCGGCTGACGGCTCGGCGCTGGATCAGCGGACGGGCAATTACTACGACGGCTATGCGACGGCGCAGGTTCATAATCCGATTTCGACGGATCGACTGAATCTGCGCGCGGAAAAAACGGCGAACAGCGCGTCGCTCGGCAAATATTACAATGGATGCACGGTCGCAATTGTTCAAAAAGGGAACGACGGATGGAGCCGGGTTCGAATCGGCAATCTTGAAGGATATATGAAAAATCAGTTCCTCGATTTTAACGCGCCCAAAGACCAGCAAACCGAACTGCTGCCCAAGGTGACGATTCAAAATCCCAATGGGCAGGGCGCCAATCTGCGAAGGCAGGCTTCGACCCGCGTTAACGCGGTGGCGCTGTATCCGAATGGAACGCAGGTTCGGGTGTTGGGCATAGCGGGAGAATGGTGCCATGTGCTGATTGACGGGGAGATCGGCTTTATGATGACCCAATATCTTGTGCCGCGACTCAGCTTTGAATCGACCAGATAAGAAGACGCTCAACATGGCGGAGAACCAAGAGATGCTCGATTTGCAAAAAAACGAAATATTGGGTTGACAAATCGTCTTGTATGATTTAAGATAGAGTCAGCACCAAGCAAGCGGGAGGCAAAACCCTTATGAATGTTGTTGTTGCGAACATGTACTATTTTAGCCTGTATTATCGCGAGAATACGGGCTGTTTGCAATGCAAAGCATAAGGCGATGTCCACGGATTGCAGCGCGGCCCTTTCATAAAAGTGAAAGGGCCGCTTCTTTTATACCCGAAACAAAGCAACAAACTGTCAAAGTAAAAAAGGAGAAGCCGCTATGATTGTCATTTTAAGACCCGGCGCACAGAAAGCGCGCGTTGAAGCCCTGATGAGCCAGATCAAACAGCAGGGTGTGGATATCCATTACAGCCAGGGCGCGACGGAAACGATTCTCGGCCTTGTCGGCGATACGACGCACGTTGACGAGGATTGGCTGCGCGCCAGCGACATCGTCGAGGATGTGCGCCGCGTTTCCGAACCGTATAAGCTGGCGAACCGCCGCTTCCATCCCAAGGATACACATGTGAACGTCTGCGGGCGCGCGGTTGGCGAGGGCACGTTCACAGTGATCGCAGGTCCCTGCTCGGTGGAAAGCCGCGAACAGCTCGTTTCCATCGCGGAGGACGTCAAGCGGAGCGGCGCAACCTGCCTGCGGGGCGGCGCGTTCAAGCCGCGCACCTCGCCGTATTCCTTTCAGGGGCTGGAGAACGAAGGGCTCAAGCTGCTGCTGGAGGCCAAGAAGGAGACCGGCCTGCCGATTGTCACCGAAATTATGAGCGAAACGCAGATAGACGATTTCGCGGATGTGGACGTGATTCAGGTTGGCGCGCGGAACATGCAGAATTTCCGGCTGCTCAAGGCGCTGGGGCAGACGAACAAACCGATTCTGCTCAAGCGCGGGCTTTCCGCGACGATTGAGGAATGGCTGATGAGCGCGGAATACGTGCTGGCGGGCGGCAACCCGAATGTCATCCTCTGCGAACGGGGCATCCGCACGTTTGAAAAGATGATTCGCAACAATCTGGATATCTCCGCCGTGCCGCTCATTAAGCAGAAGTCGCATCTCCCGGTCATCACTGACCCGTCGCACGCGGCGGGCATCGCGTGGATGGTGCAGCCGCTCGCGCGGACGGCCATCGCGGCGGGCGCGGACGGCCTGATGATCGAGGTGCACAACAACCCCAAGGCCGCGCTCTGCGACGGCGCGCAGTCACTCGACCCGACGCAATTTGACGCGCTGATGACTGACGTGAAGCGCCGCGTCGCGTTTGAAGAAAAGACGCTGCTGTAACGCGCAAAAAAGAGCCGTATCGTTTTGCCCAAAATCAGGAGGGCGGCGATACGGCCATTTTCTTGTCTTCAAAGGGGTATGAATTTGGGGAAACCTCACGCGCGGCTGTGTCCTGCGGGCGCGCGCCAAAACCGGGCGGTGGATAGGCCGTCCGGCCAATCAAACATCGCGTCGGCCTGTGCCCACGTTTCGAGGGAGACTTCGGCCTCGTGCTTCTCGGCGGAGAGCCTGCGCGCCAGGGTGACGAAGGGCACGAGAAAATCGAAATTGCGCTGCTGCTGCAGACAGGTGACGTGCGCCATGATTGGGCATGCCTCCGCAAAACCGCTGCGGATAAAAAGCGGCTTGAGTGCCGATGGGTCATACCGGGCGACGCAGGGCTCGAGCGTCACGCGGCCGGGGGAGAGGTAGAGCATGGCATACAGCGCCATGCCCGGTACGCCGTCATCCATGCAGCCGACGCTGCCCACCACATCGAGCGTCAGGTTCGGCAGACGGTAGTGCATGGGGTTGTGGCCGTGGCCGCAGACGATGTGCGTACCCGGCTCGAAGGCCATGGCGTTCAGTCGTGGAAGCGCGAGCGTCGGGTTGTGGACGGGAAAGCGGTCGTCCCCCGGCATCGCGTGGCAGAGCGTGACGCCGGAGAGCGTCAGCTCCTTTTCGAAGGTGATTTCCTGCGGGGTGAGGCGGTCGGCGTTGAAGCGGAGCGACGCGAAATTCGCCCCGGCATACCCGGGTTCGCCGCGCATGACGGAGAGAATGTAGCCCTCGTGGTTGCCGTGCAGGCAGGTTACGCCCTCCGCACGGAGCAGGCGCAGGGTGTCGCACGGCGCGGGGCCGAGGTTGACCTGATCGCCCAGAGACACGATGCGGTCGGGTTTGTGCTTTCGGCGAATATCGGCGATGACGGCCTCTGCGGCCGGCAGATTGGCGTGAATATCGGCCATGAGCGCGATGGCTTCCATAGCGTCCTCCTGATAAAAAAGTGGAATAAACGGATTTTCTATGATATAATTCTGGATGAGAAAGAAAAAATCCTGCCGAATGTTTCACGTGAAACATTTTGGCGCGGCGATCTGCGGACGGCGCGGCATCGGCTGGGATGTTTCACGTGAAACAATTTTGGGACGAAGAGAGGGTCGCGGGATGAAGATTTTGACCGCAAGGCCGCACAGGCTGCTCGCCGCGTGCGTGGATCGACTGGGCGAGGCGACGGCGCGGGGAGAAGGATGCATGTTTCTGGTGCCGCCGCAATACACCTTGCAGGCGGAGCTGGAGATCATGGAGCAGCTGCACGTCAGCGGTTCGTTTCTGATCGACGTGCTTTCGCCGAAACGGCTCCAATCGCGCGTCTTCGAACTGGCGGGTATGCCGAAGCAGACCCTTTTCGACGAGCGCGGCAAATGCATGGTGCTCAGCTCGATCATCGAGGCGCAGAAGGACGAGCTGAGCGTGTATCGCGGCGCGGCGCAGAACGGATCATCCGGCTTCACGGCGCGCATGTCCAACATGATCGCGTCACTCAAGCGCAGCGGCCTGTCGGCGGCCGATGTGGCGAGGAGCGCCGAAAGCATGGACACGGAAAGCCCTGCGCGGGCCAAGCTCGGCGATATTGCGCGGGTCTACGCGGCCTACGAGCAGCGGATGGCGGGCGAATTGGCCGACGCGGAGGATATATCGCGGGAGATGTGCGCGCGGTTCGAGGCCTCCGGCATGTTCAAGGGGCAGAATGTGTTCGTATACGGTTTTGACATGATTACGCCGACGTTTGCGGCGGAGCTGCTGAGCATCGCGCCGCTCTGCCGAACGCTGACGCTGGCCATCGAGACGGACGCGAACGCCGCGCCGGACGGACGGCTCTTTGCGCCGGTCAATTTCAGCTTGCAGCGGCTGGAAAGGCTGGCGAAGGAACGCGGAATCGCCGTGGCGCGCGAGACGCTGGATGCGGAGCTGGACGCGCCGTGGGATATCCGGCTCATGGAAAAGCGGCTGTACGCGCTGGGCACAGCGCCCTGCATGGATGAGCCGACGGCGATTGAGCTGCTCGCGGCGAGCGGAAAGCGGCAGGAGGTGCATCTGGCGGCGGCGAGGATACGCCGTCTGGCGGCGATGGGGGAGGACGTTTCGCAAATGGCGGTCGTCTATCCCAAACAGAGCGGATACGGTGCGCTGCTGCAAAACATTCTGCCGATGTACGGCCTTACGACATATGTGGCGGAAAAACGCAAGGCGGGCGCGCATCCGCTGAGCCGCTTTATCCTCAGCGCGCTGGCGGCGATTTCCGCCGGATGGCGGCTGTCGGATATTCTGGAATGTGCGCAGAGCGGCTTCTTGGGCTTGACGCAGGAGGCGCTGGATCGCTTCTGCGCGTATTGCGAAGGGGTGGATGTGCGCGGCGAGGCCATGCGCAAGCCGTTTCGCTATCCCAAGGGCGTGACGGAGGAGGCGCTCGGTGCGCTGGAAGAGAGCCGAAAGCAGGTGATGGAGCCGCTTTTGGCACTCCAACGCGGCTTGCAGGTGGCAAAGACGGCGGACGACACCATCCAAACCATCCTGACGCTGCTGGAAAGCGTCCATGCGTATGAAACGCTGGAAGACATGCGCGACGAGCTGAACGCCGCCGATCTCGCGGCGGAGGCGCAGGACTGCGCGCAGGTCTGGAACGCGATGATGACGACGCTCGACCAGCTTCACACGCTGCTCGGCGGGCAGGCCGTTCCGGCGAAAATCGTGCTGGAGCTGCTTCAAAACGGTCTTTCCGCGCTCGAGCTGGCGGCGCTTCCGCCTGCGGACGGCGCGATCATCTGCGGCGAAATCGGCAACGTGCGCACGGCGCAGGTTCGGACGCTCTTCGCCATCGGGATGAACGATATGCCGGGGAGCAGCGACAACGGCCTGCTCACCGTCGGCGAACAGCTGGCGGCGCAGGAGGCCAGCGGCGCGTATCTGGGCATGACCCCGCAGGAGAGCGCCGCGCTCGGCCAGCTCGACGAGCTGAAGGCGCTGTCCGGGGCGAAGGAGCGGGTGATCGTCTCTTACGCCGTGGCGGATGAAACGGGGCGCGCGCTGCGCGAGGGCGCGGCGGTGCAGGCGCTTCGAAGGCTGTTTCCCAACATGCCGGTTTACGGCGGGCTGGCGCAGGAGGAGCGCGAGGCCATGCTCTGTGCGCGAACCCCGGCGCTTGAGGCGCTGGCGGTCGAGCTTTCGGAGGTTGCGGACGGGCGGCGCGAGCTGGGCGGGGCGTATGCGGCGGCCGCGGCGGCGCTCTCTGCGGATGAAACGGGGAAGCAGGCGTTGCTCGGCGTGACGCGCGGGCTGGGCGATCCCCCGGCAAAGCGGATGACGGGCACGCTGGCGCGCGCACTGTACGGGCGGCCGGTCAGCAGCGTCTCCCGGCTGGAGACGTTTGCCCAGTGCCCGTATCAGCATTTCGTCCGATACGGCCTTGCGCCGCAGCGGGAGCAGAAGCCGGGCGTGGACGTGGCCGAGCTGGGCACGCTGTACCACGAGGCCGCCGAGCGCTTCACCGAGGCCGTGACGGCGCGGCCGGAATTTCCAGAGGTGCCGCAGGCGGTCTGCGACAGGCTGATGGATGAAGCCGTTTCGCCGCTGATCGACGTCTGGCGGGAATCCCCGATGGGGGAGAGCAAGCGCGGCGAGGCGGTTGCGCGGCGGATTCGCCGAACGGCCAAAAGGACGGCGCGCAACATCCTCTCGCAATACGCGGACAGCAGCTTCCGCCCGCTGCGGATGGAGTTTGTCTTCGGGCAGAACGGCCTGTCGCCGATTGTGCTTGAATTGAGCGACGGCACGTTTGTCTATTTGCAGGGGCGGATTGACCGCGTGGATGTGATGACGGGCGGCGGTCTGCGCGTGATTGATTACAAGAGCGGCGCTCGGAAGTTTGATCCGACGCTGGTTTACTGGGGCTTGCAGCTCCAGCTCCTGCTCTATCTGGCGGCGGCGCTATCGCGCGTTCCCGGCTCGCATGCGGCGGGATTCTTCTATTGCCGAATCGCCGACCCGACGGTCAAGACCGAATCGCGCATCCGAGAGGAAGTGGAAAAGCAGATCGCCAAGAAGCTGTCGCTTCAGGGCATTTCGCTCAGCGACGTGGCCATTCTCCGCGCGCAGGGCGGCAGCGTCGCGTCGATGGTCACCAAGGACGGCAAGCCGAACGGCCGTTACGCCGCGTCGATGGTGGACGAGGCGGGGATGGAAAAGCTGCTGGATTTTGCAAAGCGCAAGGCAGCGGAGCTGGCGGGGGAAATCTATCGCGGCGAAATGGACGATTCGCCCGTTGAACGCGGCGCGTTTAACGCCTGCCAAAACTGCGAGTATTCGGCCATCTGCGCCTTTGACCCGATGCGAAAGCCGCGCAGGCGGTTGGCGGCCAAGAAGCTGGACGATCTTTTGTAATACTAATTCTTGTTAAAATGGCTTAATCCGCGCACCATCTTTTTCGCTCTGACTTTGCCTCGTTCCGTTCAACGTACCTCCAGTACGCCTCACTTCACTTGGCTTCGTCAGAACAAAAAATCTGATGCGCTCTGTTAAGCATTTTAACTGCGAATTAGTATAAGCGCAGAAAACGTACAAAAATGATATAAAAATACAGCCTCTCTGGATCGGAGAAGCTGTATTTTTTACACGTATTGTAGGTGCTGTTTTGATAGATAACTTTAGAAATTAGTTGTTGCGGTAGTAGTTGATTAAGCAGCCGTCCGCGATGATCTGGCGCTCGTCCTCGGTCAGCGCGCCGGTGGAGACGCTCGTCTTTTTAACGCTGCCGTCGGCCTTGACCACGTATGCGTCAAACGCCTGCCTACCGGAGAGAATCGCCTCGCGAATGCCGGGCACGAACACCCAGTCGCCCAGCGCGTAATCCTCCGGCGTGGCGGTGAGCAGCGGCGCCATGCCCCAGTTGATGCAGTTGCTGCGATAGCGCTTGGTGGCGTATTCCATCGCGATGTTCGCGCACGCGCCGAGTACGCGCTGGCAGCTTGCGGCCTGCTCGCGGGCGGAACCGTCGCCCGGCTTGTTGGCGTAAATCGTCGAGCCGATGACCGTCGCGGCAGGGTTGCTGGCGACGCCCGCGCGGGTCAGCGCGGCATAAACGGCCTGCACATCCTCGGGCAGCGCCTCGCCCCGCTCGCGCGCCGTTTCAACGGCATGCACGGCCTTTGCGCGGCCGACATACGCCGGATCCTTGCGGGAGAGCGCAAATTCGGCCAGACGCAGCGGGTTGGAGCGATAGGAGGAGGTTTCACCGGAGGGGATCAGCTCGTCGGTGGTCGTCACCGGGTCGGTGATGTAGGAAACCACCTTCACCAGCAGATCGTCGGAGAGCGCGGGCTGCTCGGGCCAATCCTTGATGTTCGGCCCCATGCGAAGCTCGTGCTCCGGCTCGGCCTTGCCGTAGCCGTTGTAAACGCGCTTCTCGTACACGCTGCCGTCGAAGAAATACTGCGGATGGGTGTAGGCGACGTCCAGATCCGTCGCGGCGGTCAGGCGGCCGCCGTTGATCGCCGTCGCGGCGATGGAGCGCGCGTCCATGAGCGCCACGCCCGCCATCTGCCCCTCGCCGGGCTTGCTGCCCTCGCGGTTCGGGAAGTTTCGGGTCGTGTGGCGGATGGAAAACTCGCCGTTGGCCGGGGTGTCGCCCGCGCCGAAGCACGGGCCGCAGAAGCATTCGCGGATGATCGCGCCCGCGGAGGCGATATCTGTCAGCGCGCCGTTCTTCATCAACTGGATGTACGCCGGCATGCTGCCCGGATAGACGCTCATCTTAAATTCGCCGTTTCCGCAGCTATGGCCGCGCAGGATATCCGCAACCGCGCACACGTTGTCGAACGTGCCGCCGGAGCAGCCCGCGACCAATCCCTGATCGACCCAGATTTCGCCGCCGCGGATTTTGCTCATCAGGTCGAGCTTCGCACCGGTGATCTGCGCGTTGGCCTTCTCCTGGCACTCGTGCAGGATGTCCGCCGCGTTCGCCTTCAATTCGGAAATGGCGTAGGTGTAGCTGGGGTGCATCGGCAGGGCGATGGTACATTCCACCGTGGAGAGATCGACGTACACGCAGCCGTCGTAATACGCGACCTCGGCGGGCTTCAGCGGCTTGAACGCCTCCGGCCGGCCGTGGATGGTCAGGTAATCCTTCGTGTTCTGGTCGGTCTCCCAGATGGAGGACCAGCAGGTCGTTTCCGTCGTCATCACGTCAATGCCGTTGCGGTATTCAATCGGCAGATTCGCCACGCCCGGCCCGACAAACTCCATGACCTTGTTCTTCACATAGCCCTTGGCGTAAACCGCGCCGATGATGGAGAGCGCCACGTCCTGCGGGCCGACGCCGTCCCTCGGCTTGCCGGTCAGGTAGATGGCGACCACGCCCGGGCGCGCCACGTCGTAGGTGCGGCCGACAAGCTGCTTGGCCAGCTCGCCGCCGCCCTCGCCGACCGCCAGCGTGCCCAGCGCGCCGTAACGGGTGTGGCTGTCCGAACCGAGGATCATGCGGCCGCAGCCGGACATCATCTCGCGGTTGTAGCTGTGGATGACGGCCATGTTCGTCGGCACGTAGATGCCGCCGTACTTGTGCGCGGCGGAGAGCGCGAACATGTGGTCATCCTCGTTGATGGTGCCGCCGACGGCGCACAGGCTGTTGTGGCAGTTGGTCAGCACGTAGGGCATCGGGAATTTCTTCATGCCGGATGCGCGCGCCGTCTGGATGATGCCGACGTAGGTGATGTCGTGGCTGGTCAGGCTGTCAAAGCGCATGCGCAGGTTCTGCATGTCGCCGCTCTTGTTGTGCGCCTTGAGGATGCCGTAGGCGATGGTGCCCTGCTCGGCCTCTTCCTTTGTGACGTTCCTGCCGCATTTGCCCGGCAGAGCGGCCGGATCGGTCACGATTTCGCGGCCGTTGACGAGGTACACGCCGCCGTCGTAAAGCTTTACCATGGAAAAATCCCCTTTCGTGTTTTGTCCCGTTTTCAAATGAGAGATGTGGCAAAAGACGCCATCTCTCTGATGACTTTATTATACACGATGCACAGCGTATAGACAAATACTAAAAAACCATGACGTATATAGAAGAAATTTATAATAGCCTTGCCGACAGCCGCAGGGCGGCAAAAAAGGAGCTGTCAAGCTTAAACCAAACATTTCAAGAAACAAATATCTAAGCATTTTTGGATATGGGGCTTTGCCCCATC
>ERZ827524.853-NODE-853-length-35096-cov-6.327160_pt1 | contig 35096 bp, 32 predicted proteins | sample MGYA00519702_ERZ827524 | MGnify/ENA primary metagenome ERZ827524 (study PRJEB31778, sample SAMEA3449341) | human gut metagenome | biome: human gut; feature: human-associated habitat; material: faeces | place: United Kingdom | collected 2010/2012 ...
GGGATCCAGACGTGCCTGCGGCGGCGCACCGGCTGCATGGCCTCCTCGAGCAGATCGTCGTCCACGGCGTGCATCAGGCGGAAAAACCGGTCATCCTGCTTCATAGAAATACTCCTTCCTCTTCCAGCCTCCTGCGGAGCCGCGCGCGGGTGCGGAACAGCGAGCTGCGGATGCGCCCGGAGCTTGCGCCGCAGGCCTCGGCGATCTCGGCGATGCTCTCGCCGTACCAGTAGCGCCGCAGGAAAAACCGCCGGGCATCCTCGGGCTGTGCGCGCAGAAAATCATTGAGTGTGCGCTGCAGCTCCTGCACCATGGCGGCCTCCTCCGGGCCGTCCTTTGCCAGCGGCAGGCAGGCCTCCAGCTCCTCATAGGCCTCCGTCAGTGCGGTCTCGCGCTTCTGCGAGTGATGATAGGCATAGCGGTCGAGCGCCAGGTTGCGCGTGATGCGCACAAGATAGGCCTCGAGCGAGCGCGGCTTTTCCGGCGGGATGGCGTTCCATGCGCGCATACAGGTGTCGTTTACGCACTCCTCCACGTCGCGCTCATCCTTCAGGATGCCGCGCGCAACGGAGCGGCAGAGCCTGCCGTATTTTTCCTCCACCGCGCTGATGGCGTATTCTACCCGGTGGTAGAACAGCTGCAAAATCTCGTCGTCGCCCATAGGTCTCGTGCCTCCTGCCGCGCCTCTGCGGCTGCAGAAGCGTTCTGTTTATGCAGACGGAAAATCTGCGGGATGGTTTCGTTGGGAATAGGGAGTTAACCCAATTTTTTTCACACATTGTATCGAAATCCGACAGCTGCGTCCATGCTGTTTTCTGCAGAAAAAGAAAAAGGAACCGTCTGCCGCTGACAGACGGTTCAGGCTGTAACGCGTATCATGCAGGAAAAACGCCACAATCCCCGTTCATACCTGCAGCTTGCCGCAGCAGAAAGGCCCTTGAAAAGGATTCCTGCAACAGGCTGCAAGAATCCTTTGCAGTCCGGCAGCCATCTGTTTTACGTTCTTTTTATGCTACCCTGCCGCGGCCAGCATATTTTCGATCAGGATGCCGTAGCCCGCCGCCGGTTCGTTGACCAGAACATGCGTGACCGCGCCGACGAGCCGCCCGTCCTGCAGGATGGGGCTGCCGCTCATGCCCTGCACGATGCCGCCGGTCTGCGCCAGCAGGGCGTCGTCCGTGACGGCCAGCCGGAGGTTGCGCCCCTGCGGCTCGTCCGGCTCGACGGAGACGATCTGCACGGCATATTCGCGCGTCTCCGTGCCGGAAACGTTGGAGAGGATCGTCGCGCTGCCGGTGTGGACCTGCGCGGCGGCGGCCGTGGGCAGCGGGGAAGCGTCCTGCGGCGGCGCCATGGTGCCGAAAATGCCGCGCTCCGTGTTGCTGCGGATCGTCCCGCGCGGGCTGCGCCCCGTCACAGCCCCGTGCAGCGCGCCGGGCGTTCCGACCTTGCCGCGCGTGACCGATGTGACGGCGGCGGGCAGGGCAAGGCCGCTGCGCAGCGGGAGCAGGGCGCTGCTGTCGCAGACACCGTGGCCGAGCGCGCCGAACGTGCCGTTCTCCGGGTCATAATAGGTGACGGTGCCGATGCCGGTGATGCTGTCACGGACAAACACGCCGAGCCGCCAGCCGTCCGCGGTCCGCTGGGGCTGCACGGCCGTTTCGGCTGCCTTGCCGCCGCGCTCATAGCGGATGGTCAGCGCCTGCCCGTCCGAGGCGGAGACGGCTGCCGTGACCTGCCGGACCGTGCTGACCCGCTCGCCGTCAATGGCGCGGATGACGTCGCCGCGCCGCAGCCCGGCTTCCCGCGCGCAGGGATTGTCCTGCGCCAGCTCCACGATGGAAACGCCGTCCGTCTGCAGCTGCAGGCCGATGGCCTGCCCGCCGGGGATGAGCTTCTCAGGCAGCGCAGCCAGCGCTGTGCCCGCCAGAAGCGCGAGCAGCAGAAAAAGGACTGCGCATCGTTTGAAAATTTGATTCATTTGTCGTCCTCCCGCGTTTTTCTCGCTGTTAATATGGCGCGGAAATCGAAGAAACGGCTTAGAAAATCCCGGCGGAATTCCCTTGTTAAAAAATGCGACCGGCCGCGCTGCAGGACTCTGCAGACACGGCCGGACCGTTTTTATCCTGTGCGGATAGAAATTTCAAAATGTTAAAGCCGCCGGATATCCTGCCCGACGAACTGGATCAGACGGTAGGTGCCGAGCAGGCGCGAGGCGATCTGCGGAGAATAGCGCACGGACAGCTGCTCCGGCGTCAGATTCGTGGAGATGATCGTCGGGCGCGATTCCATCAGGCGGGTGTTTACCACATGGTACAGGGCGGAGCAGACGAACTGCGTCGTCATTTCCGTGCCGAGGTCGTCGATGATGAGCAGGTCGCACTGCAGGTAGCGCTGGGAAAGCCCGCGGTTTTCCTCCTGCGACATGCCAAATTTTTCCGCTTCAAAATCGGAAAACAGGTGAATGGCCGTATCGTATACAACGCTGTAGCCGCGGTCGGCCACCGTGCGCGCGATGCAGGCGGACAGGAACGTCTTGCCGAGGCCCGTTGCGCCGGAGAACAGCATGTTCCCGGACTGCATCGTGAAATTCTGCGCATACTTCCGGCAGTGGTTGAAATTCCGCTGCATGAGGGCGCGGGGGCTGGTGCGCACGCTCTCGGAATACTCGGCGGGATAGAGGTCGAGACGGAAATTTTCAAATGTCTCCCGGCCGCTGCCGAGCAGGCTCGTCAGCTCCTTTTTCTGCTCCTGCCGGCACAGCTCGCGCAGGCACGAGCACATCTGCGCGCCGACATAGCCGCGCCCGCCGCACTTGGCGCACACGGGCGTGTCGTCCAGATAGCCGTCGTCAAAATCCCCGGCCTCGAGGATCCAGCTCCGCTCCCGCTGGAGCGCGAGATTCTTTTCCCGGACGGCGGCGACGGCCTGCGACGGGTCCTCGCCGCGCTGCAGGGCCGCGGCCATCAGCTCGGCCATGGTGCGGCGCAGCTCGTTGTCGATCTCGGCCAGACGGGGATAGCGGGCATAGGCGTCCGCCCGGTGGGCGGCGTTCTCCTGCTCACGCTCCGCCTTGGCCTGCTCCAGCCGTGCGCGGGCGCGATGGAGCACCTGTTCGCTGTATGCCATCTCAATCGTCCTCCTCTGCCAGCATGCGGGCCACGGCCTCCTGCGCCAGCGGGCTCAGCGCGGCGTCATGCTGCTGATAGGCGCTGGCGCGGCGCTGCTCCGGCTTGCGCGGAGCGTCCCCGGCGAGAATTTCCTCCGCCGTGTGCAGGTTCTGCTCGTGCCAGCTTGTCAGAATGGAATTCATGTACGCCCATTTAAGTGCCCCGGTGTTCAGACAGGTGCGCTCATAGGCCATGCGGATCGTGTCGTCGCGGAAGCCCATCCGGATCCACGAGACCAGATATTTCTCCTCCGCGGGAGTCAGGCGGCGCTGGTCGATCTGCAGCAGCTGGCGCAGCTGCTGCACACGGGTGTGGAGCTGCAGCTGCTGCTGCACATAGAACGAGGCGGTCTCCAGCGTGTCGATGCCCTCGTCCGCCCAACGGTAGGCCTCTTTTTCAATGGCGCGCATGGACGGCGCGCGCGAATCGCGGCGGCGGCTGCGCTCCAGACAGTAATAGAGCAGCACGCCCACGACCTCCGTCGGCAGGCGGAGATAATCAATGAGCGAGAGCAGGATCTTCAGCTCCTCCGTGGAGAGCGTGCGGCCGAGACGGCGCTGCGCCTCGCCGACGAGATTGCGGAAGCGGCCGTCGCCCGCCTGCTGCTCGCGCTTCAGGTCCTCTTCAGTGTACTGCGGGCGCTCCGGCGTGGGATGCACCGGGCGTTCCTCCTGCCACAGGCCAAGCTGGCGCAGCGTGTCCGTCGCGCCGACCATGCGCGGGACGGTGAAGTGCAGGGCGGCCAGCGCCGTTTCGCGCGGCAGTTCCGCCTTGCGGTATAAAAATAAAACTGCGGCATCCGGATTGCCGCAGGAGGTGAGCTTGCGGACCTCTTCTTCGGTTAGGGTGATTCCCGGCATGGTGCTTCATACTCCGTACAACAAAAATTTCGAGATAATTATACCACAGTTCCGGGAAAGCGGCAAGCGCCGCGCGCGGAAATCGGCGGATCCGCGCAGCGAAAAATTTTGGAACGGGCGGAACATTTCCCCGGCAGGTGCGTCTAATAAAAGAAACAGTCCGGGAAGACAGATCGGGAGGGACATCGTATGAAACGAGGGATCGCCATTCTTCTTGCCGCCCTGCTGCTGGGCCTGTGCGCCTGCAGCCCGACGGGGGCGGATGCATCGGAGCCGGGCGGGACGCAGCCTGGCACCCAGCCCGCGACCCGCGGAACGGAAACGACAGCGGGCACGCAGCAGACGCAGCCTTCCGCGCAGGAGACCGATCCGACGGCAGAAACGCCGGAGGAGCCGGAGATCAACGAGGCATTCACCGCAGCCGTCCCTGATGCGCCGGAGGGCGCACTCGGCGTGATGTTCAACGAGCCGCTGGATGGGCTGGAGCTGACGGTGACGCAGAACGGCCCCGCGGGCGAATATGACCGTGCCTATATCGTGGCAAAATATGTTGGCTCGTGGGTCAATGTGTTCGGCGTGACGTGGGAGAGCGGGCGGCTGAATGTCGGCGACAAGGCCCTCTATTCGTTCCGCACCGGGCAGGGCGATGTCATCGGCGGCTCGTTCGACCGCCCGGACGGCGGCGCGATGTATTATCTGACCGTGACGGCGCCGGACGGCAGCGATTTTGGAGAATACTTGACCTACAACGGCCGCTGGGGCTCGCCGCAGAAGGAATATCTCATGGACACCTGCTGGAATGCGGAGGCGGTCCTGCGCGAGGCTGCCGGTGCGGACGAGGACTGGGAGCTCTATGACAGCCGCCTCATTCAGGACGACGGCATCCCCTATGTCTGCTTCCGGCTGGAGGGCGAGACGGAGCGGTATGCGCTGGTCCCGCCGGACGGCTCGTGCGTCTATGCCGCCGAGCTCGACCCCGATACGGATCGCTACTGTATTACCGGCGTATTTTAAGAGCAAATGAAAAGCGCTGCGGATCAGAAGAGGCTTCATAAGGAAGAATGGGCTATCTCAAAATAGAATTTTCTGAAAATTAGCCCAACAATAAATGCCGTGGAAATCCAATTAAAACTGGATTTCCACGGCATTTATCTAACTTTTGAAGGGAACTATTCTCTTACAATTCGCATTTTGAGACAGCCACTTCTTTTGGCGCGATCCGAAAACGGATCGATACTGGATTTTGGTGACAAGATCCGATGCTCGCTGTACCTATGGACGAAAATGATATTCCGGGCTTTGCCCGGAGTGATATTTTCCTTTTCGGAACGTGATATAAAAGCCGCTCGGCTTTTGTGATATATATTCGCCTGTTAAACTGCCGCAGGCAATATCACGATGCGAAGCATAATATCACTGTCCAAAGGACAATATCACTCGCCGTCAGGCGAATATAATTGAGGCGCACTTCCTTACGGAGTGCGCCTCACGGCCGCAGCGCTTTTTTATGAGATTTTACGCCTCGATCTCGTCGAAATCGTCAAGGCCCTCGTCGCACTTGCCGAAGCAGGGAAGGAGCTTCTTCAGATCGTCCCAGAAGTGGATCATGGCGACTGCAATGCTGCCGACAACGACGACACCGCCGATGATGCCCAGAATGAGCTTCAGATTATTCTTCATGAAATTGACCTCCCGTATTGAAATGGTAGTTATAGTATACCGCAAAATAAGAATTTCGCAAGGGGATAATTGTGAATTTTCAGCTCAGATGCGGACGATGCGGCCCTCCAGACGCGGGGCGGCAGGCTTCTCCGGCTCCGCGGCATAGCCGAGGATGCAGTGGCCGATGCCGATCCACTCGCCTTCGACGCCCCACTGCTGCAGCAGGGCCTTTCCCTCGGCCGAGGCGAAGACCTCGCGGGCGCGGTGGATCCAGCAGCTGGCGATGCCGAGGCTGTGCGCGGCGTTCATCAGGTTGCCGAGCGCGAGCGAGCCGTCCTCCACGGCCGTGAACGCGGCGGCATCCGCCAGCACGACGCAGACGGTCGGCGCGCCGTAGAACTGGTGAGCGTCCGGGCTGCCGAGCACACCGCCGTTGAGCCGCTCCAGCGCGGCCAGCGCGGCAGGCTCCTGCACAACGAGAATTCTGACGGACTGGCGGCCCATGCCGCTCGGCGCGTAAAGCCCGGTACGCAGAATTTCCTGCAGCGCCTCCTCCGGCACCTGCTCCGGGCGATAGGCCCGGCAGCTCCGGCGGGTCTCGAGACAGTTCAGAACTTCGTTCATAAGAAAACTCCTTTCAGATCATATATACCATATTGTAGCGGCGCTCAGTGAGCGCCATGGAGGCTGGCAATGATTGCGGCATGAATTCTATGGCGTGAGGCCCTCGGAATGACAAATCTGGTGGCCATTGCCACTGAATTTGTACCGCAGGATTTGCGGGTGCGCATGGCGCTTACTAAGCGCCGCTACAGACGCAACTGGATTTTACCATTTTAACGGCAGTCTGTACCGGCTGCCGGTGCAGCGCCGGGCGGGGCGTGCTCTTCCCCTGTCAATTGCGCCTATAAAAAATCAGACATATCCATACATCCCGCGGACGGAGACCTCGCCGGAGCTGACGACGCCCTCCGTGCCGTCCGGGTAGCGGACGATCAGGCCGCCCGCCTCGTCGATGCCGATGGCGTGGGCAAGGCGCGTCTCTCCGGCGCGCAGGATCTGCACGTCCTGCCCCAGCGTCACGCAGACTCCGGCATATTCCGCCAGCCACTGCGGCAGCGCCTCGGGCAGCTGCACATCCAGCTCGTGCAAACGGCGGACCATGGCCGCGGCGAGGGCATTGGGGTCGACGGCCGTGCCGACGGCCTCCCGCAGCGAGACGGCCACATCGCGCGCAGGCTCGGGCAGGGCAGCCGTGTCCGTGTTGCAGTTCACGCCGATGCCGACCACGGCATATTCCAGCATGCCGCTGTCGGCCTCTGCCGCCAGCTCCGTCAGGATGCCGCAGACCTTCCGCTTGCCGATGACCAGATCGTTCGTCCACTTGATGCCGACCGCGGCAGGACAGCAGTCCCGGATGGCGCGGCGGATGGCCACGGCGACGGCGGCCGTCAGCCACAGCAGTTCCGCAGCCTCGCGCTGCGGCCGCAGCAGGACGGAAAGGTACACACCGCCCGGCGGCGAGACGAACGTCCGCCCGCGCCTGCCGCGCCCGCCGGTCTGGCGGCCGGTGACATAGACGCTCCCGTGCGGCGCGCCGATCGCGGCTTGCGCCTTGGCGTAGGTGTTCGTCGAGTCCACCGTGGGCAGGACATTGATGGGCCAGGGGCAGCCCTCCAGCAGCGCGTGCACGGCGGCATCGCTCAGGGCCGATTCCGGCCGGTGCAGGCAGTAGCCCCGATTCGGCACGGAGTCAATGCTGCAGCCGTCGGCCCGCAGCGCCTGCACGGCCTTCCAGACGGCGGCACGCGTGACGCCGAGCGTGCGGCTGATCTCCTCTCCGGAGACATATTCGCCGTCCCGCAGCAGGGACAGCACCTCTGCCTTTCCCATGGCATTCCCTCCAAAATAATGGTTGCAATTCCGGACCCCGTCCGGTATAATACGTTTGCCGGTTCCAGTATACCCGATTTTTTCCGGGCTGTAAATGCCTTTTTTCGGGTGGGGCCGCAGGATCGCCGCTGCGAGGCGGCGAACTGCTTGTGCCTATCGTAAACCTGACGCAGGCAAAATGTAAACTGTCTGCACCGTGCCCACCGGTGCAGACAGAAATCAGAAAGAGAAAAGAGAACGGAGAAAACTTCATGAACAACACCCATTCCTCCCGCGCACGCAGCACGGTCCTGCCGCTCGTGCTTACGGCCCTGTTTGCCGCGCTCACTGCCATCGGCGCCTTCCTCCGCATTCCTGCCGGGGAAATTTCCTTTACGCTGCAGGTGTTCTTCACCTCCATGGCCGGCATCCTGCTCGGTCCGTGGTGGGGAGCGGCCTCGCAGGTGGTCTATGTTCTGCTCGGCCTCATCGGCCTGCCCATCTTCACGGAGGGCGGCGGCCTGATGTATCTGGCAAAGCCTTCGTGCGGCTTCCTGCTCGGTCTGCCGCTCATGGCCATGGTCATCGGTCTGCTGACCCGCGACCTGAAGGCCTCGACACTCCGCGGCCACGCTGTTCGCGGTATGCTCCGCATCGCGCTGGCCTGTGTGGCGGGCCTCGCCGTGCTGTACCTGATCGGCCTTCCCTATATGTACTTCGTGCTGGCAGGCAAGTGGAGCATTCAGAAGACTATCGTGTCCGGCTGCCTGATCTTCCTGCCGTTTGACGCGCTGAAGATCGTTGTGACGACGCTCCTGTGCGTGCGGCTGCTGCCGGTCCTGCGCAGGGATTGAGCGAAAAAAGTCCTTTTTTGCGCGCGAATGCTTGCAGGAAGACCTGTCTTGTGATAAAATCAGACTGTCAAAAGACCTGCCCGGCCGAATTTTTGCTTTGCAATTTGGAAAGCAGTCTGGCGGAAAAATCCGAAAGGGCCTTTTTGACAAGCCGAAAATATAAGGCAGGAAACCGGCGGAGCGATCCGCGGAAAGGACGGCCCCATGAACGTAAAACTTGATTTTGTCCTGCGGGAGATCGCAGGGGAGACGCTGCTGGTCCCAGCCGGGAAAACGGCGCTGGATCTCAACGGCATGCTGACGCTCAACGAGACCGGTGCGGCCCTGTGGCGCATGCTGCCGGAGGCGGCGGATGCCGAGGCGCTGACACAGGGCCTGCTGCAGGAATTCGAGGGCGCGCCCGCAGAGCAGGTCCGCGCGGATGTCGAGGAATTTCTTGCCCGGCTGCGTGAGCTCGGCATTGTGGAGTAAGTGCGCAAAATTGTCAGGGAATATCCCGATTCTCTACAATTTTCTCAATTTTCCCTGTAAAACCCGTAGAAATTGATGAAATTTGACGATTGCGGTTTTTTGCGAATTTCGCTATAATAAAAAGGCTGAAAAACCGCAAGATCCTATTATTATCGCACCGTCGGACAAAGCACCGGCGGAACAAACGTAAATGGAGGATACGCATTATGTCTATCAAAGTTGGTATCAATGGTTTTGGCCGTATCGGCCGTATGGTCTTCCGTGCAAGCCTGAACTTCCCGGAAATCGAAGTCGTCGGCATCAACGATCTGTGCCCGGCTGACTACCTCGCTTACATGCTGAAGTACGATACCATGCATGGCCAGTTCAACGGCACCGTCGAGGCTACCGAGAACTCCATCATTGTCAACGGCAAGGAGATCCCCATCTCTGCAGAGCGCAACCCCGCTGATCTGCCCTGGGGCAAGCTCGGCGCTGAGTATGTTGTCGAGTCCACCGGCCTGTTCCTGACTCAGGAGAAGGCTGCCGGCCATCTGGCTGCCGGTGCCAAGAAGGTCATCATGTCTGCTCCGTCCAAGGACGCTACCCCGATGTTCGTCTGCGGCGTCAACTTCGACAAGTACACGAAGGACATGAACTTCGTCTCCAACGCTTCCTGCACCACGAACTGCCTGGCCCCGATCGCCAAGGTCCTGAACGACAAGTTCGGCATCACCGACGGCCTCATGACCACCGTTCACTCCACCACCGCTACCCAGAAGACCGTTGACGGCCCGTCCATGAAGGACTGGAGAGGCGGCCGCGCTGCTTCCGGCAACATCATCCCGTCTTCCACCGGCGCTGCCAAGGCTGTCGGCAAGGTCATCCCCGAGCTGAACGGCAAGCTGACCGGCATGTCCATGCGTGTTCCGACGCTGGATGTCTCCGTCGTTGACCTGACTGTCAACCTTACGAAGCCCGCTACCTACGAAGAGATCTGCAACGCCATGAAGGAAGCCTCCGAGGGCGAGCTGAAGGGCGTTCTGGGTTACACCGACGAGGCCGTCGTTTCTTCCGACTTCCTCGGCGACACCCGCACCTCCATCTTCGACGCCAAGGCCGGCATCGCTCTGACCGACACCTTTGTGAAGGTCGTTTCCTGGTACGACAACGAGATCGGCTACTCCAACAAGGTCCTTGAGCTCATCAAGCACATGTACAGCGTTGATCACGCCGAGTAATTCTCATCCAATTGCATAACGGGAGCGCGTCCTAAACTTTTAGGACGCGTTCCTTTTTCCGTCCGCTTGCAACTTTTGCGCAGATGCGCTATAATTTTCCATAGAGGAATGTCCCCGATAACCGCCTGCCTTACCCGGGGGAGGCGATCCACGATCAGGAGGTATGCAACATGGCCGCATCGAAAGTCTACTTTACCACCTTCCATACCACGCTGGAGGAAAACATCCAGCAGAAGCTCTCCCGTCTGCTGCTGACGGCGGGGATGGACCAGATCGATTTCAAGAACCGCTACGTCGCCATTAAAATGCACTTCGGCGAGCCGGGCAATTTGGCCTACCTGCGCCCGAACTATGCAAAGACCGTCGCGGATCTTGTGCGCCAGCTCGGCGGCAAGCCGTTCCTGACGGACTGCAACACGCTCTATGTCGGCGGCCGCAAGAATGCCCTCGACCACATCGAGTCCGCCTATGTCAACGGCTTCACGCCCTACACAACGGGCTGCCACATCATCATTGCCGACGGCCTGAAGGGCTCGGACGATGTCGCCGTTCCGGTTGACGGCGAGTATGTAAAGAACGCCCGCATCGGCCGCGCACTGATGGATGCCGATATCGTCATCTCCCTGACCCACTTCAAGGGCCACGAGGCCACGGGCATCGGTGGCACGATCAAAAATCTCGGCATGGGCGGCGGCTCCCGCGCGGGCAAGAAGGAGATGCACGCCGACGGCAAGCCCGCCGTGAACGAGTCCAAGTGCATCGGCTGCGGCGCGTGCCGCAAGATCTGCGCCCACGACGCCCCGACGATCGAGAACCGCAAGATGCACATCGACACGAACAAGTGTGTCGGCTGCGGCCGCTGCATCGCCGTGTGCCCGATGGATGCCATTGAGGGCGTGTACGACCCGAACGGCCACCTGCTCAACTGCAAGATGGCGGAGTATGCCAAGGCCGTCGTGCAGGGCCGCCCGAGCTTCCACATCAGCCTCGCCATGGATATCTCGCCGAACTGCGACTGCCACGCCGAGAACGACGTGCCCGTCATCCCGAATGTCGGCATGTTTGCCTCGTTCGACCCCGTCGCGCTGGACGAAGCCTGCGCCGAAATGTGCAGCCGCATGCCGCGCAACCCGAACGCCGCCTTTGAGGACGCCTCCTCCGACGATCTGTTCCACGCCGTCCACACCGTGACGCATTGGCAGGACCAGACGGAGCACGGCGAGAAGATCGGCCTCGGCTCGCGCGAGTATGAGCTGATCGAGATCTGACAGTATACAAAAGCCGCCTCTGCCGGAAGAACTCCGACGGAGGCGGTTTTTCGTAATTTGATTGCAGCGGCGCTCCGTGAGCGCCGTTGGCAGCTGCAGGCTGCCGGGCGTCCTCGTTGAGCGTTACGGGCTTTCAAGTTTGTCATTGCGAGGAGCAAAGCGACGTGGCAATCTCGCAGTACCCGGCTCGATCACAGGAAAGCCACGGCGAAAACGTAACTGCCTTCCCGAGATTGCCACGGCCCCTTCGGGGCCTCGCAATGACACGTCAGGGGAGTGCGGCACTGGGGGCGGTGCGTTCCTCCGAATTGGCGCTGCTTTTGCCGCTTCGCGGACGGGAGCGGCATGCTGCTCCCCTACAGCGCGATATGCTGTCTCACTGAATATGAACGTGGTTGTTGATATGATCGATGCAATAGCAGCAATAGCCCTTGCACTTCGAGCAGTAGCGGAACTCAAGGTCCGGGTATTCCGTATCCGTTCTGCCGCACACAAGGCACTTATGGCGGTAGGGGCGCTCTCCGGCGCGGTTCTGATAATTCTGTGCCCAGTTGGGGTTCGGCTGCTGCTTCGGCGCGGAGGCGCGGCGGAACTCGGCGCGGCGCTTACGCTCGGCGCGGGAGGCGTGCCTGCGCAGCGACAGCGGCAGGAGCTGCGGAAGCTCATGCCAGCAGAAAAGCAGGCAGGGCAGCTGCGCCACGATCGGCAGGAAGGCGACAAGGATGAGACCGATGCCGAGGAGGGCACTGCCATACAGCGTCCAGAACCGGGCGGCTTCGAGGATGTCCTTTACAAGATAATAAAGAATGCCGCCGATGTCTACGAGGGCGAGCCAGCGCATTTTGACCGGGATGAAGAAAAACAGCAGGCCGCGCGCTTCCGGCATCAGCGCCGCGACAGAGAGGAACATCGACAGGTTCAGATAGAGCGCCGAGACACCGTAGGAAACGTGGAACAGGAAATACACCAGCATCGCATAGACATCCATGGCCAGGATGCCGATCAGATAATACAGGTTCACGCGCAGCGAGCCCCAGAGCTGCTCCAGATAGCGGGCGGGCCAATAGGAGCAGTAGAGCGCGAGAGCAACGCTGAAAATGGAGTAGATGCTCATATCGCCGATCCCGGCGAACGTGAAAATATAGCTGAAGAGCCGCCAGACCTGTCCGTGAGCGATGGCCTGAGGGTCGAAGGACAGCGCGCTGTACAGGCTCAGCGGTGTCCCGAACTGGGAAAGAAAATAGACCAGCGCGTTGCCGATGCAGATCCACAGCATGAGATTCGGGATTCCCTTATTCCGGTTGTTGTTCAGAAACCGGTGGTAGGAATAGTTGAGTTTGCTCAATCGGATCCCTCCTTTATTACCGCTATTGTAGCGTAAAACCATGGGCTTGTCCAGCAACAAAGTGTGAATTTTAGAAGACGTTGCAAAAAAACCGGCGCTGTGGTATGATAACAGCAGAAAAAACAGAAAATTCGACTGGCCGCAGGCCAGAAACGGAGGAAATCACCATGAGCCATGTCCGCGATATGTCCCTTGCCGAGTCCGGCCGGATGAAGATCCGCTGGGTGCAGGATTTTATGCCCGCCCTTGTGGCGATCCGTGCGCGCTTTGAGCGCGAAAAGCCCTTCGCCGGGAAGAAGATCACCATTTCCATCCACATGGAGGCCAAAACGGCCTTCCTCGCGCTCTGCCTTGCGGCAGGCGGCGCGGAGGTGCATGCCACGGGCTGCAATCCCCTGTCCACGCAGGACGACGTGGCGGCGGGCCTTGCGTCCATGGGCGTGGAGACCTATGCCATGCACGGCGTGAACGCAGCGGAATACCGCGGCCTGCTCGTCGAGGCGCTCTCGTGCTGCCCGGATCTCATCATCGACGACGGCGGCGACCTGCTGGACCTGCTGAGCGGGGACTATGCGCATCTGGGCAAAAATCTGCTCGGCGGCGCGGAGGAGACGACGACCGGCATCCATCGCCTGCACGCCCGCGCCCGCGCCGGGGTGCTGCCCTTCCCGATGATGAACGTCAACGATGCGAAGTGCAAGCATTATTATGACAACAAGTACGGCACGGGCCAGTCCGTGTGGGACGCCGTCATGCACACGACGAACCTGCTCGTCGCGGGCAAGACCGTCGTTGTCGCGGGCTACGGCTACTGCGGACGCGGTGTGGCCATGCGCGCAAAGGGCATGGGCGCGAACGTTATCGTCACGGAGATCGACCCCATTAAGGCGCTCGAGGCCTCCATGGACGGCTGCCGTGTCATGCCCATGGACGAGGCTGCCCCGCAGGGCGACCTGTTCGTCACGACGACCGGCTGCCGCGACGTGCTGACGCGCAGGCATTTCGAGGTCATGAAGAATAACGCCTTCCTCTCGAACGCGGGCCATTTCAACGTAGAGGTCGACTGCGAGGCGCTGGCGGATATGGCGGTGCGCGTCTATCCGCGCCGGCAGGATATTACGGGCTATGAGCTGGCGGACGGCCGCACGCTGAACCTGCTGGCCGAGGGCCGCCTGGTGAATCTGGCCTCCGGCAACGGCCATCCGGCCGAGATCATGGACACGAGCTTCTCCGTGCAGGCGCTGGCGCTGGAGTATCTGCTGCACCACGCCTCCGAGCTGGGCAGGCAGGTCTATGACATCCCGGAGGAGATCGACCGCGAGGTCTCGCGGCTGAAGCTGCATGGCGCGGGCCTGCGCATCGACACGCTGACGCCGGAGCAGGAGGCCTATCTCAGCGGCTGGCAGGTCTGAGCCGATGGAGCTGTATTTCAAGCAGCGTCTGCTGTCTTTTTTTGATAGCTTCGATATCTACGATGAGGACGACAACGTCGTCTACACCGTCGAGGGTCAGCCCGCGTGGCTCCACAAGCTGCACGTTCTGAACGCCGCGGGCGAACATATCGCCACGGTGCGGCAGGAGCTGTCGCTGCTGGCGAGCTTCGAGCTTCTGGTGGGCGAGCAGAGCATCGGCTGCGTGGAGCAGAACTTCTCTCTGCTGCGCTCGTCGTTCACGCTGGACTGCTATGACTGGGACATCGAGGGCGACGTGTTCGGCCTGGACTACAGCATCACGGCATCGGACGGCCGGAGCGTGGCGGCATTTTCCAAGGAGCTGTTCCACTGGACGGATACCTACCATCTCTCCGTCCCGCGTGAGGAGGATGTCCTTCCGGCCCTGCTGATCGTGCTGGCCATCGATGCGGCGCGCTGCCGCCGCGGCGGGTGACGCGAATCCGTATAATACGATATAATACGATCCCCCTGAAGCCTGCGCTGCTTTCAGCACGGCTTCGGGGGAATCGTGATTTTTTGGGCTGTGCGGATCACCGGCCGTCCTTGATGCGGAACAGCAGCCGGACAACGCGGTAGCGGCGCTTCAGCAGCAGGCGGTAGACGAGGCGCTTGTTGCGGTCGAGGCGCGGCAGGTAGCGATTTTCGCGGAAGTCGGGGAAGTTTTTCTCCATGTAATCGCGGAACTGCCCGAGCAGCTCGCTCTTGCAGTCGATGCGCGCCACGCGCACCGAGGCGGCGATGAGAAGATGGCTGATGGCAAGGAACGTCAGCTCGTCGCGGTAGGCCTCGCGCAGGCCGTGCTCCCCGAACCAGCCGAGAATGTCGTCAAAGGCATAGAGGATCTCCACATTGCGGGCGCAGTTTTTGTTGTTCATCGCGCTGCCCTCGCGCTGGAGATAGTGATAGTAGGCCCCCGGCAGGCGGACGACCTGCTCCGCCAGCGCCAGCACCTTCGTCACGATGCGGATATCCTCATACCAGACCTTCGTGGCAAAGCGGATGCCGCCCTCGGTAAACAGCGTCCGGCGATAGGCACGGTTCCACGGGGCCATGACGCCGAAGAACAGCTGGGGCGCGTCCTTCGTATGCGTGGGAAGATCGGCCGGAAGCTCCTCGTGCAGCTCGCCCGTGACCTTGCCGTCCCGCTCGACGAGCGCGCCGAACAGATAGAGGTCTGCCGGCGTGGCCGCGATGGAGGCGGAAAGGTCCTCCAGCAGGTTCGGTGCGAGCCAGTCGTCGCCGTCGACGAACAGCAGATAGTCGCCCTGCGCCAGCTCGATACCGCGGTTGCGCGCCGCGCCTGCGCCGCCGTTTGGCTGATGCAGGGCGCGCACCTGATTCGGGTGCGAGGCCGCATAGCGGTCGCAGATCGCGCCGCTGCCGTCGGGCGAGCCGTCGTCGATCAAAAGAAGCTCAAAATCCTGACACGTCTGGGCCAGAATGGAGTCCACGCATTTTTCCAGATACTCCTCGACCCGGTAGACCGGGATGATGATGCTGAACTGCGGCATAGTGCTTCCTCCGTTTCATTTGGATCATGCCCCTATTATATCCGCTGGCGTCTGCTTTTGCAAGTCCTCAGACGAGCAGCGGCTGGAGCTGCTCGCCGTGCAGCGCGGCCTCGGCCGCCTCCGGCAGCAGGGAAAAATGCGCGACAAGGCTGGCGGGCTTTCCGGTCGGGCTGTCCTGCCCGAAGGGGACGAAGTAAAAATGACGGCGGGCCAGCAGCGCACCCAGATTCGCGGCGCTGCCGGACAGGCCGTCGTTCGTGGAAACGGCCAGCAGCACGGGGCGGCCGTTGCGCAGGTGCGCCTTGCAGGCAAAGCTGACGGGCGAGTCGGCGATGCCGTTTGCAAGCTTGCCGAGCGTGTTGCCCGTGCAGGGCGCGACGATCAGCAGATCGAGCAGGCGCTTCGGGCCGAGCGGCTCGACCTGTGCCAGCGTGTGCAGCGGTTCCGTGCCGCACAGCGCCGTGACCTCCGCCCGGAAATCCGCCGACGCGCCGAAGCGGGTGTCCGTCTCCCACGCGGCGTCCGAAAAAATAGGGACGACCGTATATTGCGCTGTCAGGGCGCGCAGGGCGTCAATGGCCTTTCGGAATGTGCAGAACGAGCCGCACAGGGCAAAGCCGACAGTCGGTCTCATGCTGGGAACGCTCCTTCCTGTTCGAGAATTGCGGCGGCATAGGCCGCGCCCGCACTTGCGGGACAGAATCTTCCGGGCAGGCCCGGCGCGTCGATGCGGGTGACATCCGTCCGCGTGCAGGCCGGGATACCGCCCGGCGCGGAGGCCAGCTCCACCAGCAGGCAGCCGGGCAGAAGCGCAGCGAGCTGGTCCTGCGTCAGCACAGGAGCAGGCACGGTGTTGAACACAAAGTGATAGGAAAGACCGCGGGCATAGCGGCCCGTTTCGTCGGCTTCCAGCCCGAACGCTTCAGCCATGGCGCGGTCGGACGGCCTGCGCGCTGCGACGGTCACGCGGGCGGAAAGGCCGTGCAGCTTGTTTGCCAGCACGCGGCCGATGTGCCCGTAGCCGATGACAAGGCAGGGCGCGCCGTGCAGCCGGTACGGGCTGTGCAGCACGGCAAGGGCGATGGCGCCCTCGGCTGTCGGCACGGCGTTGTGCGTTGTCAGCGGCTCTGTGCCGAAAAGCTCGACAGGCTCCGCGCCGCAGTCGAGCAGGGCCTGCCGCAGCGGGCTGAGCCCGCCGCCATAGACCCGCGTACCGCGGCGGCAGCAGGCGAACACGGCGGTACGCTCCGGTGCGGCGGTCCCGCGCAGGCGCTCGCCCTGCAGGGCGGGAAACGGAAGAATGACAAAGTCGGCGGGAGCCGGGAGCGCCTCAGGCATGCCGGGCACGCCGCAGCAGCGGACCTCGAGCCCGGCGTCCAGCAGGGCCTGTGCGGCCCAGCGCTGGCGCTCGTCTCCGCCGAGCAGAAAGCAGGTTTTGGACATGGCAGCACCTCCTACCCTCATCCTATGCAATTTTTGCGGTTTCGGTGAAAAAAAGTTGTCAATTGCGGTCGGACTTGCTATAATAATACAGTATGTCGAAAAAGTCCCTTCGGGATTTTTCCGCCGGACTGCATTCAAAATTGTAAAATAGAACTTTGTAAGATTATTTTGCAGTTTTTCGGCTGCGGCGGGTGATCAAACGCGAAAGGATACCCTGACGGTTTCCTTTCACACGTTTCCTCCCTCCGTAACTTTTGGCTGGACAGGGTTTCCGAAAGCCTGTATAATAATATTTTGCTTTCAAGAGATGAGAGAGAAAGGAGCGGGCGAGCATGGAGCGGCATGGCTTTGTTCATGATATGCTGGACGTTAAGGTCCTGATCTTATATATTATGGCGCGGGTCGCCTATCCCGTCGATCTGCAGAAGATCTATGAGCTGTCCTATCAGGATGACGGCCTGAGCTATTTCGACGTGGCGGAGGCCGTGCCGCAGATGATCGAGTCCGGCCATCTGGAGCGGGTCGACGGCGAGCGTTATGTCATTACGGAAAAGGGGCGCGAGGCCGGCTCCGTGACGGAGGATTCTGTGGCCTATCCCGTCATGCAGCGGGCACGCGCGGCCGTGGAGCGCTATAACCGCGACGTGCGGCGCAGCAGCTTTGTCAAAACGGAGATCAGGCAGCGCGAGTGCGGCGATTTTACCGTGCAGATGAGCCTGAACGACGAGGTCAGCGACCTTTTGCGGCTGGAGCTGATGGCCCCGACGCAGAAGCAGGCGCACCGTCTGGCGGGGGCGTTTTCCCGCAATGCCGAGACGATCTACCGCCTTGTGATGGATCAGCTTCTCTCGGAGGAAAAGGAAAACTCCTGAAAAATACAGCTTGCTGCAGGGCCCGGACGGGGCTTAGCAGCAAGCTTATTTTCGCTACTTGCATGTTTCGGCAAAAGGTGGTATAATCATACCAGCAGATCCCCAATCGGCCCAATCAAGAAAGGAGCGACTTCGAATGAAATTCCAGTTCACAGAGAAAAAAGTCAGCTTGCCCGAGAGCGTTCATGCCTACGCTGAGAAGAAGGTCATGAAGCTCGAGCGCTTCTTCCGGGATGATGCGGAGGCACTTGTTACCTTCTCGGTCGAGAAGGATCGCAATAAGGCCGAGATCACGGTTCATGCCGCCGGTACCTATTTCCGCGCCAGCGAGGCGACTTCCGATATGTATGCATCCATCGATGCTGCGGTCGCCACGATCGAGCGCCAGATCCGCAAGAACAAGACCCGCCTGGCCCGCCGCCTGCGGCAGGATGCCTTCGTCCGTCAGCCGGATGTCACGTCCTTCGCGCCGGAGCCCGAAGAAAATACCTTTGAGATCGTCCGCACAAAGCGGTTCCCCATGAAGCCCATGACGCACGAGGAGGCCATATTGCAGATGGAGCTCCTGGAGCACAGCTTCTTTGCCTTCAAGGATGAGGAGAACGACGGCGCGTTCGCCGTGGTCTATAAGAGAAACGACGGCGGCTACGGCCTGATCGAGGACGTCCAGTAAGTCTGCTGCATAAATAAACTGATGCCGGGAGCGAAAGCTCCCGGCATTTTTGTCATTTCAGCGCATTGGCACGGGCAAATTTGCTCAGCGGCTCCCAGCGCAGGTTATACTGCTTCGCCAGCCGGTCGGCAAGGGCCTTTGCGGCGTCCGGCGCGCCCTCCTTGCTCTCCAGCTCGACCTCGGCAAATGGAAGCTCCTCCGTTTTGCCGTGCAGCACGCCGCAGTCGCACGCCAGCTCGGCGCGGCTGCCGTCTGCCAGACGGAGCATGACGCTGCGGCGCAGGAACCGCGCGCCGCACACGGGGCGCAGCGGCGCTTCGCCGTAGAGCTGCAGCAGCTGCCGCGGCGCGCCGAAGTCCAGCAGCCATTCGATGGCGGCGTCGTCCACCGCCCGGGCCTCGACCTCCCATTCGCCGCGGGCGAACGGCTCCGGCTGGGGCATCTTGACGCAGACGACGCTGCGGCTGCCCTCCTGACGGCGGCGGAGCGTCCAGTGATTTGTGCGGAACGCATTCGTCTCCGTGTCAAAATAGGTCGTTTCCATCGGCGTGCACACGATGGGGCCCTCCATCCGCGCGGCCGTTTCGGGGTCGCCCAGCAGACAGTCCAGAACGGTGTCGTTTGCGGCGGCCAGCTTGAATTCCAGTTCCTTACCCATATTTATCACCTCAATGGCAATATTATACACGGTTTCCGGAAGCTGCACAAGTTTTTCCCGGAAAAATTTCCGCTCCGATTTCCCGACAAAACTCTTGCGCCCTGCGTGCTAAAATCGGGACAAATCGTTCGGCAGCGCGGCGGCTCGGCCTTCTCCGCGCACCGGAGAGGGGAGGAGCTCATGAAAAAGTCCGGTTCTCAGCAGCTTCTGGCGAAACAGCGGCTGCCGCGTGCGTCCGTCCGGCTGCACGGGCTCGGGGAGTGCCTGCTGCTGCTCGGGAGCGGCTTCCTGACGGCCGGGGCGCAGATCGGCGGGCTGGCCCTGCCGCTCGGGGCCTGCCTGACGGCCTCGCTGCCGTTCGGGCGGCGATCTCTGTCGGCGGCGCTCGGCGCGGCGGCGGGCTATGCCCTGTTGTGCGAGCCTGCCATGGCGGCCGAGCGCATCGCGCTGACGGCCCTGCTGCTGGCGGCAATCGTGGTGTTTCAGGGCACGACGCTCCCGGCGACGCGGTGGTTTCTGCCTGCCATGGCGGCCGGAACGGCCCTTGTGCTCGGCAGCCTGCAGGTCTTCGGCGGGAACGGCGGGTGGCAGCCCGCCCTGCAGTGGCTCACGGTCAGTGCGGCGGCCGGTGTGGGGACGGCCGTCCTGCGCTGCGGGACCGGAGCGGGAGAGCGGGGGCGGCCGCTGTATTTTGCGGCGCTGTTGAGCGGGCTGAGCGGCCTGACGGCGCTCGGTCTGCCCGTCGATCCGGGGCTCATCGGGGGCTGCGCCATGGTCTACGGCGCGCCGGAGCTGTCGGCCGTGTGCGCTGCCGCTGCGGCGCTCGGCCTGACGGGAAATCTCGGCTGGAGCGTGACGGCGGCCTTGCTGCTGCCTGCCGTGACGGCGCGGGTCGTGCGCAGCGATCTTGCCCGTGCGCTGCTCGGCGGCGCGCTGTGCTGCGGCGTTCTGTGGCTGGGCGGTGTGGGGACGCCCGCCGCATTTGCCGCCGTCGGCATCGGCATCCCGCTCGGACTGTGGCTGCGGCGGACCGGTGCGCTCCGGGCCTCCGGCCCCGCCGCGGCGGAGGAGCTGGCCGCGCGCCGCATGGGGGATGCGGCGCAGGTGCTCGAGCTGCTGCAGGCTCAGCTCCCGGTGCAGGAGCGAGGCCAGAGCGAGGCGGACAGCGTCTATGACGGGGCGGCGGAGCGAATCTGCCGCTGCTGTGCGCGCTTCCACCGCTGCTGGCAGCACAATGCCCGCCAGACCTATGATGCGCTCGAGCAGGCTGCCGGACGGCTGCTGCAGCGCGGCAAGGCGGAGGCTGCGGACTTTCCGGCGGAGTTCCGCGAGGGCTGCTGCCATTTTGACGGCTTCCTTGCGGCGCTCGATCAGGAGCTGGAGAGCATGCTCTACCGCCGCCGCTACCGCGTGCAGCTGCAGGAGAGCCGGGCGCTGCTGTCTGAGGAATTCGGCTGCGTGGCGGAATATCTGCGCCGGATGCAGGCCGAGCTTGGCGCGCCGCAGCCCGATGCACCGCGCTACCGCGCCGTGACGGGCATCTGCACGGCCGGGCGGCACGGGGCCGCCGCGAACGGCGACCGGGGCGCCTGCTTCCCCGGCCCGCGGAACGATTACTATGTGCTGCTGTGCGACGGCATGGGCACGGGGGAGCCTGCCGCCGGACTGAGCGCGGACTGCGTGCATCTGCTCGGTGACCTGCTGCGCGCAGGTGTTGCGCCGCTCGATGCGCTGCGCATCCTGAACGGGACCTACCTGCTGCGCGGGGACGGCTGCTTTTCCACCGTGGACCTGCTGCACATCGATCTGACCAGCGGGGAGGCGGAGCTGCTGAAGTGGGGCGCAGCGCCGTCGTACCTGCGCTGTGGGGATACGGTCAAAAAACTGGGGACAGCCTCGCTTCCGCCGGGCGTGGGGGTGGGAGGAGACCACGCGCCGGAGCGGTACCGGCTGTCCCTTCGGGGAGGAGAGATGCTCGTTCTGGTCAGCGATGGCGCGGGAGATGCAGAGAGCGCCGTGGCGGGCTTTGTGGGAGATTCGCCGCGGGAGCTTGCTGCGCTGCTCATCGCAGGCCTTCCGGCAGAGGATGACATGACGGCTGTGGCGGTCGCGCTCGCGCCGCGTGCATCCCGCGATTAAAGGTATCATATTCCGGCAGGATAATCTGTCGAAACAGACGGGCGGGGAAATAATATTTCCCAAGTTCGGTGCGGACGATCCCAAAAATCGATTATTTTCGCGCAGAAACGATCAAATCACACATTTCAGACGAACCCGGCGGGATTTCTGCCGGGTTCGTCTGCTTTTCGTGCGGCCTGTGGTCCTGCCGGTTGACTTCCACCCGCACATGCATTACAATAGAGACTCCCGGCGGGCAATGCCTGCCAATCCGGAATACTGCGAGCAGGGAAATGAAGAGAGAGAAATACGCCGTTTTCACGATCGATGTCGAGGATTTTGCCGACACGGAGTGCGTGGCAAAGTCCGGGCAGCGGGTGAGGCGGCACATGCTGGACGGGCTGGATATCTATATCCGCCTGCTGGAACAATATCAAATTCGCGCGACGATGTTTGCCGTCTGCCGGACGGCTCTGCGCGAGCGGGAACGGGTGCAGCGCTATGTTGACCGGGGCCACCGCCTCGCGCTGCACGGGCTGGAGCATGTGCCGCCGTGCGGCATGGACGACGAGCACTTCCGCCGCGCGACGCTCGCGGGCAAGCAGCAGCTTGAGACGGCCTTTCACACGCAGGTCAGCGGCTATCGCGCGCCGTGCTTCGGACTGGACGAGGAAAAGCTCGATATTGTGCGGCAGCTTGGCTTCCGCTACGATTCGAGCCGGATGGACTTCCCGGCCGCGCGCCATGTGAAGCATCTGGACATGACGAGCTACCGCGAGCTGCGCCCCGGCATCTTCCGCAAGGGCGATTTTTACGAGTTCAGCCTGTCGTGCCAGCGCCTGTTCGGGCAGAATTACCCGATCTCCGGCGGCGGTTATGTGCGCCTGGGCAACTGGAGCTTTGTCCTGCCGCTCCTGCGCAGCTATCTGCGCGAAAATGATTTCTATGTGTTCTACCTGCATCCGTTTGAGCTTTCACGGCAGCGCCAGCCGGAGCTTGCGGGACTGAAGCTCTATGACCGCTATTATCTCCACCACGGCCTGCTGACCTACCGCCGGAGGGTCGAGGCTATCATCAGTCTGCTCCGTACACTCGGCTATCGATTTGTCACGTTCGACGATCTTGCCGAGCGAATGGAGAACAAATCTGAGCGAAAATGAACTTGAACGGAGGAGCCACCATGATACGCGAGACGGAAAAGCGCCTTCTGCCTGGCGCAGCCTGCGCGGTGCTGTTCGTGCACGGCATCCTCGGGTCGCCCGCGCAGTTTGCCCCCTTCCTGCCGCTCGTGCCGCAGGATTGGTCCTTCTGCAATCTGCTTCTGCAGGGGCATGGCGGTGGTGCGCGGGATTTCTCTGCGGCCTCCATGGCGGTCTGGCGGGAGCAGACCCGGCAGGCATTTGCCGAGCTGCGCGCACGGCATGAGACGGTCGTGATCGCGGCGCATTCCATGGGGACGCTGTTTGCCGTGCAGGAGGCCGTACGTTCGCCGGTCGAGGGCCTGTTCCTGCTGAATGTGCCGCTCCATGTGCACGTCCGTTCCCGTGCGCTGCACAATGCGTGGCTGAACTACGGCGGCACGCCGAGGGACCCGTGGGGGCAGGCGGCGGTTGCGGCCTATGGCGTGGAGCGGGACCGCAATGTGCTGCACTATGCCGGCTGGCCGCCGCGCTTTTTTGAGCTGTTCGGTGAGATCCGCCGGACGCGGCCGCTCGTGCGGCAGCTCGCCGTGCCCTGCCGGGCGTATTTTTCAGAACGGGACGAGCTTGTCTCCGTGCGGAGCGCGCGGGGGTTTGCGGAGAATCCGCAGGCCGTCGTCACGATGCTCCCGCATTCCGGGCATGCCTATTATGAGGCACAGGAGGACCTGCCGCTGCTGCAGCGCGACTTCCGCGCCATGCTGCAGCAATGTGAAAAGAAGCGATAATAAATGGCCGGTGCGAATTCTCGCACCGGCCATTGTGATTTCTGGATTATTCCTCGTCTGCCTTCTTGGCGTCCTCGATGATCTTCGCCTGGTTGATCTGCGGGACCTCCTCGTAGCGGACGAACTTGAGGCTGTAGGAGCCGCGGCCCTGCGACATGGAGCGCAGGTCGATGGCGTAGCTGCTCATTTCGCCCATGGGTACCTCGGCCTCGACGATCTGCCAACCGCGGTTGTCGGGATCGGGGTTCATGCCCATCACGCGGCCGCGGCGCTTGTTGAGGTCGCCGATGATATCGCCCATGTTGGCGTCCGGGATGAAGACCTTCAGCTCGCCGATCGGCTCGAGCAGGGTCGGACCGGCGGTGGGCAGGCCTTCCTTGTAGGCGATGCCGGCAGCGGTCTGGAACGCCATATCGGAGGAGTCAACGGGGTGATAGGAGCCGAAGTACAGCGTGGACTTCAGGAACACGACCGGATAACCGGCCAGAACGCCCTTGCCGATGCAGTTGCGCAGGCCCTTTTCGACGGACGGGATGAAGTTCTTCGGCACGCAGCCGCCGACGGTCTCATCGGCGAAGATCATGTCCTCGGACTCGCTCTGCGGCTCGAAGCGGATGTAAACGTCGCCGAACTGGCCGTGGCCGCCGGACTGCTTCTTGTGACGGCCGTGGATCTCGACCTTCTTCTTGATGGTCTCGCGGTAGGCAATCTTTGCCGGGCGGAGCTCGGCCTCGACCTTATACTTGCTCAGGAGCTTGGCAATGATGACGCTCAGGTGGATGTCGCAGACACCGGCGATGATCATTTCCTTCGTCTCCGGATCGTTGCCGTAGGTGAAGGAGGCGTCTTCCTCGTTCAGCTTGACGAGACCGGCGGCGACCTTGTCTTCCTGACCCTTCGTCTTGGCGTAGATGGCCATGCGGTAGCAGGGCTCTGCATAGGTCATGGGCTTGATGGTGACGAGCTTGCCGGGCTGGCAGAGCGTGTCGCCGGTGCGGACGGAGGCGAGCTTCGTGAACACGCCGATGTCGCCGCAGCAGACCTTCGCGGTCTTGGCGTTGTCCTTGCCCTTCGGGAAGAACGTGTTGCCGAGCTTTTCATTGTCGCCGGTGCGGGCGTTAACAACGGTCATGGTGTCTTCGATGTTGCCAGAGAGGACCTTGAAGTAGGAGTTCTTGCCGTACTGGTCGGCGACGGTGTTGAACACGAACGCGGTTGCGGGGCCGTCGGGATTCAGCGGGAACTCGGACTCCTTGCCTTCCTCGTCGACGCGGACGGCGGGCTTGCCCTCCAGCGGGGACGGAGCAAAGCGGACGAGGTTGTCCAGCAGGGCGGCGGTGCCGAGGCCGTTCATCGCGCAGCCGCAGAAGACCGGCGTGACGGAGCGCTGACGGATGCCTTCCTTGATGCCCTTGAGCAGCTCTTCTTCGGTGAACGGCTCCTCCATGAAGAACTTCTCCATGAGGGCTTCGTCGGTCTCGGCGACCTGCTCATTCAGCTCGGCCATGTACTCTTCAATCTTCTCTTCCGCCTCGGCGGGCAGGGCGATCTCCTTGCCGGAGACGTCGTAGGCCTTCTTGGAGACGAGATCGACAACGCCGACGGCCTCTTCGCCGTGCAGGATCGGGAACGTGAAGGGGATGACGGAGGCGCCGAAGATATCGCGCAGGGAGTCGAACGTATTGAAGAAGTTCGCATGCTCCTCGTCGAGCTTCGAAACATAGAACATTGCGGGCAGACCGGCGTCGGCCAGGGATTTCCAGCCCTTCTCGGTGCCGACGGCGATGCCGGACTTCGCGGTCAGGCAGATCAGGCCGGCATCCGCAACGCGCAGGGACTGTACGATCTCCGCAGCAAAGTCAAAGTAGCCGGGGTTGTCCAGCACGTTGAGCTTGCAGCCGCCGAATTCGACGGGGATGACAGATGTCTTGATGGAGTACTGTCTCTTCTTCTCTTCGTCATCAAAGTCAGAAACGGTCGTGCCGTCGGCGCGCTTGCCGAGACGGGTGATCGCTTTGGTCACATAAAGCATGCTCTCGCACAGGGCGGACTTGCCGTCGCCGCCGTGGCCCAGCAGAGCAAGGTTGCGGATATCCTTCGCAGTGTACATAGTTGAAAACTCCTTTCTAAACAGCGCAGAGGCCAAGATGCCCTCCCGCTGCGGGCGGCATATCGATTCCGTGCCACAATTGAATTTATTATACACGATTTCCCAGCGTTTTTCAATTATAATTACAGAATTGTGAAAAGTGCACGAATAATATTACTTGCTTTTGTGCAAACGAGCCAAAAATTCAGAGTCTTTGCAGAATACCGGACAGAAAACCGGCCACAAGTGCCCAGATGAGCTGGAACGCGGCAATGTGGAACGGCGAAACGGCGGCCGCCGAGCCCCAGTAGAGCAGCAGCGCGCACAAGCAGAGCCCCAGAATGCCGGACAGCAGGCTCAGAACCGTGGAGAAGCGCGTTGTGCTGCGCAGCGTCTGCGCGGCGGCCACGGCCGAGGCGAAGGCCCCGAACGTCTCCTTGGCGATGAGCGCGCCCTGCGCGTCCGCCTCGCCGCCGACGGCCTCAGACAGGCGCAGCCGCTCGGAGTAGACGGGGAAGGCGATGCCGCCGACGGCCAGCTCATAGCGTGCCGCGAGCAGCTCCGGCGTGATGAGGAAGTCCCGCGTGGCGAGGATGACGGAGTTGCCGGGATTGGCCAGCAGGGCGCGCAGCCCGGCGCGGGTCGAAGCGCTCGGCTTGTATTTTACGGCAAAAATTCCGGCCAGCTCACCGTTGACGGACACATAGACGGCCTGCCGCACACGCGCGCCGTCGGACATGTGCACGCCCATGCTGCGCATGAACGGCAGCGAGCCGACAAGGACGACGTCCTGCCCGATCTGCGCGCCGATGCCGCCGCCGTCATAGCAGCGGTAGGCGTCCGCGCGGCAGCGGCGGCCGAACTGGGCCTGCAGCAGCCGGTCGAACAGGGCGGCGAGGGGATCCTGCGCCGCCTCGAGCGCGGCAAGCGCATAGGACAGCACCTGCCCGGCGGGCAGCGTGCCGTAGAGCTTCATACCGCTGGAGGTGATGTTGTTCGCGGGGAACACATCCTCGTCGCGGAGGATGACGGTGTGCTTTCCGCCGAGGACGCGGGCTCCATGCCAGCCGCACAGGGCCGCGCCGAACGAGGCCAGCCGCCGCGCCAGCGCAGAAAACGGCCGCGCGAACGACAGCATGGCGGCGCAGGGCGTCGCGCCGAGCAGCAGGATGAGCCAGCAGCGCACAAAGCCCATCGGGCCAAGGCGCGACAGGGCCAGCGCGGCGAGCAGCGTGCCGGGCAGGGCGAGGAGGGTATAGATCCGGAAGGCGCGCGCGGCGGGGTCCGGGTCGGAGAGATGACGCATAAAGTCGCGGGTATCACCGGGTGCGCAGCGCAGGCCGTCCTCGTTTGGCAGGAGCTGCGGCACATGGCGCACGCCGAGCGGCCGGTCAAAGCCGCAGACGGCCCGCAGCGTGCGGGTCAGGCCCTCGCGCTCGCGCGTCAGGGCGTGGAGCAGGCCGAACAGCACAAGGGCTGCCGGGGCGGCGTAGCCCGGCGTTCCGGCGGAGAGCTGCTGCACGCTGTCCAAAAGCGCCAGCACACACAGCACGGCCCCCGGCGTATAGAGGCTCGGGTGCACGAGATCGCGCACGCCCTGCCACAGGGCGTCGGCCGACAGCAGCATCTGCAGGCCCAGCAGCGCGGCAGGGAGCAGCAGCTCCAGCTTTCCGCTCAGGAACGGCAAAAACTGCAGCGAAAACTGCCCGTAGCACACGAGCAGAAGCTGCACCAGCATCAGAAGTCCGCTGACCGTCAGGCGGGCGCGCCGCCCGCCGAGCCCGGCGCTGCACAGCTGCAGGGCCTGCTGCGGCGTGGGCGGCTCCGGCTCCGGCTTCGGCCGCTCGACGATCTGCACGGGCCGCTTTTTTGCCTTCGGCTTCGGCGCGGGAGCGCTGCGCTCCGGCCGCGGCGGACGCCGGTCCGGTACGGGGCGGAACACGTGCACGCGCTCCGGCTGCGGTTCCGGCGGAGAAGTCTGCTGCGGCTCCGGCTGCACCGGCTCAGGCTCCGGGATCGGCTCCGGCTCGGGCACCGGCTCCGGGATCGGCTCCGGCTCCTGCGGCGCGCCGAATTCGGCCATGATCTCCTCGAGCGTATATTCCGGCTCTGACTCAGCCGGGAACTGCGCGTTATTCAGTTGTTCCGGCTGACGGTGGTTCATGGTTATCCTCTCTGGCGAACGGCCTCATACAGCAGCACGGCGGCGGCCGTCGAGGCATTCAGGGATGAAATGTGGCCCTTCAGGGGAATACTGACCTTAAGATCGCAGCTCTCTGCGACAAGGCGGCTCATGCCGCTGCCCTCGTTGCCGATGACGATGGCGGCCGGGCCGCGCAGGTCCGCGCCGGTGAGGGTCGTGTCGCCGTCGGCTGCCGTGCCGAACACCCAGATGCCGCGGGCCTTCAGATCGCGGATCGTGGCGACGAGGTTCGCAACGCGGGCCACGGGCATATATTCGAGCGCACCGGCCGAAGCCTTGCCGACGACGGCCGTCAGGCCGACGCTGCGGCGGCGGGGGATGATGACGCCGTGCGCGCCTGCGCATTCTGCCGTGCGGATGATCGCGCCGAGGTTGTGCGGGTCGGACAGCTCGTCGCAGATGACGAGCAGGGGCGCCTCGCCCTTTTCCTGCGCGGCGTTCAGCATATCGTCGACCGTGGCATAGTCATGGGCGGCGACGGCAGCCATAATGCCCTGATGCGCGCCCGTGGGGCTCATGTCGTTGAGCTTGCGGCGGTCGACGCGCACGACGACGGCGCCGCTCTCCTTTGCCATGGCGGCAAGGCGGCCAAGCGCACGGTCCGTGTCGCCGTCGGCCAGAAATACCTTGTTGATGGTGCGGCCGCTGCGCAGCGCCTCGGTGACGGCGTTGCGGCCCTCGATCATATCCTCAGGCAGCGATTCCTGCGCGGCCTCGCTCGGCTTTCTCGGCTCTTTGGTATATTCTTTCATGGATGCCTCTGCTTTCCGGCGCACGATACGCCTTTTGCGATTTCATTACCTTGGGAAGCTCTGAATCAATCATCTGCGGCGGATGCCGGAGCTTTTTCGTCAATCCATCGGTATGGAAAGTTTGTGGTATTGCGCAGCCGTTGGCGGCTTTGCCGCCTTACGGATGCGGCATGCCCCTTGCGGGTACACAAAGTATTCCTGCGTTTTCCATACCTCGCCTTGCCAAAAAATCTCTCGCCATCCACTCTTGCTGATTGAATCAGAACTTCCCTATATTATAGCAAAGAATCGCGCCGGAGACAACACCGAGAATCGTCGGACCGGCGCGAAACGGGCCGAAATCCGGACAAAAATCCAAATTCACAGAAAATTTACAGCACATTTTGCAGTGAGAATTGCAGAAAGCACCAAAATATGGTATGATGCAGGAGAAGCGAAAGGAGGCCGATTCCATGGCGAATCAAAGCCCGCAAAACAGACCAAACGGAAATAATAATAATGATAACCGCAACGGCGACCGCCGCAGATTTTCCATTCTGACGATCTTGATCATTGCCGTTGCCGTGACACTGCTGTTCAACAGCCTGCTCAGCAATGTGTTCTCCGCCGGAGAGAAGCAGGTCACCTATGATGCCTTCCTCAGCGCAGTGGAGACCGATGCCATTTCGCAGGTCGAGATCCAGTCCGACCGCATCCAGTTCCTGCGCCGGGATGAGATGGCCCTGTCGAAGTCACAGCGCACTGTGTATTACACCGGCCTGCTGCCCAATGTGGATCTGACGTCCCTCATTTCGACGCTGGAGGACAATCAGGTGGAGTTCAGCGGCGAGATCGTCGAGAACAGCACGTTCACGTTCCTGTTCTCGTGGGTGCTGTTCCCGCTGCTGATGCTGGCGCTGCTCAGCCTGCTCATGCGCTTCATCATCTCGCGCAGCGGCGGCGGAGCCGGCGGCTTTGGTGCCATTGGCAGCATCGGCAAGAGCAAGGCCAAGGTCTATATGGAAAAGGAGACCGGCGTGACTTTCCGCGATGTCGCCGGTCAGGACGAAGCGAAGGAATCGCTTGTCGAGATCATCGATTTTCTGCACAATCCGCAGAAATATGCCGCCATCGGCGCGAAGCTGCCGAAGGGCGCGCTGCTCGTCGGCTCCCCCGGCACCGGCAAAACGCTGCTGGCCAAGGCCGTGGCTGGTGAGGCCCGTGTGCCGTTCTTCTCCATCTCCGGCTCAGACTTCGTGGAAATGTTCGTCGGCGTCGGCGCGAGCCGCGTGCGCGATCTGTTCCAGGAGGCCAGCAAGGTTGCCCCGGCTATCATCTTTATCGATGAGATCGACGCCATCGGCCGCAGCCGTGACAGCCGCCTCGGCGGCAACGACGAGCGCGAGCAGACCCTGAACCAGCTGCTTGCCGAGATCGACGGCTTCGATTCCTCGAAGGGCGTCGTGATCCTTGCGGCGACGAACCGCCCCGAAATTCTGGATAAGGCCCTGCTGCGCGCGGGCCGCTTTGACCGCCGTATCATCGTTGACCGCCCGAATCTGGAGGGCCGTTACCAGACCCTGCTCGTCCACACGCGCAACATCCGCCTTGCCGAGGACGTCGACCTCAAGAAGATCGCACAGGCCACGGCGGGCGCAGTCGGCGCGGACCTTGCCAACCTCGTCAACGAGGCGGCGCTGCGCGCCGTGCGCATGGGCCGCCAGACCGTGAACCAGGAGGACCTGCTGACGTCGTTCGAGGTCGTCATCGCGGGTACCGAGAAGAAGGGCACCGTTCTGACGGACATCGAAAAGCGTATTGTGGCCTATCACGAGGTCGGCCATGCGCTCGTGGCCGCGCTGCAGAAGCACACGCAGCCCGTTTCCAAGATCACCATCGTCCCGCACACGTCCGGCGCGCTGGGCTACACCATGCAGATGCCGGAGGAGGAGAAGTACCTCAACTCCCGCGACGAGCTGCTCGTGGAGCTGCGCACCATGCTCGGCGGCCGCGCCGCAGAGCAGACCGTGTTCGGCATTGAGACGACCGGCGCGTCGAACGACATCGAGCGCGCGACGGATCTGGCACGCAAGATGGTCATGCAGTACGGCATGAGCGACCGCATCGGCCTCATGGCGCTGACGACGAAGGGCAACGAGTACCTCGACGGCCAGTCCTACACCGACTGCGCCCAGACGACGGCCGCCGCCGCGGACGAAGAGGTCCGCAAGCTCCTGAACGACAGCTACGATCAGGCCAAGAAAATTCTGACCGAAAACCGCGGCCTGCTCGACGAGGTCGCCCTGTATCTGCTCCAGAAGGAGACCATCACGGGCGACGAGCTCATGCAGTATGTCGATGCCGACAAGCGCCTGCGGGGGTCCAGGCAGGAGACCCTACCGGAAGCGGAGGCGTAAGCCATGGATCTGGCTTCCATCAAGAAATTCTTTGCATCCCTGACGCTGCAGAAGCTCGTCCCGGTCATCCTCATCGTCGTGATCGGGCTTCTGCTCGTCAAGCTGCTGCTGAAGCTGTTTGACCGCGTGCTCGAACGTTCCCGGCTGGAGCGGACGATGTTCTCATTCCTGCGGGCGGCCATGCGAGCCCTGCTCTATACCATCCTCGTGCTCGTGGCGGCAAGCTCCCTCGGCGTGGACGTCACGTCGCTCGTTGCCATCCTGAGCGTCGTCTCCCTTGCCATTTCGCTTGCCGTGCAGAACGCGCTTTCCAACGTTGTCGGCAGCGTGACGCTCCTGACGACGCATCCGTTCCACGTCGGCGACTTTGTGGAGATCGGCAGCGACAGCGGAACCGTGGAGGAGATCAGCGTTTCGTATACGAAGCTCGCCACGGTCGACGGCAAGCGCATCTACATCCCGAACAGCGACGCCGCCTCGGCGCGCATCTGCAACTATTCCGTCGAGGGCCGCCGCCGCGTGGACCTCTATATCGGCGTGTCGTACGACGCTCCGGCGGAGAAGGTCCGCGAGGCCCTGCTCGCCGCAGCGCAGCATCCGAAGGCACTGCAGGACCCCGCCCCGCTGGTCGTGCTGAACAACTATCAGGACAGCAGCATCCAGTACCTGCTGATGCTGTGGACCGCAAGCGGCGACTACCTCGACGTGCGCTTCGCTGTGAACGAGGCCGTCAAGCGCGAGCTGGACGCCCGCAGCATCGCCATCCCCTACCCGCAGCTCGATGTGCACTTTGAGCCGCAGAAGCGGAACACCTGATATCCTGATATATAGTCAGAGCAGCGGCGCACCGGCAGGCTCCCGATTTTGTCATTCCGAGGAGCGAAGCGACGTGGGAATCTCCTGTAACCGGTTACGTTTTCGCCGAGGCCTGCTTGTTATCCAATATGGTACTGCGAGATTACCACGGCCCCTTCGGGGCCTCGCAATGACAATTCCGGAACCCTGTTCCGTTCTGACGGCCAGAGCAGCGGCGCAAACGCGCCGCTGCTCGTTTCTCCCCGCTTACTTTCCGCAGCTGCCGCAGCAGGCTGTTCCGCCGCAGTCGCTCCCCTCAGGATAGAAGGCGCGGACGGGGAAGTCCACCCGGCTGAACAGCTCGCAGGGGTCCTCCTCGCAGCCCTCGTCGTCGCAGCACTCGCGCGTGGGCATGCAGTAGCCGCCGCTCTGGACGGCCAGCTGTGCGCCGCGCTCGAGCCGCACAGTCGAAAACTGCCCGACCGTCACATACAGCCGCCGCGTGCCGCCCGTGAGCACGAGCTCCTCGCCGAGGGCTTCGGCAATGGCGGGCGGGATCTCCGTCAGCTCCGTCTCGCAGCGGCAGCAGTCGCAGACCTCGCGGACCTTCGAGGCCAAGATCATCGGGTCGAGGGCCTCGACGACACCGACGGGGAGGCGGTCCTGCAGCAGGCCGTCCGGCGTGGGCAGCGCGTCCGTGCTCGAGAACGTCTTTGCCTTGCCGCGCCCGCCGTAGAGCGCAACGCGCTTTGTGAAGACCGCAAGGCCGGTGATGGTGACGGGGCGCGTTCCGCCGACGGTCGCATCGCCGAGGATGCGGTAGTAGAACGTCAGGTCGACCGCATAGTGCCCGCGCTTATAGGCCAGCGGCTCGACCTCCACGCGCGCGAACAGCAGCTCGGCGCAGCGGGTCTTGGCGCCGGTGGAGCGGTCGAGCGCCGCCTGCGACTCGCGGGTGAGATAGACGCGCAGATCCTCCACGCAGTCCTTATCCATGCAGCTGTCCAGAATCTGATCGGTATGAATGCAGACACGCGCATCGCAGGCCTGCTCAAGGGGTTTGTCTGGCATACGATAACCTCCCGGAAGAATCAGTCAAAAGCGGAATACTGCCGTGCCGGCCCGCTTTTACCCCATAGTATGCGCGGCGGAAAGAAATGTGCGCGCCGCACGGCCCGCCGGGAGTAGACAAGGGCGGGCAAGTATGGTAAAATAAAAGATACGAAAACGATAATGGAAGAGGTGTGCGCATGAAGACGAATGTTCTGGGCGTACAATATGATAATGTGACCATGGCGGAGGCGCTCGACACGGCGCGGGCGCTGCTGCAGCGGCCCGAGGCCTCGTACTGTGTGACGCCGAATGCCGAAATGGCCTATGAGGCCCTGCATGACGAGTCGTTCCGCGCGATCCTGAACGAGGCCTCGCTCGTCCTGCCGGACGGCGCGGGCGTCGTGCTGGGGGCGAAGATCCTCAAAACGCCGCTGAAGGAAAAGGTCGCGGGCATCGATTTTGCCGCGAACCTGCTCGGCGTGCTCGAGGAGACGGGCGGCAGACTGTATCTTCTGGGCGGAAAGCCCGGCATCGCGGAGCTGGCGGCCGAGAATATGAAGAAGACCCACCCGAAGCTGTGTATCTGCGGCACGGCGGACGGATATTTTGACACAGAAAAAGAGCAGCGAATTATAGAAGACATCAACGAGAAAAAGCCGGACCTTTTGTTTGTGTGTTTGGGCTTTCCCAAACAGGAGCTTTGGATTGATACACATAAACATGAACTGGGTGCCAAAGTATGTATGGGAATCGGCGGCAGCTTAGACGTGTTTGCAGGCACGGTGAAGCGAGCACCAGTCGGGTTTCAGAAACTGGGGCTTGAGTGGCTTTACCGCCTGATCAAACAGCCGTCCCGGTTTGTCAGAATGTTGGCGCTGCCCAAATTCGGCTTTACGGTTTTGCTCCACGGGAAACAATATTTAGAAAAATAAGGAGATTTTAAATGGCAGAATTTAAATCCGGCTTTGTCAGTATAATCGGCAGGCCCAACGTGGGGAAATCCACCCTTTTAAACCTGCTGACCGGCGCTGGAGTCTACGCGCAAAATCAGCTTTTTGCCACCCTCGACCCCACGGCCCGGGAAATCGTCCTCCCCGACGGCCAGCACGCCGTCGACCCGGTCAAAATAACTCTCGATCTTCTCCACGTCCTGCATCGTCGCCACGCGGATGGTCGGCCAGATGTGCCGCACCCACCAGTTCCAGCGCATTCTGCACCTGTTTTTTGTCCTCGGCAGAAAGGAGGCCCAACCGCCCGGTGTAGGGAATGCGCCCCGCCGCCGCAAATTCATCAGCCGGCAACTTGCCAAAAGGCGGTTCGCCGCCGAACGCCGTGCGGTCTAATGCAGCTGCGCCATGATCAGCTCCACGGCTTTGTCGATGGCCGCCTGCAGCCCGTCGGGGTTCTTGCCGCCGGCCGTGGCGAAGAACGCCTGACCGCCGCCGCCGCCCTGCATCAGCTTTGCGGCTTCGCGCACCACGACTCCGGCATTTACGCCCTGCGCCGTGATCTCTTCGCCGAGCATCACCGTCAGCATCGGCTTGCCGTCGTTGACCGAACCCTGCACGAGCACCAGCTTCGGAGCACGCGCACGCAGACAATAGGCCAGATCCTTGACGAATTCGGGCGTACGGTCGGTCTGCGTGGCGATCAGCTGCACGCCGCGGCGTTCGGGCGTCGAGGCGATGATCTTATCGGCCCACTGCGCAACCTGCTCGCGGCGCATGGTCTCGACCTCCTTCGACAGCGCTTCGTTGCTTTCGAACATCTTCTTGACGGCCTGCAGCACCTGCGGGTTATGCAGATAGTCGCTGATGTCGCGCATCGTGTCCTCGGCGGCATAGATGATCTGCTCGGCGCGCTCGCCCGTCACGGCCTCGATACGGCGCACGCCGGCCGAAATGGCGCTTTCGTTCAGGATCTTGAAGAAGCCGATGTTGCCCGTGGCGCTGGTATGCGTACCGCCGCACAACTCGACCGACGAGCCGAAGCGGACCATGCGCACCTTGTCGCCGTACTTCTCGCCGAAGAGCATCATCGCGCCGCATTTCTCGGCCTCCTCCTTGGTGGCTTCGCGGTTCTCTTCGAGCGGATAGTTGGCCCGCACGGCGCGGTTTACGAGCATCTCGACCTCGCGCAGCTCCTGCGGGGTCATCTTCTGGAAATGCGAGAAGTCGAAACGCAGGACTTCGGGCGTCACCATCGAGCCTTTCTGCTCGACATGCTGTCCGAGGACCTTGCGCAGCGCCTCGTGCATGAGGTGCGTGGCCGTATGGTTGTTGGCCGCGGACTGACGCTTCGCGGCGTCCACGACGGCCGTGAACCCGGCCGCGGGATTTTCGGGCAGCTCCTTGACGATATGGATAATCAGTCCGTTTTCCTTCTCGGTGGCCACGACCGCGATGCGCTCGTCGGCGTTCTCGATATAGC
>ERZ827524.861-NODE-861-length-34835-cov-9.357159_pt1 | contig 34835 bp, 27 predicted proteins | sample MGYA00519702_ERZ827524 | MGnify/ENA primary metagenome ERZ827524 (study PRJEB31778, sample SAMEA3449341) | human gut metagenome | biome: human gut; feature: human-associated habitat; material: faeces | place: United Kingdom | collected 2010/2012 ...
TAGGTGGGGGTGATGGCGGCGGGGTCGCTGTAGTCGAAGTCGTACAGCATCAGCCCCAGGTCGCGGGTCTCGTCGATGGATGGAATCGGCCCGCCCGGCCAGCGCCGGAAGGAGACCGGGAATTCCCGGCAGCCAAAGTACGGCGTGTGGAAACACTGGCCGCGCTCCATCCTGCGGGTGACGATGTCCTGGAACTTGCCGGGGTTGTCCGAGGGCGCAGCCTTGTCCGTCATCTCGAAGTGCGCCTCGATGACATAGTGCACATCCTGCAGCAGCAGAGAGGAGCGCTGCACAATCTTCTGCGAGGTGACAAGGTAGAGCGGTTGACCGCCACCCTGCGCCGCCTGACGCACGTTGCGGCCTGAGATTTTGTCCGTGACCTCGTTGCGCCGGATGGTGACAAAGCGGATAGGGTTGAGCACATGAATCCTGTCGATGACCCAGCGCAGGCCAGGGTGATAATATACAGCCTCAACAATGCCCCGCGCCGCCGAAGGGGTGGGGACGTCGTAACTGACGCGTTCCACCTTCAGTTCTGGACGGGTTTCTCTTTTATTATCTTCACTTTTTGGATTTTTGTCAATGGGAAGGGCAAAGTTTCTTTTCTTTCGCCCCTATTTCCCGCCGTCCAGCTGCTGCACAAAATCGATATGATTGCCGTCCGGGTCGCAAAAGCCGAAAGCGCGCCAGCCCCACGGGTAGGTCACCGGCTCGGTGCAGCCCGCTACGCCGGCCTGCTTCAGCCGCCGGTACTGCGCGTCCACATCCTCCACCGCAAACTCCAACCCACAGCTGTCCGGGTTGACCGGCGTCTGGACCGAGGTGCGGGTGAAGACCAGCTTCACCCCGCCCACCAAAATCTCGCTGCGGCCGGGGACAATCTCATTGTAGGAGCACACCACGCCAATGAGGGGCCGCTCCAGCTCCTCCTTGGCGTCGTCCAGCTTCTTGGTGTTCCGGCCGGTGATGACCAGATTGCAGCCCTCCTTGGCGAAGGCGGTGGACAGGCCGTAGCCGATGCCCATGGACATACCGCCATGGACCTGTGCCTCCGCCAAGGCGGGGTTGATGAGGCTGCCGCAGTCATGGACATTGATGATGCGTTTCAGCGTTACCTTGCACATGGGAATGTCTACCTCCACCTCCGCGAAGGTGCAGCCGAAGGAATAGGCGTTAGAGCGGATGGTGGCGGTGCTCTCCGCCGTGATATGCTCGGAGTGGACCGGATTATACTGGGCGGTCATGGCCAGATGGGACAGGTCCATCTCCACCGCGCCGTTGTCCTTGCGGACTACATTGCCCTCCACGATGTCCAGTTCCTCCGCAGAACAGCCCAGCATCTCGGCGGCATAGGCCAGTATTTTCTGCCGCAGGAGCCGCCCGGTCTGGTCGATGGCGAAGCCCTCCATGTAGGTCTGGCGGCTGGCGTAAGCGCCCAGGCCGGTGGGCGTGATATCCGTATCCTGGCAGGAGACCACGCGGACGTCCCGGTAGCTCTTCAGGCCCACGGCCTCGGCGGTCATCTGGGCGTAAGCGGTATCAGCGCCCTGGCCGATCTCCGTCTCACCGCACTGCATGGTGACGGTGCCGTCCAAATTCAGCAGCATACGGTTGCTGGAGGTCTCCAGCGAGATGGGATAGACGGCGGTGTTGTACCAGAACGCCGCCACACCGATACCCCGGCGAATGTTGCCGGTGTCCTTGGCGTACTCGGCCTTCTTCTTGTCGTACTCTATGTATTCCTTGCCCTTTTCCAGACAGTCGCGGAAGGAGTCGTAGTAGTTGGTGTTGCCGGAGAAGCCGTCGTGGAAGCCCTTGGGCATGATGTACTTCATGCGGTACTCCAGCGGATCCATGCCCACAGCCTTGGCGCACTCGTCAATGTTGGCATCGTCGGCAAAGGAGGCCTGAGGCATGCCGTAGCCGCGCATGGCGCCGGCCGCGGGGCGGTTGGTGTATACCGTCCAGGCGTCGCCCTCGAAGTTGTTGCAGGGGTAGATCTGGGGGAAGGAGCCCATGGCCTTGGCCACGATGGAGTGACCGTGGGAGGCATAAGCGCCCTGGTTGGAGAAGCACTCCACTTTCCGTGCGGCAATGGAGCCGTCCTTGTGCAGCCAGGTGACGATGTGGAAGCGGATGGCGTGGCGCACGCGGTTAGAGACGAACGTCTCCTCCCGGGTACAGTCGATACGGACGCAGCGGCCGCCCACCTGGGTGGTGCACCAGGCGCACAGGGGCTCATACAGGGCGTCCTGCTTGTTGCCGAAGCCGCCGCCGATGTAGGGCTTGATGATCTGAATGTCCGCCCAGGGACGGCCCAGGGCCTGGCCCACGATGCGGCGGATGATATGGGGGATCTGGGTGGACGCCACCACGACAATACGGCCGTTTTCCTCATAGGCAAAGCAGCCGTGGTTCTCGATGTGGCTGTGCTGCACGGTAGGCGTGTCGTACCAGCCCTCCACCTTGATGAGCCCCGGCTCCTGAATGGCAGCCTGATAGTCGCCCTTGCGGATATCGGAGTGCTTGAGGATGTTGTTGGAATAGCCCTCGTGGAGCTGGGGCGCGCCGGGCTCCATGGCCTTCTGCACGTCCAGCACGAAGGGTAGCTCCTCGTACTCCACCTTCAGGGCGCGGACGCCCTGCATGGCGGACACCTCATCCTCGGCGATGACCACGGCGATATCATCGCCGTAGTAGCGCACATGACGGTTCAGCAGGTTGCGGTCGGCCACATCCTGATGGCCGGGATCCATGGACCAGGGATGACCCGCCGTGGGGAAGCAGTGCTCCGGCACGTCGAAGCAGGTCAGCACCTTCACCACGCCCTCGATCGCCTCAGCCGCGGACGTGTCAATGGACTTGACGTAGCCGTGGGCGATAGTGGCGTGCTTGATGCGGGCATACAGCGCGCCCGCAGGCATACGGTCCTCGTAGTATTTTGTCCGCCCGGTGGCCTTGTCAAAGGCGTCCACACGGATCTCGCTCTTTCCCACCTTACTCATAGTAGGCAGCCTCCTGTTGCAAAACTTGGAAATGTCGTCTATATTTTTTGCTAATGATACATATTCACGAAAATTATAGCACGGGACAGGGGAAATGTACAGCGAAAGCGTGATTTTATTTTCGGAATAACGATACGGCGAAGCTTGACGGGGCATACTGAAGCTGATACACTGGAACACACGAAAGAGGGTGGTTTGCATGGCGGAGCTGCGGATCGGCTGCCTGGTCATGGCGGCGGGCAGCGGCAGCCGCTTCGGGCGTAATAAGCTGGAGGCTGTGGTGGACGGAAAAAGTCTGCTGCGCCGTTCGCTGGAGGCGGTGCCGGCGGAGGAATTCGCGCAGGTGACGGTGGTGACGCAGTACGATGCCGCCGCGGCGCTGGCAGAGGAATTCGGCTTCACGGTGGTGCGGAATGACCGACCGGAGGACGGCCTGAGCCGCACGGTGCGTCTGGGCACCGAGGCCATGGCGGGCTGCGGCGCTATTTTGTATCAGGTGGCGGACCAGCCGCTTCTGGAGCAGGAGACGGTGCGGCGGGAGCTCGAATATTTCCGGATGCATCCGGACCATATCGTGGGCCTGGCCCATAACGGCGTGCGGGGCAACCCGTGCATCTTTCCCCGGAGGTTTTTCCCGGAGCTGATGGCGCTGGAGGGCGATGTGGGCGGCAACGTGGTCATCCGCGCACACCCGGACGCGCTGCTGCTGTATGAGACGTCTGCGGCGGAGCTGCGGGACGTGGACACGGTGGAGGCGCTGGCCGCGGTACAGGAGGATAGACAGATATGAAAAGAGCACCCCTTTGGGGTGCTCTTTTACGTTTATTTCTTGGGTGCGTAGGGGGTGTTCTTCAGCGGCAGACTGAATTCCCGTTCGCCGGTGAGGCGGTAATAGGCGTCGGCAATGGCAGGGGCGGTGGGGATGGAGGTGATCTCACCGATGCCGATGGCACCGCCGGCCACATTCAGGCCGGGTTTCTCCACCACGATGGCCTGGATCTCCGGCGGGATCTGGTTGGCACGGAACAGGCCCAGCATACCGTATTTGGCGGTGGGCTTGCAGTTCTCGTCGATGGGGTATTTCTCCGTCAAAGCGTAGCCCATGGACATGACCACGCCGCCCTCGATCTGACCCTCCACGCTCAGGGGGTTCACGGCCTTGCCCACGTCATGGGCGGCCACCATCTTCTTGATGCGGCCGGTGTCCCTATCCAGAATACACATCTGGGTGGCGTAGCCGTAGGCCACGTGGCTGACGGGGTTGGGTACGTCGGCGCCCAGCGGGTCGGTCTTGGCCAGATACTCGCCGTAGAACTCCGTGCCCTTCAGGTCGGCAAGGGATTTGCCGGCGTCCAGCTCCGCCTTCAGCTTTTCGCAGGCGCGGCGGGTGGCCTCGCCGGTGACAAGGGTCTGGCGGGAGCCGGAGGTGTCGCCGGAGTCGGGGGCGATCCAGGTATTGCTGCGCTCGTAGACGATATCGTCCCGGTGCAGCCCGGTGTTGGTGACCACCACCTGCACCAGCACGGTGCCCAGTCCCTGGCCGATGCAGCTGGCGCCGGAGTAGATGTGCACCTTGCCGTCGCCCTCCACGATGAGCTTGCAGCGGCCCCAGTCGGGGATGCCCACGCCTACGCCGGCGTTCTTCATGGCGCAGGCGATACCCACCGGATCGCCGTTTTTCACCGCCTCGTCATAGGCGGGCTTGATGGCCTCCAGTGTCTCTACCAGACCGGTGGAGTCATCCACGATCTGGCCGTTGGGCAGCACACCGCCGGGGCGAATGGCGTTGCGGTAGCGGATCTCCCAGGGAGAGATGCCCACCAGGTCGGCCATCTGGTTCAGCAGCGTCTCGGTGCAGAAGCAGGTCTGGGTGACGCCGAAGCCCCGGAAGGCGCCGGCGGGGGGGTTGTTGGTGTAGTAGGCGCGGCCCTCGATCTCGAAGTTCTCGTAGGCGTAGGGACCGGCGGCGTGGGTGCAGGCGCGCTCCAGCACGGGGCCGCCCAGAGAGGCAAACGCGCCGGTGTCGGACACCACGCTGGCCTTGACACCCTGAATGATGCCGTTTTCGTCGCAGCCCATGGTGAAGTCCATGTCCATGCTGTGGCGCTTGGGATGGACGAGGATGGACTCCTGGCGGCTGAGCTTGAACTTGACGGGCCGGCGGCTCAGGTAACACAGCAGCGCGGCGTGGTGCTGCACGGACATATCCTCCTTGCCGCCGAAGCCGCCGCCCACCAGGCAGTTCTGCACCTGGCAGTGGTCGTAGTCCACGCCCAGCATGGACGCGCACTCATGCATGGTGGTGTGGGCACTCTGGTCAGTGGTCAGCAGCTTTACGCCGCCGTTGTCCAGCGGCAGCGCCACGCAGCACTCCGGCTCCAGGAAGGCGTGCTCCGTCCACGGGGTGGAGAAGTGCTCGGTCAGCACATATTTGGAATTTTTGATAGCACCCTCGGCATCGCCGCGGGAGACGTGCTTGTAGGCCTGGACGTTGCTCTCCTCCTCGTCGAACACCAATGGCGCGCCGGGAGCGGCGGCCTCGGCGGGGTTGTGGACGGCGGGCAGGACTTCGTACTCCACCTTCACCAGCTTCTTGGCGGCCTCCACCGTCTCCTGATCCACGGCGCAGACCAGTGCCACACTGTCGCCCAGGTAGTGTACCAGCTCGCCCACGCCGATCAGGGTGGGCTGATCCTTCTTCAGATGGCCTACGTTGACCTTGCCGGGGATATCCTTCTGCGTGGCCACGCAGATCACGCCGGGCAGCGCCTCGGCCTCGCTGGTGTCGATGGACAGCACACGGGCGCGGGCATACTGGCTGCGGACCGCACCGCCGTAGCACATACCGCCCACATAAATGTCATCGGGATACTGGCCATAGCCCAGGACCTTTTCCTCCACGTCCAGTCGGTGGACGCGGCTGCCCATCTGCCAGTCGTCGGCGGAGGGGGCGGGCAGCTTGCCCTCGCGGAATATCTTAGCCGCCAGCAGGATGCCGTCGATGATCTTCACGTAACCGGTGCAGCGGCAGATATTGTTGCGGATGGCGAAGGCGGCCTCCTCGCGGGTGGGATCGGGGTTCACGTCCAGCAGCCCCTTGGCGGAGATGACCATGCCGGGAATGCAGAAGCCGCACTGCACCGCGCCGGCCTCGCCGAAGGCGAAGGTGTAGACCTGCTTTTCCCAGTCGCTGAGCCCCTCTACCGTGAGGATGGTCTTGCCCTCCAGCTTGTCCGTCTGGGGGATGCAGGCCTTGGTGGGCTTGCCGTCGATGAGGACGTGGCAGGTGCCGCAGGCACCCTCGCTGCATCCGTCCTTTACGGAGGTCAGGTGAAGCTCGTCACGCAGAAAGCGGATGAGCTTCTGGTTCTTTTCCACAGTGACGGACTTGCCGTTCACGGTAAATGTCGCCATAGTGTATCTCTCCTTTGCGCCCGGCCGGGCTTATCTCTGGTATTTGCAGAAATTATAGCACGGGAACGACGGAAAAACAAGGTGAGAACCGCCGCATTTTGTCCAAGGCGTGATAGTATATCGAGAATATCGGATAAAAAGAAAGGAGCCGCCCAAGGCGGCTCCTTCAAACAAAAGCTTTCTTACGTCTCCAGCACCGGAAGCATGATCTGCAGCAGAAACTGGCCCTGCCGGGCAGAGAACACGCACAGGCCGCCGTTGCGCTGGGCGATGGCCTGGATGCTGCGGCATCCGTAGCCGTGCCCTTCCCGGTCACTGACAGGCAGGCCGTCCCGCATGGCTATCGGTCCGGCGCAGGGATTGCGTATCTCGATGAGAAGCTTGTTCTGCCGCACACCGCAGTACAGGGAGATCTGCTTCCGGTCGGCGGGCAGGTCCGCCACGGCGTGCAGGGCGTTTTCCAGACCGTTGCTCAGCAGGGAGCACAGCTCCGTGTCCGAAATGGCTACATCGTTGGGCAGTGAGGCATCCACGGTCAGCACGGCGCCCTGCCGCTGGGCTTTGTCGGTGAAGGAGGAGCACAGCAGGTTTACCAGATGGTTTTCGCAGAAGCGGCGGGGCGTGATGGCCTCGATATCCGCCTGGACATTTTTGATATACGCTGTCGCCTCGTCCGGCCGTCCCGCGGACAGCAGACCGTCCAGCATATTCAGGTGGTGGCGCATATCGTGCTGATAGACGGCGGTCTGGGTCTCCAGCCGGTGAAGAGAGTCCATCTCAGACTGGGACTGCTCCAGCTCCGCCTCCAGCATGGAGCGCTGCATCTCCGCGTCGGCGCGCCGCTGTGACTGCAGGTGAAAGGCGGGCAGAAACAGTACATAGAATGTTATCAGCACTGTGGGCAGAAATTCATTCAGCGCCTGAATGCCGGAATAGAGTGCATCGGAGTAGATCGTGGTGGCATAGTCGAAAATATAATAGGTGACGGGCAGGCTGCCGAACAGCAGCAGCGTCGCCGTTGAGGAGGTCATGGTGTTATAGGCCGCGGCCACGAAAAAGCGGCGCAGGAGATAATACATCACCGGCATCAGCAGGATATAGACCAGCTCGGCGGCCAGCGTGCTCTGCGTCAGCGCCTCCACGGCGATGCGTCCCCAGCGGGGCGGCTGGCAGCACAGATACGCGGTGCAGGTGCTGACAATGGCTACGCCCACCGATTTTTTCATAAACAAAATCAGGATCAGCACCAACGGCACATGGGTGACCAGCGGGTAGAGCTGCTTTACCGCTCGTTCGCCCAAAAGCACCAGCCCCAGTCCCTGTACCAGCAGGAACAGCAGGCACAGCAGCGTCAGCAGGCACTTCTGCTGCCGGGAGACATGGCCGCCGGTGGAGATATCCGCGCTGAGCGCCAGTCCATAGATCAGCACCAGCACATAGCAGAATATATCCAGCGCGGACTGCATAGATAAATCAAACATATTATGCGTCCCTCCCGGAAAACAGCAGGGCCAGATAGTCCTTTTGCAGCTGGCCGTACAGCAGGCGGGACACGGGCACGTTATGGCCGCTGAAGGTGATGACCCCGGCGGGGGAGAGCTTTTCGGCCTGGAGCATATTGACGATGTAGGACCGGTGGACCCGCATGAACTCCGGGCGGGCCAGCAGCGCCCCTTCATACTCGCGCATGGAGGCCGCCACCTCATAGACAGTGCCGTCGGCCATGTTGAAGAACAGGTGCTTGCCGTTGACTTCCACATAGCTCAGTTGGGAAAAGGGCAGACGCACCAGCATGCCGTTGGACTTGACGGTCAGGCCGTCCTGCGGCTTCTGATCCCGCAGATACAGCTTGTCCAGCACCGGATAGAGCAGCTTGGCATTGATGGGCTTGAGCAGATACTCCGCCGCCCGGACGCCGTAGCTTTCGTAGGCGAAGCCGGGAGAGGTGGTGAGAAAGATGATGTCCGCCGCTGCGTCGAAGGAACGGATCTCCCGTGCGGCGTCCATGCCGGTCATGCCGGGCATCAGCACGTCCAGCAGATACAGGGTGAAGCGCTCGGCGCGGGCAGCGTCCAGCAGCTGGCCGCCGCTGCGGAAGGTCTGAAAGCGGACATCGGAGTGCAGGTCAGACTGCCAGGCCTGCAAAAGCGCCGTGAGCTTTTCCAGCTCCTCAATCTGATCATCACATACTGCGATATACATGGCGCCGCCTCCTTGTGCTTTTCTTGTGCTTCCGCGGCTTTATTTTATCATAAGAAAATGGAATTGTCACCGCAAATTTTACATTTCGCGGACGTGTGTACGCATTTCGCGGCATATACATCCCCAAACTCCTCCACATCTGGTACGATGTCCTTCGCAGGGGTCGCTGTGCCCTGCGGAAGGGGGCGTTTGCGTATGAAATGGGTCATCTGGCTCGTGGCGATCGCCAGCACTTCAGCGCTTGTCGCCCTGTGGTTCTGGGAGGTCCGCCGTCTGCTGCGTCAGCACCGGAGCATGGTAGAGAGCGCCCGGTGCCAGCTGGCCGCTTTTGAAAAGCGGGCGGCAGAGGCTGCGGGCAATGCTGATGTGGCGGAGGTCCTGCGGCGCAGCGAGAGCATTTACCGGCAGGCCGCCGGCAACTATAACGAGACACTGCATCGGCCATGGATCTATATTCCCGGGCGGCTGATGGGCTTCCACTATGAGGAGGCCGCGAAGGTCCCCGGCCGGGTACATATATAGATGAACAGGAAAGAGAAGCAACAAAAACCATTGGGAGGGTATTGTTATGCGCGATGAAATGAAACGGACGATGTTTGAACTGTTCGGCGTGGGCAGCGAGGATGACAAGGTGCTGGCCGCCGGCGGAAAAAAGCCCGCCGTCAAGCCGGAGCCGGTAAAGACCGCGCCGGTGCAGGCACCGGTACAGCCTGTGGTGAAGGCCAAGGCCGCCAGCTATCTGGCTGCGGGTACTTCACTGGAGGGCACACTGCGCTCTGACGGCGATGTGGAGATCGCCGGAGCATTCAAGGGCGAGATCATTACCACCGGCACGGTGACGCTGCGCTCGGTCATCCAGAGCAATATCACCGCCGGCAGCCTGAACCTCATCGGCTGTACGCTGACCGGTGATGTAAAGGTCACGGGCACCGTTACCGTCAGCGAGGATTCTCAGGTGACGGGTAACATCAACGCCAAGGAACTGCTGTGCGCCGGTAAGGTCAACGGCGATCTGGAGATCACCGGCGGCACTACCCTGGAGGAGAAGGCTCAGATCAGCGGCGGCCTGGTGACGGGCACTCTGGCGGTGGTCAAGGGCGCGGTCATCCGCGGCGGCGTGGAGATCAAGGCATTCTCCGGCACGGCCAAGCAGGAGCCCAAGCAGGAACACAAGCAGGAGCACAAGGCCAACTGATTGCAATCATGTGATCGGCGGCCGTGCAGCGGACGCTGGTACAGGAGGTATATATTATGGGCCTGTTCAGCAACAATATCCAGTATGCCGGCGGTTTCATTGAGCAGGAGGACGGCCCGGTTATGATCGCCATGCTGGACGGCACCGGTATGAATGGCCTGTATTTTCACCTGTATATGGGCGAGTAAGCTGTGATAAAAAAGGAGCACCCGGCCGGGTGCTCCTTTTGCTTTTTTATTCTTTCGCCTCGTCCGCGTCCTCTGTTTGAGGCAGCAGCGTTACCTCCGCCGCATTCACCTGATGGTCCAGAATGGAGGTCACATGGATCCGCATCCCCTCAGCCTCCAGCGTAATGTCCTGCGGGCCGTCGTCGGGTATCATGCCCAGCGCGTCGAACACCAGGCCGGTCAGGGTGTCATGCTCCTCCTGGTCCAGCTCGATGCCAAGTGCGTCCTCCAGATCGTCCAGCTCTACGTTGCCGGTGATGACCAGGGAGCCATCCTCCCGCTTTTCGATGCGGGGCTCATCATCGTCCGGGATGTTGCTGTCGTCGCTGCCCAGGTCGCCCACCAGCTCCTCAACCAGGTCGTTCAGCGTCACGATGCCCACCATGCCGCCGTACTCGTCCAGCACCACGGCCAGGGGATTGCCGGTACGCTTCATGTTGCGGAACAGGGCGTCGGCCTTAATGGTCTCCGGCACGAAGTACGGCGTGCGGACGGCGCCGGCCATTACGCTCTCCCGGCTCTTATCCGCCAGGCGGAAGTACTCCTTGGCGTTCAGAATGCCTACCACATTGTCCGCACTGTCCTCGCACACGGGGTAGCGGGTGTGCCGCGTGTTGTGGATCGTCTCGGCCCAATCGTCCATGGTGTCGTCCAGCCACAGCAGATCCACGTCCGTGCGGTGGGTGGCGATCTCCTCGGCGGTCAGGTCGTCAAACTCAAAGACGTTCTGGATGAACTCCTTTTCCTCATGGTCGATGCCGCCGTGCTCGCTGCTGGCGTCCACCATCATGCGGATGTCCTCCTCGCCCACCTGCTCCTCGGCCTCGTTGGGATCAATGCCCAGCAGCCGCAGTATGCCGTTGGTAGACGCGCTCAGCAGCCACACGATGGGCGCGAACAGCTTGGAGATGACAGTGATGAGCCCGGAGATGTTCAGCGCTACCTTCTCCGACTGCTTCATGGCGATCCGCTTGGGCACCAGCTCGCCGAACACCAGCGTGAAGAAGGACAGGATCAGCGTGATCAGGATCACGGCGAGGGTGTTCAGCGTGGCGGGGGGAATCGTTACGCCCAGCCCCACCAGCCAGTCCACCAGCGGGTCGGAGAAATTCTCCGCCGCGAAGGCGCTGCCCAGAAAGCCCGCCAGGGTGATGGCCACTTGAATAGTGGCCAGGAACCTGGCCGGCTGGGCCGTCAGCCGGCTGAGCCGCTTGGCCTTCCGGCTGCCCTCCGACACCATTTTGCTCAGCTTTACCTCGTTTACCGACAGCACGGCGATCTCCGCGCAGGCGAACACGGCGTTCAGGGCGATAAGCACCACCTGTAAAAGCAATAACCAACCTATTGAGGTATCCAAATTTTGTCTCCTTTCCCGGGCTCCGCTGCTTTTGCGGAGCGCCTCCTCTCGCTTTTTGCGCGATGTAAAAAGCGCAAAAGACACGGCCTGTGTGCCTCGCGCACAGGTCATGTCTCACGTCATTCTCTGTTGTTCTGATCTCGTTCAGGGCAAGAGTCGCTGCCGGCTGTGTCCATCCTGTGATAGAACCTCCCTGTATTTTTGGTTATGTTTTATTATACAGATGTGTAGGGGATATGTCAATATGACCGGAGGGAAAAGTGCCGCGGACGTCATGTCCGCGGCACAGTCATGTTACTCTGTCAGCAGCGTTTCCAGCCGCGCACGGATCAGACCCAGCAGCGTGTCGTTGTCCGGCTTGTCGGTGTATTCCGACGGGTCGCACAGCATGGTCAGGTCCTCGGTAAAGTGCCCGGCCTCGAATATATCCAGCCCCGCCTGCTCCAGGCAGCCGGCAAAGCGCACCAGGTCGGCGTTGCCGTCCAGCTCGCCCCGCTTCCGCAGGGCGCCGGCCCAGGCGAACATGGTGGCCAGGGGGTTGGTGGATACCTTTTCTCCCTTCCGCCAGCGGTAGAAGTGGTCGGTGACGGTGCCGTGGGCGGCCTCATACTCGAAGCAGCCGTCCGGGGACACCAGCACGCTGGTCATCATGGGCAGGGAGCCGGAGGCCGCGGCGACCAGGTCGCTCATCACGTCGCCGTCGTAGTTCTTGCAGGCCCAGACGATGCCGCCCTTGCTGCGGAGGACCTTGGCCGCGATATCGTCGATGAGCGCATAGCGGTAGTGAAGCCCCGCCTGTTCAAAGGCGGCCTTGTACTCCTCGTCATAGACCTTCTGGAACAGCAGCTTGAAGGTCTGGTCGTAGTCCTTGGAGATGGTGTCCTTGGCGCCGAACCACACATCCTGCCCTACGGACAGGGCGTAGGTGAAGCAGCAGCGGGCGAAGGAGAGGATGGAGGCGTCCCGGTTGTGCATGGCCTGCACCATGCCGGGGCCCTTGAAGTCGAACACCGTCTGGCGGCTCAGCTCCCGGCCGCTTTCATCGGTGAACACCAGCTCCGCCTTTCCGGCACCGGGTACGCGGTATTCCACCGCCTTGTACAGGTCGCCGTAGGCGTGGCGGGCGATGGTGACAGGCTTCTCCCAGCAGGTCACCACAGGCTTGACCCGCTTCAGCAGGATGGGTGCGCGGAACACGGTGCCGTCCAGCGCCGCCCGGATGGTGGCGTTGGGGGACTTCCACAGCTGGGTCAGGCCGTACTCCTCCTGGCGCTGCAGGTTGGGGGTGATGGTGGCGCACTTCACGCCGATCTTCAGGCGCTTGATGGCCTCCGCTGCCTGTGCGGTGACGGCATCTGCCGTCTCCTCCCGGTGGGGCAGGGACAGGTCATAATATTCGGTGTTCAGGTCCACGAAGGGCTTAATAAGTGTGTCCTTTATCATGCCCCACAGCACATGGGTCATCTCATCACCGTCCAGTTCGGCGATGGGGACAGGCATTTTGATTTTTTCCATTCAGTTCACCGCCTTTGCCGCGTAATAGTTGATGAGGCACCCGCGCAGCAGCAGCTCGCGCTCCTCCGCATTGGTGTTTTTCAGATAGAGGAGGAGGTCCGTTTTCCTGCCGTCATGCAGCAGTACCGCGGGGAATTCCTCGTCGCCCCGGGCTACCTTCTCCCGCACCTCCGGGACGTAGATAAAGTCGCCGGGTGCGCCGTCAAAGGCGTCGCCCCCGGCCAGGGTAAAGGGCAGCAGGCCCCAGTTGACGCAGTTGGAGCGATAGCGCTTGGTGGCAAACTCATAGCAGATGTTGGCGCTGCCGCCCAGCACCCGCTGACAGGAGGCCGCCTGCTCCCGGGCAGAGCCGTCGCCGGGTTTGTTGGCGAACAGCACGGAGCCGATGTGCAGCCGGGAGAGGCTGTGTGTATCCAGCCCCAATGCGTGCAGCGTATCCGCCAGCGCCGCCGGTATCCCGCCTGCGGCCCGGGCGCTTTCCAGCGCCGCCGCGGCCTTGGCCCGGGGCACATAGTCCGGGTCGCGGCGGGACAGGGTGAACTGCGCCAGCTTCATAGGGTTGGAACGGTAGGAGGACGTCTCGCCGGAGGGGATGAGCTCGTCTGTGGTGGTGACCTCATCCCGCAGAACGGAGGCCACCTGTAGGAGCAGATCATCGGATAGGGCGGGGATGGCGGGCCATTCGGCGATGTTGGGACCGTATTGCAGCGGGGCGTCCGGCTGGGGGTGGCCGAAGCCGCGGTAGACTCGCTTGTCATACACGGAGGCGTCGAACCGGCGCTCCGCGGGAGAGGGAGCGTCGTAGTCCACATCTGCCGCAGAGGTGAGCACACCGTGGTTCCGCGCGGTGGCGGCAATGGAACGGGCGTCCATCAGGATCACGCCGGACAGCTGGCCGTCGCCGGGCTTGGAGCCCTCCCGGTTGGGGAAGTTTCGGGTGGTGTGGCGGATGGATAGGGCATCGTTGGCGGGCACATCGCCCGCGCCGAAGCAGGGGCCGCAGAAACAGGGCTTGCACACGGCGCCGGCGCGCAGCAGCTGGGCGGACACACCGTTTTCCACCAGCTCCAGCTCCACGGGGACGGAGGGGGGATACACGGAAAAGTCAAAATTCCCGCTGCCCACATCGCAGCCGTCCAGGATGGCAGCCGCCTCGGCGATGTTGTCATACAGGCCGCCGGCGCATCCGGCGATAACGCCCTGCTCTACATGGAGCTTGCCGCCCTTTACCTTGTCGGTGAGATGCAGCTGCACCTTGCCGCCGAACTGGTCGGCGGCCCGCTTCTCTACCTCACGCAGGATGTCGCCGGGGTCGGCGATCAGCTCCCGCAGCGTCACCGCCTCGGAGGGGTGGAAGGGCAGGGCGGCCATGGGCTCGATGGCGGACAGGTCCAGCTCGATAAGGCCGTCATAGTACGCGCCGTCCTCGGGATGCAGGGGTGCATAGTCCTCCGCCCGGCCGTGCAGCGCCAGATAGTCCTGCACGGCGCCGTCCGTCTCCCAGATGGAGGTCAGGCAGGCCGTCTCGGTGGTCATGACGTCGATGCCGATGCGGTAGTCCATGCTGAGACGGCCGATGCCATCCCCCACGAACTCCAGCACCTTGTTTTTCACAAAGCCGTTTTTATACACCGCGCCGCACAGGGCGATGGCCACATCGTGGGGGCCCACGCCGTGGCGGGGTCTGCCGGTGACGTGCACCAGGATCACCTGGGGTGCTGCCAGGTCGTAGGTGTTCCGCAGCAGCTGCTTGACGATCTCGCCGCCGCCCTCGCCTACGCCCAGGGTGCCCAGCGCGCCGTAGCGGGTGTGGCTGTCGGAACCCAGCACCATTTTACCGCAGCCGGCCAGCATTTCCCGGGCATACTGGTGGATGACCGCCTGGTTGGCGGGCACATAGTCGCCGCCGTATTTTACCGCCGCCGACAGGCCGAAGGCATGGTCGTCGGCGTTGATGGTGCCGCCCACGGCGCACAGGCTGTTGTGGCAGTTGGTCAGCACGTAGGGCACCGGGAACTCCGTCAGACCGCTGGCCTTGGCGGTCTGGATGACGCCCACATAGGTGATATCGTGGGAGATGAGACTGTCGAACGTCAGGTGCAGCAGGCCGTCGCCGCTGCCGGTGTTGTGGGCGCGGAGGATGCGGCAGGCCATGGTCTTCTCCCGGGCTGCCGCCATGGCGGGTGTGGCCTCACGGACGGCGCCGCCGGTCCAGAGGACGGGAAGATCGTGCAGCTTGATCATAGGATAGCACCCCTTTCGGGAAATCAGAGTGTCGGGCACAGGCGGCCCGTGCAATAATGTAGTCAGTATAGCACGATGCTGGGAAAATGCAAGAGGAAAATCAAGAAAATTGCAAGTTTGAAATTTGTATTTTGCAAAAAGCTCAAATGCTGACGGATAAATTTGCGTTAAAATAAAAAATTTTGAAATTTTAAAATTTTGCTCTTGCAAAATGAAAGCGGCGGACGTATAATCACCCATGAAACAACGTACCGCCCTGCGGCGAAAGGAGAAACCGATATGACCGAGAAAGACACCACGATTTTAAAACAGTATACCAATCCTCTGAGCCGCAGCATCCAGGAGCAGTACGCCATCAGTCCGGATCACTACCGGGGCGATATAAAGCTGGGCCTGCGGAATAACGATGGCACGGGCGTTTTGGTGGGTGTGTCCAAGGTGGGCAGTGTTCAGGGCTATCTGATGCAGGACGGTCAGCGTGTTCCCGCCCCCGGCAAGCTGTACTACCGCGGCATCGAGCTCACCGACATCGTGGAGGCCCACCGCAAGGCCGGCACCTTCGGCTTCGAGGAGGTGGCCTACCTGCTGCTGATGGGTTATCTGCCCTCCAAGAGCGAGTTGGCCTACTTCGACAAGATCATGAACCAGGCCCGCAAGCTGCCCGAGGGCTTTACCGAGGGCATGATCATGCGGCACCCCAGCCACAATATCATGAACGAACTGGCCCGCAGCGTGCTGAGCCTGTATTCCTACGATCCGGACCCTGACAACACCTCCATCGACAATATGCTGCTGCAGTCCGTCAAGCTCGTTGGCTATTTCCCGTCCATTGTGGCCAATGCCTACGCGGTGCAGCGCCACTACTTCCACGGCGACTCCCTGCATATCCATTTCCCGGTGCCGGAGCTGTCCACGGCGGAGAACTTCCTCCGCATGATGCGCCCGGACAAGAGCTACACCGATGAGGAGGCCCATCTGCTGGACATGATGCTCATGGTCCACGCGGAGCACGGCGGCGGCAACAACTCCACCTTCGTCTGCCGTGCCATGTCCTCCAGCGGCACGGACACCTACAGCGCCATTGCCGGGGCTGTCGGCTCCCTGAAGGGGCCCCTCCACGGCGGCGCCAACGCCAAGGTCATGGAGATGTTCCGCTATATCAAGGAGAATGTGGATCCCCACGACGACGGCTCCATCAAGGACTACTTGAACAAGCTGCTGGACGGCCAGGCGGGCGATCGGTCCGGCAAGATCTACGGCCTGGGCCACGCGGTGTACACCATGTCTGATCCCCGCGCCGTGCTGCTGAAGAAGTACGCCCAGCGCATGGCGGAGCTGAAGGGCTACGCCGACGACTTCGCCCTGCTGCAGAAGGTGGAGGAGCTGGGTCTGCCCATGGTCATGGAACGCAAGCACAGCGACACGCCCATGTGTGCCAATGTGGATATGTACTCCGGCCTGGTGTATGCCATGCTGGGCATCCCTGAGGAGGTGTTCACGCCGCTGTTCGCCTCCGCCCGTATTGCCGGCTGGTGCGCCAACCGCATTGAGGAGGTGGTCACCTGCCACCGGATCATGCGCCCGGCCTACCGTGCCGTCACCACCCATGAGGCGTATATCCCCATGGACCAGCGCGGCGAGCATCTGCACTTGTCCGCGGCGGACTGATACAAGAAAAGAGCCGTCCCCATGGGGGACGGCTCTTTTTTACAGGACCAGGTTTTCGTCGGTGATCTCGCCCTTGCAGACCACATTGGTGGGGCCGGTCAGATACAGGTCGGTGACGCAGCCGGCCGCGTTCCGTTCCGCGTCTACATACAGCGTGCCGCCGGTCATATCCACCCGGACGTGTTTGCCGGAGACCTTGCCCAGCAGCGTCAGCACCGTCACCACGGAGCCGGTGCCTGTGCCGCAGGCGTAGGTAAAATCCTCCACCCCGCGCTCATAGGTGCGCTCGTACACATGGTCCGGGCCGATGATCTCATAAAAGTTCACGTTGGCGCCCTTGGGGAAATCCGGATAATGCCGCAGGGTCCGGCCCAGCCGGAGCAGCGCCGCCGCGTCATAGTCTCTCAAGCCGGCGATAGGTACCGCCGCGTGGGGGATGCCGGGGTCGCCCAGCTCCACATAGGCGCAGTCGTAGGTGATGCCGTCCACCTCCAACCTGCCGTCCAGCCGCATATGGCAGGGATCGTTGAGCCGTATACGGTATAGCCGTTTGCCCATTCGCCAGCCCGTCACAAGACCGGCGGTGGTCTCTACCCGCTGTGTTTCGCCGGCCAGGCCGTTTTCATAGCCGTAGCGGCAGATGCACCGCGCGCCGTTGCCGCACATCTCGCCTATGGAGCCGTCGGAGTTGAAGAACAGCATTTTGTAGTCGCCGCCACAGGTGGGGGGCTTCACCACCATGAAGCCGTCCGCGCCGATGGACATATGCCTCTCACACAGGACGCGGACGATCTCCGGCCACCTGTTCTCGGGGATGGCGTTCCGACGGTCGTCCACCACGATAAAATCATTGCCTGCCCCGTTCATCTTCCAGAATTCCATGATAGCCCTCCCTCGCGGTATTTTCTGCCATTGTACAGGGAACCGCCACCATTGTCAAATACGCTGTCCCTATCGCCCGCGCCAAAAAGAAAAGCCACCCTTTAGGGTGGCTTTTCCGTGACTGCTCACAGGTTTTGTTGTCCGTACTTCCACATACCGCAAGGAAGGGGGAGTGTGAGGGGGAAACCTTTGCGGGTTTCCCCACTCGCGTTCAGTCATCCGCCCGCAGGCGACCACTTTTGCACAGCAAAAGTGCCGCACCAAAAAAGAAGAGGCACACGAACGTGTGTCTCTTCTTTTTTGGTGCGAGCGATGGGACTTGAACCCACACGACCTTACGGACACAAGCACCTCAAGCTTGCCTGTCTGCCGATTCCAGCACGCTCGCGGACAAGATACCTGACTATTATAGCAAAACCGGGCAGTTTGTCAAGTACCGGAGGAAAATTCGCCTGCTGCAGATAAAAAAGACCGCCGAAAGGCGGTCTTTTTCCTGTATTCCTATGTGCTTACTCGTTGCCGGGGAAGCTGGGGATGGTGGCGAAGCCCCGCTGCAGGTCCTCGTCGGTGGGGATGACGTCGCGCATCTCGCCATCGTTGTACTTGCCGTAGGCCACCATGTCGAAGTAGCCGGTACCGGTCAGGCCGATGACGATGTTCTTGACCTCGTTGTTCTCCTTGCACTTTACCGCCTCGTCAATGGCCACGCGGATGGCGTGGCTGCTTTCCGGCGCGGGCAGGATGCCCTCGCAGCGGGCGAACAGCTCCGCCGCCTCGAACACGGCGGTCTGCTCCACGCTGCGAGCTTCCAGCATGCCGTCGTGGTACAGCTGGCTGACGATGCTGCTCATGCCGTGATACCGCAGGCCGCCGGCGTGGTTGGCGGAGGGGATAAAGCCGTTGCCCAGGGTGTACATCTTGGCCATGGGGCAGATCTTGCCGGTGTCGCAGAAGTCGTATTTGAACACGCCACGGGTCAGGCTGGGGCAGGAGGCCGGCTCCACGGCGATGATCTTATAGTCTGCCTCACCGCGGAGCATCTCACCCACGAAGGGGGAGATCAGGCCGCCCAGATTGGAGCCGCCGCCGGCGCAGCCGATAATGATGTCCGGCTTGATGCCGTATTTATCCAGCGCCGCCTTCGTCTCCAGACCGATGACGGACTGGTGCAACAGCACCTGATTCAGCACACTGCCCAGCACATAGCGGGTGTTGGGCGTGGAAGCGGCGCACTCCACGGCCTCACTGATGGCGCAGCCCAGAGAGCCGGTGGTGTCGGGGAACTCCGCCAGGATCTTGCGGCCTACCTCGGTGGTCAGGGAGGGAGAGGGGGTCACGTCCGCGCCGTAGGTCCGCATGACCTCGCGGCGGAAGGGCTTCTGCTCATAGGAGCACTTCACCATGAACACATGGCAGTCCAGCCCCAGATAGGCGCAGGCCATGCTCAGCGCCGTGCCCCACTGGCCGGCACCGGTCTCCGTGGTCACGCCGGTCAGACCCTGCTCCTTGGCGTAGTAGGCCTGGGCGATGGCGGAGTTCAGCTTGTGACTGCCGGAGGTGTTGTTGCCCTCGAATTTGTAGTAGATATGTGCCGGGGTGCCCAGCTTCTCCTCCAGACAATAGGCGCGCACCAGCGGGGAGGGACGATACATCTTATAGAAGTTCCGCACGTCCTCGGGGATGGGGATATAAGGGGTATGGTCGTCCATCTCCTGCTTTACCAGCTCGGCGCAGAACACGTGGCCCATCTCCTCCGCCGTCATGGGCTTCAGGGTGCCGGGGTTCAGCAGGGGGGCGGGCTTCGTCTTCATGTCGGCGCGCACATTGTACCAATACCGGGGCATCTCGTCCTCGGAGAGATAGATCTTGTAGGGAATGCCGCGGTTCTTCAGTTCTTTCATGGTGTTTGTCTCCTTTCGGTATTGGTCAGCGCGGTACGCTGTGTTACGCAAAATAGTCGATCTGCATGGCGTGCTTGACCTTGGCCAGGGTATCGGCCGCGGCGGCCTGCGCTGCCTCGGTGCCCTGCCGCAGCACGTCCATCACATAGCCGGGGTCCTTTTCCAGCTCCTCACGGCGATTACGGATAGGCTCCAGCGTCTCCTGCAGGACGTTGTTCAGGAACTTCTTGACCTTCACATCACCCAGGCCGCCCCGCTGATAGTGGGCCTTCAGTTCGTCCAGATTGGCGTAGTCCGGCAGGTATTTGGCAAAGTGCTCATCATTGCAGAAGGCGTCCAGATACATGAACACCGGGTTGCCCTCGGTCTGGCCGGGGTCGCTGACCTGCAGGTGGTTGGGGTCGGTGAACATACCCATGACCTTGGTGCGGATGTCCTCCGGCTTGTCGGCCAGATAGATGCAGTTGCCCAGGGATTTGCTCATCTTTGCCTTGCCGTCGGTGCCGGGCAGACGCAGGCAGGCCTCGTTGTCCGGCAGCAGGGCCGTGGGCTCCACCAGCGTCTCGCCGTACAGCTCATTGAAGCGGCGGACGATCTCGCGGGCCTGCTCCAGCATGGGCAGCTGGTCCTCGCCTACGGGCACGGTGTCGGCCATGAAGGCGGTGATGTCCGCCGTCTGGCTGACGGGATAGGTCAGGAAGCCCATGGGGATGCTGTGGTTAAAGCCCCGCAGCTGGATCTCCGCCTTCACGGTGGGGTTGCGTTCCAGCCGGGCCAGCGTCACCAGGTTCATGTAGTAGAAGGTCAGCTCCGTCAGCTCACACACCACGGACTGGATGAACATATGGCACTTGGCGGGGTCCAGACCGCAGGCCATGTAGTCCAGCGCCACCTGTAGGATGTTCTCCCGCACCTTACCGGGGTTGTCGAAATTGTCGGTCAGGGCCTGGGCGTCGGCGATCATAAAGAACAGCTTTTCAAATTTGCCGCTGTTCTGCAGGATAACGCGGTTGCGGAGGGAGCCCACATAGTGGCCCACGTGCAGGCGGCCGGTGGGGCGGTCGCCGGTGAGGATGATCTTACCCATAATCGTGATTCCTTTCTGTATGAGAAATGTTTTTTCGAGACAACAAAAAAGTCTGTCCCATGGAAAATCCATGGGACAGACTGAAAATACAAGCCTGCGGTACCACCCACATTGGCGTAAAAACGCCCACTTTGCGCGCACTGTCATGCGTTCCGCCGGGATAACGGCCGCGGCTGCCGTCGGGTATTACTCGCCATCTGGCTTTCTCCCCGCCCTCGTAAGTCCATTCACCGCACGTTCCGCTGCCGCGCTTTCACCGATACGCGGCTCTCTGAAAGTTTCCTGTGCGATTACTCCTCTTACTCAACGGTTTTTGAAGTATGGGGTTATTGTATCACCTTTTTTGCAGATGTCAAGCAAAAATTTTATCGGACGGCGCTATCTGCACAGCATTTCCAGCAGCTGCGGGGCGGTGTCCGCGATGTGTTCCGCACCGGCAATTTCCAGTTTTTCACGGCCGCGGAACCCCCAGCTGACGGCGATCAGCGGCAGACCGGCGTTGCGGGCCGTGGCCACATCTACCTCGCTGTCGCCCACATACACGGCATTTTCCGGGTGGACGCCGAGAGCTGAAAGCGCTTGTGACACAAGGGCTGGCGATGGTTTCGGGTCCACGCCGTCCCGTTGGCCGAGGGCCGGCATACCGGGGAAAAACTTTTCCGCCAGCGCCTTGGTAGTGGCGTCCGGCTTGTTGGAGACAACGGCGGTCTTCACACCCATTTTTTCCAGCTCCGCCAGGACCTCCGGAACGCCGGGGTACGGCGCGGTCTTTACGCAATTATGGGCCTGGTACCAGTCCTTGTAGGAGACTAAAATCTCGTGAAACCGTTGGGGCGCAATGGGTTCGGGGATGGCACGCTCCATGAGCTTCGCGGCGCCGTTGCCGACGAAGGCGCGTATTTCCTCGAGGGTGCGCTGCGGCCAACCATTTTCAAGCAGGATATGATTTACAGCGTCCTGCATATCCGATAGAGTGTCTAAAAGTGTGCCGTCCATGTCGAAAAGAACGGCCTGAAAGCGGGGGGAAAGAGGGAAATTCATGTGGCAGGTTCCTTTACATTCAGGTTATTTTATGTTGCGCTTATGGTCACTTTATCTTGCTCTTAATGAAACATTATAGCAAACTGTGAGGCACATTGCTATATGCAGTTGTCGTTTTTTTGCGGCATGGCACATTTTTGGCCGGACAGACGGGTCGGCAGGTGGGGAAGGAGGATGCTGCCCGGGATCAGCAGGATGCCGATGCCGCCCCAGGAGGGTGATCTGCTCCTTCGGGAGCACCGCGCCGCGGCCCACGGTGCGGCGGCTGAGGCGGCCGAAGGGCGCGCTGCCGCCTGCGGAAAAGGCGGGACGGACGCCGGCAGAGCCGACGCCCGTCCCAATGCAAAAGGGGAACACACATGGACGTGCGTTATACGCTTGTTACGCCTTCCTGCCGCTCTTGAAGAAGGCGCCGATGACCTCAATGACCACAAAGACGATCAGGTAATATACCACGTTTATCTTGTGAGAGTAGATAGCGGCGAACACCATGAACAGGGAGCACAGGATGGCCAGCACGGGCATGACCTTGCCGCGGAAGCCGGACAGATCCTTGCGCTTGAGCAGAGCGATGTAGATGGGGATGTAGATGGCGTACAGGGTGATGATGGGCAGCTCAGAAGAGTCGAACTTGAAGGGACCGAAGCCCCCCATGATGGTGCCGCCGTAGAAGTACAGCAGCCACAGGGAGCTGACCAGCAGACCGAACACGGCGGAGTTGTTGGCCATGTTGGTGTTGGCGTCCACGTTCTTGAACATGGCCAGCTTGGGGCTGCCGCTCTCAACGGCCAGATCGAACATGCCGCGGGTAACAGCCATTGTCAGGCCGTTGCAGGTGCCCCAGCAGGAGATTACAACGAACACGAAGATGGCAGCGCCGCCCACCTGGCCAAAGATGTTCTGGAAGGCGATCTTGGCGCCGGCCTCACCGCCGGCCATCATGACTTCAGACTCTACGGCGCCGGCCAGACCGACGTAATAGATCACGTACACGATAGCAACGATCACGGTGCCGATCAGCAGCGCACGGGGCATGTTCTTCTTGGAGTCCTTCAGCTCGCTGCCGATGGAGGTGGCGCAGATCCAGCCCTCAAAGGCGAAGGCCAGGGAGACGATAGCGCCGAACAGCCCCTCGGTGAAGGGCATCTCGGTAACGACATTGGAGAAGTTGAACTCGGTCATGCCGCTGGTCAGACCCACGATGGTGCCGACAACGGCCATCAGCAGCAGGGGGATCAGCTTGATGATGGTGGTGGCGATTTGGAACTTACCGGCCAGCTTGGGAGCCAGAGCGTTCATGGTGTAGGTAACGACCATGAAAACACCGGCCAACATCATGGTGCGGCCGCCGACCACAGGGTCGTCCCAGCCCATGAGTACGCCGAAGTAGCGGGCGGGCAGCCAGCTCAGCACGGACACCAGAGAGGGGTAATAGATGACGGCCATGAACCAACCCACATAGTAGCTGTACCACTTGCCGCAGGAGGCACTGGCGTAGCCCACCAGACCCTCCACGCCCTCGTGACTCTGTGCCACGACGCCGAAGGTGCAGGCGCTGATGATCATGACAATGCCCATGATGATGAATGCCAGAATACCGACAGACAGATTACCGCCGGTCTTCGTCAGGACAGCTTCGGCCTTGAAGAACACGCCGGAGCCGATGACAGTGCCCACCACCAATGCGATGGCTACGGGCAGAGTATACCGTTTTTCCATAATTCCGTTTTCCTTTCTGATCTCTCCTCATAATTGGATCGTGAGACTTTTCACAATCACAGCATCATTATAGCGCGTTCAAGATTTATTCACAAGCCTTTTTTGTCTGTGTTTTGTAGAAAAATTCACAATAATTTTAGGTAATTCGCCAATTCGCGCTTTACACCGTTAAGGCTTTTAGCGGGTTTCCGCAGAAGAAAACCGCGGCGCACCGCGGCAGGCATACAGCTGCTTAGAAAAGCGCGGAAAAAAGCAGGACCGGCGGGGCCGGTCCTGCATGGCAGGCAGAGGTCGTTATACGTTGAAGCGGAAGTAGATCATGTCGCCGTCCTTGACTATGTACTCCTTGCCCTCGGAGCGCAGCAGGCCCTTTTCCTTGGCGGCGGCCACGCTGCCGCCGCAGGCCATCATCTCGTCGAAGTTGATGGTCTCGGCCCGAATGAAGCCGCGCTCGATGTCGGAGTGGATCTTGCCGGCGGCCTGGGGGGCCTTGGTGCCCTTTTTGATGGTCCAGGCGCGGCACTCGTCCTTACCGTAGGTCAGGAAGGAGATGAGACCCAGCAGGTCATAGCTGCACTGGATGAGACGGTCCAGACCGGACTTCTCGATGCCCAGGTCCGCCAGGAACATGGCGCGTTCCTCCGGGTCATCCAGCTCGGCGATGTCCTGCTCCAGCTTGGCGCAGATGGGCAGCACCTGGGCCCCCTCCCTGGCGGCCAGATCGCGGACGGACTGGAAGTACTTGTTGTCCTCGTAGTGGGCGAAGCCGTCCTCGTCCATGTTGGCGGCGTAGATGATGGGCTTGAGGCTCAGCAGGTCCGCCGTCTCGACGATGGCGCGGTCGTCCTTGTCGCACGCGAAGGTGCGGGCGGACTTGCCGCCGTCCAGATGCGCCGCCAGGGCCTTGAACACCTCGGCCTCATGGAGGAACTTCTTGTCGCCCTTGGCGGCCTTCGTGGCCTTCTCCACCCGGCGGTTGACCATCTCCAGGTCCGCCATGATCAGCTCCAGGTCGATGGTCTCGATGTCGCCCAGGGGGTCCACGGGGACGTTCTGGCTGGCATCGGCCACCATGTGCATGATGTTCTCGTCGTCAAAGCAGCGGACCACGTGGACGATGGCGTCCGTGCGGCGGATATTCTCCAGGAACTTGTTGCCCAGGCCGGCGCCCTGGCTGGCGCCCTTTACCAGACCGGCGATGTCCACGAACTCGATGACGGCGGGGGTCTTTTTGTCCGGCTGGTACATCTCCGCCAGCTTGTCCAGCCGCGCGTCCGGCACGGCCACCACGCCCACGTTGGGCTCGATGGTGCAGAAGGGGTAGTTGGCGCTCTCTGCCCCGGCGTTGGTGATGGCGTTGAACAGGGTGCTTTTGCCAACATTTGGTAATCCGACGATACCTAATTTCATATCTTCATCTTCTCCTTTATTTTCGAGGAAGAAAGTTGCAGAATAACAGTTTAATCTTGCGATTTTCGGAACTTTCTTCAATTATAAACTTTTTGACGGGTGATTTACTCACCTTTTACTCACCTTTTTACGCGCTTTTGGCTTCTTCAAATTGACGCACAGCTTGAAACAGGGAGTCATCGGTCACATGGACGTATTTGTCCATTGTAGTCTTGATGCTGGCGTGACCCAACAGCTTTTGCAATACCTTGGGCGGCATCCCGCGCTCGATTGCCCGCGTAGCATAGGTGTGGCGCAGGGCGTGCATACAGAAATGCTCTATACCTGCCCGGTCACACAGCTTATACAGGTGCGTATCATAGCTGCTGTTCTTTGCGGGCATTCCGGTACGGAAGTTGATAAAGACAAGGTCACGCATATTCATCTTTGCCTTTTCCGCTGTCCGCCGGTCAACATAGGTCAGCACTTTGTCCAGTTCGGTGGCCTCTTTTCGGTACTCCCGTACTTGATACAAGTCCCACAGGATTTGATAGGCAGTATCCGTTAACGGTATCGTGCGGTAGCTTTTCTTGGTTTTCGGAGGCCCTGCCCGCCACTCCTGTTGCTTATAGCGGAACTCCAGCGTCTTGTTAACCGTCAGCGTGTGCCGTTCCCAGTCAATAGCGTCCCATGTCAGACCAATCATTTCGCCGGTACGCAAGCCTGTCTCCAAAATCAAGGCGTACTGCGCGTAGTTGTGGGAACGCTTTGCCGCCTCCATGAACTTCGCCTGCTCCGCGACCGTCAGAAAGTGAATTTCGTCCGGGGCTTTTACAGAGGCTTCAAACCGTACCCCATCCAACGGGTGTGTGTCAATCAGCCCGTTTTCCTTGGCAGCCTTGAACATCGTCCCCATCGTGATATACGTCTGTCGGATAGTAGAACCGGCATAGGAGGCGGTCATGCTGTTAAGTACAGTTTTGCAGTGCATGGGCTTCACGTCCGTCAGCAGCATATCGCCTAATACGGGCTTTACATTCTTTTCATAACGTTCCCGATAGTTCCGTATGGTGTTCGCAGCCAAGCCGGTGAGCAGATTTTCTCGCCAAAATGTTTCCCACGCGTTTACCGTCATAGGGACAGGCTTCGGCTTTACCGACGGGTACAGTTGATGATACAGCTGCTCTTTCTGCCAATTTTGGGCATCCCTCAAATTCTGAAAGCACTTTTCCAAACGCCTTCCCGCTTTGTCTGTGCATCGTGCGTAGTACAGGCCATCTTTTCTTTGACCTATACCTTTTCCAAGCTCTTTTCCTTTCAAACTTTTTCCCATATTTAGCTCCTCTCTGCCACAGAGAAATGAGCCATGTAACGCGATAATTGTACCACGGTAGCTTCACTTTCTCAATAGATAAACGGTATTTTTCTTAACTGCAAGGTGCAGAAATGCCCTGCCACACAGCGGCGACAGGGCATCCCGCGCCCATCAAACGACGAAGCGGCTGGAAATGTATTCCTCAAACTCTTTTCGCTTGACCAGTTTCCGACTGCCCACATACAGTACGAAGGGACAATCTTCCTCCCGCAACATGGCGTCAATACGATTGATGCCGATATTGGAGTATGCAGCGGCTTCCTTGATAGTAAGCAACAGCTTTTTGTCAATAGGGACACGTGACTCTGAGTCCATGGCGTTCACCTTTAGAGCGTTTTATCGTCAAAAAGAAACGCCTGAAATACCGTCCCGTCATGGAGCAAAAAACGCCCACGCGACGTTTTGGGAATGCGGTCAGCGGCATCCGTACTGTCAAGGATGATTTGAGAAAGAACGTTATCTGCCCGCCCGCAAATGCGACAATCGATGTTGTTTTTGATTTGACCCGCAAGGATGTTGGCATCAGGCCGTTGTGTTGCCAAAATCAAATGGATACCAAAAGCGCGCCCCTGCCGTGCGATGGTTGCCAGCCTGCTCTCCACCTGCGCGACCTGTTCTTTCTGTTCTTTGCTCAAGCCGGTCTTATCCAGCACCTCTGCCACCTCATCGCAAGCGAAGATATAGCGGGGCAGATTTTCATCTGTGGTCGCATTATATTCGCCCAAATTGGCGCAGCCAGCATTCTTGAAAAGCCGCTTGCGTTCCTCCAAGATAGCAAGAAGTTCGTCCAGCAGCGGCACCAACTCCTCCAAGGTAAAGCAAAAGCGGCAATGTTCGTGCCAAACGGCGGGGTAATCCACGCCGCCCTTAAAGTCCGCCACGCAGACCACCGCGCCCTTTTTGATGGACTCCATCACGAGCAGCTTGAGCAGGACGCTTTTCCCACTCCCGGTAGAACCTCCGAGGAGAATGTGCGGTGTTGTTGCCAAGTTTACAGTCACAAGCCCAGCAAGGCCGCGTCCCAGTACCAGCACAAAATCCTCGCGGCTTAGATAGCGATTTGTCCATGGAAGTATAGCAGGCAGCGCACCGCTGGCAGGGACAACTCTCAGCTGCACGGTACGGTTATTTTTGCCCTGTTCGATGGAAATAATGTTAATATCCAATGCGCTTTCCAGTTTTTCGCGGTGATCCTCAAATTGCGTGAGGTGTACGCCGTGACTGAGAAAAGTCAGCACCTCCACTGTTTCATCTTCCTTGTGTCGGTCTATGAGAACAGGATGCTCTCCTGCTGCGTTTTTAAGCCCAATGCGTTGAATGTCCTGCGCGATGGAAAGAAAACCACGCGGCAGTCCCGCCGCAGCCGTTCCAAAAGCCGCCAGCATTACGCCGAAGATGGCGAATGCCATCCCGTACAAGCCACGCTCAAACGTGGCCAATGCGCCATCTGGCACAGTCAGCATCGCCAGCAGGAGCAACAGCACGAAAGCAACCACGGCAATGATTGCCCGCGTCCGCGTCTGACGGTCTGAGCGAATATTTTTCGTTCCTTTTTTTATAAAAAGCCACAGTACTGTAAGCTTAAAATCTGATGTCATAGACTTCTCCTTATGAATTTGCATTTTGTAACTGTAACGAAGACGGGTGGGGTAATACTGCCCCACCCGTCTTGCTAATCAGCATAGGAATTGGGGTATTTATTCCGACAGGGGTGTCCGTTCCAACGCTTCGGCTTGCAACTCATTGTAGCCCACATATTCTGTCATTGATTGTGTGTATCGATGATAACTATCACCATCGCGAAAGCAATATGTTATATCCGTCAGGCGGCGAAAAAACTGCTCAATTGGGTCAGATTTTTGCAAACTTGGTGGAACCATTAACGCATATAGTGCTTCCGGCGGGAAGATTGAAGCGATGTAAACCTCATCCCAGAGGGCAAAAATATTGGTGTAGCGGGCGTGAATCTGGGATTTGTACTCATCTAAAATTGAGAGAAGTACTCCATAGGGGATGGTTCCTTTGAACTCATCCAAGAACAGTATAGGCTGGCCACGATACAAATCGAACCCGCCATTCAGATAATCCGTAACGTGGTAAAGCTTGTTTTCACCGTACTTCTCACAAAGCTCTACATATTTGTAAGATTTCCCCGTACCGGAATCGCCTACCAAATAATGGGATTTTATTTCCCGCACCACAGGCGTTTCGCGACGCCTCCTGTCCATGTATTCAGCCGTAATCATACGTTCATACCGGCGGAAACGGAACTCCTGTTGAAATATCTCCTCAGGCGTCAGACCGGCATCCAGCAAAGAAGCGATTTCGTCCAAGTCACTGCGCTTGCCCTGCGCCGCCTTGATTTCGCCATGACGGATAATACAAATAATCTGCTCGCCCTTTTCATCGAAAGGTGCTTGCTTTTCAATATAGGCTTCTGCCTGCTTTTTGTTGCCCTTGGTGGCCTCAAAGTGCGTTCCTACAGCATAGCTTGTTTTTACCGCAGAAAACCGCATAGCTTTGGCATCCTCCAGTACCATGTGAATATGGGGCAGGCCATCCGCCGAAACGCAGTAAGCCCACGCTCCCGTCCGTTCTGTGCCGCCCATCAGCCACTCGTCCCGTAAGCGGGAACACACTTCCTCAGGTGTGCCCGCATATCCGTGTTCGGCAGGATTGTTCAAAACTGCAAACCACGATTTAGTGACAGCGTCTTTCACCGTTGTTTTCCTTTCCCGACGGGATAGCTATAGTCCATCCCTTGCTGTTTTTTCAAAATGTGCAAGTTTCTGTCTTGACCGCCCCAGGGAAAGACCCCGCGGAGTACTTTATTGAGTCCCCCACGGGGTTAGTGGGGGCGCCCAGGCTATGTCTTTACAACATAAACATCAGTGGCGGTGACCGAAATAATCACACGCTTGTCAATAAAATAAGCGTGGATACTCAGTCCATCAAACATAACCTTGGGATTCTTCGCAACCTCCTCCATAGGGATTTTCGCTCCTCCGGGAACAGCGACCCTCGCGGTCATGTATCCCCGGTCTGCACAGAGGATGGAATAATATGTTCCTTCCAGCTCCTCTGTCTTACTTCCACTTTCATATTTATGTTTAGCCGTTATGCCTGTCAAAATGAACGACTCCCCAAGAGTTTTAATTTCGTCAATTACCAAATTTTTCAACCCAACCATGGGTATAACCTCCTAAATATAATGATTTTACGACGGCCTCCGCAGTTCTTCAATCGATTGTGGCACCAGTATACCAGTTGCTTTCAAATATTTCACCTCGCGTTTGCGAGGTGTTTTTTACTTTATGTTACCAAATAATTTGACAAGTTCTGCCAATTCTTTGTCGGTTATGCCAAGAACCTCCACCACAGCTCCAATTGTTTGAATAGAGGGGCTGTAAGGATGCTTTTTATCTGCCAAAAGCAGCCGTTGAACTAAGGATGTGGAAATTCCTGATTCTTCTGCTAACTTGAAATGAGTTACGCCCTTTTCGTCCATTTTAGCACGGAGCAATTCCGCAGGTGAGTTATAAATTCTATTTTCGCAAGTGCCACGTGTTTCTTTATGATGAACCACGCAAGTTCCCGTCAAATGCAAATAACCACGAAGGAAGGATCTGCAGCAACAAAAATCATACGCACCAACCTCCTAATTGATTATGATGTATTCTTTTTTGACATATAGAACAGAGTATAGAAAAGCGGAAACAAATCGAAAAATATCCCGACATAGTACCTGCATAAAATCATGGGTATTAGGTCAATTTTCCACCCATAGCTGGGTTGAAAAATCCGATATTTCTCCTTTCGTTTACGCCATTTTGATTAACTTATCGCGTAAAAAACAACTAAAAAGCAAAAAAAGACAGCTATCCCGAAAGGGATAACTGTCTAAATTAATGTGGTGACTTGAAAACGGTGCCTTCGCGCCTCATATTTTAAAACAACTTCGTAATTATGAGTTCATTATAACAGATATTGTGGAACTGTCAAGAACAAAATCGCTGCATATTGTGTTTCACGCCCTATACGACCGCATGACTTGCAGAACGGCGGCCTTTTGCGTGTCGGTCAGCACTTTCCATTCCTTCAGCAGTTCCCGCACCTCCGGCGATACCTCCACCATTTCGTCTTGCGCGAAGAACTGCGCCACGGTGATACCGAACGCGCCGCATAAAGCCTCCAACGTGGACACGCTGGGAAGCGTACCACGGCGGAAAATATTAGAAACCGTATTGGGCGACAACTTCGCCTCTTTTGCGATTCGATAGTCCGACCAGCCGCGCTCCTGCTGAAGCTGCCTTAATTTCTGCAAAACGTCCATACAGCACCTCACTTGTTGGATATATTATATCCTCAAGCATGGTGCTATAAAAATATCATAGTTGTGACTTGCATAGCGCATAGAATGGTGATACACTAAGCACATCAATACAACAGAAAGGGAGGACCTTCCATGAAAAGAATCGGTATACTCTTGCTGGCACTGGCGATGCTGCTTTCCCTCGCTGCCTGTGGGGTGAAAGATACGCAGACCACCAACGCCGAGGAGAAGCAGGGTGCGGAACAGACTACCTCAGGTACGGCAGCGAACGAAAACCAGCCCGCCGCTGATTTGCAAAAGCCGGAGGACAAAACGATTACGCCGGACGCTGCTGCAAGCGGTGATAAGCAGGAAGAAACCAAGACCGATGATACCAAGAAGGACGAGCAGAAACCCGACACATCCGAAAAGGACGATGTAAAGCAGGATGAGCAGAAGCCCGCTGACACTGCCAAGGACACCACGCCTGAGAGCAAAGCCGAAACGCCCAACTACGGCAACGGCAGTCTGACCACCAGCCAAGTCAAGGAAATGCAGCGGTGGTATGGTGTCAGCGCAGATGGTCAGTGGGGTGCAGGCTCTGCCAAGGCTGCCGGTGGACGCACCGCCGATGAAGCATGGGCGTACTACCAGAGCAACAAGCAGATTACCACCCCCGAAACTCCTTCTGGCGGCAACACTGGCAACACTGGCAACACTGGCTCCACGGGCGGTGGTTCCAGCGACCGGGCGGATTGGGAAAACGTTGAGGTTATAGTTCCCACTCCTACCGGCAAGGCGGACATTGATTGCGCCGCCGCTGTTGCGGCAGGAAATGCTTACGCTGAAAGTATTGGTTTCGAGATTTGGAGTGGATGCCGAAGCTATTTCCCTCCTGTTTTTCTGGAGCGCGATTGCCCTGAGTCTTGCTGGAATCAGGAATGGGTCGAGTCTGCAATAAAGCAGAATGTGGATTATGTTAAGGAAACTGCCATCCGCCTTGGACGTTGGAGTCCTGTTGATGAAGTTCCTGAGGGTTGCGCTTCCGCCGTCAACTGTGTGGTTCGTTGGAATGCCTCTGCTGGATACCATGAGATTTACGTATATTATGCCGCATGAAAAGAGGAAGCTCTCAGCTTTTGCTGAGGGCTTCCTGCTTTTTATATGTGTTACATGGCTCGTCCTTGGTACTCACCTTTTACTCACCTTTTTGCTGGGGAGATACATTGATTTACATGGACTTATGTGAGCCAAAAAGTTTTGAATTTCTCAAAACATGGAGATATATGGATATTTATAAAGATACTTGGCAGGTGGAAATGCCCACGATACCCAGCTTCATAAGGTGAGCCTCCTTTGTATTTCTGTCCGGCGCAGGGGGCCGGGGAAGTTGTTTCTCAACTTGATATAATACCATTTTTTGCGTGGAAACGCAAGGGCGGGCGCAAAAAAGTGCGCCGCCTTTCGCACGAAAGGCGGCGCAGCCATATGTGTTATGCCAGAAAGCCCTTGAGGATCGTCTCCTCCGCCTGTTCGGGGGTCAGGCCGAGGGTCTCCAGCTTCAGCAGCTGGTCGCCGGCGATCTTGCCGATGGCGGCCTCGTGGATCAGTTGGGCGTCGGGACAGTTGGCGGTGATGGCCGGGACGGACTCGATGCGGGCGTCGCCCATGATGATGCTGTCGCACTGAACGTGGCCGAAGCACTGGGCGTTGCCCACCATCACCGGGTGGAAGATCTGGTGGGAACGGTCCTGGGCCACGCTGCGGGAGATGACGCGGCCGCGGGCGTCGTGGCCGTTGAGCTCGATACGCATATCGCTCTCGGCCTCCTGAGCGCCGTGGGTCAGCAGGCGCTCGGTGACCACCACCTCGCTGCCGGCTTCGCAGAAGAAGTCCGTCTCGCGCTTGGTGGAGTCGATGCCGCGGATCTGGATCGTCTCCATCTGCATGGTGGAGTTCTCGCCCAGGTAGACCACGGTCTTGGGGTTCATGATGTTGCCGCCGGTCTGGCCGGGGTCTTTCTCGCCGAAGTGCTTTTCCACATAGCGGACCTTGGAATTTTTGCCGATGTGGAAGGTGTGGATGCCGTCGTGGCGGCTTTCGTCACAGCCGGAGTTGTGGATGCCGCAGCCGGCGATAATGTCCACGTCGCAGTCGTCGCCCACGTAGAAGTCGTTATAGACCAGCTCACTGAGGCCGCTGTGGCTGATGATGACGGGGATGTAGCATTTCTCACCCTTGGTGCCGGGCTTGATGCGGATGTCAATGCCGGACTTTCCGTCGCTGCGGGGATCGATAGCAATGTGCTCGGTGGACTGACGGGCCTCGCAGCCGGAGTCCTTGCGGATATTGAAGGCGCCCACGGGCTTGCCGGTCAGATCGGCGATCTTTTCCAGCAAAGCGGCGTCGATATCGGTGATCATTGCGCGCCCTCCTTTCTCTCCAGTACGGGACAGCTGCCCAGCGTGTCGGCCAGGATCAGGGGGAAGATCTCCTCCGTGGTGCCGCGGTGTGCGATCTGACCGCCGGCGATGACGACGATCTCGTCGGCCAGCTTGATAATGCGCTCCTGATGGGAGATGATGACCATGGTGGCCGCGCCCTCCCGGTGGATCTGCTCGAAGGTCTCGGTCAGCCGGGCGAAGGACCACAGGTCGATGCCGGCCTCCGGCTCATCGAAGATCATCAGCTGGCCGCGGCGGGCCAGGATGGTGGCGATCTCGATGCGCTTGACCTCGCCGCCGGACAGAGACACGTCCACCTCGCGGTCCAGGTAGTCGTTGGCGCAGAGGCCGACCTTGGTAAGATAGGCGCAGCACTTGTCCTTGCTGAGCTTGTCCTCGCCCGCCGCCAGAAGCAGCAGGTCGTGGACGGTGATGCCCTTGAAGCGGGGCGGCTGCTGGAAGCCGTAGCTGATGCCGCGCTTGGCGCGCTCGGTGATGGACAGGTCCGTCACGTCCTCGCCGTTGTACAGCACGCGGCCGGAGGTGGGCTGCACCAGGCCCATGATGACCTTGGCCAGGGTGGTCTTGCCGCCGCCGTTGGGGCCGGTGAAGACGACCAGCTTATGGTCGGGGATGGTGATGGATACGTTTTTCAGGATGTCCTGCTCCCCCTCGGGGGTGGACACCCGGTAGCAGATATTCTGCAATTCCAGCATGGGATGGTTCTCCCTTCTCTGAACGTTTGTATTGTGGCTGTTCACACCATCAAAGTGGTGGGCAGGTTCCGTAACCATATCAGTGTAACAGATTTCGGCAGGAAATGCAATATGTTTCCGCCCATGGCGCACATCGGGCCGCGGCACCACATAGTATAGACAGAAAAGGAGGCGTTCAGTATGGAGCCATCACCGTTGGTATACGATACCGCCGCCGCGGCGGCGGTGTGGCAGAGGGTGGGGCCGGCGCTGCCGGCCTATGACGCGGCACCGTGTCCCGCGGGGGCCTGCTGCCCGCTGCCGCGGCGGGAGACGGACAGCGAGGCGATGCTGGGCGGGCTGATCGCCGAGGGCGCGGCGTTGTATGGCTGCTGCCGCCGGTGTGCCGTCCGTGCGCCCCGGCAGAGCCGGCAGGCGCTGGAACAACTGGCCCGGGAGGAGCAGCGGGCGGTGCGGGCCCTGCTGGCGGCATATTTTCTGCATACGGGCCGGTGGCGGCAGCCGCCCGCGCCGGCGGCGGGGGTACGGGAGACGTGGCTGGCGGCCCTGCGGCGGGTGTATGTGGGCGAGGCGGTGGTGCAGCGGGGCTGCGCCGATCTGGCGGCGCGCATGGAGGACGGCTGCCTGCGGCAGCTGCTGGCGGCGGAGGCGGATCGCGCGGCGGAACGGGGAAAACGGCTGGCAAACTTGTTGGAAAAAGCCTTGACAACGGAGAATAACCTGCTAAAATGGTAGGCAAATAGGAAAAGGGGCGCGCCGCACCGGGCGCGCCAAATTCCGGAAGAGCATCAAGGGGGCGGGCGGCGCCCGTCTCTGGTATACAAAGGAGGCTTTACCCATGAAAGAATGTATCTCCCGCGAGGCGGCGCTGGCGGCGCTGAAAACGTACAACAAGGAGCCGTTCCACATTCTCCACGGTTTGACGGTGGAGGGCGTTATGCGCTGGTACGCCAATGAGCTGGGCTATGGCGAGGACGCGGATTTCTGGGCCACGGTGGGCCTGCTGCACGACATCGACTTTGAGATGTGGCCGGAGCAGCACTGCCGGAAGGCACCGGAGCTGCTGAAGAAGGCGGGGTGCTCCGACGAGTTCATCCACGCCGTCTGTTCCCATGGCTACGGCCTGTGCTGCGATGTGGAGC
>ERZ827524.864-NODE-864-length-34710-cov-7.431799_pt1 | contig 34710 bp, 38 predicted proteins | sample MGYA00519702_ERZ827524 | MGnify/ENA primary metagenome ERZ827524 (study PRJEB31778, sample SAMEA3449341) | human gut metagenome | biome: human gut; feature: human-associated habitat; material: faeces | place: United Kingdom | collected 2010/2012 ...
CCGTTTTCTATGCTTTGCTATTTGAAAGGCGTCGTTCGAATCCGACAATAAGAGTGGCCATTCGATCAAATGCCGTTTGCGTGAATTCAACAGATGGCGACGAAGATATCGAATAAAAAAGGCGGTCCCGTATAAAACAGGGCCGCCTCCTTTTCGGCGTCTGCCCGCAGCATCGGCCGGTTGAGGGCACTCTGCAGGCGCAGGATCGTTACCAGTTTTTTGTTTCTTTGCTGCAGTCCTGGTTGGTTTTTCTCTCTTCAACCATTTTGACAAACCATTCGACCATAGCGGGATCATAATGGGAAAAGAAGGCACTCTCCGCTTGATCCAATGCCGCTATTTTTTCCATATCGCTTTCGGTCAGCTCAAAATCGAATATGCGGATATTTTCCTCCATCCGTTCAAAATGCGTGGATTTCGGAATGGCCACCACGCCGCGCTGAATATGCCAGCGGAGCATCACCTGTGCCGCCGTTTTGCCGTATGTCTCTCCGATGTCTTTGAGCACAGCGTTTTCGAACAAACCGCCGCGCCCCTCTCCGAAAGGCGCCCACGCCTCAATCTGCACGCCGTATTTCTCCATATAGGTTTTGGCCACAGTCTGCTGGTGAAAAGGGTGCGTTTCCACTTGATTGACCATGGGCCGAATCCTGGAAAAGGAAGCCAGATCTACCATGCGGTCGGGATAAAAGTTGGAGATGCCGATGGCGCGCAGTTTCCCTTCGTCATATAGATCTTCCAAGGCTCTCCACGCCCCGTAATAATCGGAAAACGGCTGATGCAAAAGCATAAGATCAAGATAGTCGGTCTGCAGCTTTTTCAAAGACTCTTCCACGGATTTTTTGCAGTTCTCATAGCCGTAATTTTCAATCCAAACCTTTGATGTCACAAAAAGGTCTTTTCTGGCGATTCCCGATTTTTGGATGGCCAGGCCGACTTCCCGCTCATTAAAGTAAGCTTGCGCCGTATCGATCGAACGGTATCCCGCTTTCAACGCGTCCCGTACACAGCGTTCGCATTCGTCGCGCGTGACCTGATAAACCCCATATCCCAACATCGGCATCTGTACGCCGTTTGACAGTGTGACATAATCCATTACGCATCTCCCCAATCTATTTGGAAACTTTCGAGCCACTCGCGCACGTCCTCCTCGGAGGAACGGCTGTAGAATCGTTTTCCCTCTCTCCATTCGCCCGTTCCCGCCATTTCGGAAAGCTGTTTGCCGCTTTCGCCGATATCCGATGAAGAGGCTGTGCAAAACGGTATGACGGTTTTGCCTGTAAAATCATTTTCTTTGACAAATGTTTCCACGGGAAAAGCCGCCATTCCCCACCAAATGGGATAACCGATCAGCACCGTGCTATAGCTTTCAAAAGCCGGCGGCTTTATCGTTTTGAGCTTCACGTCCCGGCTCTCGGGATGGTTGTGTTCCGTGGATACTCTGGATTTTTCGTCGTTCCAATCCAAATCCTCCGCCGTATAGGGCTCTTCGGGTTCTATGACAAATATATCGGCATGGGTGGCGGCGGCTATGTACCCCGCGATTCTCTCCGTAGTCCCCGTAGCCGAAAAATAGACCACCAGCGTTTTTCCGGGCGTTTCGGAATCGGTGTGTCCGGGGGACCCGTCATTCCCTTCAGACCCCTGATTGTCCGTATTCTGCGACACATCGCTGCGATTGTTTACGGACGATGCTCCGCCCTTGTTTTCGGTACCGGTACACCCGGCTGACGCAAAAAGCAAAACCGCGGTCATCCAGATCATGAAACCTCTTTTCATCATTAAGCCTCCTTAAATATGGCGGCCCAGCTCATACGCTTCGTTATAAGCGGGCGTATTTTGTACATCTCCGATCTGCCACATGCCGGTTCCCCAGATAATCCCGGCTTCCGCTGCACCATCAAGGCAATCCTCCGTAAAACCGCGGAAGGTCTCCATGGTCCGCTCCAAATGGCTCTTTTCGGTGTCGGCCGCTGTCATGATAAAATAAAACTCTTTGTTGCAGATCTCGGTATATTTCGGTACAGTCCTATCGATCAAGGTTTTCATCTGCCCGTTGATCGAATAGAAATAAACGGGTGTGGCGAGCACGATCACATCGGCCTTCACCATTTTATCCAGGATCTTCGCCATGTCATCCTTTTGAGGGCATCTATGTGTGGTGTTGCATATGCCGCACCCGCGGCAGTAACCAATATTTTTTTCAGCTAAGAAGACTTTTTCAACTGCGTTTCCGGATTCCCTGGCCCCCTGAGCCAACCGGTCGCAAAGCGTATCGGAATTCCCGTGTTTTCTCGGGCTGGCCGAGAGAATCAACACCTTCTTCATAGACAATCCCCCCAAATGTCCTTTGCCATTCTAAAAGCCGCCCAGGCCTTCGGCCAGCCGGCATAAAAGGCAGCGTGTGTTAAAATTTCCGCTATTTCAGTTTTGGTGACGCCATGATTTTTCGCGTTTTGCAAATGAAATTGAAGAGAGCCGTCTAAAATGCCGCTGGCCAGCAGCGCCGTCACCGTGACAATGCTTCGGTCTCTGGCCGACAGCCGATCCTCCCTGGACCAAACCTCACCGAACAATACGTCATCGTTCAGTTCCGCGAACTTAGGGGCAAACGTCCCCAGCTCGTCCCTTCCCGCCGTAACTTTTGCCATGTTATCCCTCCTTCAATGCCGCATAGGCCTCATCCGAAACCGGTTCGCACCACTCGGTTTTACTGTTTTCCCCCGGCACTTCCAGCGCCAAATGCTGAAACCATGCATCCGCTGCCGCTCCGTGCCAATGCTTTACACCGGCCGGAATATGCACCATGTCCCCCGCCTTCAATTTCCGCGGTTCACGTCCCCATTCCTGATACCAGCCCTCCCCCGCCGTGACGATCAGCATTTGTCCGCCTCCGCGGTCGGCACGGTGGATGTGCCAATGATTCCGGCATCCCGGCTCAAAGGTCACGTTGCCTATGACCACCTGCTCATCCGAGAGCATCGCCAGATAACTCTGCCCGATAAAATAATCGGCGAACAGGTCGTTCGCTTCCCCTGCGGGGAAGACGCTCATTTCCTGCGGTTTCATCGATTGACCCACCTTTCCATATCCCGTTTGGCCTTTGGCACGCTGCTGCCATGTATCGCCAGTCCCGTCTCCACCTTCGCGCCGGGACACAGCCGCCGGATATCGGATTCGCTCGTCCCCATCCCGCTGCCTTCATGGGTACAAAAGGGTTTGATGACTTTGCCGGTAAAATCAACATGCTCCAAAAACGTGAAGACCGCCATGGGCATGGTGCCCCAGTAATTCGGGAATCCCAGATAAAGGATGTCATACGACTCCATACCGTCCGGGTAAGCCTTCAGTTCGGGGCGGGCCTGCCGCTTCTGATCCGCTTGTGCTTCGGCGATGCATGCGTTGTAACTTTTCGAATAGGGATGGACCTGCCGGATGGCAAACAGTTCCGCGCCTGTCAACTCTTTTATCATACGCGCCGCCACCTCGGTATTGCCGACATCCAGCATTTTCAGCATACCGCTCACATAATTCTCATCCGCCCGCGAATAAAAGGCTATCAACGCTTTGGCCATTCCATCATCTCCGTCTCTGTTTCTGCGTTTACTATACCATCCTCGGCGTTGACAGGGAATCTCCGATATGATATCGTTGTATAAACTAAAAGTTTATGACTTTGGAGGTGTTGTCATGTACAATCCCCTCTTAGACACCTTGATAGCCGTCGCGGACTGCGGTAGCCTGACCAAGGCGGCGGAACGGCTGTATATCTCTTCCACCGCGGTTATGAAGCAGATCAATGCGCTCGAAAACCATCTGGAATTGAAGCTGATCGACCGGTCCCACGCGGGGGTCCGGCTCACAAAAGCGGGACACATGGTGTATCGCGACGCAAAATTCATGATAGACTATTCCAAAAAATCCGTAGCCGAAGCGAAAAAGGCGGTATCGGACTGCGACACCACCTTTTGTGTGGGCACATCGCTGCTCAATCCGGCCAAGCCTTTCATGGATGTGTGGTATCGGGTGAACAAGGATTTTCCCGACTACAAGCTGCACCTCGTTCCGTTTGAGGACAATCACGAGGGCATCCTGTCGGAAATCGAAAAATTGGGGGAGAAATTCGATTTTCTGATCGGGGTATGCGATTCCAAGGCCTGGCTTGCGCGCTGCCGTTTTCTTCCGCTCGGCCGATATAAAAAAATGGTGGCGGTATCCAGTGAACACCGCCTGGCGGGCAAAAAAAGGCTGGATATCCAAGACTTATACGGCGAGACGCTGATGATGGTCAAGCGGGGAGACTCGGGCGTGAACGATTTTCTGCGGAACGATTTGGAAAAGCATCATCCGCAGATCCGCATCGAGGACACCCCTCCATTCTACGACTTATCCGTCTTCAACCACTGCGCCGAAACAGGGAAGGTTTTGCTGACCATCGAATGCTGGAGCGAAGTGCATCCCGCGCTCGTCTCCATCCCCGTCAATTGGGAATACAGCATCCCCTACGGGCTGCTTTACAGTGCCGACGCCCCTCAGGATGTGCTGCAATTCGTGGAAATGGCGAAAGCCCTAACGGGATGATCGCTCCCCAGGCCTCCCCCGACTGTATCAGACGCAAAAGAGCCGGCGGACTTTTGTCCGCTGGCTCTTTTGCGATAACATCCGTTTTCGAACGGAAACGGCGCTGAAACCGTATACGCCGATAAGGCGCGGTTTTTCACTATGGGCCGGACCGGCCGTCCTGTGTTTTTTACGACGAGGCGCGGTTCAAGCCCGACCCTTCTTTCGCAGCAGGAAAACGAGGGCGAGCCCTTCTGCGGCGATGCCCAGCGCGCACAGGATATACGGGAGCGGACCCACGCGTTTGGGTCCGGGCTTATCGGCCGGCCGGATCAGCGCGGCGGCACCGGGATGCTTCTCCACCCGTTCGACCGGCATCTGGAACGCCAGCGGATAATATCCGCCGCTGTTCACCAGATTGGCGTCCTGATTTCTCGTAGCGAACGCCAAGGAAACGTCCGACACAGACCCGTCCGCAGCCGGAATGGATACGGTATGGGTTCCGCGGATGGCCGCCTGCACGGCGGTCCCGCCCAGGCGAAAGCCTTGGAGCGTCTCGCCGGCGGCAAGCTTCAGCCCGTCCCCGACGTTGTCGAAAACCACCTCCACGGTCGATCCGTCAAACGTAGCGGAGACCGGTTTCGGTCCGCTGTACAGCTCCTTTTTGCCGTATACCATCCCCAGAGCGGCATCCAGCAGCTTGACGGCCACCGGCCCTTTATCGGGGGGATGGATTTCGCTGAGCTTGACCGGCACATCGTAGATCGGGACGGATAAGGCCTTACCGAAGGCGGCGGCCTGCTCGACCCCCTGATTCATGAGAAAATTGCCCATGGGCACGATGGTGCCGTCCGGCTCCTCGACGGCCACCAGCTTATAGACGCCGCCGAACACCGGCTCGGACTTGGCGGTGATCATCCGCTCGCCCACACCGAACAGGTCGATCTGCGCGCCCTGCAGCAGCATATCCTGAATGAGGTACTCGTCCAGCGAGTTGGACACGGAGATCTTGCACTCTGTCCAGCCGGCCTCATCCAGCATCTCCCGCGCCTTGCGGGTCAGGTACGCCAAGTCGCCGGAGTCCAGACGGATGCCGCATTTGGTGATACCCAGAGGCTTGAGCACCTCGTTGAACGCTTTGATGGCGTTGGGGATACCGGACTTCAGCGTGTTATAGGTGTCCACCAGCAGGGTCGCGTTGGTGGGATAGGTCTGGCAGTAGGTCTTGAAGGCCTCGTACTCGTTGTCGAACATCTGTACCCAGGCGTGGGCCATGGTACCGCCGGCGGGCACGCCGTACACCTCGTCAGAGATGGTGCAGGCCGTACCGGCACAGCCGCCGATATAGGCCGCCCGCGCACCGACAATGGCCGCGTCGGCCCCCTGGGCACGGCGGGAGCCGAACTCCAGCACCGTGCGGCCCTTGGCGGCCCGGACGATACGGTTGGCCTTGGTGGCGATCAGACTTTGGTGGTTGATGGTCAGCAGGGTGAACGTCTCGATCAGCTGCGCCTCGATAGCCGGAGCGCGGACCACCACCAGCGGCTCCTTGGGGAACACGGGCGTACCCTCCGGAATGGCGTAGATATCGCCGGTGAAGCGGAAGTTCCGCAGATAGTCCAGAAACTCCTCGCAGAACAGGTTTCGCCCGCGGAGATAGGCGATGTCCTCCTCGGTGAAGTGCAGGTTCTCGATGTAGTCGATCAGCTGCTCCAGACCTGCCGCGATGGCGAAGCCGCCGCCATCGGGCACCTTGCGGAAGAACACGTCGAAATAGGTGATGCGCTCCTTGCAGCCGGCCTCAAAGTAGCCGTTGCCCATGGTCAGCTCATAGAAGTCACAGAGCATGGTCATGTTCAGCTTTTCCTGAGTTTTCATTCGTATACCTCAAATCGGTCTTTGCGCGTGGCGCAAAGTGTAGTATTTTTATTATACCGCTTTTCTCCCGTTAAGGCAAGCCCCGCCGCCATTTCCCGGCATTTTGAGCAAATGCGTAAATAGAAAGAAATATCCCCCGGCAATGCCGGGGGATATGCTTATATATGGGAATTACTCCTCGTCCTCGCCATCCTCAGCGGCGGCCGCCAGGTCGCTCAGATCAAACTCCAGCTTGGCGCCGCAGTTGGGGCAGACGACCTCGCCGTCCTCCAGAACAGTCTCGTCGAAGTAGACCTCCTCCTCGCACTCGGGGCAGGTGGTCACGAAGCACTCCTCTTCCTCGTCGTCTTCGTCGTCATCCTCATCGTCGTCCAGAGCAAAGTACAGCGTCTCCTCCACATCGCTCAGGTCGTCGCTGACGGCATCCAGGCCGTCCTCCACATCGCACAGCTCGTCGTCCACTTCCGCGAACTTCTCGGCCATGTCGTCCAGCACATCGATGATGGCGGCGATCAGCTTGCCTTCCTTGCTGTCGGTGTCCAGGTTCAGGCCCTCGGCCAGACCCTTCAGATACGCTACCTTTTCAGAAATCTCCATGTTCGGCTCCTTTCTGTACGGTCGGTTGGTTGTCAAATTACTTGCAGCGGCTCAGATACTCACCGGTACGAGTGTCAATAGTGATCTTGTCGCCGATGTTGATGAACAGGGGCACCTTCACCTCGGCACCGGTCTCCACGGTGGCGGGCTTCAGGGTGTTGGTGGCGGTATTGCCGGCCAGACCGGGCTCAGTCTCGGTGACCTCCAGATCCATGAAGTTGGGGCACTCCAGGCCAAAGACGCTGCCCTTATAGCTCAGCACCTTGCACACGGTGTTCTCAGTGATGAAGCGGAACGCATCGCCCAGCAGTTCCTTGTTCAGGGGTACCATGTCAAAGGTCTCCTGATCCATGAAGTAGTACAAATCACCGTCGTTGTAGCTGTAGGCCATATCGCGGCGGTCCACAAAGGCCTCTTCAAACTTGGCGGTGGGGTTGAAGGACGTCTCGGTCACAGCACCGGTCACCACATTACGCATCTTGGTGCGGACGAAAGCCGCGCCCTTGCCGGGCTTGACGTGCTGGAACTCCACGACCTGCATGACCTTGCCGTCCATCTCGAAGGTCTTGCCGTTTCTGAAATCACCGGCGGTAATAGTTGCCATATTGATATTCCTCCCATTGTGTATGAGGGAATATCTCCATTCCCTCTGAATAAATAATACCAGCCAAAATCGGCCTTATATATTTTACATGATAACCTGCTGTTTGGCAAGTGTTTCCGCGTAAAAAAGTCACCGTTCCGGATGTTTTTTCAAACTGGCGGCCTTCCACGGCCTCTGCAGGCCATGCAGCACCTTATTCCACGCGCCGCGCGGCCCGCCCAGCGGCTCCACCATCAGCGGCAGCACGCCAGCCCGGTTGGCACCCAGCATATCCGTCAGCAGTTTGTCGCCCAGCATGGCCGTCTCCCGCGGGGTGACGCCGCAGCGCACCATGGCCCGGCGAAAGCCCTTTACGGACGGCTTGCCCGCATGGCCCTCGTAGGTGATCCCCAGATCGCGGCAGAATCGCTCCACTCGCACGGGGCTGCGGTTGTTGGACAGGATCATGACCTCCACACCCGCCGCCCGCACATCGGAGAGCCAGCGGCGCAGGTCCGCGTCCGGCTCCGGCTGGGACTTGGGCGCCAGGGTATAGTCCAGATCGCACAGCAGCAGCCGGATGCCGTGCCGCATAAAAAACGCGGGCGTGATGCTGCGGTAGCTGTCAAACACCCGGTAGGGCGTCATGGAAATGGGCATAGGTATCCGACTCCTCTCATAAAGTACAGCAGTATTGTACCACGGACATCGTGGTCTCGCAAGGGGGTACGCCTATGCAGCTGATGATCGCCGCCGCACCGCCGCTTCGCCAGATGGCCTGCGGCACACAGCTGCCCATCGCCAACGCGGCCTACCGGATAGAAAGCGGAGTGCTGTGTGCCCTGCCCATGCCGCCTGCCCTGCGGGGCGGTGCCATGCTGCTCACCGGCGCGGCGGGACCCTTCAGCCCGGAAACGGCAGCCGGCGTGGTGCAGGAGTGCCGCCGCCGGAGATACGGCACAGTGATCGTCCCCTTCCCCGCCGCAGAACTGACGGAGGCGCTGGCCCAGCCCCTGCACCGGTCCGGCATCGCCCTGTGGGTCCACGAGAAATGCGCCCACACGGCTCCCGGCGCGCGGGTACTGGTATGCACCGCCCTGTCCGGCGGGGATATCGAAAACCGGTTGTCCGCCTGCTGCCGTGCCTTCGGGCCGGACCGTATCGTGCTGGACCTCCAGCGCCTGCGGATGGACTTCCCTCTCCCCTGTCCCACTGGTGAGGGCATACCGCTGACAGATGAACAGCTAGCCGCCCTGCAAACAGGCCGCCAGATATTCTTTTCCCGGGAGCTGGGCGCCCGGTATTTCACGTACCGCCGGGGCGGCGAGACACGGTTCGTCCTGCTGGACGACGGTAACACCCTGCATAGAAAAATCGCTCTGGGAGAGCGCCTGGGCATACACCGGGGTCTGCTGACCCTGCCGGAGTGCGCCGACATACTGCGGGACCTGACAGGATAGATAAAAGAGAAGCCTGAGAACCTATGTTCTCAGGCTTCTTTGTCACTTAATAGTAACGCTTGTTGCGGTTCTTGCGCGCAGCCTCGGACTTCTTGCGGCGCTTAACGCTGGGGCTTTCGTAGCACTCTCTGCGGCGCACCTCGGCCAGGACGCCCGCCTTGGCGCAGCTTCTCTTAAAACGCTTCAGAGCGCTGTCCAGGGACTCGCCTTCCTTAACATGGACTTCGGACATTTATGTTTCCCTCCCTCCGATACACCCGGCTCGATCCTGGGTGCTCTTTAAGAGCCATTTACATGACTAACGGGTGTATTATACCGGGGATAACACAGCTTGTCAAGTCGTTTTTTTACAAAAACGGCAAAAAAGTGTGCGTCCCGGCGGTCCGCCCTCCAGAAAAAGTATCCCCCGGCTGCACCGGGGGATACAACGCTTTATTTCGCGGGCTTCACGATCAGGTTCACCAGCTTGTTCCTGACCAAAATGGTCTTGACAACACTCATGCCCTCCGTGGCCTTTTTCACCTTGTCGCTCTCCATAGCGGCGGCCACCACAGCAGCCTCGTCGCTGTCCACGGGGACGGTGACGGTACCCTTCAGCTTGCCGTTGACCTGCACGGCCATCTCCACGTGGCTGTCCACAGTCTTGGCCTCGTCGTGCTCGGGCCAATCCATCTGCATGGCCATCTTGCCGTACTTGGCGGCAAAGCCCATGTTCTCCCACATCTCCTCCACCATGTGGGGGGCAAAGGGGCTGAGCAGCAGGCAGAGCATCTCCACGTCGCCCTTGGAGCAGCCATTGGCGTAGAACTCGTTGACCATGGTCATCATGGCGGCGATAGCGGTGTTCATCTTCAGCTCGTCGATATCCTGGCTGACCTTCTTGATGGTCTTGTGGACGATGGACTCGTTCTTGGCGGAGATGGACTCCTCAGCGGTGGCGATATCCTGCAGATTGAAGCAGCGGTCCAGGAAGCGCTTGCTGCCCTTGACAGCCTCGTTGCTCCAGCTGACGGCCTTCTCGAAGTCGCCGATGAACATGATGTGCAGGCGCATGGTGTCCGCGCCGTACTGGGCTACGATGTCGTTGGGGTTGACCACGTTGCCGCGGGACTTGGACATCTTCTCGCCGCCCTCGCCCAGGATCATGCCGTGGCTGGTGCGCTTGGCGTAGGGCTCCTTGGTGGGCACCACGCCGATGTCGTACAGGAACTTATGCCAGAAGCGGGAGTACAGCAGGTGCAGCGTGGTGTGCTCCATGCCGCCGTTGTACCAGTCCACGGGGGACCAGTAGTCCAACGCCTCCTTGCTGGCCAGTGCCTTGTCGTTGTGGGGATCCATATACCGCAGGAAGTACCAGCTGGAGCCGGCCCACTGGGGCATGGTGTCCGTCTCGCGCTTGGCCGGTCCGCCGCAGCAGGGGCAGGTGGTGTTGACCCAGTCTGTCATCTTGCTCAGGGGACTCTCGCCGTCATCGGTGGGCTCATAGCTCTCCACCTGGGGCAGCACCAGGGGCAGCTGCTCCTCCGGCAGGGCCACCCAGCCGCACTTCTCGCAGTTCACCAGGGGGATAGGCTCGCCCCAGTAGCGCTGGCGGGAGAACACCCAGTCGCGCAGCTTGTAGTTGACCTTCTCCTTGCCAAAGCCCTGCTCCACCACATATTTCTTCATGGCAGGGATGGCCTCCTTGACGGTCAGGCCGTTCAGGAAGCCGGAGTTGACCATGACAGCGCTGTCGTCCTTGGCCACAAAGGCCTCCTTGGTCACGTCGCCGCCGGCCACCACCTCGATGATGGGAAGGCCGAACTTCTTGGCGAACTCCCAGTCGCGCTGGTCATGGCCGGGCACGCCCATGACGATGCCGGTGCCGTAGCCCATGAGGACGTAATCGGAGACGAACATGGGCAGGGGCTTGTGGGTCACCGGGTTCATGACCTCGATACCCTCCAGCCGCACGCCGGTTTTTTCCTTGTTCAGCTCGCCGCGCTCAAAGTCGGACTTATGGGCCGCTTCCTCCTGATAGGCTGCCACAGCATCCCAGTTCTTAATGAGGGGCTGCCACTTCTTCAGCAGCGGGTGCTCGGGAGAGATGACCATATACGTGGTGCCGAACAGGGTGTCGGCACGAGTGGTATAGACCGTCACCTGGTCGCCCACATTGGTGTCGAAGGTGATCTCTGCGCCGGTGGAACGGCCGATCCAGTTGCGCTGCTGGATCTTCACGCGCTCAATATAGTCCACATCATCCAGATCGTCGATCAGCCGCTGGGCATACTCGGTGATCTTCAGCATCCACTGGCTCTTCTCCTTGCGGATGACCTCGCTGCCGCAGCGCTCGCACACGCCGTTGACCACTTCCTCGTTAGCCAGCACGCACTTGCAGCTTGTGCACCAGTTGACGGGCATGGTGGACTTGTAGGCCAAGCCGTGCTTGAACATCTGCAGGAATATCCACTGAGTCCACTTGTAGTACTTGGGGTCGGTGGTGTCCACGCAGCGGTCCCAGTCAAAGCCGTATCCCAGCATCTTCAGCTGCTTGGTGAAATTCTCGATGTTGTTCTTCGTGACGATGGCAGGATGGATGTGGTTCTTGATGGCATAGTTCTCCGTGGGCAGACCGAAAGCATCGAAGCCGATGGGGAACAATACATTATAGCCCTGCATCCGCTTTTTGCGGGTGACGATATCCATAGCCGTAAAGGGGCGGGGATGCCCCACGTGCAGGCCCTGGCCGGAGGGATAAGGAAACTCGATCAGCCCATAGAACTTGGGCCGATTGTCACCGGTAATGGCGGCATAGGGCTTTGTCTTCTCCCAGTTGGCTTGCCACTTCTTTTCAATGGCCGCAAAATCGTAATTCATGCTCGCTTCTCCTTGTATGTGAATTTTGTTTTCCGCAAATAAAAATCCCTGGCTGCTTTACGCAGCCAGGGACGTTATAGACGTGTTACCACCCTGCTTCCGTCGCAGATCGCTCCGCGGCGCTCCGTATCTTTCTTACGAAAGACGACGCTGTAACGGTGCGCACCCGTTCCGCCCTGTTCAGGCGAAAGGCTCAGGAGCCAGTACAACGGAACGTCTCCGCCGGCTCGCACCCACCGCCGGCTCTCTTGTGGCAGACCTGCCCCGTCTTTTTTCCTTCATCGCTTGTGGCAATATCGAAGTCTATTTTATCGCTTTTCTGCCGATTGTCAACCCCTGATTTCCGGCAAAAACGCCGAAAACCGGGAGAAATCTCAGTCGTGCTCGTCTACAATGCCGCTGATGTCCACGGGCTTGCCGTCCTGCCACAGGCGCTCCAGGCCGTAGAAGGCCCGGGCCTCTTGATTGAACACATGGATGGCGATGCAGCCGTAGTCCAGCAGGACCCACGTGCCGCCGCGATAGCCCTCCCGGTGCAGGGGCTGCTCACCGGCCTCCTCTGCCAGCAGCTTTTCCACATTGTCCACCAGCGCGTTGATCTGGGTATTGCTGGCGCCGGTGGCCAGAACGAAATAGTCCGCCAGCGTGGTCAGCTCGGCGATCTCCATCACACGGATCTCCTTGCCCTTCTTATCGGACAGGGCACGGGCGGCCAGCAGCGCCAGTTCTTTCGGTGTTTTCATGATATCCCTCTTTTCATCAGATAGTCCCGCGCGTCGCGGGTCATGTGGTGGACGGGGTTACCCATCTCCTCCATCTCATCAATGGTCATGGTCAGACCCATGAGCAGACCCCGGTCCAGGTCCTCGTATACCGTCCTTCGCAGCGCCTCCACCCCGGGAAAGTCCCGGGTGGGCTCGATATAATCCGCCAGATAGATGATCTTCTCCAGCAGCGTCATATCCGGCTTACCGGTGGTGTGGTACAGAATCGCGTTATACACATCGTCGTCCACGGCAAACACATCCCGTGCGATGGCTGCGCCGGTCTTGCTGTGCAGCAGCTTCAGTGCCTTTCTCTCCAGCTCGTCCAGCGGAATGTGATACTTCTTGCACAGCGCCAGCTGCTCGTCCATATCCAGCTTCTTGGTACAGTCGTGCAGCAGCGCGGCGATGCGCGCCTTTGTCACGTCCGCGCCGTATCGCTCCGCCAAACGCACCGCCTCCTGCTCCGTGCCCAGCACATGGGGCATCCGCTTGGGCTTGAGATAGCTCAGCGCGATGGGCCGCAGCTCCTCCGGCGTCAGGTGCGTCAGGTCCGTATGGGTACCGTACAGGTGCTCCCGCCGGATATAGCCCCACACCGGCGGCGGCAGCAGGTCCTCTCCCCCGCCCTGTGCCAGCGCGGCGCGGACCTCGGTGGAGGAAAGCTCCACCACCTGCGGATTGGGCACCACGGTCACCTGCGCGCCGAACTCCCGTTCCAGGCGCGCGCTCTGCGCGGCAAAGGCGGCGGACTCATCCTCCGCCTCCCGGCTGAAGGGCGCGATGTGGGCCATGGCCATGATCGCCTCCGGCCTGCGCCAGTTGTGCAGACTCAGAAACATATCCGACCCCATCAGCAGATACAGCGTGTCATCCGGATACTGCTCCCGCAGCGCCGCCAGCGTGTCCGCGGTATAGCTGACGCCGCTGCGGCGCAGCTCCATGTCACTGACCTCCGCCCGCTTCCCCAGCGCCGCTGTGGCCAGCACCGCCATGTCGTACCGCTGCCGCGGCGCGGCGCCGCCCTCCGGCAGCACCTTGTGGGGCGGCTGCGCGTCCGGGACCAGCACCAGCTTGTCCAGCCCCAGGACCTCCATAGCGGCCTTCGCAGCCGTCACATGACCTATATGGGGCGGGTCAAAGGTGCCGCCGTAAATACCGATGTTCATACGCTTCTCTTCGCCTTGACCAGTTCGATCTTCCGCTTGCTCTTGTCGTGCTGCATCCGGTAGAGCACGAACTTGCTGCCGATGACCTGCACCACCTCGCAGCGGGCGGCCACCGCCAGCTCCTCCGCCGCCTCCCGGGCGGTCAGCAGCGAATTCTCCAGCACCCGGCCCTTGATGAGCTCCCGGGCCTCCAGCGCGTCGTTGACCTGCTTGATCAGATTGTCGCCGATTCCGTCCTTGCCCACATGGACGATGGTGTCCAGATTGGTGGCCAGGGACCGCAGCTGCGCGCGTTGCTTGCTTGTCAGTTCCATATCATTGCTTCTCCAAATACGTTTTCAGTTCCGCGGCAAAGGCCCGCAGGGCACTGCCCCGGTGGGAAATAGCGTTCTTCTCCTCCGCCGTCAGCTGGGCGAAGGTCTTTCGCAGGGACGGCACGAAGAACACAGGGTCGTACCCAAACCCGCCGTCGCCCATAGGCGCAAAGGCAATGGTCCCGGCGCAGTCCCCCTCCGCCGTCAGCGTGTCCCCGTTGGGGAAGGCGCAGACGATGGCCGTGTGGAAATGCGCCGCCCGGTTCGTGGCGCCGCGCATATTGCTCAGCAGCAGCCGGCAGCGCTCCGGGTCACTGTCCAGCCCGCCGTACCGGGCGGAATACACCCCCGGCGCGCCCTGAAGCCAGTCCACGCACAGTCCCGAGTCATCCGCGATAGCCGGCAGGCCGCTGGCCGCCATGATGGCGTTGGCCTTCAGCGCTGCGTTCTCCGCGAAGGTGGTCCCCGTCTCCTCCACGTCGACGTCCACGCCCACGTCGGAGGGCATGACCACCTCCACGCCCAGCTCGCCCAGAATGGCCTGCATCTCGGCCAGCTTTCCCTTGTTGTGGGATGCCAGTACAAATCTCATAGTATCTCTCCCAGTATCTCCTTCTGCTTCGCCAGCAGCTCGCCGCACCCCTTGGCGCACAGCGCCACCAGTGCCTGCTGCTCGGCCACGGTAAAGGGCCGCCCCTCGCCGGTGCCCTGAATTTCGATCAGCTGTCCCTGCTCCGTCATCATGCAGTTCAGGTCCACCTGCGCCCGGCTGTCCTCGCTGTACTGCAGGTCCAGCAGGGGCACATCCTCCACGATGCCCGCCGACACACCGGTGACATAGTGCAGCAGCGGCAGCCTCTCGATCACGCCGTCGGTCACCAGCTTTTTGCAGGCCAGCGCCAGCGCCGCGAACCCGCCGGTCACGGATGCCGTCCGCGTTCCGCCGTCGCCCTGCAATACGTCGCAGTCCACGGTGATGGTCCGGGGCCCCAGGGCCGCCATATCCACCGCCGCACGCAGGCTGCGGCCGATGAGCCGCTGTATCTCCGCGCTGCGGCCGGACAGCTTCAGCTTGTCCACGTCCCGGCGGCTGCGCTCCCGGTTGGCCCGGGGCAGCATGGAATACTCCGCCGTCACCCAGCCGCAGCCCTCCGCCACATGGGGCGGTGTCTTCTCCTCCACCGAGGCGTTGCACAGCACCACCGTCTCGCCGCAGCGGATCAGCACGCTGCCTTCGGCGAATTTCGTAAAGCCGGGTGTCATCTCCACCGGGCGCAGCTGGTCAAATGCCCGTCCGTCTGCTCTCGTCATGCTGCGCCCTCCTTATATCATGTCCTGCACGAAGGCAGTCGGGTCAAAGGGCTTCAGGTCGTCGATGCCCTCGCCCACACCCACGAACTTTACCGGCACACCCAGCTCCTGGGCGATAGCGATGACGATGCCGCCCTTGGCGGTACCATCCAGCTTCGTCAGGATAATACCCGTCAACCCTGCCGTCTCCTTGAAGGTCCGTGCCTGGATCAGTCCGTTCTGTCCGGTGGTGGCGTCCAGCACCAGCAGCGTCTCGCAGCTGGAATTGGGGCATTCCCGGTCGATGATCTTCCGCAGCTTGGCCAGCTCGTTCATCAGGTTCTGTTTGTTGTGCAGCCGTCCGGCGGTGTCGCACAGCACCACGTCCACGCTCCGTGCCTTGGCCGCCTGCAAAGCATCAAACAGTACCGCGCCGGGATCCGCGCCCTCATGCTGCCGCACGATATCCACACCGGCGCGGCCCGCCCAGATCTCCAGCTGGTCGGCGGCCGCCGCACGGAACGTATCGCCGGCGCACAGCAGGACCTTTTTGCCCTGGTCCTTCAGCTGCTTGGCCAGCTTGCCGATAGACGTGGTCTTGCCCACGCCGTTGACGCCGATGACCAGCACCACGGCAGGCTTGCCCTCCAGCACCAACGCGCTGTCACCCACCTCCAGCTTGCTCTTCAGAATGTCCCGCAGGGCGTCCTTTACCTCGTCCATCCGGCCGATAAAGCGTTCCTTCACCCGCTTCCGCAGCTGGGACACGGTATCAGCGGCGGTGTCAGCGCCTACATCGGCCAGGATCAGCGCTTCCTCCAGTCCGTCGTAGAACTCGTCATTCAGGTCGTCGAAGGTGGGGACGGCGGTGAACGCCTCCTTAAGTATTTGAAATAAGCCCATTGCCATAACAAGCCCTCCTTATTTGATATGCAGCTCCTTGGCCATATCGTTGAGATTGATGGTCAGTATCCGGCTGACGCCCTTTTCCTGCATGGTCACGCCATACAGCACGTCCGCCTCCTCCATGGTGCCCCGCCGGTGGGTGATGACGATAAACTGCGTCTTTCCGGCGATCCGCCGCATATACCGGGCGTAGCGCACCACATTGGCCTCGTCCAGCGCCGCCTCGATCTCGTCCATCACGCAGAACGGCGTGGGATGTACCTTCAGAATGGCGAAGTACAGCGCAATGGCCACAAATGCCTTCTCACCGCCGGACAGCAGCGTGATGGTCTTCAGCTGCTTGCCGGGGGGCTGTACCTTGATCTCGATGCCGCAGTTGAGGATATCGCTCTCGTCCTCCAGCTCCAGCCGCGCCTTGCCGCCGCCGAACAGCTCCAAAAACGTCTCCTGGAAGCTCTCGTTCAGCAGCTGGAACTGCTCGGCAAAAATGCTGGTCATCTGCTGGGTGATCTGGTCGATAATGCCCAGCAGCTCCTCCTTGGCCTGCTCCACATCGCTGCGCTGTTCGGACAGGTAGGTATATCGGGTGTTCACCCGGTCGAACTCCTCGATGGCGCCGATGTTGGGCGTACCCAGCGCCTTGATCTCCCGGTTCAGCTCGGCAATGCGCCGGGTAGCCTTGGGTACGCTCTCCAGCTCGATGCGCTGCTCCATGGCGTCGCTGTGGCTCAGCTCGTAGCGCTCCCACAGCTTCTCCAGGATCTGCCCCTCCTCCATGCCGCTGTTTTCCAGCTTCTGCTGCAATTTGTTGTACGCCTGCATGGTCTGCAAAAGCGTATCGTTGCAGGCACGGCTGTCGCGGCCGTTCTGGTCACGCTGCTGCTCCAGCGCCAGTTTGGCCTGGGCCAGATCCTCCAGCCGCTGCCGCAGCTGTATCACACGGGCGTTCTTCTCCTCCAGCGCCGCCTGATGGCCCGCCATATCGGCCAGCGCCTTCTCGTTGGCCTGCCGGTACTCCTGCACCCGCCGGTCGCGCTCAGCGCGGTCGGATACCATATCCGCCTGCAAGCCCCGCAGGTCCTCCACGCTCCGCAGAACGCTGTCCTTCTCCGCGCTCAGTGCCGCCTGATCGGCCTTCTTGTCGCTGACAGCCTGGGCCAGTTGGTTGGTCTGCTCCGTCAGATCGGTCTGGCCGGCCAGCTTGTCCCGCATCTCCTGCCGCAGCGCGGCCGCACGGTCCTCTGCCGCAGTGATGTCCGCCTGTATCCCGGCCATGCGCCCGCGGCCGTCCGTCTCCCGGCGGTCCAGGCCGGACAACTCCTGCTCCATAGTCTCGCAGCTCAGGCGCAGGCTTTCCAACAGGAGGTCATAGTGGTCCTGCCGTCCCTGTAAGGTCAGCACCTCGTCCGCCGCCTTGCGCTGCTGGTCCTTGGCCACCTGCAATTCATACTCAGCCTTCTGCATCTCCCTCTGGGCCGCCTCGGCCTGCTGCGCGGCCTCGTTCAGCTTACCGTGCAGGGCGCCCTGTGCCGCCTTCAGCCGTTCCAGCTCATTGGCCCGGGACAGCACGCCGGAGGATCGGCTGGCGGAGCCGCCGGTCATGGAGCCGCCCCGGTTGATGATCTGTCCGTCCAGCGTCACGATGCGGAAGGCATTGCGGAACTTACGCGCCATGGCGATACCGCTGTCCAGGTCCTCCACTACCACCGTCCGGCCCAGCAGATTTTTAAAAATATGGTCGTACCGCGCGTCGTACCGCACCAGACGGCTGGCGATGCCTACAAAACCATACTCTCCCGCAGCGTTCTCCCGCAGCTCGTCGCCCCGGATGGCCGTCAGCGGCAGGAAGGTAGCGCGGCCGCCGTCCCGCTGCTTCAGGAACTGGATGGCTGCCTTGGCGTCCTCCTCCCGTTCCACCACGATGTTCTGCAGCGCCGCGCCCAGTGCCGTCTCCAGCGCCACGGCATAGGTCTGCTCTGTGGTCATCAGTCCGGCCACCGGCCCGTGAATGCCCCGCAGCGTGTTTTTCTCCGCCGCCTGCATCACGGTCTTTACCGCTTTGTTGAAGCCCTCGTACTCCTTCTCCATCTCCGTCAGCAGACGGATACGGTCCTCCTGGGCGTTCACCTGCCGGGTCAGCTCCTGTTTTGCGTCCTGGGTGCTCTGCGCCTTCTGGCGGCGGCTGTCCATTCGCAGGCTGTGACCCTGAATGATATTCTCCGCCGCCTGGGCCTCCTCCCTGGCATCGTTCAGCGCCCGGCGATTGGTCTTTGCGTCCTTTTCGCTCTCCTCCAGCTTACGCTGTGCCTCGGACAGCTCCTGCCGCACCGTAATCCGCCGCTGTCCGGCCTCGTCCAGGCCCGCCTGCAGGGCGGACAGCGCGGCGCGCCCGTCTGCGGCCTCGGCCACAGCAATGGCCTCCTGCGCCCGCAGGGCCTCGGCCTCGTCCGCCGCGCCCTTTGCGCTGTCAGCCAGCGCCTGCGCCCGAGAGAGCAGCTCACTCAGCGCCGTCTCCAATACCGCCGCGTCGCGGTCGATGTCCGCGATACGCGCCAGCTGTCCGTCGATCTGTCCCTGTAAATTCTCCCGCCGCTGGTCTGTGCTGGTCAGTTCCTGTTCCAGCCGGCGCAGAGACTCGTTGTTGTGCTCCACAGAGGTCTGCAGCACCGCGATGGCCGCAGACTCCTCGCCGGCGGCGGACTCCGCCTCGGTCACCTGACCGCGCAGCGCGTCAGCCGCCACGTCGTTCTGCCGCATCTCCTCGGTAAAACGCTCTCCCTGGGCGTAGGCCTCGTCCAGCGCCGCCTGGGCCTGGTCACAGGCCTCCTTGGCCTGAGCCGTATCGCTCTCCAGCTTCAGCTTGGCAGTCCGCAGGTTTTGCAGCTGCTCCAGCCACACGGAGATCTCCAGCACCCGCAGCTCATCCCGCAGCACCAGATACTTCTTCGCCGTCTCCGCCTGCGCCCGCAGTGGCTCCACCTGCAATTCCAGCTCGGCGATCTTGTCGTTGATACGCACCAGGTTTTCCTCGGTGCGCTCCAGCTTGCGCTCGGACTCCTCCTTGCGGTGCCGGTATTTGCTGATACCGGCGGCCTCCTCGAATATCTCCCGGCGCTCGCCGCTTTTCACGGACAGTATCTCGTCGATCTTGCCCTGTCCGATAATGGAATAGCCCTCCCGGCCCATACCGGTGTCCATGAACAGCTCGTTCACGTCCTTCAGCCGCACGGACTGCTTATTGATATAGTACTCCGACTCACCGCTGCGGTAATACCGCCGTGTCACGGCCACCTCTGCCTCCTCCCGGGTAGGGAAGATATGCTCGGTGTTGTCGATGACCAGCGTCACCTGGGCAAAACCCATCTGGTTCCGCTTCTCCGTACCGCCGAAGATCACGTCCTCCATCTTGGCACCGCGGAGCTGGCGGCTGTTCTGCTCGCCCATGACCCAGCGTATGGCGTCGGAGATGTTTGACTTGCCGGACCCGTTTGGTCCCACGATAGCGGTGATGTCCTCGCCGAAATTCAATACCGTCTTGTCGGGGAAGCTTTTGAACCCCTGTATCTCAAGTGCTTTTAAGTACAACTGCGTCACCTCTTATACTTTGGCATACCTTAACTAAGATAGTATACTATGGAAGTCCCCGTTTTTCAAGAAAAACCCACGCGCCGGCATGAAAAAAGCGGAGAGCCCCCGCCCTCCGCCAATGTCTATCCATGCCGCCGTTCGATCTGTCCGTACAGTGCCTCCAGCGCGTCGCCCAGTGTACCGATCCGATCGATGATACCCTCTGCCACCGCCTGCTCGCCGTACAGCACCGTCCCCACGTCATTGGCCATGTCGCCGCTGGAGAGCATCAGCTCCCGGAACCGTTCCGCGGTCACGCGGCTGTTGGCCGCCACAAACTGGATAATGCGCTCCTGGAGGCGTTCAAAATACCTGTACGTCTCCGGCGCGGCAATGACCGTCCCGGACATCCTCACCGGGTGCACCGTCATGGACGCCGTGGGCGCGATGAACGTCTCCTTCCCGCACACCGCCAGCGGTACGCCGATGGAGTGCCCGCCGCCCAGCACCAGCGTCACCACCGGCTTCGTCATGCCCGCTGCCAGCTCCGCGATGGCCAGTCCCGCCTCGATGTCGCCGCCCACGGTGTTCAGAAGCAGCAGCACCCCGTCCACCTGTTCGTTCTGCTCCAGCGCCGCCAGCAGCGGCAGCACGTGCTCGTACTTCGTGCTCTTCAGATTGTCCGGCAGCAGCGTGTGTCCCTCCACCTGCCCCACGATGGTCAGGCAGTGTATCGTCCCCCGGCTGTTTTTCACCACAGTGCTGCCCATATCAATGATCGGCTGTACCGGCACCGCCGCTTTCTCCTCGTTCTTTTCCCGGTTTTCGTCGTTGCTCATATCCGCGCCTCCTTTTTGCCGTAGCTTGCGCGGATACCGCCTCTTTCATGCAAAAAGAGCGCCTCCCGGCGCTCTTTTTCGTTATTCGTTATCTTCTGTTGTGGGGATACCAGATCTTCTGCTTCTCCGCCTCGCGGATCAGTTCCTCCCGGAAGTCCGGGTGCGCGATGGAGATCAGCTTCTCCGCGCGCTCCCACACCGTCAGTCCCTTCAGGCACACGCAGCCGTACTCCGTCACCACGTACATGGTGTTCACGCGGGTATCCGTCACCACGGAACCGTTCTGCAGGGTAGGCCGTATGCGGGAATGCAGCGTGCCGTCCTTGTCCGCGTGGGTGGAACTGAGACAGATAAAGCTCTTGCCGCCCTTGGACAGATACGCACCCAGCACAAAGTCCTGCTGTCCGCCGGCGCCGCTGATCTGCTTGGTGCCCGCCGTCTCACCGTTCACCTGCCCGTACAGGTCCACATCCACCGCGTTGTTGATGGAGACAAAGTTGTCGATGGCCGCGATGGTGCGGATGTCGTTGGTGTAGCTGATGGGCGCGGCCATGCACGCCGGGTTGTCGTCCAGATAGTCGTACAGCTTCTGGGTACCGGCGGCAAAGGCGAACACCTGCCGGCCCCGGTCGATGTTCTTCTTCATGCACGTGACCTTCCCCGCCATCGCCAGATCCACATAGGCGTCCACATACATCTCCGTGTGTACGCCCAGATCCTTCAGGTCGGACTCGCACAGCATAGCACCCACGGTGTTGGGCATACCGCCGATGCCCAGCTGCAAGCAGGCACCGTCGGGTATCTGCTCCACGATCAGCTTCGCCACCGCCCGGTCCACCTCCGTAGCCGTGCCGCTGGGCTGGATGCCCATGGGGTCGTTGCGCCCCTCCACGATCATGTCCACCTCGCTGACATGGATGCAGTTGTCAAAGCCGCCCAGGCACCGGGGCATATTCTCGTTGACCTCCACGATGACCACCTTGGCCATCTCGCACACCGCCTTCACATGCGAAGCCGACAGTCCGAAGTTGAAGTACCCGTGCTTGTCCATCGGGGCCACCTGGAACATGGCCACGTCCGGCGGCGTGATGTGGTCGTAGTAGTACCGGGGCAGCTCGGAGTACCGCATGGGCTCGTGGAACCCGGCACCGCTGGCGATATGATGGCGCTCCACACTGCTCATGTGGTGAGAGTTGAAGATGATATGGTGCACCGGATCCTCGACGTCGAAGATCGCCGGCTTCCACAGGCTGATACCGCCCCGGACCTTCACATCCTCCAGCTCCGGTGCACGGCGGGCCAGCGCCTCGTCCAGCACCCGGGGATGAATGGCGCAGAAGCCATAGTCCACCCAATCACCGGACTTGATGACCTTCACCGCCTCGTCCGCGGTGGTCAGTTTCTGCTTGTACAGCGCCTGAAAATCAGCAAAAGCCATGTCCTGTTCCTCCCTGTTCTTTCCTATCCCTTCCGACGAAGGCTGAATTTTCTAATTGTTAATTTTACCACAATACAGCCGGAGGGGAAATTGACGAAACCCACAAGAATTCCTGGGAATGCTTGTGCAAAAATGAACAGGTCCGGCATGGATATCATCCGCTCAACGCCTCTACCTCCTCCGACATGATCACCCGTATCTCGTTGACCGCCGTGTCGTTGTTCTTTTCGCTCTGACACATCTTTGCCGCTGTCCCCACCAGCGCCTACAGGATACCTCCCAGCTCCTTGACCTCCTTCAGGCTGCCCTCTCCGCTTTCCAGCCGTTCCGTAGCCCCGGCAGCCGCCGTCTCCAGCAGCTTTGCCGTGGCCATCAGGCATCGCCGGAGTATCTGCTTTTCCGCCTCCTCCCGACCGATCTGCCACTGCCCCTTGATCGCATGTCGCCACACCGTCTGCGTACACACATGGTACTCCCTTGCCAATCGCTGATAGGTATACATTCCCGACTCATACTTACGCCTTACCTCTCCCCAGTTCACGTCTGCTCTTTTCATATGCGCTCCCCCCTTCCTGCGATCCGGTTCTGCCCCTATGCCAAAAAACCGGGAGAGTTGCCCATAAACAGGCAACTCTCCCAAAATTATTTTTCTTTTCCCCCGCTTCATCCCCCGTCCCTTTCGTACGGCACGCTTCTCCCATCGTCCCGCTCTTTCGCGACCCGAGATCGCCCTTACTTTGCCTTGAACTCTATCCACTCATTGTCCATAAGGACAACTACCAAGTCTTCCTCAATAACAGCATACGGAGTCCCCAGGTCTCTGTTGAAGTTTGCCTCACCATCTTTTCGGGGAACGCCATCCTCCGCATACGACGTGGTGTACTGAATAACACTCTCGTCTACTTCAACGGGAACAGCATTATCGGTCGAATAGTAATTTATCCCATTTACCATTATCGTCGCAGGATAGTCCCCAACATTCGACTTTCCGCAGCCCGCCATAGCAACAACGCAAACCAACGCTAACACTGATGCCATCAACTTTTTCATACGATCACGCTCCCCCTGTCAAATTTCAATTGATCCGTTCTATCTTCAGCACAATGCTCTTAAATTCTCTTGCCCACCTCGATTGTACCATGCCTCTCCGCAAGGTCGCAAGATATTTTCCCCTGCACGCCATTGTGAAAACAACCAAAAACACCTCCGCTGCCTGTGGGGCAGCGGAGGTGTTTTACGATCTAATTACTCCTCGTCGGCGTCCTCGTCAGCGGCGGGAGCCAGCAGCGCGCGGATGGACAGGGAGATCTTCTGCTTCTCCTCGTCGATGGCGGTGATCTTGGCATCCACCATCTCGCCCTCGGTCAGCACGTCGCCGGGCTTCTCGATGCGGCGGTCCGCGATCTGAGAGATGTGGATCAGGCCGTCCACACCGGGCACGACCTCGGCGAACGCGCCGAAGGTCATCAGCTTCACGATACGCACGTTGGCCACATCGCCCACATGGTAGGTAGCCATGAACTTATCCCAGGGATTCATGCTGCGATCCTTCACGCCCAGAGAGATCTTGTGCTTCTCGGGATCGAAGGAGATAACGTACACGTCCAGGGTATCGCCCACGGAGACGACCTCGGCGGGGTTCTTAATACGGCTCCAGGACAGCTCGGAGATATGTACCATACCATCCACGCCGCCGATGTCCACGAACACACCATAGGAAGTCATGGACTTCACGGTGCCGGTGTAGTGCTTGCCGACCTCGATGTTGTTCCAAATCTCCGCCTGGGCGGCCTGACGGGCCTCATAGGTCACGGCCTTGATGGAGCCGACGACGCGGCGGCGGGCACGGTTGACCTCGGTGATCCGCAGGGACACGGTCTGGCCGATCATGGTGCTCAGCTCAGCGCCGCGGGGCAGACCGGACTGGGAAGCGGGCACAAACACGCGCACGCCCTTGACATTAACGACGATACCGCCCTTGTTCTCCTCGGTGACTTTACCTTCGAGAGTGGTCTTGTCCTCGCGGGCCTTCTCGATATCCTCCCAGACCTTGACAGCGTCCAGACGCTTCTTGGACAGCATGGCATAACCCTCCACGTCGTTGACGCGGATGATATAGGTCTCGATCTCGTCGCCGACCTTGACGACGTCCTCAGGCTTCACATTGGGATCTGCGGACAGCTCGTCCACAGAGATATAGCCCGCCTGCTTGCAGCCCAGATCGACCTGCACCTCGGTGGGGCCGATCGCCGTTACAATACCGGTTACCTTCTCTCCTGTATTCAAAGTCTTAAAAGATTTTTCCAGCATTTCCTCGAAGCTCTCTTCCGTAGCTTCCATGTTCTTGATCTCTTCGCTCATCGTTGCATATACCTCCTTAATGATGCCCGCAGGCGTGGACGCGCCGGCTGTAAGCCCCGCCACAGAACATCCGTTAAGGGACCCGACCCGCAGCTCCTCCGGCCCTTCGATCTGATAGACCCGGGCGCAGCGTGTGCTGCAGATCTCCGCTAAATGTCTGGTGTTGGCACTTTTACGATCTCCGACCACGACCATAACGTCCGCCCGTCCGGCGATATTCGCCGCCTCGGATTGACGTTTTTGCGTAGCATCACATATTGTATCAAAGATTTCGGCGTTTGTACACTGTTTTTTTAAAAATTTTACACACTCTTCCCATATCGAACGAATACAGGTCGTCTGTGCGGTAACCAGCAAATCCATGTCCTTCCGCGCCGGGTCCGCCGCCACCCAATCAGCCAGCTCTGCCGTGTTTTCCAGCACCACGCTGCGCTCACAGCGGCTTGCGGCGGCCATCACCTCCGGATGGTGCGCTTCTCCGATAATGATGGGTGTCCGGCCCGCACGGGCTGCCTGTTCCACCAGCCGGTGGATCCGCAGCACATGGGGACAGGTGGCATCCATGATCTGTGCGCCCCGCTCCTCCAGCACCCGCAAAGCCTCCCGTGTCTCGCCGTGGGCACGGATGATCACCGTCTCTCCCGGCCGCACCTGCTGAGGGCTGTCCGCCTGCCGCGCACCCAACGCCTCCAGCGCTGTGATGACCCGGTCATTGTGTATGATACTGCCCAGCATAACGCAGCCGCCCTCCCGGGCTGCCGCCTCCGCCATGTGCACGGCCCGTTCCACGCCGTAGCAGAACCCCGCCGTCTTCGCCAGTATCACCTGCATTCGATCCCTCCCAGGGCATAGGCCCGCCGCATGACCTCATGGGCGTTGGCAGTATATTCCTCCGCCGTACCCTTGCGGCCGGTGTACTCCGGCCGCAAGGGCTCGCCGATTATGATGGGCGTCTTGCGGAATATGCGCTTCTTCGTGCCGATATATACCGGCGCCAGCTTCACGCCTGCACGGATGGCCATCATGCCCGCGCCGGACTTGACATCCGCCTGTCCCGGTGTCTTCACCCGTGTTCCCTCCGGAAACAGGAACAGGTTCCACCCGTCCCGCAGGCTCTGTATGGCGGTCTTCACCGCCCCAATGTCACTGTTGCCCCGATCCACCGGAAACACACCGATCGCCCGCAGGAATCCACCCACGATGGGGATGGAGAACAACTGCTTCTTAGCCATGATCCGCACGTTGAACCGCTGGGGCATGGACAGCACGAATAGGATGGGGTCCCAGGCGCTGGAGTGATTGGCGCACAGCAGCACCGGTTCTCCGCCCTCCAGATGCTCCGTTCCCCGCAGGTCCACCGGCAGAAAAAACAGCACCAGCGGGCGCAGCACCCGCCACGCCGCCGCGTAAAACTTATTTCTCACGATGCCACACGCCCCCGTATCACATCCAGCAGCAGCTCCAGGCTGGCCGCGAAGTCCATGTCCGTGTTGTCGATCATGATGGCATCATCCGCCGGCCGCAGCGGCGCTGCCGCCCGGTGGGTATCGTTATAATCCCGCTGCTCCATATCCCGCAGCACCTCGTCAAAGGGCTTCGGCGTGCCCCGCTGCTCCAGCTCCAGAAACCGCCGCCGCGCCCGCGTCTCCACATCCGCGCACAGAAACACCTTTACCTCCGCGTCCGGCAGCACCACGGTCCCGATGTCCCGTCCGTCCATGATGACGCTGTGCTCCCGCGCCAGAGACCGCTGCAGCTCCATCAGGAACGCCCGCACCTCCGGTATGGCCGACACGTCTGAGGCGTACTTCGATATCATCGGCAGGCGTATCTCCTTCGTCACGTCCTCGCCGTTGAGATACATCCGCTGCAGACCCTCCTCGTCATACCGCAGGGCCACAGTGATCTCCGGCAGCGCCGCGATCACCGCCGGCGCATCCGTTGGCGCGATGTCGTGCCGATACATATACACGCCGATGGTCCGATAGATGGCCCCGGTGTCCACATATAAGATATGCAGCGCCTCCGCCGCCGCCCGGGCCAGCGTGCTCTTCCCCGCGCCGGACGGCCCATCGATGGCCACTGCGTACTGTCTCTCCGTCATGTCATTTCCTCGCTTTCTGCGGCGCTCAGCCCCGCCAGATACCCCGTCGCCCATGCGATCTGTAAATTAAAGCCCCCCGTATAGGCGTCCACGTCCAGCACCTCGCCGGCAAAATACAATCCCCTCACCCGCTTCGACGCCATGGTGTTTGGCATTACCTCCCCCACCTTCACGCCGCCGGCGGTGACGATCGCCTCACTGACGGGCCGCGGCCCGGTAAGTTCCAGCGTAAAGTGCTTCAGCACCTGCACCAGTGCCCGGCGCTGTTCCTTTGTCAGGCTGTTGGCCTTTTCGCTTCCGGTCAGCCCCACCCGGCGCAGCACCACCGGCGCCATGCTGTGGGGCACCAGCCCCGCGGCGATGGTCCCCATCTCCCGGTTGGGATTTTCTCCGATGTCCCGCAGCACCCGCGCGTCCAGCTTCTGCTCGTCCAGCGCCGGCTTCAGGTCGATCTCTATCGTATAGTGCTCCCCCTCCCAGCGCCGCAGATGGGCGCTGGCGGACAGCACCAGCGGTCCGGACACCCCGAAGTGGGTAAACAGCAGCTCGCCGAAATCCCGGAACACCGCCTTTTTCTTCCCGTTGTATACCGTCACTGCCACGTTCCGCAGGCTCAGGCCCTGCATAGCCGGACAGTCGCTCCCGGCACATACCAGCGGCACCAGCGAGCCGCGGGGCGGCACCACCGTGTGCCCCAGCTCCTGCGCCATGCGATAGCCGTCCCCGGTGGAGCCGGTGCCCGGATAGGACACACCGCCGGTGGCCAGTATCACCGCCTGCGCGGGATAGGTGTCCTTCTCCCCCTGCACGGCCGTCACCGCGCCGTTCTCCGTCTTTATATGCAGCGCCCGATCCCGCGCCCAGCGGACGCGGCGGCGCTTCAGCTCCCGTTCCAATGCGTTGGTGATGTCAAAGGCGCTGTCGGACACCGGGAAGACCCGATTGCCCCGCTCCACCTTCAGCGGCACGCCCAGCGCCTCGAAAAACGCCATGGTGTCCCGCGGCGTGAACCGTGTCAGCGCACCGTACAAAAATCGCCCATTACCGGGAATGCTGGCAAGCAGCGTCTCCCGGTCACAGTCATTGGTCACATTGCACCGGCCCTTGCCGGTGATATTCACCTTCTTGCCCAGCCGTTCGTTGGGCTCCAGCAGCGTCACCGCCGCGCCCTGCCGGGCCGCGGTGATGGCCGCCATCAGGCCGGCGGCGCCGCCGCCGATCACCACGATCTCCTTCGCCATGTCACTCGTCATCTTTCCCGAAAATACTGTACCTGGACCACACCTGCTCCATATCCGCCAGCGTGGCGGACAGGTCATCCCGCCGCTGCTGCCCCACCGCCAGGATCAGCGCGTTCAACAGGCTCAGCGGCGCAGCCATGGAGTCCACGAAGGAGATCATGTCGCAGGGCGCCAGCAGCGATACCGCCGCCATGCCGTACAGCGGAGACAGTGCCGAATCGGTGATCGCCACCACCTCCGCGCCCCGCCGGCAGGCAAACTCCACCGCGTGGATAGCCATCTTGGAGTACCGCGGGAAGGATATTCCCACCAGCACGTCGCCCCTGCCGATGTGGGCCAGCTGCTCATAGATCTCACCGGCGGCGCTGGACTGCACCAGCGTCACGTTCTTGAAGATCAGGTGCAGGTAGAAGTTCAGATACCCCGCCAGAAATGAGGAGGACCGCACACCCAGGATATAGATGTGCTCCGCCCCCAGCAGCTTGTCCACCGCCCGGCTGAAGGCATCCCGGTCCAACTGCTCGATGACATTGTGTATGCTGTTCATATCCCGCTGCATCACACTGCCCAGAATGTCCGCGCCGGACATTTGATCCCGCGATACCTGTATCCGCTGGATGGAGGTCAGCTTGCCCCGTATCAGCTCCTGCAGGGCCTTCTGCATCTCCGGATAGCCGTCGTAGCCCAGCTGCGCGGCAAAGCGCACCACCGTGGACTCACTGACGGAGGCCGTCTCGCCCAGCCGCGCGGCGGTCATAAACGCCGCGCGGTCATAATTGTCCAGTATAAACGCTGCGATGCGCTTCTGTCCCTTCGAAAAGGTATCCATCCCGGCCCGGATGGTCTGTAGCACGTTTTCATTCATGTTGATGGCTTCCTTTGATAGATTGCAGCTCCTCCGCTGTCAGATACCGCCACTTTCCCGGCGGCAGGTCACCCAGGGCGATACTGCCCTCCGCCACCCGGCACAGCCGGGTCACGGTCAGTCCTGCGGCGGCACACATCCGCCGGATCTGCCGCTTCTTACCCTGGTGGATCACCACCCGGTATTTCGCCGTACCATCCTTCCGATACAGCTCCGTCACCGCCGCCGGCACGATGGGCTGTCCGTCCAGTCTGTCCACCGCCGACAGCTGCCGTGCGCTGTCCTCTGCCGCGCCGGTGACCGTAACGATATACGTCTTGTCCACCTGGTGGCTGGGGTGCAGCAGCGCATGGGTCAGCGCCCCGTCGTTGGTAAACAGCAGTAATCCCTCCGAGTCCAGGTCCAGCCGTCCCACGGGATACACCCGTGCGCCGCAGCCCCTGACCAGCGATGCCGCCGTAGGGCGGCCCCGTTCGTCAGAGAGGGTGGTCACATAGCCCCGCGGCTTGTGCAGCATCAGATACACATGCTGTGCCGCGCCGCGCAGGGGCCGTCCATCCACCCGGATATCGTCCGTCTCCGGATCCGCCTTGTCGCCTACACGGACCCGCCGTCCGTTGACGGTCACGCGTCCGGCGGCGATCCACTCTTCCGCCGTCCGGCGGGAGCACAGCCCCGCGGCGGCCAGCAGCTTCTGTATGCGCTCGGTCATGGCGATACCTCTCTCCCGTTTTCCAGCGCGCCAAGCAGGCGCGTCTCCAGCGTCTCCTGTATGCCTGTCAGCAGGAACCCCCAGCGGTACAGTGCCTCGTGGTCGTTCCAATCGTCCCCGTCCCGCAGCGTTACCGCCACCAGCCGATGTCCCGCCTGCTCCGCGCAGGACACCAGCGTCCGCCCCGCTGCCTTCGTGTACCCGGTCTTCAGCCCCACGCACCCGTCCAGGCGGCTCAGCAGCTTGTTGTGGTTGGTCAGCGTCCGCCCGCCGATGACCGCCGTCCGTGTGGAGGCCGTCCGCCGCAGCGTCGGCTCGTTCACCGCCGCGCACCCCAGCAGCGCCATGTCATAGGCGGTGGAATAGTGCGCCTCGTCGTCCAGTCCGTTGGGGTTGGCAAAATGGCTGTTCCTCATGCCCAGCGCGGCGGCCTTTTCGTTCATCCGTTCCACAAAGGGCGCCACACCCCCCGCACATTCCGTCAGCGCCAGTGCCGCGTCGTTGCCCGAACACAACAGCAGTCCGTACAGCAGCTCCTCCAGCGTCAGCTTCTCCCCCGGCCGCAGGTACATGGAGGACCCCTCCGCCATGTGTGCGGCAGTCACAGTGATGACCTGCGACGGCGTCCCCTGCTCCAGGGCCACCAGCGCCGTCATCAGCTTGGTGGTGCTGGCGATGAGCATCCGCTTGTCCCCGTTCTTTTCATACAGCACCTGCCCCGTGTCCGCGTCCATCAGGACGCAAGCCGTGGCGGAGACCTCCACAGCCTCCGCCACAGCGGGTATGCATGTCAGCACGGCCAGTGCGGCGCACAGCGCCGCCAAGATCCCTCGGGTCACAGAAAGCCCCCCTCATCACAGGATGCTCTCAGTCTATTCCCGCGCTGCTTGTCTTCTTGTCTGGTATCAGAAATCCTTGTTCCGCTTCTTATCCACGAAGCCCTCGACCCGATCCAACAGTTCCGGCACCATCTCGATGACCCGGTCCACGGTGGTGATGGCCGGCGTACCCACCGGCAGCATACGGGTCACGCCGCCCTTGACCACCAGGAAGGCCATGGGCTCCACCCGCACGCCCGCGCCGCAGCCGGCGCCGGAATTTTCCTTGTTCTTGCCGTAGTCACCGCCGCCGCAGCCAAAGCCGTAGCTCAGCCGAGAGATGGGGATCAGCGTCACGCCGTCCGGCGTGGTGATAGGTTCGCCCACGATATTGTTGGCGTCCACCATCTCCTTGACCTTCTCCATAGACTCCACCATCATGCTCTTTAGGTCATTTTTCTTTTCGGTCATTTCCATTGTCAGCTCTCCTTTGTCGAAGTTGATGTGGTCGTATGTCCCGCGCCGTCCGGCGCTGTGTGTACTGTTTCGCGCTGCTTTGCAGCGTTCTGCGCCGCCTTCGCCTTCTCCGCGGCGCTCTGCCGCTTCCGCATGGCCAGGAGCCACCGTATCACCGGCTTGGCGAAAGCCCAGCCGATGGCGAACAGGTCCCGTATCTGCAAACTCACGCCCAGCCGGCCCGTGAGCCGCAGCTGCTCGCTGTCAAAGTCCACCTCCACGTGGAGGCCGGGGTCCGGTATCCGCGTCAGCTGCTCCAGCTGCGGCATTACCGTCCACATTCCGGCGTTGATATAGCCGTACAGCTCCGCCGCCCCCGCCGGGTCCATCGCCCCCGGCAGCACCGCCGACAGCTCCAGCGGGTCGATCAGCAGCCGCTGCCGCGTCTTTCGCAGTCCGCCCTTCAGGGACGCCCACACCGCCGGCAGAAGCGTCTTGATATCCTGCGCCGACAGAGACAGCTTTTTCTTTTCCTTCCCCTTGGTGCTCTCCTCCTGCGGTGTCTTTTTCTTCTTTTCTTTCTTGGGCTTTTTGGGCTTCTCCGGTTTATCCGGTTTGGGAAGCATCTGTATCCGCGCCGGCCCCGCGATCACCGTGACGCTTGTGTCCGCAAGGTCGCCCGCGAAGTCTGCCCGCACGCCGATACGCAGCAGTGACAGCAGGAAGAAAAACAGCAGAATGCCCAGTATGATGTACACCGCCGCCATCGTGCTCCCTCCTCCCGCGTTATCTCTCCCGTATGCTTACAGCGCCTCCGCGCCGTTTTCCCCGTCCGTCGGTACCGTATCGTCGTCCAGCCGCAGCTGTCCGTCGGCCTCCATTCCCGGCAGCTGGGGCAGCTCCTCCAGCGAATTCAGATGAAACGCCCGCAAAAACGCCTGTGTCGTCCGGTACAGCCGCGGCCGCCCCGGAACCTGCAGCCGTCCGCACTCCTCGATCAAATGGCGATCCAGCAGCAGACCCACCGTGTACGAGCTGTCCACGCCCCGTATCTGGTCCACATAGGCCCGGGTGGTGGGCTGATAGTACGCGATGATGGTCAGCACCTCCAGCGCCGGCTGGCTGAGCTTGGCGGGCTTACGAATCTCAAACGCCTTGCGGATCTGGTCGCCGTACTCCGGCGCGGAGCACAGCTGCCAGCTGTCCTCCATCCGCAGCAGCCGTACGCCCCGTCGCTCATAGCTGTAATAGTCCTGCAAATGCTGCAGTACCAGCTCCACCGTTGGGCGGTCCATGTCCAGCGCCACGCAGATGCGGTCCACCGCCACAGGCTCGCCGGAGGCAAACAGTATGCCCTCTACGGCGGCCTCGATATCCTTCATTTCCAGTGTATCCATAGGTCTCCCCTTACATCAGTTCTTCGGGCGCGTCGCCCTCTGCGGTGACGGTGCAGTCGCTGGCCGCGCCGGCCAGCTTGATCAGATTGTTCCGGCACAGCTCCAGAACCGCCATGAACGTGGCCACCAGCTCACTGCGTGTCTTGCTGCCGCGGAACAGCAGCAAAAAGCGCGTAATGCCCACACCCCGCAGCCGCCGCAGGATCTCCTTCGCCTTTGTCTCCACAGGATACGGCTCCCGCTTCACGATCTCGTCAAAGGCCCGGATAGGCGGTGCCTCCGGCGCGCCCCGCCGGTCCGTGACCTCCTGCATGGTCAGCACCAGATCCGCCGGCTCCTGGTCGTACTCATAGATCTTCCCGCGCTCCATAGGCTCCGGCGGCCGGGTCAGGATATTCCGTCCGAACTCGCTCAGGGGCGCCAGCCGTTCCGACAGCATACGCACCCGGGCATAGGCCTCGCCCCGCTTGCGCTCCTCCAGTGACTTGATGAGGGCATCCATCTCACTCTGGGCTTCCTCGTCCTCCAGGTTCAGCAGCATACGGGTCTTGATGAACATCAGCTGGGCGGCCATGGTAATGAACTCGCTGGCCACCTCCAGGTCCATCCGCTTGCGCTTTTCCAGATATGCCTGGTACTGCTCCAGTATCAGCGCGATAGGGATGTCCTGTATCTCTATCTTATTTTTTCCCAGCAGGTACAGTATCAGATCCAGCGGCCCCTCGAAGTCTTCCAGCGGCTCGTCGCCCCGCGTCTGTACCACCTTTTCCAGTTTAAAAATAGGATCGTCCAAATTTACACCTCAAAACCGACCAGCCTGCACAGCAGGGTAAATGTCCAGCGTATGGCGCTGTTCAGCGCGTTGCTGCCGATGCCCACGGAGATGACCACCAGCAGCACCAGCATACCGAAGCGCTCATAGCGCATGAGCCAGTTGTACGCCCGGTCCGGCAGCAGCACCGCCAGCACCTTTGAGCCGTCCAGCGGTGGGATAGGCACCAGGTTGAACAGCCCCAGGCCCACCGACAGCGACGCCGTATCCACCAGGAAGGAGAACCATGTACCGCTGAAGCTCCCCGTGGTCACCGCCCGGAGAAACTCGCCCCGGGCGATCAGCAGCAGCAAAAGCGCCAGCAGAAAGTTGGATACCGGCCCGGCCAGTGCCGTCAGCGCCATGCCCTGCTTGGGCTTTTTGAAATAATGCGGGTCCACCGGTACAGGCTTGGCCCAGCCGAAACCAGCCGCCACCATCATAATAAGACCCAGCCAGTCGATGTGCCGCAGTGGGTTCAGGCTCAGCCGGTGCGCCCGCTTGGCCGTAGGGTCGCCTAGCGCATAGGCTGCCAGGCCGTGGCACGTCTCGTGTATGGTCAGGCACAGGAACACGGACGCCACGCGGAGCAGTATGCTCTCCAGCGAGCCGAAGTCCAGTGCGTTCCAAAGATTTGTCAAATATTGCAACAGCAGCGCCTCCGAGAGATAAAATGACAGCTTTCCTGCATTATAGCAGAAACCGGCCGGAAAGTCTACACCCATTGTCACCGTTCCGACCACTTTGTAACCATTTTGTATCCGTCTTTCCACCGGTTCGTAGCTTTTCTGTAAAGATACGTACCACTATATATGGTATGCTGTAAGCACAGAAGGAAACGAACATTCCCACACCATGAAAGGAGAACAACTACTATGGATAGAACGAAGCTCATCACCTCTCTGGTCATCCTGTGCCTCGCCTCCGCTGTGGCCGCATTCCTGATGCCGCCCGCCCACGGTGCGCTGCTCTCCTTCGTGAGCATCGCGTCGGCGGCTGTCATCGCTGTCCTCGCCGTTGTCACGCTGGTGCGGATGCTGATGCAGCGTCGCGCGTTTTGACATAGAGGGCGCAAGTCAACTGTGTTTATTGAAAGCAGGCAGTCAACCGGACCGTATGTAGGAAGCTGTCCATCATAGCCATGTGATCTCCCCCCTACCGCACATATCTGTTCCGTACCATATTATTTTCTCCCCAACTACGACCAACAAAGCGGCAGACCCGCAGGCATTGCCTGCGGGGTGCTTGCTTCTATCTTCCTTATGACGCGCGGGTCACGCCGCCGAAGTACCAGTTCCCCAGCCCGTCGGACACCGCGCCCAGCACGCCGTCGCGGATGACGCAGGGCTGCGTCCTGCCGTACAGTGGGATGACGTACCCCGTCTCCAGCAGCAGCTGCTCTGCATCCCGCAGGTAGGCGTCCTCCGCCTCCTGGGAATTGCTGGTGGCCGCGATCTTCATCAGAATGTCGTAGGCGTTGAGGTACAGCATGCCGTAGTTTCGCATGTCCGTACTGCGCCAGGGGTCCAGATAGGCAGCCGCATCGTTGTTGCGGGCCGTCATCTCCATCAGCGCGATCACGAACTCGCCGTTGGCCAGCCGCTGCTTCAGTTCGAAGCTCTCCAGCCCCACCAGCTGCACCTTGATGCCCAGCTGTGCCTCGCAGGTCATGGCTGCTGCGACGTCGGCTGTCTTGGACAGCGTCTGAGCATCTGTCACAA
>ERZ827524.867-NODE-867-length-34599-cov-3.499218_pt1 | contig 34599 bp, 24 predicted proteins | sample MGYA00519702_ERZ827524 | MGnify/ENA primary metagenome ERZ827524 (study PRJEB31778, sample SAMEA3449341) | human gut metagenome | biome: human gut; feature: human-associated habitat; material: faeces | place: United Kingdom | collected 2010/2012 ...
AACAGGCTTTTATGGTATCCAAGCAAGTAGGACCTAATATTCCGCCTTCATTCGGAAATCGGCAAATCATTTTTTCATAATCACGGCTGTCTTTATTTGCAAATCCCACTTCCCAAGGATGTTGGTCACCAATCGCATGGTCATTACAATTATCTCCCTCGGGGGAATACGGACTGGTGGGCTGATAATATTTTTCCGGGTCTTCCCGTCTTAAAATCCCGGGCAAAATTTCATCATACAGAAAATCATCTTCCCCGACATGGAACCCCTCTTTTGGCGCCCAGCCGATTTCGTTGTTCCCGCACCAAGCGATCAGGGACGGATGCCCGGAAAGCCTTCGTGTTTGATAGACTGCCTCTTTTTTGAAACTGTCAAGCAGTGTTTGATCTGCAGCGGGTACAACAGCACAAGCGGCGACAAACTCCTGCCACAAAAGAATACCGCATTGATCGCAAATTTCATACAAAGCATCACTTTCATAAACACCGCCGCCCCAGATCCGCAGGAAATTGAAATTGGCCTCTTGTGCCAGTGCGACCAACTTTTCATATCGTTCCGACGTCATCGCGGCATTTATCATATCATTAGGCACCAAATTCGAGCCTTTCATGAAGATCGGCTGATGATTGATCCGAAATACAAAATATCTTCCTTTTTCGGGATGAGATTGTTGGTCAACTGCAACATGGCGGAATCCGATCTTGCGCTTCTGACTGGTGATTTCTTTTCCGTCCGCTGACAATACAGCCGTCACCTCATAAAGCGGTTGCTTTCCATACCCTGCCGGCCACCACAGTTCCGGCTGCGCCATCTCAAGTTCTGCGGTAAAAATCCCGTCCTCCGGCACGCAGTCAAAGTGTACCTGTTTTTTCTGTTCGCCGACATAAACCGACAAGGTGATGTTTTTGACATCCGGATTATATAACGAAGCAAACATTCGGCAACGCAGCACACCCTGATCCAATTGTTCATTTATACTGCTGTTTACCGCCATGGTATCAACAATCATCACATCATGATATTGCAGTGAAACGGTCCCGGATATCCCGATGTTCATCAAACGGGGAGCCCAATCCCACTCCATCTGCGACTGTGTTTTCCTTAACCAGTTGCGTTTATGCAGCAAGGTATCTACTGTCATGGTAGCAGTATAATAATCCCGTATCGGTTTTTCGCAAACAGAAAACAATCCGCTTTCCAACCGCACCAAAAGGATATTTCCGGCAGATTTGAGCAAACCGGATACTTCTATTTTGCAGGGGTAAAAAGCATTCGCATGTCTGCCGATTTCTTTACCGTTTAAATAAATAACCGCACCGTAATCAAGGGTATCAAACACAAGCTGTGCATATCCGGAAAGAGCCGCCTCTGGTGCATCAAATTCCCGCCGATAAAACCAAAAGCACTCCTCTACCCATCGGCTTTCCAGCACTCCTGTTTTCTCATACAAAGGGGAAATAATGCCCGCTTTGACCAAATCCTGATGTACTTCGCCCGGGACTTGCGCATCGATCCATTTGCATGCATCATAAGCGTCCTCTATCTCCTTGGCTTGATCTGCCACATCCAAATAATTGGGTTCCGGCGGTGTATGAATGTGGTGAGGCATTCCTCCCCGCTGACCGTCACACCATCGTATCTGCCATGTCCCGTTCAAATTCATTTGCTGCATCACTGATTTCCCTTTCCCTCGTTTCATTATGCAATCGTGCAGAATTTCCAGCTGCACCCGGTTTGCTAGCGTATGTGTTCCCGAAACACCGCTGTATATATAGGATAATCCGGTATCAATATCTTTCTCAACCGTTTCATCATTCAAACGGGAATCATCTTATTCCCCGAAAAGTTTTTGAATCACTCCATCAGCGGTATACTTAGTAAAACCAAAGGTGTTGATGATCGTATCTACACTATGGGCATAAGTTTCCCCAAAATAAGGGTTGTTATAGCCGATAAACACCACTGGCGTGTTAAAGCGCATCCAACCACACATCATATTGCGTGCAGCAGGTCCGCAAAGCTTGGCAACATTCATACCATATGCCCCATCTTCTAAGACAGAACAAATAATATAATCGTATTCGCCACTCTTGGCAATTTCGCACAGCTTATCGCCGCCCGGGTCCGGGAAACAGTCTACCGTATTTACATACTGTGCCAGCTTTGCGGTGATTTCTTCCGCCCTATGCAAATCGTCTGTCCAAACCGAATTCAGTACAACATGGGCAATTCTGGTTTCAGGTGATCTCTTCAACGGCAAAAGTCCCATACGATCACGACTGATTTTTACCGCCTTTTGTGCCATTTCTTTGGCACAAAACTCTGCTTCTTCCCGATTGTACTCCAACTTTTTCCCCACCGGATGCTTTTCAAAATACTCCTTGCAAAAGCACAGCATTCGGTAGGCTCTGTTACGTAATGTTTCCTCAGAAAGATATCCTTTTTCCATACAGCGTTTCATTTCAACGAGGTATTCCTCATTATCGAACATAAACAGCAGGCAATCACCGCCTGCCTCTAAAAAGGCGCAGCTTGCCCGGTAGAGATTCATATACCCGCAAAAGCCGCCCATATTGACAGCGTCTGAAACAATTAGGCCTTCAAAGCCAAGCTTCTCCTTCAAAAGTCCTGTCAGCATGTTCTGCGAAACAGTCGCCGGCGGATATAATCCGTTTTCATCCGGCTCGTCATAAGCAGGTAGCGCGATATGCCCAGGCATAATCGCCATGACTCCCCGCTCAATCAAGTCTCTATATACCTTGCCAAAGGTATTGTCCCATTCCTCACAAGGAAGAGGGTTGACAGATGTAGTCACATGCTGATCATCGCTGCTGTATCCATCTCCGGGGAAATGCTTTAGCGTTGCAATCAAGCCGTTTTCCTGCAAACCATCAACATATGCGCCGCTATATTTTATAATAGCATCCACATTTTCCCCTACACTTCTGTTTGTCACGATTGGATTATTAATATTTCCAATGATATCCACACATGGACCGAAAGTCCAATGATAACCGGCATTGATTGCCTCTTTGGCGGCACAAACTCCCATTTGATAGGCAAGTTCTACATCCCCCGCCTCAGCCGCTGCACGCATAGACGGAAATTCTACCGCACCCACAATGGCATTCCCGGGACCATACTCCATATCCGAAGCAATAAGTGCCCGATCTTCACGGTTTTCATTTATCATATCTGCCGTTTTGCGGGCATTATCTGTCGTAGTCGGATGAACAAATACCGCAGAAGTTCCTCTGGGCACAGGTTTGCCCTGTTCAGCATAAGGGCAAATCACCGTCTTGAGCAACTCCTCTATGGTCATGCTCGCTATCCGTTTTTTTAATTGAGGGTAATCCTTGATTTTATATTTCATAAAAATCATCATTCCTTTTTTGAAGTTTGTTGTATGCCCGGGCGTTTAGGGACAAAAGGAACAAATGGAGTGTAAAAAATATTATTTTTTCACACTACACCTCTTTTATATCATGCGAATAGCTCTGAGCAAAACGCGAAAAGGCATTGTGCTGCAAGAGTTTTAGTTCCGTGCCGGAGCTGCCGGCAAACCAAGTTCTTTCCGCAATTTTGCAATTGCCCAACACCACCAGCAGCATTGTTCACCGTTTCCTCCGTCCGAAATCAGCCATCCGTCATCTCCGGGCGTCAAGTTTTCGGCAAGCAAATCACAATGATTTACCTCTTCTAAGAATAAAATCCAACTTAAAATACGATCAAAGTCACCGGTCCGCAAACAATATACAATGTCCCATCCGATCCCTTTTCCCAAAATAGCCGGATTTATCTCTCCGTTTTCATCAAAATCAGTTGCCATATAATATTGACCGTTGGTATAAGGAGCCTGTCTCCATGTCTTTTGGCGGATATAATCAATCGTATTATCAAGCACTTCGGTATCCAGTGCCTCCCATTGTGCAGCAATTGGTGCCCAATTAAAGAAGCCCATGGCGCCAAACGGCTTTCCCCAGCCTCCGTCCGGAATGCGCATCTCCAGATAACACTTCTTTCCTGCCACTTCCTGCGTCATATAAGTGTCTACTCCTTGCCGCAACAAGAAAATTCGTTCTTTCCAGAAATCCGCGCTTTCGGTATCTCCTCTTTTCTCTGCAACCGCTGACATTGCTTCTAACGCCGCACCGGCAAAGCTTTGTGTTAAAATATCAAAGACGCTCCATCGACGATTTTCTCTGCTGTGTTCAAAGGCACAGTTGAACACAAGACACAGACTTTCCGGCGGAAACATGTGCGGATAAAGATCTCTGGGACAGTTCGGCTCATAATAAAAATACGGCTGATTCATTAAAGCATTAAGATAACCCTTGACCTCCGAATAATATTCTTCCTCAAACGCATAGGAAGCCTTTCCGCTCAAAACTAATCTTGCCCATGCCAATATGACATGAAGTGATCCGTCAGCTTGGTCATCCCGGCTGAAATTTTGAATCGTTTCCCCGTTTTCTCCGTAAGAAACCTGAAAAGCAATATGCGGGATCCTTCTCAACCCCATCCGACGCGCCGAATCCAATGCAAACCGAATAATCTTTTCACTGGTTTCATATTCTCCGGTTTCTCGTAAAAGTGCATCGACAGCACCGGTAGTACGGCAAAACATGACAGCTCCATAACCGCCCTCTCCGACCGATTCCGGATAACAACCGTTTTCTGCGACTCTGTCCAATAAACTGTAATAAGTATTGCGATAAATCTCTGCAATTTTACCTGTCTCGAGATGTTTTTTGATAAGTTCCCTTGCTTCAGTCTGCCGCATTTACTTTTCTCCTTTATTTGTTTTTCCGTTTTCGGCATTCAAAAAGATATTCCGAATCACATTTTCCTGATTAAATCCGTTCGGGCAGGCATCACTTTGCATATTTGCACGATATTCGTGCGCCGAAGCAAGAATATAACTGCCGTCAGATTGTTTTTCGGTGCGAACACCTTCGTATTCGGTATATTGTTCAAAAGCAGCTTGATTAAATTTATTGCCCGGCTGATAGCGGCAAACCGGTGCATCCCCGTCACAGCACAGAATGCGTTTCAACTGCGGCTGCAAGAAATAAACCTGATTCCCGTTTTTATCTAATCTGGTGGACTTAAGCATCTGATCACAATACAGCAGGAACTCATTTCGATACCACTCGGGCTGAGTAGCAAACCATGTAATGTCATCATATCCCCACGGACTGTAATTTTCATTATATTCTCCGACCGGACCCGGTCTGCCGTAATTGTCAAACTCAATAATGGTCAGACAATTGTCAATAGAAAATCCCAGCGGATGTTCTCCGCCCTCGCTTCTGCCGATCCAGGTGCAGTCGTTTTCAGTCACGTCGCACAATTTACATTTCAGCGCGCCGTCTTCTTTGACGCTGTCAATCGGCACCATACCGGCTCCTACTACATCAATCAGCAACCGATCCCCGATTTTCATACACTTGCTTCCAAAAACAGTATGACAATCAAAAAGTACAATTCCTCGGCGCGCGTGTTTTTTGGCATACGCTCTTGCAAGAGTAGTCACGCGGTCCCATCCGCTGTAAAACTCCCATTGCCCGCCGGTATCTTTTTCTGCCTGCCCCAGATGCACCGCCTCAAAGCCGGCATCGATATAACGACAGATACAGTAATAAAAATACATCTGTGTTTCTATGCTGCCGATAAAAGGCCATGAAGCTTCTTTGTTCCAATAATCGCGGCTTCCCCAGCCGTCCATATAAGCATCCTGAAAAGCAAAATCTTCCGGAAAACACATTTTCTCCCAATCGAAATGACGATCTTCAACCGGAAGGTCAAAATCCGCAAATACCCATTCCGGTATTTTTTGACTTTCTACCGTCCCGCGGTATATAATTTCAAAAACACCCGCCTGCAAAATAATTTCCGGATCAGCCTGATGAACCAAATCTGCATTCTTCGCCGCTTCGCGATAATGTTCTTCCACCTGTTGCTCCGACAGATTGCCCATCCATGAAAAATGTGCGGCTCTGCCGATAAACTTCGCTCCTACATTTTGAACCATACGGAGATCCTCTTCAAACAGCGGATCGTTGACACAGAGCATTTGATGAGTCACTGCACGGGATACATAACGGCGCAGCACACTTTCTGTCATCGAGCCATCAAAATAAAAAGGGGAGGTTTTGTCATATTGATTTTTATTATCCATTTTCTTCTCCTATTAACCGACGATGCCGGTCCGCTCAATGCTTTCGGTAAAATATCTCTGCAAAAGAATATACATCACCAAAAGCGGCGCAATCGCAACAACAGCCGATGCTTGTGTCACCGGAATTCGTTCGATTTCCCGAATACCGGAGCTTGTATCTGATATCGCGCTCTTTATGCCTTGCAGGAAGCTGGAAACCGTCTGTAAGTTATCAAAGTGAATCACGCTGAAATAGCTGTCATTCCAATACCATACAATCGAAAACAATGTAACAGTAAGAATCGCTGCTCCGGCAAGCGGCATCATAATGACGGCAAAAGTACGAAGCCGCCCACAGCCGTCAATATATGCTGCATCCTGCAGCTCATCCGGCAACCCCCGGAAGAATTGAATGAAAATAAAAATGAACAATCCGGATTTGATCCCATTGCCCAACAAAGCAGGCAAAAAATACGCCCACAGCGTATCCCGTAAACTAACCGTCAAAGGAGTTCCGGTAAACAAACCGGCTATCTGCCCGATTCCAAAAAAATCAAAACGCTGGAAGTCCATCATCGAGGGAATGGTAACCACCTGAGGAGGAACGATAATCATTAACAGCAAAACGCCGAAGAGAAGCTTTTTACAGGGGAATCGGAATCTCGCAAACCCATACCCCGCCAACATGCAGGATATGAGCTGACACAACGTTCCTATTATTGTAATGATAACTGTTTGCCACAAAGCTGCGGTTAAATCCAGCTTTTCAAACACCAGACGAAATGATGATAATGTAAAATGTTTCGGAATCCAGACCACAGTCGGATCATACAACTCAGAGGGATTCCGGAATGCGATACTTATCATGATCAATAGTGGATATAGCAGCACAAGGCACAGGCTGAACAGAAATATTGCCCGCCCGACAGAAAACAACACCCGCCAGATCTTTTTGACCCGGCGCTTGTTTTTTCGTGCCGAAGATGTTTCCCCTGCCCATAATTGTTCCACCCCGGATTGCCATCCGGAAATAACCTGATTCATCTTCATGACAAATTCCTTTCCTTTGTTTCGGACTGTTTTAAGCGGCAGTGCCGCATTTCATATATAAGGAAGCCGCAGCCAAGGGGCTGCCTGTGAAAACGATAAATGCCGTTCATTATTTCTGCATATAAAACGCACGGCGGTTGATAATCAAATATATCACAATAATAATCAAAAAGACGACCAAAAAATAACTGGTACCCAAAGCGGCAGCATAGGACAAATGCAAACTTTGCGTTTGTGCTACAATCTGACGGATAATGGTATTAGAATAATCGGTAAACCCGTCAATTACAGTATAAATTGTATTGAGCAGCAATATCGGTGTAACCATCGGGAAAGTGATTCGCCAAAATTTTTCCCATCCCGAGGCGCCCTCTACATCCGCGGCTTCATATAAATGGTTCGGCACATTTTGCAGTCCTGCTAAAAACAACAAAATTTGAATACCTGATTTCCAGGATAGATTAAAAATCTCACTGACCAAAGTAGAGAACATTGTGGTGATTTCCTCTGAAAGCCCGATTTGCACAAGTATGTCTTCCATAGAAGTCGCTTGAAACATCATAGATGCGCTTTCTCCCGACATCATAAGCTGCGCAATGGATTCTCCGTTGATAATGTCCAGAACCGGTCCCGTCGCTATAATAACCGGAAGAAAGAAAATGGCGCGGACCAAAGTTCTTCCGTGAAACTTGCTCTTCAAAATCAAAGCAACAAAAATACTGAAAAATATAATAAAAACGGAAGTACCGAAAATACCCAATATAGACTCAAAAAAACTGCGAATAAAAGTCGTATCTTCGGTGAAAACACGCTGAAAAACACGAAAGCCGGCAAATTCACCGTCCAGAAGGGCACCGGTATTCGGTACCTCAAAAAAAGAATACAGTATAACCGTTACAAAAGGCTTGATGAAAAAGTAGATGGTTCCTATCAACCACGGCAAGATAAACAACAACCCTGCAACAGCATCTTTATGGGCAAGAGTTGCCATAAACTTGGGTCTATCAGTCCTTTTCAAGAATCATCCCTGCCTTTCGTATCACATAGCTTTTCGGCTCCGCCTTCACCGGACCGTCTGTTACGGTGCTGTCCGAAGCGTTGATCCACAGCTCGCCGCCTCCCTCAAAATAGCTGACGGTCAAACCGCTTTTCCGCTTTTCATATCCAATCAATTTTTTGCTGCCAAGCTTTGTATAAACCTCTTGTAACTCCTGATACTGCGCTTGAATTGTCGGCAGCCATTTAGCATAATCGGATCCGATCCAGGAATCATATGCCGTGCCCTTTACCACTTCGCTTTCCGAGTGATAATTTAACGAATAATGAAGATTTCCTCCTGTCTCCATCACCTTGAGCAAGGCAAGATCAGGATCATCAGAAAGATTAATCGCTTTTCCGGTGTAAGAAATTGCTCCGGATATTACCATCTGATAAAAAGGCACCCCATAATCCAACATATCAAATTTACTGGTTTCCGGCAGATTAACCAACTCTTTTGCATAAACTGCATTCGGAAAAAAGGCTTCATCCAGCATTAAATCATTTTTTTCCGACAGTTCTTTTATTAAATCATGATATTTCTGAGCTCCTGCCCAAGGCTCAACTTGATTGTTTTTATTGCTGTAATCCGATGTCACCGTTCCCGAAATGGCACTTAACGACAATCCGGAAATTCCCAGCTTTTGATAAGATTTCAGAAAAGAAGCTGCCGTTTTCTCCAATTTTTGAAAATTAATCACATACCATGAATCGCGGTTTTGATCCTGTGTAAACAAATTCCGTTTATACGGATAATAACGATTGACTTCCCGATTCATGTTCCGGGTAACGTCAAAATACTGTTGAAAAGGATAATTCGTTCTGGTGAAAGTCGTCAAGTCAATATCCGGATAAAACCCGATGTTCTGCTCCGACGCATATGCCGCCAATTCCAGAAAATCCTTTTTTCCTCCTAAATCAGACTCAGGCACCGCTTTATCCGGTATTTTTCCTTCTACCGAGCGCTTATCCCACTCCATATAACGAAGGTTGAGCTGATTCACACCGTTTTCAACTAACTTCTGTGTAATCGTAAGTGCCTCATCAAAAGCGGTCGCTGTCATTTTTACATTGACCGGAAATCCAAGCACTGATTTCTTTCGGGTAACTGCACCCAGATAATCAATATAAACGGATGCAGCGCCTTGCTCCACGGAGGAGTTGCTCTGTAATTTTAAATAGTCGCGGTACACTGATGCCATGCCGGACAAATCCGCATCATCTCCGGACAGAAACCAATACCGGTTCTCCAGCGTCTGAATGGTCGGCTCTGTCTCCTGGTAAACATTAAAGGTTTTCGTACCCTGCCAACCCTGATCCAGTGAATAATTTGTTACTTTGCGAACCGAAAAGTCATTCCATACCGTGTTATAACCCGATTCCACTCCTGAAACTGCCGCATTAACGGTACTTTGCGCCGCGCCCTCTGTAATGACCGTAAACATGGCGCTTCCGTTTTTTTGCAATCCAAACATCGGCATATAGATCTTTTCCTGCGTAGTAACCTCTGATTTTGCAATTTCGCCCGCATCACCGCCGTATACCGGCTGGCTGTACGCGCTATATGCAGTTTTTCCATTATTTAAAGTCATCACCGCTCCGGATCCGTCCGGTATCAAAGCGAATCCTTTGTCCTTATCCGATGCGGCACAGAAATAAGGCAGCATGGAAACGGAAAACAAATCATAAGAGGACCTTTCCTCAATCGCATCCACTGCAATTTTAGCAGTCATACTGCCATCATCATTCAATAAAACGGTAAAAGGGACTGTAATGTCCACTGCAGGAAAAGTAAAGTTAAACCGCAATCCGTTTTTCAGTTTTTGCAGATTCAGTCCGTCCATATCTACACTGTCTGACTTGCTGTTGAGCGTTACCATCGTATCATTTTCTTCGTCATGATAGGTAATAGACAGCAACGATTGCATCAATGTGATTTTCAGCGAAACGGGATCGTCCGCAGCATCCAACGGGTTGCTGTACCAAATTTGTCCGTCCGCTTTGTTTATCACAGCAAAAGTACCGGTATGATCTCCCGAAGTTGCACAGTAAAGCCGCAGTGCCTGATTTTCATGTGTCAGAATATAACCCTGCTCTGACAGTGCAGCGAGTCCTGCATCGGTACTGCTGATCTCACTGCCAATATTTTCGGTTCCTGCATCAGAAGCTTCATCTCCGACCGGAGCAGCAGGAAAAGAACTGATACAAACACATAGGAGTACGATTGTTATCAGTGCTTGTCTTCCCAACCTGAGCAATTTATATTTTTCCTTCATTACAACCCAGCCTTTCCGGTTTCTCTATCCTAAGATCATTTCTGCACAAATATTCACAAGTTACCTGATTCGATATATTAACTCGTTGGCGATAGAATTTACAAAAGCATATGCCTGCTGCACCAAGGTAGCAACCAGCAACACCAGAAATACCACAATCAGCATACCGACAACGGTCAGAAGCACCGATAAAATCGTTTGCCCGAAACTGTAATCATGAATCCCACTCAGCACGCCCAGCAGCATACAAGCGCTCCAGATGATTCCCAACAGCGAAATCCATTGCAAAAATACCGTTTCTTCCTCCACCAACAGATGACTAAGTGCTACGTACAGGAAATTGCAGGAAACATAAGGAATCAAACAATAGGAAGCACTGATCCATATATCTTTCATCTTTCCCTTGCCGTCCATCAACGTACACACGCCCCAGTTGGAAACCACACCGACCGCAAAAATCGGAACAGTGCCTAGAAACAAAAGCCAAATATTCATCGTATCGACATTATTTGTATTAAAACGAAATCCTGTCAATGCAAACCGGAATATCGTCGCCAAAAACCATAATCCCAGAATCAAGCAGGAAATCGGCAGAGAACCGGCTTTTTTCAATTTCATTTCTTCTGCATTGTCAACCGGGTGCAGTAAAAATTTAAATGGGCTGATCCGGGTATGATGTTTTGCCGAATCCGTCTTTTTCCCTTTTCGGTTGAAAAAACAAATCAACAGGGCAATAATCAGTACTACTCCAAGGCAAATCCAAGGAAAATATTTTTGCAGCAACTCGTTTCGGTAGGATTGGAACGCGTCCGAATTTCCTTCTCTGTCGTTTCCCAGCTTAAAATATTCTGCTGCTTCTTTAAATTTTTCCTCTGCCATCAGGGATTTGCCGATGCTGATATAAGCAGTCATATAGTTATGATCATACTTGATAACTTCCTCCCAAATACCATTGGCTTTTCCGTATTCGCCGTCATTATAATAATATACTGCCTCTAAAACCTTTTTTCCGAAAGCAGAAGGAGACATAACCGTTAAATTGCTCTTCTGTGCATCCAAAATCAGCAGTTTGTCTTCCAATACTTCTATTGCGGAAGGATTTAAAAAAGTGCCTTGCTGTGTTCCGGCACCGCCCGAAATAAAGAGCAGTTCTCCCTCCGGATCATATTGAAAAATACGATTGTTTTGCTGATCAAGCACATTGATAATGCCGCTGTCACTGACCGCTATATCGACAAAACGAGATGTTGAAAGCTTGCCGTTGATATAAAGCTCTTCCAGCTCTCCGAATTCCTCAGCCTCTAAGATATCGCTTCCCATCGGATTAAGTTTTTTCACTTTTTTCTTTACCGTAGCAGTTTGTGTTACAGTAAAGATAAAATCTTTTTCATTGATATCAAAAGAGGTAAATTCTTCGGGTATATATTTTGAAATCATATCTGCCTGTTCACTTGTCAGTATATTTTTCCAAAATCGATCCAAAAGTAAGGAACCGGTCACTTCAACCGTATTGCTTCCGTAAAATCCATCAAACTCACCTTGTTCCGTATACAAAAGCGCTCCCTGATACACCCCCGAAGCAGTGACATATATTGTGCCTGCGCTGTCTGCCAATACCTTCTGAGGCTTAAATTCCAAATCTTCTGCCAGCATATTGGTTTGAGGCTTTTCCAGTTTGTGCAGAACATGCCCGTTTTGATCGCTGACCCAAACGCAGGCATTATTGGGATCTGCAATATAGATCAGATTCTTTTGATCGACAAATATTCCGGTGGGATTATCCAGAGTGATCTTCCCGCTCTGATCGGTAAACTCCTGTATGATTTTCCGAAGCCCAAGCTTCTCATCTAATACAACAACACGGTTGTTTCCGGAATCCAGGATATAAACCTGCCGATCCTCGGTGACACACAGATCCTTCGGCTCTGACAAATTGCCGATTTCCGTTCCCAACTCTGTTCCTGTGTAAACGGTCTCGGGTTGATAGCCAATCTGTGAAGGAACCGCCTCATCCCAATAATTATAGGTATATCCCTTATAGGAAGCTGCTGATACTGCCACGGAAAGAACAGAACAGAGTATTCCGCAGACCAACAGGGCGCATATGCGTTTTTTCATCTGGAATCCTCCTATTCTTTAATGCCTGACTGTGCCATTGTTTCCAAAACGGAATTCTGTGAAATAATAAAGATAACGATCGGCGGTATCATCAAAATAAGCGCAACCGCAGAAGCCTCTCCCGCTCTTGCGATACCGGAGTTGGTAATCTGAGAAAGCACCGCCGGAAGCAACCGCAATTTCTCGTCATAAACATAGTTAACACTTGTTGTATTCCAAAACGTTTGAAATGTAAAGATAATCAAAGTGATCCAGCCAGGTTTCACGCTCGGCATTAAGACGGACCAGTATATCCGCCATTCGCCCGCGCCGTCGATCCGTGCCGCCTCCAAAATGGTATCCGGGAAAGAAACAATAAACTGCTGCATCAAAAAGACACCAAAAGAACTCGCCAATGCCGGAAGAAGCATAGACCAGTACGTATTGATCATTCCGAGCCATGCCAGAATGATATAAACAACCACTCCGGTGACTTCAGTACGGAACAAAATCGCCCAAACCACGATCTTGCTGAAAGCATTTCTGCCCGGGAATTGATGCTTAGCCAGCGGAAAAGCCGCCAGCGAAGCAATAAAAATATACGCCGTCGTTCCTATCCCTGTTACAAAAACGCTGTTAAGGACGTAACGCCCAAACGGTACCCATGAATCATTGACAATAGACAGTACCTTACCGAAATTATCAAAAGTCGGATGCTGTACAAAAAAACGGGGAGGAAACAAGAATATTTCATTTACCGGCTTAAAAGCAGTAACGATCGCGTAAACAAGCGGCAACGCCATAATTGCCCCGATTCCTACGATAAACAAAAACATCAATAAGTTGCCCCAAATAGAACGCGTCAATTTTTTAGACCGAATATGTAACCGCTTTTTTACTTGAACCATAACTAAACCTTGCCTTTCCGAATTGATCCCGGGAACGCAATATAAAATGCAGATGCCCGTTTCCGTATTGGAATATTTTTCTCTGCATTTTAGTCTCCGGACACTTTTCTCAAAAGCTTATTTACTGCCATCCATGAAAGCAACATCATTCCAAACAGAAACACAGCCACCGTAGAAGCATATCCCATTTCATAACGAATCGTGCCGAAGTCCTGCATATGCAGCAACAACGTATGCGTTGAATAATCAGTGCTCGGAAAGCCGGTTAATGCACTGCACTGATAACCGACTGCAAACGCAGAGGAAATGGTCATCACCGCGCCGAACAACAGCTGAGGTCCCATCTGCGGCAATGTAACATGACGCAGTTCCTGCCAACGGTTTCGGATGCCGTCAATTGCTGCGGCTTCAAAATAGGTCTTATTCAAATTTTGAAGTCCTGCTACAAAGGATAGGAATCCCTGTCCCATACTCAGCCAAATCACAACAAGAACGACCACACCTAGGTTGTATTCCGGATCGGTTAGCCATTTAATCGGCTCGCTGACAAATCCCCAGTTCATCAAAAATCCGTTCAAGAAACCATATTGATCTCCTGAAAAGATAAAGGTCCAGACAAAGTACACGTTGCCTGCCAGAGACGGCGCATAAAATATTAACGTTAGCAAAGAGCGAAGCCGCGGATTAAATTCATTGATGCACCATGCAAATAAAAAGCTGAGAAGGTATCCAAGCGGTCCGGTCAAAAACGCAAAAATCAGCGTGTTTTTGATTGCGATAATAAATACTTCATCATCTAAAACCATTCTGGAATAATTTTCTAAGCCTACAAAAACAGGGTTTTGTACCATATCAAAGCTTGTAAAGCTGAGTCCTATTGCCGCAATAACCGGTATAATGGTAAAAACCAGAAACAATATTGCAAAAGGTGCCAACATAAGATAGCTGGTATGGCTTTTCATAATCCGCTGACCTAATGTCGGCATTCCCGGTTCTGCCGCTTTCTTTCCTTGTTTCAAGGTGCATTCCCCTTTCATGATACAATTCCCAATTCCTTGTTTTTGCGCAAAATTTCTTTATCAATAATTTTTGCGTATTTATTCAGTGTTTCTCGTTCATTTGTATTTTTATACACTACGTTACGAAACACATTGGTCACATTACGCGTTACATAATAGCTGCTGGGAATCGATGGAATATCCCAAACCTGCTTCCACTGAGCAGCAATGGTTTTGTATTCACTCGGCTTCCATGCAAGATTTCTTAATGTTTCCACATTGGCTGAATTATATCGGGCAGCCGGTCCCATGGTTGCCTCCAACTCTCTGGAGTAGCGCGTCTGTATCTCTTCGGTACTCCACCAATCCAGGAACTGAAAAGCCGCCTCTTTGTTTTCCGCTGATTCCATTAACACAGAAGCTGTCCCCGTAGCGCTTTCCGTTCGTTTAATGCTTCCGTCTTCCTGACGGATTCCCGGAATCGGATGAATGGACCAAAGCCCTTTGATTTCCGGAGCAGCAACCGCAAACTGATTATATTGCGTATAATCAGCGATAACCAACGGCATAATGCCACTGCGGAAATAGCTGAATACATCATATACCAGTGTAAGATCATACTCGGTGTAAAAACCCGTCCACATTTTAAATGCGTCCAGCACTTCTGGAGAATCAAAAGCGGTAGCAGTCAAATCTTCATTATAGAAACTGCCGCCCTTTTGCATAATTAAAGTTTCAAACATGACCCGGGCATCGCCCACTGTTCCGGTTTGAGAATCAATTCCCGCGCCAACCTGCATATTACTGCGCTGAATAATCGGCAGTATTTTATAAAAATCATCCCATGTTTCCGGCACTTCAATCCCCAGCTCCGCAAAGATGTCATCCCGGCAGAACATCAGATTGAAGCCTTGGGAATTCGGCACCCCATAGTTACCACCCTGAAATTGATAGGGGATAAGCGCAGAGGGATAAAAACGCTTGCTTACTTTTTCAAAGCCCGCAAACTCATCCAGTTTACAGATTGCTCCCCGCGCCGCAAGATTGACCGGCAAGGTTTTTTCCACAAACATTGCAATATCCGGTCCCTTTCCGGCTAAAGTCGCTTGCAGCAAAGTAGCGCTGTCTGCTACGATGCTGATATTCACATCAATATCGGTTTTCGGAAGAAATTCATCATCGACGATCCGTCTGATGATATTAATTTGATCACGCCCTACCGTAGTTGCCCAAACAGTAATACTCTCTTTGGCATCGCTGATATCATAATCTGAAAAGAATGAATAATATACCGACTTACACTCATACCATATCTGACTGAAAAAGCCCGCCTGCGCCTTTCCCATATCGGCATCTTCCGGAAGCAGATAAACTGTATCAAAAGTCAGATACTGATTGGTCATATCCAGCATCCATGTTCCGAGAGAAGTGATATTTGTTCGAAAATTGCTTAGCCCGGAAGGGATGGAACGGGGCTTTTCAATAAATTGTTCTAATTGCCGAATGGTTTCCTCAATTGTAACCAATTCCGAACCGGAAGTATCCATCAGCCCGCTCAGCCTTTCCAGCTCGGACATTAATTGGTCGCGTACCTCGATCAATCGCTCATTTAAATCAGGAATTTGGGTGGAAAAGTCGTAATCACGGTACAAATCGGGAGATATTCCGGTCACCATCGTAATATGACGGCATATTGTATTGAGTTCTGTAACCGCTTCCTGAACAATTTGCAAAGTATCCGCAAAACGTCCCGTTGTACACTCCAGGGTGATCTCATATTCCTTGTCGGCTTCCATATAAAACAGATAAGGGTCATCTCCGCCTACAATGTAATTGTACCATTTCGCACTATATGGGAACTCTATCGCATTTGCTTCTGCAAAAGGAACTTCTCCGTTTATGTAAAGTCTTCTGGTGTTAAACATCCCGCGGTTATCATCCTGCGATACACGAAAACCCAACCGATAAAGTCCGGTTTCTTCCGGTGTAACCGTCCAGGTAATCCACTCGCCAGGTTTTCCATTATAAATGATATTCAGTTTTTGCGCTGAGGGGTCAGACGGTTCCAGCGCCGCATTGGACCCATCACGATCCGGATAAATGGAAAGGCTGGACTTTTTTTCCGCCAGCTCTGCCCGGTAAGATTGAAGATCGCCCTTTACCTGAGCATATCCTTTTGCATCGTAATCTTTTTTCACATCCTCATAAGAGGGAAGTTCATATTCTCCGTTAATGATCAATTGTTCCAAGGCGATGCTTTCCTGATCTACTGCTATTGTGAGCTGATGCTCTCCTTTCGTGAGGTAAAGAGCAAAAGGATCCGGGTTATATCCCGCATTATCAATAAAGGCTGCCCGCCGCCACTCCGGTTTTTCCACCTGTTTCGGGCGCAGGTCGTTGCCTGATTTGTCTTGTTTAATTTCTGTTTCATTTCCATATACTTTGGAGAGAAAAACATTCTCCGCCTCTTTAAAAGGTGTTTTCCCGTCTATCTGAAAAGTAAGATTAATATCCAGCACACCATCTGTTGCTATCGGGAAATAGTCTGCTTCAATCCGATAAAGACCGTCTTGGGGTACAGAAAAACGGTAAGTGTACCTGCCGGTTTCTTCATTTAAAAGCAAGACTTCGCTTTTTCCTTCATAAGATGATTTTACTGCAGAAATACTCCCTGTTTCAAAACTATTTGCTTTTATTTGTACGGTGCTTCCGCCTTCCGGCTTTTCTTCAAATTGCTTTTGATATGCATAATAGGAGATTGCTTGATTATCACCGGAGGAAGCAGTGGTTCCCTCTGCATTATTCTTTTCTCCGGCAGCGGTACAAACCGGTGCACTGACCGCCAGCAAAGCAATACTGCACAGCAAACTAAATGCGTTGAGAATCTTCTTTTTTGCTTCCGGTGTTGTTTTCATATATAATCACCATTCCTTTTTGAATTTGTGCCGTTATTGCTCATAGGCAATATTTTGCCCGAGTATAGCGGGCAAAAAAGGAACAAACTGAGCATGAAAATAATATCTTTCTGTGCTAATCTCCATATTATCGGGCAGTTCCAAAGGCTGATTCATGAAGTCTTCGGAACCGCCCTATCATCATTATGTTATCTGCTTTTCTGCATCATTACTGCTTCATCTCAAGATTTCTTTTGGTTCTTTTTATAATACAGAAAATAATATGCACAGCCGCCTCCGCCTAAAGCGAGAACCGCCAAAATGCTGCCGATAATCCAAGGCAACGCGCTGCCTTTGGGTTTATCCGAGTCGGTTTTAATGTCAGATATATTGGAAACAACCTGTTCGCTTCCTGCCAATTCGCTCTCTGTTAATTCACTGCCGCTCGTTTCACTGCCGCTGACATCTTCCCCTTTGGCATCAGATGTCACCGCAGAGCCTCCGCTTGCTGTGATATTGTTTTTTGATGTCGAACCGGCAGTATCCTTTTTAGACGAAGTGTTTGCCTTATTTGACGACGTTTCGTTGCCGCCTGCGTTAGGATTGTCCGGCGAATAACCGCTGGGCAAAATAACCTTTGTCAGTTCCGGATTTTCAGCTGCGTTTTTGCCGAGGAAAATCTCCCGAATGGTATCTTCCTGATTAAATCCATTCGGACAACCATCGCTCTGCCGGTTGGCACGATAATCCTTTTTCACCGTCAACGTATAGGTGTTTTTGCTGTTATTGTAATTAATGTCAGTTTTTTCTTTCTCCGCATAATCAAACATAAAATCCGAGCTGAAATAACTTCCCGGCGTATATGTCATTTCCGGATAATATCCGACTCCGGGAGTGATTACCCTGCGGCAGGAGGGCTGCAGGAAATACTGCTGCTTGCCGGAAGAATCCAAATTGTTCTTTTTCAGGTAGGCGTCGCATTCTTTCAAGAACTGATTGCGGTACCATTCCGGCTGCGTCGCAAACCATGTTACATCGTCAAAACCCCAGTTGTAAAATGCATTTTTAGTAGCTACTCCAGGTTTTCCGTTTCCGCCGTAATTGTCAAATTCCAGGATCGTGAAGTTGTTCTCTATCGTAAATCCAAGCGGATGTTTTCCGCCGGCGCTCCGCCCAATCCAGGACAGCCAGCATTTTTTATAATCACTGATTTCACACATCAACGCGCCGTTTTCTGTCTTTGTTTCATTCGGAACAATTCCCGCTCCCTGAATATCGAAAACAAGATTATCTCCAACTTTAATCCCGTTAGAATCAATGGCAGTATGGCAATCGAATAAAGCGATTCCACGCCGCGCATGCGTTTTAGCATATTTTCTTGCCTTTGTTAACAATTCATCCCAATGAGTCGCATAAGAATTGCCTCTGTAAAGCATCATTTTTTCTGCCTGTCCCATATGGAATGCCTCATAACCGGCATCGATATATCGGGTAATTTGATAATAAAAATACATTTTGGTTTCGGTTTGGGTGATATCCGGCACACCGGAACCGTCATTTCCCCAGCAGCCAATTCCATTATCCGTGCCGTTTTTATCTTTTGTTCCTTTCGGAAAAACAATGTCAGTAAAACGGAAATTCCGTTTTTCCACCGGCAGACCAAAGGCTTCAAATACATATGACGGAATCGCAGTGGCGTTTACGGTTCCCTTGTATGCAATCTCAAAAATACCAGCTTGCAAAATGATTTCGGAATCTGCTTTATGGACCAAATCTGCTTTTTCTTTTGCTATTTTGTAGTGTTTTTCAATGTCAGCAGCGCTCAGATTTCCACCCCAGGAATAATAAGCCGCCCGACCGATATATTTGGCTCCGATACGACGCAGCATCCGAAGATCCTCTGTAAATATCGGATCTTCAGCAAGATTTTCTACACATAAGCCTGCATGAGTAACAGCGCGTGAAGCATAATTGCGCAGCACCTCTTTAGACATGGAGCCATTGAAGGTAAAATTTGTTGCGGCAGAAGCCTGTGTAGCGGGTTTCATTGATAGCACCCCCGAAGCAAACAGTGCCGTGCACAATACAACACTGCAGATTTTTTTCATCATAGTCGGAATCTTCCTTTCTTTTTTCCGGCGATTCCGAGCCGCCTGATCACACAAATACAGACGACCCGGACTATTATTACCTTCTTTAAAGCATTATTGTTTTTTAAGAGCTTCCAACACTTGAGGTTCCCACTGTGCAACAACGCCGGAATAAGAATCTCCGGAAAGGAAAGTAGGACCATAAATATTATAGTATTCTACTGTTCCTTGCAGACGTCTGAACTGAAGCGGAACACCCGATATGATAGATTTCGCATATTCATCTATTTTTTTCTGTGCCGCCGTATATTCGCCGGTATCCTCTACCTTTATCAGCCCAATATTCATACCGCGGACTGCACAGGCAAAAGCAACGCCGCCCTGCGGATTGGAAGCCTTTTTAGGAACATAGAAAGCATCCACCGATACGCCATGATAATATGTAGAACTCTTCGTATAACGAGGAATCGATACCGCTTTTAATGTACCTTTTTTGAATTCATCAGGGAATTCTAATCCAGCCGCTTCCGCAGTAACATACATGCCAACCTGACCGCTGACCACCATTTTACGAACCACCGTCGGCTCGGATTCCGAAGTCAACGCATATTTATTTCCGGTCGGTCCCATTTTGCGGAGAAATTCGATTGCTGTTTTAATCTCATTATTATTTAAATTAGATTTCCAGCTGCCGTTCGAATATTCGATTAAATCTTTCCCGACAGTAGGAAGAAGCGTTTCCGCATAACGGAAATGAATACCGTAATTGCTCTTACTGTCATCGCTGGTATTAATCTTAGTCAGTTTTTTCGCATATTGCTCAAATTTTTCCCATGTCCATTGATTGTTGTACAGCAGTGTTTCCGGATCGGTCAGCCCTGCATTTTTCATCACAGTCGGATTATAGATAACCCGTCCGTATAAATCCATTGTCGTTATCATTGCGTAATGTTTGCCGTTGAGCTTCAGACTGTTCATAGTGCTGCGCGCGCTGCCCCAAAAAGCAGTATTGATATCAATGTAACTGTCAACCGGATCAACCAGATTTTTGGTAACCAAATCCGGCCAACTTTCCTCCGGTTTTACATAAATAATATCAGGAGACTGATTTGAATTTGCCCACACGGCAAGTTTTGATGCCTTCATTGCGGGAGTAGCTTGTTTATATCCCACATCTATACCCGGATATGCTTTCTTGAAAGCCTCTTCCCACTTTTGAACCCATGCACTCTTCGGATCCCAGTCAACACATACTGTGACCTTGTTCTTGGGGATCGTAATTTTCGGCATAGTCGCTTTTGCATCATCCTCATTTTTGGAAACGGTTGGTGTTTCTGTTTTGCCGGAGGTCTTGCTGGAGGTTTTGCTGCTTGTTTTATTTGAAGTATTCGCCGAAGCATCTGTTTCCGCTTCGGAACTGTCAGCAGTAATTAGGTCTGACAGAACTTCTTCCCCATCATCAACAGAAGAAGTTTCTGCGGAATCCGCGGAACCGGTTGCTGAAGAGGAGGTGTTCCCGGTATCTCCTTTACATCCGGATATCATTCCCGCAGTCATCAAAGCTGCAAGAAACAATGCAAATGGTTTTACATTTTTCATAGACAGAATCGTTCCTTTCTCAATTTTCTCTCGCCTTAATCAAGGCATCCCAATACAATTCAAATGGTTTTTAAATTATTTTAATAAGAGGCAAAGTCCCGTCATTCAACGTTCCGGTGGTGGTATAATCCACCACCGGAAAAAGTGAGCGGTACCCGCCGTCTATAGAGGCGGGGGACATCTCGCTTTTAGTTATAGTATCGTTGCGGCTGCACAAATGTTTTTGTGCAGCCGCCTCATTACGGATCGTTTGCCTTCCGTCTTATTTAAACTTCACTTCTCTTTTTTATTGTCACTGCAATCAATGCGCTGCCTGTCAACAGAAGTATAAAGGCGATCGGCAATGCACTATGAACGCCGGTATCCTCCGGAGTATCCTGTTTGTCGTCATTGCTGCCTGCATTGTTGTTATTGCTTGAATTGTTATTTTCTGAACTTTCGTTGTTTCCCGGATCCTCATTTTCTCCCGGATCTTCCGTATTTCCTCCACCCGGATTATACGCTTCAGGGATTTCATAATCTGCCGGAACAGTAGTCGGCAAATCTATTGCGGCTCCGGTGTTGTAAGTTGTTTTAAGAATAACGTTAACAAAGAAAATCTGGGTATCAAATTCATCTGCTACCATCTTAAAAAGAAATTTCTTCTCCGGATTGCCAGTCAAGATCCACTCAATATTTTTCTTGCACTGCTCTGCATTCAGGCTTGCAGCCGGAAGATTCGGATCGCCCAAATTTGTTTGATCCGCTACCTCAGAAATTAAATACCACGTTTTTCCATCGTCTTTAGAAGCCAAGAATTTACAGTTTTTATATGCTCCCCAGCCGCCGATTGTAAAGTTAACAGCACGGTCATTTAAATCGATTTCATAAACCAAATAACCTTCGCTCTCAACATTCATATAAACGTCGTTCCACTGCATAATGGTTTTGGCAAACTGAGAATCCTTTAAGAATGCACCGCCGTCTACAACCTCCGGTTTTGTTGCCACCTTGTTGTCCCAGATATCCTTTTGCTGTGCGGCTTCGTCTGCATCTTCTACATTAAGCGGAGAGGCATCAAACCGGAATTCATAATCTTTTGTACCGGTTGGCTCAGTCACTTCAATGTTATAAACAAGTGTTTTTGTACCATAAGTTACTGTTAAAGCCTGTTGTTCTGCTACCGCTGCAGAATTGAATCCCGAAACCATGTCTGCCGTGACGTCAATATCCTTAGTAGAATTATCGCTATAAGTTGCCGTTATAACTCCGCCGGTCACATCTAAAGATTCTCCGACAGAATAGTTCTTTTTCGTTGGCTCCGTTTTCCACTCGATTTTTGTCAAAGTGACTTCAGAAACAGTAACATCAAAAGTGGTTGTTTTCTCTTGGTATGTAATGGTTAACGTTTTCGTTCCCGCAGTCTCGCTTTCAAAACCGGTAACCATACTTGCTGTCAAATCAACAATTTCATCCGGATCGTTTTCACGCGTTACGGTCACCTTTCCTCCGGTCACATCCAATGGTTCTCCGGTAAAATAGCTTGTTTTTGCCGGTGCTGTGCTTAAACTGATGCCCGTAACAGTGCTTTTGCGAGCAGTAGCAACGCGGAATTTTACATATCTAAGTTGTCCATTCTCTTGTACTGCGAATTTAATATAAACAACCTTTTTGCCGTTACTGTCAACAGACGCATTCGCTAAAACAGCTTTGTTTGCATCCAGATTGGTTTCGGTCATCTGCTTTGAAATCTCGGCGTTAATTGGCGCTTGATTTGCATAACCATATTCCGTTGTGCCATATGATACAACCTGAGACCATGCAGTGTTGTCTGCAGAAAGAGAAATCGTGAAATTTCTGCTGCTGTCCTGATACAAATCATCAACCACCAAACTAGTGGCATTTGCATCAACTGCTACCTTAAATACATTGGATTGACCCGCCAATAACGAATGATAATTTTGTTCTTTTCGATCTGTCCTTCCCCAAATGTCAAGGGGTTCTCCTTGTAGTTCGCCAACTACAGCATCTTTCATGAATTGATACGGTTTAAATTCATCCTCGCTGGGAGCACCATCGTTTACAGAACCTGGTACATAACTATAAATATACAAGTCTTTTTCGTACCCGTTCGTCTTGGTACCGCTCATCTCGGCAAACACGCCGGGAATTGCCACAGAAAGCATTAAACATAATGCCACAACCATGGATATTGCTTTTTTCATCGTGTTTCCTCCTTAAAATACATTTTATTACATTTATGAAATCCCTTACCTGTCTGGCACTGGGATAGCGCCCAATAACTTGTACATTCGTTTGATACATGTTTGTGTTTTTTAGAAATTGCAAAGAATAAAAATTCAGCAAACTGTAATATAGTCAGTTTCTAATTTTGGAAAACATTGTAAATTAACATCTCAATAATGGAAATCAATTAAATATTTTTATATATTTTAACAAACATCCTACTCTTTGAATAATGTTTTCCTGTTTGTTAACAAGTATATTTTAAACTGTTTTCTTCTCTGTGATTTCATATTATTACACAAACATTACACAAGTCAATGGTTATTTATGGTTTCTATTGACAAACTTGTATACTTGTAATATAATGTAGTAAAACAAGTATAACTGGGAGAGGATGGCAATGTTGAAAAACAGAACCGGTTCAGAGCCGTTATATAAACAAATCAAAAATTATTTAGACACACTGATCCAACAAAATTTCAACAATACGGAATTTCGGTTTCCTTCTGAAAACCAAATCGCAGCCCGCTTCCATTCCAGCCGTGTGCCTGTCATTCAAGCATTAAAAGAGCTGGAAAATGAAGGTAAAATCTATCGTATACAAGGAAAGGGCTCCTTTATTCAAACCGAGAGTTCCATACAAGACCGGCCGGAACTACATATCGGTATGCTGCTGCCGCGGTTGTACAGCAAATACATTTCGGAAATGATTGACGGCGCGAAATCTTATTTGGAACAACATAATATTAAATTGTATATTTGCGTCACTGATGATGAATCGCAAAAAGAAAAAGAATTCATTGAGTCTATCCGTTCTATGCAATTCCAGGGAATGTTATTTTTCCCGGTCATTCACAACACGTACAGCGACGCTATTCTGGATTTAGCAATCAGTAAATTCCCTACTGTTTTCATCGGCCGTAATATGCCGCGGTTAAATATCAGCAGTGTATTCTGTGATCCATACAACCAGGCTTATCATGCCGTAGAATACCTGCTAAAAAACGAACGCACCAATATCGCTTTTATCAGCGAACGTTCTGATTCTTCTCCTTTCTATGAAAAAAGAATGAAAGGCTATCAAGCGGCAATGCAGCACTATTTTCATGATACAAACGCTTTGGCAGCTGAAATTGATTTTTTTCGCGAGAAAACGCCGGAGTCAGACAAAGCAATTGAAGCCGATATCTGTTCATTTCTGGATAAGCACCCCGATGCAACTTCAATTATCACCACCAATCTGGCAATCGTACAAATTTATAAACACCTGATAAAAAAGCAAGTCCCGCCGGGGAAATACACGATTCTGGTGTTTGACAGTGCTGAGAGAATGGATTTTATTCCCTATCAAAACTTAATAATTATCGACCAATGTCCGTATAAAATCGGTTATCTGGCTGCCGAACAGCTTCATCTTCAAATCACACAACATGCAACTCTTCAAAATATAGATGTTCCGGAGCGCTTTGTTGCACACAAAAGCAATTCTACTGATATTTCTCCGATTACTTCTATAAATATCCAGGAATAATCATTTAGTTTGAAATGGTCGCTCTTAAAAGTCTTCAACACATAACAAACCCGAACTTTACCTCTAACAGAGGCAAAGTTCGGGTTTGTTTGTCCTTTCAGCAAATTCAGATTTAGAACTGCCGATTATTGCTTTAAATGTTCAAACCCCATTGCTCCTTTTATTATATTCCGTAAGGAATTGACGGCATATCCAAAATATATTACAATGATATTGTGATAAAAGTACCCAAAGGAGAGCCTATGCATGAAACGGCTTGTATTCCATGTTGATGTAAACAGTGCTTTCCTTTCGTGGGAAGCTGCAAAACGGGTTGCCGAAGGCGGTGAAGACATCCGGCTGATCCCATCCGCTATCGGCGGTGACAGAGAAAAACGCACCGGTGTGATTTTGGCAAAATCCATTCCGGCAAAACAATATCAGATCAAAACCGGCGAGCCCGTGGCAATGGCTCTGCGTAAATGCCCCGATCTTTACCTTGCCAAACCGGACTTCCGGCTCTATGAACGCAGTTCTAAAGCGTTTATGGATATTTGCCGGGAATATGCGCCGGTGGTCGAAAAATATTCCATTGATGAATGCTTTCTCGATATGAGCGGCACTTCTCTGATTTACCCCGATCCTGTGGCACTGGCACATGAAATAAAGAATAAAATCCGTGACACGCTTGGTTTTACCGTCAACATCGGCATCGGAGAAAACAAGCTGCTTGCAAAAATGGCAAGCGACTTTGAAAAACCCGACAAGGTGCACACCCTGTTTTTGAGCGAAATGGAAGAAAAACTATGGCCGCTCCCGGTCAGAAACCTGTTTTCAGTAGGTCACGCGACTGCGGAGCGGTTAGAAAAAATATCCATTAAAACCATCGGTGATTTGGCAAAAACCGATTTGAAATGGGTTCAAAATATCCTCGGCAAAAAATTGGGAGAGCAGTTACATCATTATGCCAACCGCATCGATTCTTCACCGGTCCTCGCCGAACCGGAAGAGGCAAAGGGATACAGCGTTTCCACAACTTTAGAAGAGGATGTAAAAACAACAGAGAGCGCCAACCGCATTCTGCTGGCTCTGGCTGACAGTGTGTCCTCCAGAATGAGGGCGGACGGAGCAAGAGCTTTCTGCATTGGTGTTACGATCCGGGACAACAACTTTAAAAACAAGTCACACCAGATAAAGCTCTCTGAACCGACAGACATTACCTCTGAAATATTCAGTACTGCAAAAAAGCTTTTTGCAGAGCTCTGGGACAAGCGCACCCCTTTGCGTCTGTTGGGAATTTCCCTTACCAATGTTACAAAAGAAGACGCGGAACAAATTTCCTTCTTTCCCAACAAACAAAAGGAACGCGCCCAAAAAGCAGACAAAGCAATCGACTCTATTCGAAATAAATTCGGTATGGCGGCAATTTCCCGTGGATGTCCTCTTCCGTCGGTTGAGGTTGGTAAAAAATACAAAGCGCAGATAGAGGGCAAAAAAGAATAAATAAAGAGGTGCATCGCTCTGAAAGCCGTGCACCTCTTTGTTTTATTACTCTCGCGGGCAAGCCATATACAAAAGCGCATTAACGATTGCCGCCGCCACATTGCTGCCGCCTTTTCTGCCTTTTGCTACAATGTATGGCACACCGCTTTTCATAATGATTTCCTTTGATTCACAAACATGGACAAACCCAACCGGCACCCCTATCACAAAGGCAGGCTTTACCTCGCCGTTTTTGATTAACTTGTCCAATTCCAGCAGTGCAGTCGGCGCATTGCCTACGACAAAGATGATTGGCTTTTGAATCGTTTCCGCTGCTTTTCGTACGCTGATCGATGAACGGGTGACATTCTCTTCCTTTGCTCTTTTCGATACATCCTCGTCCGAAACAAAGCACTGCACTCTGCCGCCCAGCTTTTCCAAAACAGACTTGTTAATCCCCGCCATTGCCATTTTGGTATCTGTTACAATCTCCGCGCCGCATTTTAATGCTTCCAGCGCAATCTGCACCGCGTTTTCTGAAAAGCAAAGGGTATTTACATAGTCAAAATCTGCGGTAGTATGGATCACACGCTTGATAATCGGCGCTTTTTCCTGATCCAAAACCGTATCTCCAAGCTCTTCTGTAATAATAGAAAAACTCTTTTTTTCGATTTCCATCGGTTGCAGTATTTCCATGTCTGCTACGCCTCCTTTACGCCCTCGTTTAATATTTTATATACTAATTCCATATCCAGTGATCGCCGCAAGGAATCCGCCAACAGATTATATTGCTGTTCTTTGTAATCTTTCAGGCTAATCATATCTTTTTGCTCCGTTCCAATGCCCTTGCGTTTCAACAAAGCTTTTGATAAAGCCTGCAACACCTCGTTGGAATCAAACAAGCCGTGCACATAGCTGCCGTAAACGCTGATATGATCCGAAACACCGTCTTGTTTCTCGTTGCCGTCCGCATCGGACAGCTGAGTCAAATCGGTTTGTCCGATTGTCTTTCCCATGTGGATTTCATAACCCTCGAAATGAGCGCCGCTCAGCTCGGACAGCACTCCCGAAACCTCTCCGAACCGACCGTTCACCCGTGTTCGCATTTTTTGCTGTCCGAATATCGTTTCCGCCTCCACCAAACCAAGTCCCTCTGTTTCTCCGCCTTCTTCTACCCCATATGGATCGGAGATTGTTCGGCACAGCATCTGATATCCGCCGCAGATCCCTATTAACGGATTTCCCGCTCCGGCATACCGCTGGATTTTTGCTGCCAATCCGGATTCTTTCAGCCATTTCAGGTCAGCAATCGTATTCTTGGTTCCGGGCAAAATGACAAGATCCGGCGTCCCGAACTCTTCCGTGCGGCTCACATACCGTACCGAAAACGCCTCCACGCAGGAAAGCGCGCCGAAATCGGTAAAATTAGAAATTTTAGGCAATCGGATAACGGCAATATCTACCGCGCCGTTTCCGTTTTTTGAGATCAGGCGTTCCGACAGGCTGTCCTCATCATCGATATCCAGTTTTAAATAGGGCACTACCCCCACTGCCGGCAAATCGATCAGCTCCTCCAGCATATTAAGCCCCGGTTTGAGAATCTCCACATCGCCGCGAAACTTATTGATGATCGTACCTTTCATATACGCTCTGTCCTGCTCCAACAGCTTGACAGTCCCATAAAGAGAAGCAAACACACCGCCGCGGTCAATATCTCCTACAATCAGTACGGGAGCGTTTACCATTCGCGCCATTCCCATGTTGACGATATCATCCTGCAAGAGATTGATTTCTGCCGGACTGCCCGCGCCTTCAATGACAATAATGTCATTTTCTGCCGCAAGACTGTTGTACGCCTCCATAATATCGGGTTTCAAAACGCTTTTCATTTTAAAATAATCAACCGCCCGCTTATTTCCAAGCACCCTGCCGTTGACAATAACCTGCGATCCTTCATCACTGGTAGGCTTAAGCAGGATCGGATTCATCCGTACGTCCGGGCTTTTACCTGCCGCTTCCGCCTGCACCACCTGAGCACGACCCATTTCCAGCCCGTCCTGCGTGATAAAGGAATTGAGCGCCATATTTTGGGATTTGAACGGAGCAACCCGATAGCCATCCTGCATGAAAATGCGGCACAGCCCTGCTGCAATCCAGCTTTTGCCTGCATTGGAAGTTGTCCCCTGAATCATAATTGCTTTTGCCATGATAGGAATCCCTTTCTGAAAATACATTTTCGATATAATCGCCAAACACAATTGGTTGTTCTGTCCCTTATAATCTTTTTTGCCCGCGCTTTTCCTGATATGCGGCGCAAGCCCTGAGCAAGCGCTCCGCAAAATCCGGTGAAGCGTAAAAATGCAGATGAGGGTATCCCGCGACCAAATGATCCTGCGTCACAACACAGGGATAAGTCACTCCGGAGCTTTCCTTTTTCGCAAGAAAAGCATCTCCGCATCGTTCACTGTCTGCATAATGAAATTCGTGGGCAGAAATTTGATCTTCCTTTTTGCAAAGAAGATTATCGGTTTGAGCCGTAAGAGTCACATAACCAAAGCGCTGCAATCTGTCTGTCATTTTGGAGGCAGAGTTTATCAATCCCACCAAGGAGTAAGCAGTTCCGTCCCGACCGATAAAGCGCTCCTGCAAATAAATAAAGCCCCCGCATTCCCCATAGACAGGCATCCCGTCCTTCCATGCCGAACGAATGCTTTCCAGCATTTCAAAATTGCCGCTTAGCTGTTTTAAATACAATTCCGGATAACCGCCCCCGAAAATGACGCCGGAAATTCCGTCCGGCAGTTCTTTATCGGTAAGGGGCGAAAATTCTACAAGCTCCGCTCCCATTCGGATCAGCAGATCCAGCCCGTCCCGGTAGTAAAAGCAAAACGCCTTGTCCTTCGCGATTCCGATGCGCACCCGGGTTTGAAACCGGATCGAAATCTCGTTATAGGAAAACGGCTCTGCTGTTCCGGCCAGCTTCATCAAGCCGTCCAAATCCAACGTCTTTTCTGCCTGCACCGCCAAAGCGTGTATCATCTCTTGCAGCCGGCTGACTTCTGCCGCTGTCACCAAGCCGAGATGACGGCTTTCCAAAGAGACCTCCGGCATAGGCGGCAAATAGCCGTATACCCGCAAGCCGGTGTGGGCTTCGATCATTTTTTGATAATACTCCGCCATCTGCGGGCTTTTTACCTGGTTCAGAATGACACCGCTGATGCGATTCGGTTTAAAATCCCGGAGTCCTTGCAGCAACGCGCAAACCGTCAGCGACATACCCTTGCAGTTCAAAACAACCACAACCGGCGTTTTTGTGTCATTGGAAAGCGCCCAGCTGGAATAGTCGGCGGTGCTCCCGACGCCATCGTAAAAGCCCATGACGCCCTCAATCACCGAAAGCCGACTGTTTAAACTGTTTGTTGCCAAAGAGTACAGCGTTCCCTGTTTTTTCATTAAAAACAAATCCAGATTGCGCGCATTTGCCCCGATGATTTCCGAATGGAACATGGGATCAATGTAATCGGGACCGCATTTAAAAGAGGATACCGCAATACCGCGCTCTTTGAAAGCGCCTAGAACTGCACAAGTAACGGTTGTTTTGCCGCAGCCGCTGCCGGAACCGGCAATCATAATGCGCGGCGGATTAGCTTGGTTCATATCGTTTGTCATTTCGCAGTAAGAAGTTTCTGCTTCAAACGCGAATTTCTCCTTTATTTCAATATCGCTTGCGCCTGTTCATAAACCGCATCCAGCGAATCATAACAAACACCCTGATAAACGGGCGGACAAATCAGCACCGTGGCAAGGTTCAATTCCTCCGCCGCTTCGATTTTTTCTGCTGTTCCTCCGGCAGTGCCGCTGTCCTTGCTGACGACAACGCCGACCGGATACTTACTGAAGTCAATCAGGTTTTCCGCTTTGGAAAACGGACCGCATTTTGCAATCACCTGACAGTCGGGGATACCGTTTTCTTTGCAAATTGCCAAAGAGGCCTGCCGGTTTAGCACCCGGGCAACCAATTTGTCCGCGGGAATCTGAGCCGCAAAGTCTGCCAGATGATTGGAGCCGGTTGCCAAAAACACCATTTTATCCCCGCGAAGCTCCTTGGCTTTTTGAATCGCTTCCGGGAAACCGGTCACACGCACAATATGCTCCCCTTGATATTCGGTCGACTTTCTTTTATAGCGTAATATCGGTATATTTACCGCTTTGCAGGCAGTTTCAATCTCACGGGAAACATTTTCCGCAAACGGATGAGAGCAATCAATCACCAAACTAAACCGCTCACTGCCTAAAAGCTGTTGAAAATCTTCTGCACTTTTTTTCCCGTAAACAACACGGTAACTACCACCTTTTACAAGCTCTGCTCCGTATTCGGTTGCAACGGATAGGGTCGTTTCATATTTTTCACTCAGTCTTTCACAAAGTGCTTTCGCTTCGGATATACCGCCGATTACTAATATCATGTTATTCCCGCTTTCTCTCGGTCAGCGCTGTAATTTTTCCCGGCAAAGCCGTTCTGCTTCGGCCGCCATGCCGTGTTCCTCAAAATCCAAAACAGGTTTTCCGTCTGCTTTCAGGCGGCTGACCAACTCTTTGTTTTTCTCGTTCAACGCACAGGATGCGGAATCGCTGATTACGATATATCGATAATCTTTCGCCTGGCTGTAAGCTTTCTCTATGTCCTCCTCTGTAATAGGAGTGTACGCCCTGACCGAAACCATCGGCGCGCTCATTGCAGAGGCGATGTGATAAATGACATCGTTCCGGTGCAGCACGCCGATTCCAAAGCCCGCATATATTGCTTATAAAATTCTTTTTGTCGGTCTGAAATATACGGAACATTATCAATAAAATTCGATATTTCCGTCATATCAATTTGTGATACAATCCGTTTTACAGCATCATTACAATCCCCATGTTCCGCTGCCATCAAAAAATCAAAATAGTTGATTTTCTTTTGGTTTTGCTTGATAGCAGACGTGGGAAATTGAAATACTCGCGCATTTAAAGCATCCTCATTGGTGAGTATCTGCTCCATGGCCTTGTCGTCGGCTTGCGGCAACAAACTACTTCCGCAATCGTAAATAGGAGCCATAACAGTTTCACCGGTAACATCATCAAACAGAAATCCCCAGTTACCATTGTGCCGATCAAAATTACCGATCAGCGCATCCACCACAAATACATTCCAGAAATGCTCCGTTAATGCTGTTGGAGATACATACTGCTGTTTTTCAATGGTATCAAGAATATCTTCCAATTCCGTTCCACTCCCGCCGGAATCAGATTCGAGGATCGTATTCTTGATCGAACAAAAATCAAAAAACCGCTTTCCATCCGCTGTAAAATCTTTACAGGCACACACTACTTTTTTCTTTGTTCCGACTGTAAAGGTTCCAAGCAATGTTTCCTGCGCCTTAATACCGAGAATATTAAAAATACTACTTGCAATATGCTCGCTAATGCAACTATTGGTATATGACAGCTCCGTCGGCTTGTTATTGCCGGAAGGTGGAAATTTCAGCATATACCGCTCCCCATTATATTCGATTGCAATTTTCTTTCCATTTGCACCGTTATATGCTCTACCGAGTATAACACGACAATTTGAAAAATCAATTTCATTTGCCATTTTCTCACCTCTTAAAGATATTTGTTTCGCAGGTATGCAGCGTGTTCCGGAGTAATTATTCCATCACTGATTTCTGCTGCATTGATACTGCCGTAGAGTTCGCCCCAAAGACAATCCATAATGTCCGAGCCGTTTTTCAGTCCGTCCTTATATGCATCCAGGTCATGCTGCAAATATTCTGGCAGTCCATACTCATATGATCGCGTCCGCTCGGTTTGGCGAATACCGTCTTCTGTCAGTAGCTCCATTGATACCCCCAACGCTTTCGCCAGCTTATATACCGTTTCGGCAGAGCATTTTTCAATTTTAGTCTTTCCACTGCAAATGTCACTCAGCGTTGCATGAGGAATCCCGGCCTGAACAGCAAGTCTGTATTTTGTCATCTGCTGTTTTTTTAGCAAATTTTCTATTATCATTATGCCCGCCTCCCCATTTCATTATATCGGCATGCCGAAATAATGTCAACTAAATGCAGAATGTTTTACAGAAAACTGAATTTTCAATTATAATGTCATATTTATCGTTTGATCTTCTCGCATATCTTCAGCAAGATTTTGGGATAAAATAAGCTCGTGTACAACCTGCTGTCCGTTTAAAACAAAGGCCTTTATAAATTCCTCATCCACCTGTATCGGAATCTCGGCCAAACATTGGTCAATCATATTTTCTGTAATTGTTGGCATCTGCATCCTTTGATACATTCTCTGTGCGGTTTGATTCTCAGCAAGAAAATCACGGAAAAACCGGATGAGACCGTCACCCTCCCGACTGACTTTGGCAGGATAGCCTCTGGAAATCAGTGCAATATTGTTGTCATAGTTCGGTGCCATAGATACAATTTTGCCGCTTTTGACATCGCGTAAAAAGCCAAAATTTTCAGTATGTCGGTCCATGTTGTAGCAGACGGTATCCAGCCAAACGATTTTCAGATACTGTTCGGCAAGGACGGGAGAAAGTGCATATATCGTGTCAAAGCAATCACTGTAATCTTCGTTTTCTCCCATTAGCGAGGAGATCGGTTCGAAATTCCATTCGGTGTTACTCGTAAAGTTCTTAGACCGGATGTATTCGCCGTCCATTTCATAGTTTGCCATGTTTAGTCCAAGCTTTTCACCAAGCTTACAGATAAACAATTCGGAAAAATATTCATTTTTCGTTCCGCTTTTATAGATCCACCATGTCCCGTCAATCAACCTCCAGCATTTTTCAAAGCTTCCGACATTTGTCAGTTCGGGCGTTCGGGATGGCTTGTGAGAAAAGCCGTTGGGGTCACCCCACAGTGCAAGGTTATCAAAGCAATTTTCCTTGAATCGAATCTCCTCATAGCGAGCGTTAGACCCTTCTGGTTTGAACCAATACCGATCGGTTACCGTTGCAGCATTGACAGCCAGTGCCGTCTGCGCATTATCTGCAGTACGAAGTCGCAAGGCACGCTTCAAAAGCCTTGAATTGGTTCTATGCGTATCAATAGCGCGGGAAGCAAGCCAGCCTTCCATATATTTTGTACGCTTTAAGTAGAAAGGAATGAGAGCTTCATCATAATCAATAATTTCACCTTTTTTTACAGTTGCAATTACTTTGTCCTCTGACATCAGTGTTCCGGTAATGCTCAGCATATTTCTCGCCGCCTTTCGTTTTAAATTGGAATCCCGTATCCCGTCGGGCGTTTCCTTTAAGGATTTTAATTCATCCTGCAACTGTTTTTTCTTTTCAATCTGTGCCGTAATTGTATCAAATTCTGCCGCCTTGATATATTTACTTTTTAATTTCCCGTTTTCCAGCCATTGCAGATAAAACCGTTCTTTTCCGCTTATCATCTTTTTTGAAATATATCCGTTTGGCAATCTTACGAGTTCATCTTCAATCTCTTGAATACGTCTAACCACATCTTTCATACCGGCACCTCTTCGTCATCGCAGAATCATACACCTTATTATAACCTATATTCATTCAATTATCAATAGGTTATTCAAACTGCGCCAAAAGTTTTTCCCGTTATTTCACAGCTCTGGCTACACTGCGTGTCAGGTTGACTGCTGTTGTGGTTGCATGAACGACGCTCATCATGTTAACTCTGACACTCGAGTCAAGCCCGAATTGCTGACTGATACGCGGAACCTCATTGGAGGCCAACATAACGCCAAGCCCAAGCAGCATATTTCCGGGAAAAGTTAAAAGTCCGAGAAATAACAGCGTTGTCTGCATAAATGCCGTCAAACAGATTGCAATAACCTGCTTCATCCATTGGTTGAATCCGTCAGTATATCCTCTTGGAACGCTGAACATATATAGGGCGCCGACCGCCATTTGAATCAGCAGAATGCCGCCTCGCTTAATATTACTGAAAAATACCTTTACTACACAATAGGCGAAGGCAATCATCGCAAGCAAATTAAAAAGCGTTATTTTAATGTTTCCTGTCACTGCAAATGCACCTGCCAATGCAGAAGTGCTTTGTCCGGATAGATCAACAGACTGCCCATCTGCAAAAAGTGCAGACAAATCATGAGAGAATGTATTTTGTAAGCTGATGCAGAACTTATACAATTTCACCGGCACAACACCGATGAGCGAACAGGCGAAGAAGCCTTTCAGGACATTGAGCGCCGTGGTCTTAATGGTCGCCCTGCCGTTTT
>ERZ827524.877-NODE-877-length-34267-cov-3.902987_pt1 | contig 34267 bp, 21 predicted proteins | sample MGYA00519702_ERZ827524 | MGnify/ENA primary metagenome ERZ827524 (study PRJEB31778, sample SAMEA3449341) | human gut metagenome | biome: human gut; feature: human-associated habitat; material: faeces | place: United Kingdom | collected 2010/2012 ...
ATGCTCTCCACGTGGGCCACCATGCCGTCCAATGCCTCGTAGCTCTTTTCGGGCAGCGAGAGCTGCACGATCTCCACCTTGTCGAACTGGTGCAGGCGGTTGAGTCCGCGCACGTCCTTGCCGTACGACCCGGCCTCGCGGCGGAAGCACGGGGTGTAGGCGGTCATCTTCACCGGGAAATCCTCCTTCTCGAGGATCACGTCGCGGTAGATGTTCGTCACGGGAACCTCGGCCGTGGGAACGAGGTAGAAGTTCTCTACCGTGGCGTGGTACATCTGCCCCTCCTTGTCGGGGAGCTGTCCCGTGCCGAAGCCCGAAGCCTCGTTGACCATCACGGGCGGCTCCACTTCGAGGTAGCCGGCCGCCGTGTTGCAGTCGAGGAAATAGTTGATCAGCGCGCGCTGCAACCGTGCGCCCTTGCCCTTGTAGACGGGGAATCCCGCGCCGGTGAGCTTCACGCCCAGGTCGAAGTCGATGATGTCGTACTTGCGGGCCAGCTCCCAGTGGGGCAGCGGGTTTTCCGGAAGCGCGGTGTAGCTTTCCACGAGCTTGACGACGAGGTTGTCCTCGGCCGTCTTGCCTTCGGGGACGATCTCGGCGGGGAAGTTCGGCAGCGAGACGATGGCCGACTGCAACTCCTGCCGGGCGTCGGTCAGCTCGGCTTCGAGGCGCGAGGACTTCTCCTTGAGGTCCGCCACGAAGCGTTTGCGCTCCTCGGCCTCCTCGCGGCGGCCCTGGCCCATCAGTGCGCCGATCTCCTTGGCGGCCTTGTTCTGGGCGGCCAGCGTGTTGTCGAGTTCCAGCTGGAGGGCTTTGCGCCGGTCGTCGAAGCTGATGATCTTTTCGATGACAGGCGCGGCGTCCACGCCCTTCTTGGCCAGCTTGCGTGCAGCGGCCTCTTTGTCATCGCGGATTTGCTTTATCGTAAGCATAATATCGTGAGTTTTTTTGTGTTTTCGCCTTACAACCTGCAAAATTAGTAAATTCGCGCCAAACTGTCACGCCGAGACGCCGTTTTTTGCGATTTTATGAAAAAACCGGACTTCCGCCCAAAGCGGAAATCCGGTTTTCGGTTGTGCGGGCTGCGGATCAGCGGGTGTGGAGCACGAGGTCCGTGCGCAGACGCTTGCCTTCGGCCGGGACTTTCGCTGCCGTGTTTCCGGAGGCTTTCGCCGGAACGGCGACGCGTTCGCCCGTCAGGTAGGTCGTGAAGCGCTGTCCGCCGGTCTCGATGCTTCCGGTCCGCGATTCCGCGGCGCGGGCCGCGGTCTGTGCGGACGCCTGCTGGAGGGGCTTCATCTTGAGGGACGAGTAGGTTTTCGAACCGGCGTACTGGCGCAGGTAGCTCGAACTCGACGCCTGCGGCGTGCTGAAGAGCAGGAACATGTAGCTGTTGACCTCTTCGGGTGAGTAGGGGCTTGAAGCCCAGTAGAGCGTGTCGCCGATGTAGCCGACGGCCATTCCGGCGTCGCCCCAGAAGATCGACAGTCCGTTCGAGAAGCCGAGCGTCGCATAGGCGCCGTTGTACATCCCCGCGTACTGGGGTTCGACGATCAGCATGTGCAGCTCCTTGTCGTAGTAGCCTTTCAGCTGGGGTGCGAAGTCGCGCATGTCGGTCATGCCGCTGATGAGCACGTCGCGGTCGTTGATGCGCGCGATGTCCATGCGGAAGGTCTTTTCGGACGACTGCGAATCGACGTCGACGGTCGCCGTGACGCCGAATGCGCCGATGAAGTCCTCCAGGGTCTTCGTCCGGTCGAAATCCTTGGCGAAGTAACCGAACGTCGACGCGCTCTTCGAAACGAAAGCCGTGTCGCCGAACGAGTTGTACATCAGCAGGGCGAGTGTGTACGTGCTGCCTTCGTCGAGCGGGCTGAACGACGTGCCGCGGCCTTCGGGGGAGTTGAGCTGCGCGATCATCTCCTCGGGAACGTCGTAGCCCCGGGATGCGGTCACCTCCTCCAGTGTCATGCCGAGCGCTTCGCACAGGTAGTCGGCGACGGCGGTTTTGACGCAGAGATATTTCATCGCCGCCACATTCGCGGTCTGCATCTGCCAGATGAGCGTGTTGTAGGGCGAGTAGTTGAGGTTGTTCTCCGGAGCGTAGAACTCGAATTCGAGCGATCGGGGAGCATATTCGTCGTTCGGATCGTTCGTGAACCGCTGCGTGTAGAGCTTGCAGGGGTTCTCGATCGAGTCGTAGGCCAGCGCCACGGCGGTGTAGTTGCCCGAGGGAACGTTCCAGACCGAGGCGTCGTCCGCGAGGAGCGTCACCACGGGGGTCACGGCCTCCAGTTTGTCGTCGATCAGCTGCCGGCGCACCTCTTGCTGCCGTTCGGCGTCGGCGGTGATGTCTCCGGCGACGACCGCGGCCTTGTAGTACTTCGTGTATTCGTTGGGCGAGAAGTGGAGTTTCGGAGCCTTGAATCCGGTGCTCGTGGTCTCGATGCCCTCGAAAGCGATCTCCACGACGGGCGTGGTGTCGATGTCGGTGTCGAAGACCAGTTTCTCGGTCCCCTGGGCGAAATAGCCCGACGACACGTAGTAGATCAGGTAGAACGAGAAGGTGCTCTCGCCGTCGAACGTGCAGGGATAGCTGGCGTACGCCGAGTCGTTGCCGGTGTAAACGGCCATGTCGGCGACGTAGACGTACTCGTTGTAGTTCGAGTTGTAGTAGCCGATCGACTGCGCCGGCACGGTGCAGGTGTTGTCGTCGTGGAGGACGAACTTGAACGTCACGCCGCTGGCCCAGTCCTTCAGCCGGAAGATATTGGCTCCCACGGCTTTCTCGACCTCCAGGCCCGAATCGCGGCCCGAATAGTACCCGTTGTAGTGGTAGGTTGCCAGCTGGGGGATCTCTTCGCCCTCTCCGGTGGTGCGGTAGAGCGTCTCCCACTCCAGTTCGTAGGTGGCCGAAAGGGTCACCTTGTCGGAGTACTGCGCCACCTGCGCGGCGTTGTCGCCCGGACGCGCCTCCCGGCTGCTGATGTAGAGCGTGGTCTTGTAGTTCGAACCCATGACGAAGTTCGAAAGGTCGACCTCGACGGGAACCGTCACGGAGTGGCTGCCGTCGGGAATGGTCGCCTCGGCCGGAACCGAGAACAGCTCGTAGTCGTCGTCCTTGGTCGCCAGATAGACCTTGTAGGCGCCTTTGTTGCCCGGACGCGCGATTTCGACGTTGATCACGCCCTGCACGGCGTCCTGCGGAAACTCCTTCTGGATGGACGACTGGATGAAGTGGATGGCCTTCGCATCGTCCTTGTTGGGGGTGTATTGGTCGCCCTCCTGCGTCTGGCTGCAGGCCGCGGTGAAGAGCAGCAGTCCCGCACCCAGATATTTCGATATGTTTTTCATAGTGTACTTGATTTTCAACGGTTCAAAGGCTCGTTAGGGATTCTGGTCCTCCTCGTTGATGTTCGGATTGGCATCCAGTTCGGCTTTGGGAATGGTCAGCACCCAGTCGTAAGTGTCGGCTTTGGTGATGTTGACGTTCCGGCGGTTCATCATCGAAATGCACTCCTCGGAGAAGCCGTCGTCGGTCCGGCGGTCGATGCCCTGGCCCAGGCGGCGGACGTCGAACAGCCGGCCGTACTCACCCCACAGTTCGATGCGGCGGTGGGTGAGGATGTTTTCGAGGAACGATCCGGTCCAGGTCGTGGTCGTCGCGCCGAGCAGCGTGCCGCTGCGGTTGTTGGCGCTGTAACCCGGGTCGCGTTCGGCCATGACGGTGTTCATCAGTTCGCGTGCGCTCTTGAGGTCGTCCAGCCGCAGGGCCGCTTCGGCGGCCGTGAAGTACATCTCCTCGACGCGCATGTAGATGTAGTCGCCCAGGAAGGAGGCCACGTTGGCGAACGAGAATTTTTTGCTGACGTAGGGCGACTCCTTGTCCGAGGGGTCCCACCAGTCGCGGCGGATGTCTGTCGCGCTGATGCGGTTGTAGAGCTGTTTGCTGATCAGCTTCGGCGCCGATTTGGCATAGGCGCCCTCCTTGTTGTCCATGTGGGTGAAGAACCCGGCGTAGCCGCCCGCCTGGTCGGCCACCTGAATGCCTGCGCCCCACATGACGTTCTGCTTGTCGAGCGAGTTCATGCCGCCCGTCAGGTCGCTCTTCGTGCCGACGGCGTAGCCGCCTTCGTCGATCACGCGCTTGGCCGCCTTGAATGCCCCGTCCCAGTCGCCTTCCGCCAGACAGGCGCGCGACTTGATGCCCAGGGCCACGTAGAGGTTGATGTGCGATTTGTTATTCTCGGCCAGCGTGGTTTCCCTGGCCTTTTCGAGCAGTTCGATGGCACGGTCGATGTCCTGGTCGATGCGGCCGTAGACCGTGCGCAGCGATTCGCGGGGCTGTCCGCCCGTGTCGATCGACGTGCCGGTGGTGTAAACCGGTACGCAGGGCTCGTTCCAGCGCGAAGCGCCCGTCAGGGAGTTGTAGGGGGCGCGGGAGAACCACGTCGCCAGGTTCAGGTAGCAGAGCGCCCGGATGGCGTAGGCCTGTCCTGCGACGTAGGCCACGTCGGCCTCCGTTCCGGCCATTTCCGGCTCGGCGTCGATGATGTAGTTTACATTGGCGATCCATTTGTAGTTGGCGTACCAGACGTCGTACGACCGGAAGGCCGACGAAGTGTAGTTGCTCTTGACGTTGTAGCAGTGGTCGCCCCAGAACCAGCCGTTGCCCTGCGACTGCATGATCAGGTCGTCGGCCATGCAGTCGAGCGCCAGGTTGTAGGCCGCGATGCCGAAGCACTGGTGGGTGTTTGCGGTCGTGGACCATCCGGCCGTCCACATCGAGCGGTAGACGCCGTTGACCGAAGTGATGGCCGTGGATGCCGATTTGAGCAGTTCCTTGCCCGAACCCGAGTCGGTCGGGGAGAAATCGAGCATCGAGTCGCTGCACGAGGGGGCTGATAAGCCGATCAGTGCGATGATAAGATATATTGCTTTTTTCATAGTTGTTTTCTCCCGTGGTTAAAAGTTCAGGTCGATACCGAATGCGATCACGCGCGACGGGGTGTAGCTGTAAGCCACCGATCCCGTGAAGTTATACTGCGGGTCCATGCCGTCCATGTGGTTGAACATGGCGATGTTGTCCAGCGTGGCGTAGATGCGCAGCGACTCGATGTCGATCTTCTTGAGCCAGCGCTTGGGAAGCGTGTAGCCGACGGTGATGTTCTTGATGGCGAAGTACGAGGCGTCGATCAGCGAGTTGCTGGTCGTGGCGTACGAGCCGCCCACTTCGAGCATCGGCACGTCGGTCTTGTCGCCCGGCTTCTGCCAGCGGCGTTTGGCGTTTTTGTGCCAGTTGTTGCCGGCGTACTGCACGTACATCGAGCCGTTGTAGAGTCCGTCGTAAACCCATCCGCCGATCGAATAGGTCGTCAGGAACGAGACGTCGATGTTCTTCAGGATCGTGAACGTCGAACCGATGCTGCCGAAGAGTTTCGGCTCGCGGCTTTCGTGGTAGTATTTGCTCAAGGTGGCCATCGCCACGTTGTCGGTGATGTACTCGTCGCAGCGCGTGTTCACCAGCGTCCCCTCGTCGTTGACCGTCTGGGTCCAGTAGGCGTAGTAGAGCTGCTTGCCCGTGGCGGGGTCCACGCCGGCCGTTTTCGGCAGGTAGAAGGTGTAGATCGGCCGCCCCACCTCGATGACGCGGATGCCCGACGTGATGACATCCTGGCCGCCCGTGAGCGAGAGCACCTTGTTGCGGTTGAACGAACCCATCAGCGTCGCGTCCCAGCGGAAGTCGCGCTTGTCGAGGATCGTTCCGCGCAGCGAGACCTCGAGCCCCTGGTTGCGCAGCGAGCCGACGTTGTCGTTGAAGCCCGTGAATCCGGTCGAGATCGGCAGCGGACTGTTGAGCAGCATGTCGCGCGTTTTGCGGTTGTAGTACTCGACCGAAACGCCCAGTCGGCCGCCGAACATCGTGGCTTCGATGCCGGCGTTGAGGTTGCCGTTCTTCTCCCAGGTCACCTTCCTGTTTTCGAGCTTGTCGACGAAGGCGCCCGCATCGGTGGCGTTGGGCCACGTGTAGTCGTAGAGACCCTGCCATGCGTAATAGGTTCCCAGGTTGTCGTTGCCCTGTACGCCGTATGAAACCTTCAGCGTGAGGTTGTCGAGCCACTGGCGGGTGTTCTCCATGAACTGCTCTTCGGAGATGCGCCACGAGGCGCCCACCGACCAGAAATGGCCCCAGCGGTCGCTGGGATGGAAGCGCGACGAACCGTCCGTTCGCCAGCTGGCGTCGATGTAGTAACGGCTCTTGAAGCCGTAGTTGATGCGCGCGAGGTAGGACTCCACGCCGTAGTTGTGCGAATAGCTGTTGTTGTCGGTGGTCGTCACGGCGGGTCCCAACTCGTCGATCCCGCCGACGATGCCGGTTTTTTCGCCGAGGGCGTAGTTGTACTTGTAGCGGTAGTACTCATGGCCGGCCAGCAGGTTGAGGGAGTGGTCGCCGAACGTGCGGTCGTAGGTCAGCAGCTGGTTGAACGTGTAGCTCAGCGTGCGGGTGTTGGTCTTGCTGAGGCGTCCGCCCTGCTGGGCCGCGTTGCCGTGCTCCTTGTCGTAGACCAGCGTGCGCTGGTAGTCGGTGTAGTCCGTACCGAAGTTCATCGTGAGTTTCAGTCCGTAGAGCCGGGCCTCCTCCCTGACCGTCCCGAAGGTGATGTAGCTGCGCGCCGAAAGCGAGTTGCGGGTGTAGTAGGCCTTGTTGTTGTAAAGTTCGGCCTTCGAGTTGAAGCCCTGGGCCGAGGGGCGGTTGGCGTAGCCGTTGTCATCCTCCGATCCGTATTCGTATTGCAGCCGCCCGTCGGCGTCGCGCACGTTGTTGCCGGCCATGTCCTTCAGGTAGACGGGATAGACCGGGGCCATGAACTGCGCCGTGTACCAGACGTTCGCCGTGCTTGCGTCCTCGAAACTCTGGTAGCTCGATTCGCTGTGGGCGAAGTTGGCGTTCATGCCGATCTTGAGCCAGCTCTTGGCTTGCGAATCGGCGCCCACGCGGCCCGTGTAGCGGGAGAAGTCGGTGTTCTGGAGAATGCCGTCTTCCATGTAGTATCCCAGCGATGCGACGTAGTTGGCGCGTTCCGAACCGCCGTTCACCGAGACGATGTGTTCGGTGCGTATGGCCGAATTGTCGCTGATTTCGTCCAGCCAGTTCTCGTTCCATGCAGCTTTGGCATCCGAACGGATCTTGCCCGTCGACTGGTCGATCAGCGTCTCCCACGTGTAGTTCTTGTACGGGTTGTAGTATTCGGGATTCTTCAGTCCGCCGATCTGCTGGCCGAGGTTGGCGGCGGCGTAGCGGCTCGCGCCCTCGAAATCCATGCCCGTGCCGTATTGGGCGCTGTTGCGCAGCGCTTCGTAGCTCATCTCGACGTAATCTTTCATGTCGACCAGGTCGTAGCGGGGGATGGCGCGCGAGGCGATTCCGACGTTGCCCTTGTACGAAATGCGGATTTTGTCCTTCTTGCCCTTCTTGGTCGTGATGACGATGACGCCGTTGGCTCCGCGGGCGCCGTAGAGCGCACCTGCCGATGCGTCCTTGAGCACGGTCATCGTCTCGATGTCCGCGGGGTTGATCGCGCTGAGCGACCCGTCGAAGGGGATGCCGTCGACCACGTATAGCGGTGTCGCCGAGGCGTTCACCGACCCGATGCCGCGGATGATGACCGATGCCGCTTCGCCCGGCTGGCCGCCGCCGGAGGCGACCTGCACGCCGGCTACGGTTCCTTCGAACGATTTGGTGACGTTGCCCACGACGCGCTTCTGGAGTTCGCCGCCCTTGACGACGGCGGCCGAACCGGTGAACGACTCCTTCTTGGCCGTACCGTAGGCCACGACCATCACGCCTTCGATCTCGGCGGTGTCCTCCCGGAGCGTGACGTCGATGCGGGTCTTGTTGCCGACAGGGATTTTCTCGGTCTTGTAGCCCAGGTAGGAGACGACGAGCGTGGCGTTGGCCGGGACGTTCGTCAGGGTGTAGTCTCCGTCGACGTTCGTCGTGATGCCCTGCGTAGTGCCCTCCACGAGAACGTTCGCGCCGATGATGGCTTCGCCGTTGGCTCCGGTGACTTTGCCGCTGACGGCGACGTTCTGCGCCCAGGAGGCCGTCGTCCATGCCAGCGACAGGATGCACCAGAGAATTGCTGCTATCTTGTTCATAGATGTACTCTTATTTGATGTTGTGCGTGTTGTGAATGATGGTCCAGAGGTCGCCTTCGGGTTTCGCTCCGGCGGGCAGCTGGACGCTCTCCATCGGGTAGATGAACTTCTCGGGGTTGGCGATGGGTTTCCCGGCGGGCGACCGGAGCGGTTCGTCCGTTCGGGTTGCGGCCTGCGCCTTCGCCCGGGCGGCGTCCGGAGCCGCGCTGGTGGTCGCCGAACCCCATTTGGTGACTTTGTCGCCGACCGTGTTGGTCGCCGTCGCCATGAAGACGTACGTGGTTTCGGGCGTTACGCCGCTCTCCCCGGTGAAGAGGATGGCAAAGCCGTTTCCGTTGATGTAGGGGAGGTACTCCTCCTTGAGGTCGTGTCCGAACTCTTCGATCACGGCCGGATAGTTGTCCGTGCTGACGTTCGCCAGGGCGCTCTGTTTGAAAATCGCGTAACGCACCGTTGCGATGTCGATGCCCTTCATGACGCCGGCCACGGTGTTGTGCGTCGGGCCGTAGTTGGCGTTGGTCGAGGCTGCGGCTGCGAACCACGCGGCTGCGGCCGTGCTGGTCTTCGTGGTGACGGAGTTGACGCAGACCGTTTCGGCGCCGCTCGACGAGGTGGCCAGCGTGAGCAGCGTGTAGGACGTGCCGGCGCTGACTCCTTCCGTAAGTCCGTTGTAACCGTCGGCGCTGTTTACCGTCGCCGAGAGCAGCTCGGGGTTGAACTGGACTCCGTAATTGGGGTCTTTCAGGAATGCGGCGATGGCCTGTCGGTCGTAGGGATCGGAGAAGACCTGATTGAAGAGCTTGGTCGTCAGCGTACGGTAACGGACGTCCGTCACGTCGTCTCCCTTCCAGTGGGTCCACACGGAGTTGGTCCAGCCGTAACCCGTCAGGGCGAGGTAGGCGTTGGTGATGTAGAACCGCTGCGTGAACCAGTCGCTGCCGCCGTAGTTCGGACCGGCGGAGTAGCCGTCGGCCGTGGTCTTGAACTGCGTGGAGGAGAGGTTCGAGGTGATGTTGCCCCGCAGGTCCATGCCGAAGGCGAAGATCACGTAGCTCAACTCGGGGGTGAGTCCCGTCATCTGGAGGCTCTGGGTTCCCGACTTGAGCATCGAGGCCATGGCCAGCTGGAGGCTGATGCCCTGCTTTTTGGCGTATTCGACGATATAGGTCTGGAAGGCGGTCATCAGCTCTTCGGGCGAATACTTGGCGAAGGTCGTGGCCGGGAGAATTTCATAATAGTAGGTTTCGTCGCTGGAGGCGTAGATGTCGAACGCCACGGCGTCGGAGATGATCGTCGTCGGGGCGATGACCAGCGGCGGAACGTCGGCGTCCGAGGTGACGAACGAGAGCTGTGCGGCTTCCGAGTTGGTGAAGCGCGTGGCGTCGGACGTCATGGCGCGCACCGAGAAGGAGTAGGTGCGGCCCTTGTCGAGTTTCGACAGGATGACCGTACGGTTTCGGGTGGTCGACACCTCCCCGCCGTCGACCGAGAACTCGTAGAGTTCCGCTTCGGGCACTTCGGTCCAGGAGATGACGGTTTTCGACGCATAGGCGCTGCCGAGCGTGATCTTCGGCTGGGGAAGCTGCTCCAGATCGTCGGTCAGCACGTGGATGTAGGTGAAGGGGGATTCGGTGTATTCGGCCGGGTCCCGGGGGCAGGCCTTGACCGCCACGACATACTCTTTCTGCCGTTCCAGACTGTTGAATTCCAGCCGGCAGTCGGTCGTCGAGGTCTCGCTCCCGCCGTCGAACGTGTAGACGTAGGACCCTGCGTCGTCGACGGCTTCCCAGCGGAGGGTGAATCCGGTGGTCGTCAGGTCGCTGACGATGATCTGCGGCTGTGCGACGGGCTGCAGGCCGGAGCCGGTCTCCGCCGCGTCGTCGTCCGACGAGCAGGCGCACAGTCCCGCGAGGGCCGCCGCCGCGAATGCCGCGTATTTATAAAAGGTTTTCATAGGTTTGATTCTCTTTTGCGTTAGTGAATGTGTCATTCGACGGTTACCTCGATCGGTTTGCGAATGGCCGCGCCGTCCGAGACGATGATCGTCGTCCGGCCTTTCTTGAGGCCGGTGAGCTTCATCACTCCGCCCCGAAGTTCGATCTTCACGAGGTCGGGAACGGAAACGGTGTACCCCAGGACATTGGTGGCGGTGAAGTGGTTGCTCAGGTCGATGCTGACGGTGTCGCCCACGCCGACCCGCTGCGCCGGGATGCCGTCGATCTTGGCGATGTTCCGCAGCAGCTTGTAGGTGTCGAGGCTGCCGATGCCCATGTTGCCCAGATACTGCTGGTATTTGCCGGTGCAGTAGCGGTCGACGGACTGGGTGCTGCTCAACAGCGCCTGCCGGAGCATTTCGCCCGTAAGGCCCTTGCGTTTTTCAGCACCGTAGTAATAGCTGACGGCCAGCGCGCAGGCTCCCGACACGTGGGGGCAGGCCATCGAGGTCCCCTGGCTGCCTTCGTAGCCCGAAGAGCCGTCGGCGGCCACGCTCGTGCTGTAAACGCCGCCGTAGGCGTTGCTCAGCATCTGGTCGCCGCCCGGGGCCGAGATCTGGACCCATGTGCCGTAGTTGGTGTAGTAGGCCGGGGCGCCCGTGAACGCGGTTGCGCCCACGCTGATCGCGTTGGCGTCGGCGGCGGGATAGCAGACCTCGCTCGAAGCGTCGTTGCCCGCGGCGAAGAGGACGATGCCGCCGGCCATCGGGCCTGTCTGGTTGCCGTTTTCGTCCAGTCCCGCATATTTGTTGAAGTACTCCATGGCACGCGAGAGCGCCGAGTAGGAACCGCGTGTCCAGTCGGTCACGGAGATGGTTCCGGCGGTGTATCCCCAGCTGTTCTGGCAGATCACGGCGCCGTTGTCGGCGGCGTACTTGATGGCGCGGATCTGTCCGGCCAGTCCGGCGCCCGACGATCCGGACTCCGACTTGCCGAGAATCTCGCACGACATGATCTTCACGCCGTCGCCCCTGCCCGAGCCGCCTGCGATGCCGCAGACGCCCACGCCGTTGTTGTTCACGGCGGCGATCGTGCCGGCGACGTGCGTGCCGTGCATCAGTTCGGCCGAGAAATCCAGTTCGCCGGTCTCCTTGGTGAAGTTGTAGCCGTAAATGTCGTCCACATAGCCGTTGCCGTCGTCGTCGACGCCCGGCGTGCCGTTCAGTTCGGCCTCGTTGACCCACATGTTGGCGGCCAGGTCTTCGTGGTCGTACTTGACGCCCTGGTCCACGACGGCGACGATCACGTCGGGATTGCCCGTCGAGAGCTGCCAGGCGGCGTATACGTTGGCGTCGGCGCCCAGCTGGCTCGTCTGCGCGAAGATGTTTCCCGTGTTGTTGTAGTGCCATTGCATCTGCTGCGAGCGTTCGCTCTCGTTGAACGGGAAGGGGACGTTGCGCACCTCATCTGCGATGGCGCGGGTGACGCTCTGCGCCCCGGCGGCGGGAGATGCCGCGCGGCGGTGGTCCGAAGTTTCGGCGGCCAGCGAGTATTCGATGATTTCGATGTCCTTGCACGAAGAGAGCAGGCTGGCCATCTCGCTCGTCGGGACCGACGGGTCGTATTTGGCGTAATACCAGAGGTGCAGGCCTTCCCTGCGGGTGCGTTCTTCGAAACGCCCGCCGTCCGGGAAGAGCCGTTCGAAACGTACGGTGTTCACCGTGTTGAGGATGCGGTCGATCTCGTCGATGCCGCTGCCTTTCGAAACGCCCTGCGCGCGGCTCTTTTCCACGATGCCGGAGGCCTCGGTCTTCAGTTTGAGGATGATCTCGCCGCCGATGGCCGCCGGGGAGGCGTTGACGATGACGGGACCCGCGGTCTCTTCGCCGCCGCTCTGCGTGTCGTCCTTGGCGCACGATGCCGCCGCGAGGACGGTTGCCGCCAGGAGAAGCGATTTGAATGGATATTTCATAGACGATCAGTTTTTAGTGTTATTCCCGGATGCAGCGTATCTGTGCGGAACAGTCGTGCGCGCCGAGCCTGTAATTGCACCAGTTGGGGTTGAAGTTCACGAAGTAGGCCGATGACTTCGTCGCGTCGGGAGTCGCCTGGGCGGTCCAGTAGAATGCCATGCCGCCCGTGTAGTTGCAGATGCTCACCGAGATGTAGTCCGTGTAGTAGATGTTGCCGGCCATCGGGTAGTAGTCGCCGGTGTTTTTCCAGCGGCGCCCGCAGTCTTCGTAGGCGTTCCAGTCCCATTTGGCGCTGACGCCGGTTTCGTCGTAATCCGCCGCTGCGCCGCCGTTGGTGATCGAGTTGTTTCCGGCGGGAATGCCCCAGAGATCGGGTCCCGGGACCTTGTAGCCCGGAGGGCAGGGGTCGAAAATGGTCTTCTCGGGACCCCACAGTCCCGGATGCGTGGCCTTCGGGTCTGTTCCCGTGCAGTACCAGTCGGCGTGGCCGTTGTACGGCGATTGCAGGTAGGTCATCGGGTTCAGGATCGAATTGGGAATGTTGGCCGGCGGCGTGGCGAGCACGGCGGCCTGCGCGTTGTAGACCCATGTTCCCGTTCCGTCGCCGATCGCGGTGTTCGGTTCGTTGTAGGCCGGGACGTTGTTGCCGTCGGTATCCGCGTGGTAGGGCGATCGCGAAGGCGTGAAGGGGTCCTTGCGGCCCCATTCGTAGAACATGCCTCGGTTGCCCACGTCCATCGGGGTGTTGTTCAGCGCTCCGAGGTTGCGGTCCATGATCACGGCGGCGACTTTGCCTTCCGAGTCGATGTGGTCGTGCGCCGTGATTTCGTCGTTGCAGACCCAGATGTGCCAGCTCCAGACGATGTTGCCTTTGATGTCCTTCACGGCGATCACGGCGTTGCCCTCCGAACGCCCCGTCGAGAAGGTCACGTAGCCGCCCCGGTAGATCGGCGCGCCGTCGATGATTTCGCGCGACATGGTCTTGTCGCCGTCGTGGCGCGATTCCCAGAGCAGTTCGGCGAAGGCGCCGTCCTCGATGGCGAGTCCGTAGTTGGCGATGTAGTCGCTGACTCCGTCGCCGCCGCCGTTGCCCTTGACCGATGCGTCGAATTTGTAGACGCCGCCGGTCCGGGCGATGTAGCAGTTGGCCGTGCCTTCGGCGCTCAGGTTGACGCTCCGTTCGGCGCGCTGTACGAGTGCGACCTCCTGCGAAACGGTCTCCCCGTTCTTCTCGGCGCTGACCGTGAGTTTGCCCGTCAGGGTTTCGGCTCCGGCGTTGATCAGGGTCTCGACCAGCAGGGCGTTGCCGTCCTGCCGGGCGACGGTGAACCAGTCGCCTTCGGCGGCGTAGTCCCAGCCGTCGGCGTTCGTCGCCACGGTGATCACGGCGTTGCCTCCGTCGGCGTCGAAGATCACTTTTTGGCTCGACACCTCCACGTAGGCCTTGCTTTCGCCCTCCTCCGGCCATATCCGGGTGGTTTCGGTGCAGGCTGCCAGCAGTGCGGCCGACAGCACTGCGATGCTGCATATTATCGTATTTTTCATGTTCGGGATCGTTTTGTGTTCGTCTATTCCTTCCATGTGGTGGGGATCTTGTCGTAGTCCGAGAGTTTCGTACATCCCGCGAAACTGCTCTTGGCGGCGGTGATCGCGGTGAGTCCCGAGGCGGCGGCATTCTCCGCCGTGCGGTCGTACAGGTGGTATTTCACACCGTCGACGACCGTGTAGGGCGATTCGCCTTCGAGCGACGCGCAGCCCTGGAAGGTCGAAGTCAGCGTCTTGAGCTTCACGGCTTCGTCGAACAGGCTCACCGGAACGCTCCTGAGCGTCCCGCAATCGCGGAAGAGATTCGCGACGCTGGTCAGTTTGACGGGGCTGACCAGCATGTTCTTGCCGACCTCTTCGAGCGACGTACAACCGTCGAAGACCGAATTGAACATGGTGGCCGAAGCGCAGTTGAACACCTCCGACCCGACGCGGACCAGTCCCGTGCAGTCGGCGAACAGGCTGGTGTAGGTTGAAATCTGCGTGGTTTTCAGCAGCCCGTCGGGGATCTCCCGGAGTGAGGTACAGTTGAGGAATGCCTTCTGGAAATTGAGCGACGTGCCGTTCAGTCCCGTGAAGGCGTCCGGCGCGATGCTTTCGATTCCCGAGCAGCCGGAGAACATCTCCGTCAGGGTCTTCGTCTTGGTGTTGGCTTCGAACAGGCGCGAGGGAACCATCGTGAGGCGGGTGCAGTTCAGGAAGCACTGGGCCACGGTGGTCGCGTTGACGTTCTTGGCGAAGAGCCCTGCCGGAATCGTCTCCAGGGCGGAGCATTCGGAGAACGTGTTGTTGAAGGCCGTCGCCCCGGTCAGTCCGTCGAAGATTCCGGCGGGCACGCTCTTCAGCGCCGTGGCCCCTGCGAAGAGGCGGTCGCATTTGGCCGAGGCCGTGCTCTTCCCGAAGAGGAGGCCGACCGATTCGAGGGCCGTGCAGTTCTCCAGGGCGTTGGAATAGGTCGTCACTTTCGGGTTGCCGGCGAACAGTCCGTCGGGCAGCGTCGTCAGTGCGGCGCAGTTCTGGAACACCTTGCCGAAGGTCGTGACGGAGGGATTGCGGCTGAACAGACCGGCGGGAGCCGTTTTCAGTCCCGACGCCGCGAATACGCTGGTGGCGGTCGCCAGATTCGGCATCCCGGCGAAAATATCCTCCGGAACGCTTTCGAGCAGCGTGCAGTTTTCGAACAGGCTGCCGATGCTGGTGATCGCGGGTGCGCCGGCGAAAGCCTCCGCGGAAACGGTTTTCAGGTTGTCGCAGTCCTTGAACATCGAGGAGATATTCTTGCAGGCGGCGCAGCCGGAGATGATGTTGGCGCCGATCTCTTCAAGCCCCGTACAGCCTGCGAACAGGCCCGAGAACGAGGTGACTTTGGAAAGTCCGCCGAGGACGCCTTCGGGGATGCTTTTGAGCGAGGTGCAGCCTTTGAAGACATTGGTGAACGAGGTGACCGCCGTATTGGTGGCGAACAGCCCTGCGGGGAGCGTCGTGAGCGACGCGCAGCCGTTGAAGGCGTCGTTGAAGGCGGTGACCAGGGTAAAGCCGTCGAACAGCCCTGCGGGCACTTCGGTCAGCGAGGTGCAGTCCTTGAAGATGTTGTTGAAGGCGGTCTTCGTCACGGTCGTGAAGGCTCCGCTGCTTTTGAACAGCTCGGCCGGGACGCTTTGCAGTTCGCTGCATCCGGTGAAACAGCTCATGAAGGTCGTCACCTTGTCGCAGCCTGCGAACAGGTCGGCGGGAACGCTCTGGATGGCCGTTTTGCTGAATGCGCTCTGGAAATTGGTGACCTTGTGGTTGTTGGCGAACAAGCCGGCCGGGACGGATTTCAGGCTTGTTCCCGAGAAGAGCATGCGGAACGAGTCGACCTCGGGGTTGTTGGCGAACAGGCCGGCCGGGACGGATTCGAACGACTCGGTGTTGGCGAACAGCGAGTTGAAGGTCGTCACCTTCTTGTTGTTGGCGAAGAGTTTTTCGGGGACCGTCTTCAGTTTGCCGTTCGAGAAGATGATCGAACAGTCGGTCAGCTCCGTGTTGCGAGAGAAGAAATCCTCGTCGATCTGGGTGATCGCCGTGCCGGAGAAGAGCGAACCTACCGAGGTGATCTTCGTGCAGTTGTAAAGCAGGTCGGCGGGCACTTCGGTGACCATGTTGCAGTTCTGGAAGCAGTAGGCGAAGGTTTCCGCCTCGGTTGCATGGTCGAACAGCCCGTCGGGAACGGCTTCGAGGACGCGGCAGTCGGCAAATGCATAGTGGAAGGTGGTGACCTTGGCGAAGGCTTCGGTGTTGTCGGAGGGAATCCGTTTCAGCTCGCGGCAGTTCTGGAATGCGCGCGCCATCGAGGTCAGCCCCGTGCGGCCCCAGTTGTAAACCTCCCTGAACTGGTTGCCCAGTCCGTAGTCGGGGATGTCGTAGGAGTTGAGCGACGTCACACTGCCCTTGACCGAGACGATGTAGTAGCCCGGGTCGGTGTAGGTGTGCGAGGGGTAGGCGGAGGTGACGTTCTCCTCGATGCTGCCGTCGCCCCAGTCGATGGTGGCGTCGATGGCCTTGTCGAACGGCAGATAGGTCTTCAGGCTCGACGAGGTGATGTCGATTCCGAGGATGAAGGCGTCGAGGTCCAGACCGGTCTGGGAGACGGTGACGACCTGTTCGGTCTGGTTCTGTTTGCCGTCGCCGGCCGATACGGTGATGGTTGCGGTGCGGGACGATCCGCTCGAATTGGTCTCGGCGGTGATTGTAAGTCCCTGCTCGGTTTTCGTGGCGGAGAGCCAGTCGGAATTTTCGGAAAGCGTGTACTCCCAGTCGTAGTTGGATCTGATTCCCAACTCTTTTTTGTCGGATTCGGTGGGAGTGGGCGAGAGGGGAATGGTTTTTAGCGAAACGTTGACGTAGACGGCGCGGTCCTGCGTGACGCGGATCGTTTCAGAGACGGGATTACCCCCCCCCTCGCCGGCAATCAGCACGAAGGTCGTTTCGCGGTCCTCGATCTCCTCGTTGGGGTCGAGCGTCATCGTGACTTTGTCGCCCTGCTGTTCGAGAAGCAGCCACGGGCAGTCTTTGGTTTCGAAGATCCAGTCTTCGTCGGTCGACTGCACTTCGAATTCGGCGGTCAGTTCGCCGATGGCGGGAATCTGGAAGTTGTTTTTCGATGCGGCGATTTCGAGCGTGCCGTACGCGTTCTGCGTGGCGGAGATGGTCGCGGTCTTGTCGCCGGCGGTAATGGTGATCGTAGCCTGCTGCTGCTCCTCGACCTTGTTGCCCTCGCAGTTCAGGACGAGCTGGTCGGCGACGTCGTCTTTCTCGATGGTCAGCCAGCCGGCGTTGACGGCGTCGTATTTCCACGTCGTGTTGGTCTGGATGTCCACGACGACCTCTCCGCCCAGGCTCTTGAAGCCGATCGAGGCGTTGCGTTCGTCTTCAGCGGCGAACCATGTGTTTTTCGACGAGATGCCCAGTTCGGCCGCAATGCCGGACGGTTCATCGCCCGGGACGGGGTTGGTGTAGGTGATCGTCTCTTCGGAGCACCCCATCATGCCGAGCAGTAAAGCTGTCAGTGCATATAATTTTTTCATGTGTGCTGCGGTTTAATGTTTCGATACGGGAAAGGTGCTGCCCGAGGGTGCGATGCCGTCGGCGGCCCGGGTGACGGAGGTCGGGGCCGTGCCGGTGTCGGCCGGAATGTCCCAGTCCACGAGATACATCGTGCCGGTGGCGTAGTAGAGGTCGCCGAACGACAGCCACTGCTGCTCCTGGTATCCGATGATGCCCAGCGTGGTGTACGGCGATTCGAAACCGTTCAGGAGGATCGCCTTGCGGGTTTCGTCCGCGTCGTCGTTGTAGCCCTCTCCCAGGCTGCCGGTCAGCATGCCGTTGTGGAAACCTCCGCCCTGCATGTTGATCGAGTACAGGTAGTGGAAGCGGGAGACCGTCGGGGAGATCTCGCGGGTGTAGCAGAGCCTGCCCAGTTCGATCGACATGGTTTGGCTGTTTTTGTCGTAGGTGGCTTCCACGACCGTGCCCGTCAGGAACAGGTTCTTGATGTAGAAACTCTTGCGGTACTCTTTCTCTTCGACGGTGCAGAACGTACCCGTGCCGCTCACGCCGATCGGTTCACGGCCGTAATACCAGTTTTCCGCATGAAGTCCGTAATATCCCAGCATTTGGTAGTAAGGGTTTTCCTCGCGTGAGATTTGCGAAACGGTCACTTTGCAGGATTCCGTAGCGGAGCCTTTGGTCGCCCGGACGGTGAGCGTCGCATTGCGGTGGGCGTCGGGATTGCGCGGGGCGCCGACGCGTACCGTTCCGCTGACCGGGTCGCTTTCGACCGAAACCCAGTCGGCGTCGCTCGTGACGCTCCACTGGCCGTTGGAGACCACGGTGAAGAGAACGCTCTCACCTTCGGAATCCAGCGAAATTTCCTCCGAAGCGGTGGTGGACAGCAGGACCGTTTCCCACGAGAATGCCTGGTGAACGGCGATTTCCTGTTTGTCGCCGGCCGTTTCCACGGTGATTTTCGAGTTGCGGACATTGTCGGTCGTATTGCTTGCCGCGGAGATGGTCAGCAGGCCCTCTTCGGAGGCCAGCGTCACCCAATCGTCCGGACAGCTCACCTTCCAGTCGGAGGGCGTGGCTACCGCGACGGTGGTCGTTCCGCCTTTCTGGGCGAACGCGACACTACTTCGCGAGAGGACGATCACATCCGCGACCTCCTCTTTGTTCTTGTCGTCGCAGCCGCTTGAGGCGCAGAGGACGAGAACCGTCAATAGCGTAAAGCATCTTCTCATAAAAATTGGATTAGGAATAAAAAATGAATGGGTACGGTATCCCGTTTCCGGAGAACCGTATTTGCTGAAAATTGCATCGTGTGAAATTTTTGGACTTGTTTATTTGCGGCACAATATACGAAAATTTGCCCGAATGCTTTCTGGAAATCCTGAAAATATTGTCGTAAAAGTCTTTTCTTATTGTTTGTTTTTCGGTGTTATGCGTGTGTATAAGGTTGATTTTTAATGATTTTGAAGAATGACAGCCGTTTTGCGGCTGCAACTGTTTTGTTTGTCGGATATTGTCATCGCAGGGATATTTCCGGTCCGGTGAAAAAGAAGTGTATTTGTTATATATTGACCATTTGGGGCGTAAGCTGTTGAATGATAATTGATAATGTCCGTCCCGGCGGCGGTTCCCGCGATTTTCCGTCCGCGACGTCCCGATATTGACCGCTTTTTGTTACTTTTGCAAAAAGAAAAAAATGAAACTCGTCGAACTGTTAGCTCCTGCCAAAGATTACGCTGCGGCCGCGGCCGCCGTGGACTACGGCGCCGATGCGGTCTATATCGGCGGCGCGCGGTTCGGCGCGCGGCAGGCCGCGGGGAACTCCGCGGAGGAGATCGCCCGGGTCGTGGAGTATGCCCACCGCTTCGGAGTGCGGGTCCACGCCACGCTCAACACGCTCGTGTGGGACGACGAACTGGAGGCCGCCGAACGGCAGGCCCGCAGCCTGATCGACGCGGGCGTCGATGCGCTGATCGTGCAGGACATGGCTCTGCGGCGGATGGACCTTCCGGTGGAGCTGCACGCCTCGACGCAGGTTTCGAACCGCACGCCCGAGGGGGCGCGGTTCTTGGGCGAGGCGGGGTTTGCGCGGGTGATTCTCGAACGCAACCTCACGCTGGAGGAGATCCGGGCCATCTGCGCCGCCACCGCGGCCGAGGTCGAATGCTTCGTCCACGGGGCGGTCTGCGTGGGGTACAGCGGCCGCTGTTTCCTCTCGCGGTCGATGTCCGCGCGCAGCGGCAATCGCGGGGCGTGCAGCCAGCCCTGCCGCCTGACGTGGGACCTCACCGACGGAAAGGGCCGGACCTGGATTGCCGGGAAGCATCTGCTGTCGGTACGCGACATGAATCTTTCGCAACGCATTGGCGATCTGCTGGATGCGGGCGTCACTTCATTCAAGATAGAAGGTCGGCTCAAGTATCTCGCTTATATCCGGAACGTTGTGGCCCACTACCGCCGGGCGGTGGACGAGGCGCTGGCCCTGCGGCCGGGGCTGGTGCGGTCGTCCGTCGGCGAGAGCGTCCCGGATTTCACGCCCGATCCGTCGAAGAGTTTTACACGCGGGGAGTCCGACTATTTTCTGGACGGAAAGCGCGCCGGAGTGGCGTCGTTCGACACCCCGAAGGCGGTCGGCGAACGGGTGGGCCGCGTGGCGGGCGTTTCGGGCGGCACGTTCACGCTCGACGGTGCGCACGATCTTGCGCCGGGCGACGGCATCTGTTTCCTGACGCCGCGCGGCGTGACCGGGACCAACGTCAACGCCGTGGAGGGTCGCCGCATCACGCCCAATCGCATGGAGGGGATCACGCCCGGGGCGGAGGTCCGCCGCAATTTCGACCGCCGTTTCACGCTGGCCGTGGAGCGCAGCCGCACGCGGCGGGTGATTCCGGCGAAGGCCGCGGCGGAGGCGACGGCCGAAGGGCTGAAACTCACTTATACGGATTGCGAGGGCGTTGCGGCCTCGGTCGTGCGGGCCGTGCGGCTCGACCCGGCGAAGAATCCCGACGCCAATGCCGCCGCACTGCGTGCGCAGGCGATGAAGTCGGGCGACACGATCTTCGCGGTCCGCGAAGCCGAAGTGCGGGGCGCGGAGTGGTTCGTGCCGGCGTCGCTGGCTGCGGAACTGCGCCGCGAAGCGTTGGCGGCACTTGCCGGAGCGCGCCGCGAACGGCGGCCGGAACACCGCATTCTGCCCGAGAATCCCGCCGCGAAATATCCGTCGGAACGGCTTGCGGCCGAGGAGAACGTCACCAACCGGCTGGCCGAGGCGTTCTACCGCGACCACGGGGTGCGGCAGATCGAACGGGGGCTGGACCTCGCGTCGACGACCGCCGGGCATGTGGTCTTGCGTTCGGCCTACTGTATCCGCCGCGAGATCGGCGAATGCCTTCGGGAGCATCCGCGGCTGCGCGGCGACCTGTTTCTGGAACACGGCGCCTACCGTTACCGGCTGGCGTTCGACTGCGAGGCCTGCGAAATGTCGCTGGTCGATCCGCTTGAAAAGCGGGAGCCGGAAGGTGTGTAACTATTTATAAAATAATGTATGCAGGAACAGCTGACGCCCGATTTCAGGGATTATGAACTCCTCGACACGGGGGATTTCGAGAAACTGGAACGCTTCGGGCGTTATGTGACGCGCCGTCCCGAGCCGCAGGCCATCTGGAGGCGCTCGCTCGCCGAAGAGGAGTGGCGGCGCATGGCCGACGCTTCGTTTCGGCGCGATGCGCGCAGCGACGAGCGGGGCGAATGGCGTCTCGCGCCCGGAATGCCCGACCGCTGGGTGGTGGAGTATGCCTATAAGCGGATGCGGCTGCGCATGCGGCTGGGGCTTACGTCGTTCAAGCACGTGGGCATCTTCCCCGAGCAGGCCGCCAACTGGAATTTCATCTACGACAACTGCCGGGCTTTGGCCGGAGACGGACCTACTGATGGCGAGCGTGTTGCGGCTGTCGGTTCGGGCGTTGCGCGAGGTGGCGCCCCCAAGGTGCTGAACCTCTTCGCCTATACGGGCGGGGCGACGCTCGCGGCGCGGGCCGCCGGGGCCGAGGTGACGCACGTCGATTCGGTCAGGCAGGTGGTGACCTGGTCGCGCGAGAACATGGAGTTGAGCGGCCTGGAGGGCGTGCGGTGGATCGTCGAGGATGCGCTGAAATTCGTCCGGCGCGAAGTGCGCCGCGGGAGCCTTTACCGCGGGATCATCCTCGATCCCCCGGCTTACGGGCGCGGGGCCGGCGGCGAGCGGTGGATTCTGGAGGACAACATCGGCGAGATGCTGGAGTGCTGCGCGCAGCTGCTCGAACCCCGGGGGGCGTTTCTGGTGCTGAACCTCTACTCGATGGGCCTCTCGTCGACGCTGGCACGCACGGCTGTGAGGCAGGCGTTCGGCGCGCCGCGCGAGGAGCAGTGGGGCGAGCTGTGTTTCACCGACCGGGCCGGCAAGCAGCTGCCGTTGGGAACCTATTACCGGTTTACGCGGTAGGGTTTGCGGGGGGGGCGCGGGGGATGCGCTGTGTTTTTGGCAGCCGTCCTCAAGTCGGAATCCCGTGTCGCGTTCCGCGGCGCAGGCGTAAGACGCCGGTTCTATGAATACGAGCGCAGAACGGCAGTTGCAGACTGCGAAATTGCAGCGGCCGAAAAGGGCATAAGAAATCGGTTTCAACTTGCCGGGGCAAGTTGGCAGGCCGCAGCTCCGGCCTGCGGAGGCCCGCCGGTTTTAGGAGCTCCCGGAGGCTTCGTTCCTTTTTCCTTTCGGTTCTGCGCCCGTGAGTTTAGACGGATTCTATCAACCTTAAAACACGTGATATGAGTATTCTTGCAGTGATATTCGGAATTTTGAGCGGCTGTTTCCTCGCCGTGCTGGTGGGCATCATCGGCAGCCACCGCCGTATCGGCTTCGGCTGGGCGTTTCTGATAAGCCTGATCTTCACGCCGCTCGTCGGGCTGATCGTCGCCCTGCTGACCGATCCGCTGCCCGGCGGAGGGCAGCGATGGGGTTGTGTCGGAACCGTCGTCGCCATTCTGGGGCTGTTGTTCTTCGCCGCGTTCCTGCTGCTGGCGCTGACGGGCGGGGCCATGCTGCTGGCCCTGTGAAAACCGGAACGGAGATGTCCATACCCCTGCATCAGGCCGCCCGGCGCTTCGATTCCGGGATATTCCTCAAAGAAGGTTCTTCCACCGAAGTGGAAGAACCGGTCGGGTATGCCCACCGGGACGACTACGGCGATTGAGCACTCCTCGTCGGCGTGATCTTTACACCGCCGGTAGGACTGATCGCGGGGCTTTTGACCGATCCGCGGACACTTGATCTACTGGTAGCGTTTTTCCAGCTCGGCAATCATTGTTTCGAGCTTTTCTTCATTCGTCTCGAAGTAGCGTGAGTCGAAAGCCCTCGGAATCATACCGAGCCAGTTCCGCACCTTTTTGCTGGCGAGCATTTTGCCGAATGCCTTGTCGATATTCGTATCCGCAGACCACAAGGTTTCCCCCATCTGTTCGGGCAGGATGGCTTTCATGCGCTGGTCGTAGTAGATATTCATCGAGTTGTCGAATGCCCCGAGTTCGTTGTAGCAGCGCAGAAGGTCGATGACGACCTGTTTGTCGGCGATGTCGGACGCGATGCCCGTCGTCTTGAACATCTCCAGCGCGTCGGTCAGGAAGCGGTAGGGTTTTCCCATGCTGCCGGTGATCCGCCGGGTATAGTAAGCTACCGTATCGGCGGGAAGGCCGTCGAGCGAGAAATCATGCTCCTTCAGGCGGTATGCGACCCGTTTCTCGTCGTTGTACATCCATTTGTAATCCTGTATAACTTGCAGGTTGTCGCGCAGTTCGAGCGCAACGAGCTGCATGGCCTGCCGCACCTCCCTCTGTTTTGCCGAGTCGGCGATTTTGGCCGTCAGCCACAGCGTCAGCAGCACGCCGCCCGTAACGATCGAGAATTGGCGGACATAGTCGCCGATATTCCACTTTTTAAACCGGTTTTTTAAGGATTTCTTCATGGTGTGTCGGATTAGAATACGTAATAAATCAAGATTCCCGCCCCGGCCGAGAGGACGATCAGCAGGATGGGGTTGACCTTGCGCCACGAACCCACGAAAACACCGCCGAAGAGCGCCCAGCTCCAGGCGTCGATGAAGTTCCGGTCGTCGGGGTTGTCGCCGTGGGGGAAAATCAGCAGCAGAGCCGCGGCGGCGATCATGCCGATCACCACGGGCCGCATGCCCCGCATGGCCCCTTCGACCAGCCGGTTCCCTTTGAGTTTCATAAAAAAACGCGCCACGAGGATCATCAGCGTCAGCGACGGCATGCAGACGGCGAAAGTGGCGATTGCCGAACCCAGGATGCCGCACCAGGTGTGTCCGGTCTGGACGCCGACGCTGTAACCCACGTAGGTCGCCGAGTTGATGGCGATGGGACCGGGCGTGATCTGCGACACGGCGACGATGTCGGCGAATTCGGCGGCGGTCATCCACTGGTGCTGCACGACCACTTCGTTCTGGATCAGCGACAGCATGGCGTAGCCGCCGCCGAATCCGAAGAATCCGATCTTGAGGTAGGATATGAAGAGTTGCCAGAGGATCATAGCTGCGCTAATTAAGAATTAAGAATTAAAAATTGGGAGTCGGCATGTCCCGCAGGCGGTCTCTGCCCTCGCTCAACCGCAAAACTCACTTTTCACCTTTCACCTTTCACCTTTTTTGCCATTGTCAACTCCCAGGCGATGCCCAGCGCGGCGGCCGCGGCGAGTATCCAGATCGGCGACCAGTCGAGCCACCAGATGGCCAGGGCCGAGGCGGCGATGACGACCAGCATCGTCCAGTGCATGCCGCGGGAGAGCGTGAGCACCGGGCCGATGATCAGCGCCACGACCGCCGGGCGCATGCCCTTGAAGGCCGCGTCGACGACGGGGTTCTGGCGGATGCCGGCGAAGAAGATGGCGATCACGAGGATGATGACGAACGACGGCGTCACCGTGCCCAGCAGGGCCGCCGCCGCGCCGCGCAGTCCGCGGACCTTGTAGCCTACGAATACCGCGGTGTTGACGGCGATCGGGCCGGGGACCGACTGCGCGAGGGTCAGCAGGTCCAAAAACTCCTTCTGCTCGATCCACTTGCGTTTGGTGATCAGCTCGCGTTCGATCAGAGGCAGCATGGCGTAGCCGCCTCCGAAGGTGAACATCCCGATTTTCAGGAACGAGACGAATATGGTTGTCAGCCGTTGCATCGTCACTGGCGGGCAGGTTCATCATCCCGTCGATGTAGGTCATCGGGTGGGTCGGTGCGCCGGGCAGCCAGAGGTCCGGGGTGTGGGTGTCGAAGAACGTGCGGTCGACGGCGCGGCTGTCGGCGAAAAGTCCGCCCGAGCAGGCCTCCGAACCGCAGGCGACGAGGATTTTGGGTTCCGCGACGGCGTCGTAGCAGATTTCCAGCGCCTCGGCCATGTTGGCCGTGACGGGGCCGGAGACCACCACGCCGTCGGCATGGCGCGGCGAGGCCGTGAAGCCGATGCCGAAGCGGCCGAGGTCGAAATTGACGTTGCCCGTGGCCCCCAGCTCCATTTCGACCGACGCGTCGCCCCCGGCCGAGACTTCGCGCAGCTGCAATGCGCGGGAGAAGCAGCGGCGGATTTCGGGACGCACCTTTCCGGCGTCGAACGCTATGCGGGGGTCGCCCGGACGGACGACAAGTCCTTCGCGCGTGGGCGAGCCGATGCGGTAGTCGTTGGTGAAACGGACGTTGCGGGGCGCGATGCGCGCGCATTCGCCGCAGAAGAGGCAGCGGCCCAGGTCGAGCGCAAGGGGCGCGGCCGTGAAGGCTCCCGTGGGGCAGACGGCCGCGGCGTGCTCGGCGTCGTCGGCGTCCCGGGTCTCGGTCAGGCAGGGACGGCCCCGGAATTCGGGGGTCAGCTCCACGGCGTCGAGGTCGGGGATCGCCTGCCGTCCGTGGCTGTGCAGTACGCGTATTTTTGGGAGGATCATTTTTGAATAAATAATTGAACAAAATTAACGAAAAGCCTCGTGACGGCCAATTCTTTTCCGGGCATTAAGTCCCCGCCGGGGCGGGGTGGAGTTGGGTCCGGTTTGTAAACGCGGCGGTACGCAGCGAACGGAGTGTATGAGGGTTGCCAAACGGTGCGATTACAGATCATGGCCGCAGTACGAGAGGTTGAAACTCTTGTTGCAGATCGGGAAGTCGGAGATCCCTTCGCCGCGCACGGCGAGCGCCAGCGCCAGCCAGTTGTGGAGGCTCGGGTCCTTGATGCGGGCGGCGGCGATGCGGCCCTCGGCGTCGGTCAGGAGAACGTGGCAGGTCTCGCCGCGCCATCCCTCAACCAGTCCGAACGCGAGCGACGAGGGGGCCAGCGGCGCCGCATAGTCCGGGCGCGGGTGTCCGGCGTTCCCGCATTCCTGTCCGTGAAGGTCGAGCAGGCGGTCGATGTATTCGGCCGATTGCAGCACCTCGCGGCAGCGCACCATCAGCCGGGCCATCACGTCGCCATGCGTTTTGACGATGCTTTCGTGGCGCAACGCCCCGGCGAAGACGCCCCAGGGGTGCGACGTGCGGATGTCGCGGGCCAGACCGCTCGCGCGGGCCGCCTGACCCACGCCGCCGATGCGCTGCATCTCGTCGCGCGGGACGATGCCGCACTGTTCGAAGCGGGCCAGCAGCGAGGGCGACGACTTGATGTCGCGGCGCACCTGGTCGTAGCGGCGGGCGATTTCGCGCACGTTCGCACGGATCATCGCCGCCTTTTCGGCCGTCAGCGGGTGGTCGGTGCCGAGGGGCCGGATCAGCCCCTTGCCGAAGCGGTTGCCGCACCACGCCTGCGTGGTGTTGATAGTCATGGTGCGCAGGGCCTCCGAAGCCACCTGCCCCAGCTGGTAGCCCACGTCCATGCAGAGGGCGCCCGTGTCGGCGATCTGCATGGCCATGCGTTCGAGTTCGAGGGCCGCGGCGCGTTCGCACTCCAGCGCGGCCGGGACTTCGCGGCGGGCGAGTTTCTCGACGGCCCGGGCGAAGGCCGTGGCGTGCGCCACGGCGCTGTCTCCGGCGACGGACTCCGCAAGGCACATCTGCCGCAGGCGGTTCGCGGTCGTTTCGAAGGCCGTCTCGACGTCCCGGTGCTGGTAGCCCAGCGCGATTTCGAGGTGCAGGACCTGCTCGCCGTTGCAGATGAAGCGGAAGGCCCCCGGTTCGATGACGCCTGCGTGGATCGGCCCGACGTTGACCTCGTGCAGCGAGCGTCCCTCCATCGTGTAGAAGGGGTAGTTCTCGATCGAACTGCGGCGGTCGTAACGCCCGGCGGGGAACCGCAGCGGCTTGGGCCACGGCATGCCGTCGAAACGGATGCCGTAGCGTTCCGAGATGTCGCGCTCGAAGGGGTGCATCTGCGGGTGCAGGGCTGTGAGCGAGGGGAGCGCCGTCTCGTCGTAGTAGTCCGTGGCGTGCGAAGTGATCAGCACGCGGCGCTCGGCGTCGTCGAGCAGCAGCAGGAAGAAACGCATGCGGTCGCCCGACGGGAGGGCGAAATAGTGGGCCGCATGGTAGCGTGCGTCGGAGAGTTTTACGCGAAGGTCCTCGTAGAAGGCGGCGTAGGAGACTTCGGGGATGTCGTTCAGCGCGACGGAGGCGCCGGTATTGTCGGTTACGTAGTAATTCATAGCGATGCGATTCGGTCGATCAGTTCCCGGAAAAATGCGGGCTGCCAAAGCCCCAGCCCGATGGCGGCGGCGAGCAGCGACAGCGCCGACCACGACAGTGCGCGGTCGGTCGCCGAGGGGTGCAGTTCGTCCTGCCGGGGCTGGTAGCAGAGGCGCAGCAGGCGCGAGCAGAAGAAGTAGATGACCAGGCACAGCAGCAACATGATGCCCGTGACGAGCCACCAGCGGCCGTCGGCGATGGTTTGCTTGAGGATCATCAGCTCGGAGAGGAACAGCGGCGAGGGCGGGAAGGCCACCAGCACAACCATCCCCGTGAGCAGTCCCACGGCCCCCACGCGGTTGATGTGGATGTAGTCGCCGATGCGGTTGATGCGGTAGTTGCCGTAGACCTGCCGCACGACGGCGATCTGGAGGAACAGGCTGCTCTTGATGAGCGTATGGCAGACGACGTGGAACACGGCGGCCCAGACCCCGATGCCCCCGATGCCCAGCCCGATGGCCGCGATGCCCATGTTCTCGACCGTGGAGTAGGAGAGGAAGCGTTTGTAGTTGTTGGTGCGGCGCAGGAACAGCGCGCCGACCACCAGCGACAGTACGCCGACGAGCAGCAGCACGGATTTCACCCATGGGAAGACTTCGGTCTCGGCGAGCAGTTTGTAGACCCGCAGCAACGCCAGGAACCCGGCGTTGACCAGTCCCGTGGAGATCAGCGCCGAGGCCGGGGCCGGGGCGGCGAAGTTGGCGTCGACGCCCACGGTGTAGAGCGGGAACAGCTCGGCCTTGCAGCTGTAACCGCAGAGGATCAGCAGAAAGGCCGTCTTCAGGTAGAGGGCGCTGCCGCCCGGGGCCGCGGCGGCGACGGTGGCGTAGTCGAGCGACTCGCAGTCGGTGGCGGCGGCCAGCAGCAGGATGCCCAGGTAGGCCATGGCGATGCCCGTCGAGCAGACGAAGACGTATTTCCACGCCGCTTCCAGCGCCTGCGCCGTGCGGCGGTGGTAGACGATGCCCGCCGAGCAGAGCGTCGTCGCTTCGAGGAAAATCCACGTTACGGCGAGGTTGTTGGCGAAATAGGCTCCGGCGATGGCCGTGGTGAGCAGCATCAGCAGGGCGAAATAGAGACGGTAGGAGCGGAGGTCCTCCCCTTGCAGGTAGGCTTCCGAGTGACCGAAGACGTACATCGAGACGACGACGAGCAGCAGGTAGAAGAGCGTGCCGAGCGCGTCGAAGGTGAAGAATGCGGCCGAGGTCGTGTCGTAAAGCCCGCCCCAGAGCAGCAGGCCCGCGGCGGCGATCTGAACGGCGTAGAAGAGTATGCCGGCGGCGAGAACCGCACGTTTGGTCCGGGCGAAGAGCGCCGCGACGGCGATCAGGATGCTGGCGATCAGGTAATATATCATGGCGTCAGTCCTTTACGTTGGTGAGTGAATCGGCGTCGTCGGCATGGAGCTTGCCGTCGATTTTGGTGAAGAAGATGCCCAGCATCAGCACCGAGATGAGGATGTCGAGCAGGATGGCGAAGTTGATCAGCAGCGGCATCTCGACGCCGATGGCCGTCGAAAAGAGGAACACGCCGTTTTCGATGACCAGAAAGCCGACCATGTGGGAGAAGATCCGGCGGCGCATGACGATCAGGATCAGTCCGCTCAACAGCGAGTAGAAGGCCACGCCGAAGAACACCAGGTCGATGGTCGTGTCGGCGATGTAATAGGTGACCGAGGCGCTCACGGCCAGCGCCACGAGCGACAGCAGCAGCGAGCCGGACTGCGTGGAGCCGGAGCGCGAGACGCGGTTGATCTTCGTGCGGCGGATGACGGCGAAAAGCAGTCCCGGGACGAGGATGCCCTTGAAAAGCAGGGTTTCGAGGCAGATGAAGGCCAGTTCGGCGGGGTTGATGGCGTGCAGCCGCACCAGGGCGACGGCGAACAGCAGCCATCCCTGAAGGCCGATCAGCGAGGCGAAATTGCGGAAACGCTCGGTGATCGCCAGATAGACGAGCGTCACGACGTAGAGGATGATCAGCGGAAGTATCATTGCAGACCGATGTTAAGTTGCAGCAGGTAGCCCGTGAAGAACACGAGGACGGCCAGCGCCGCGACGGTGAGGATGAAGGTGGTGTTGCGGGCGAGTTTGTTGCGGGCCTGGGTCGATTCGACGATGCCCACCGAAAGCCCCGTGACGAGCACCGCGAGCGGGGCCGCCGCCCACCAGCGGGGGCAGCAGGTCGCGGCGACGGCGTCGGCGGCGAGCACCGACAGCGCGGCGGTCTTGAGCCATCCGGCCATCTTGATATAGGCCAGGTCGACGCCGCAGTAGTCGAGGCACATCACTTCGTGGATCATCGTCAGTTCGAGGTGCGTGCGGGGGTCGTCGACCGGGACGCGCCCGGCCTCGGTGAAGACGATCTTCACGAGCACGTAGGCCGCCAGCAGCAGCACCACGACCAGCTGCACGCCGTTCACGGCGTCGCCCGAGAAGATCGCGTCGAAAGAGGTGTAGCCCGACAGCAGGGCCAGCGTGCCGAAGACGAGCATCAGCGCCGGTTCGACCAGCGCGCCGTACAGGGCTTCGCGGCTGGCGCCCATGCCCTCGAACGAGCTTCCGGTGTCCATCGCCGCGAGGATGAGGGCCACGCGGCCCAGAGCCAGGAGGTAGGCGAAGGCGATCAGGTCGCCTTCGAACGACAGCGCGGACGGCAGGTCGCCTACGGGGACGAACAGCGCGGCGACGAGGGCCGTGCCGAGCGTGACGGACGGGGCCGCGCGGAACACGGCGGTCGTCGTGGGGGAGTAGACGGCGCCCTTGCGCAGCAGCAGGCGCACGTCGTAAAGGTGCTGGGCGAAGCGGATGCCCTTGCGGCCCGCGAGCAGCGCGCGGGTGCGGTTGATCAGTCCCGGAATCGCCAGGGCCGCCAACAGAAAAAGGAGTGTGTTGAGTGCTGCCATCTTAAATCGCGTTAAATACCGACAACAGGAACACCAGCCCCAGGAAAGCCAGTGCGAAAAGGATGTAATGGTTGATCTTGCCCGTGCGCAGGCGCATCACGCGCTGGTTGATCACGCGCAGCAGTTCGACCCACCAGGCGGCGAACAGCCGGCCGATGCGGTCGCGGTGGCCGATGTCGAACGAGTGGGCCGCGGGGAAGATTTCGCCTTTGCCCACGGGGGAGCCTTGGCCGCTGTTCTGGGTCAGCGACGTGGCGATGGATTGAAGCCCTTCGGAGAAGGATTCGCCCGTGTACTGCATCCGGACGTTCGGCGCCGTGAAGCCGCAGCCCCATGTAGGACCCTTGGCGACGGTGCGCGTGCGCAGCGTCCGGCGGCGGAGCCACAGCAGCAGGCACACCACGGCGATCAGAATCCAGGCCGTGCGTCCCGCGGCGGCGAGCGGCGGCGAGAGCAGCCAGTCGGCGGCGTCGGCCGGGGTGCGGAGGAAGAAGCCCGCGGCACGGGTCGCGGCCGAGACGGCCGCCCGGGGGAACAGCCCTACGAAAAGGATGCCTGCGAGCGGCAGGGCCATCGCCGCGATGCGGAAGGTGTCGGCTTCGGACGACTCGGCGACCTCGTGGGTGCGGGGCGAGCCGAGGAAGACCGTGCCGTAGAGTTTGGTGAAGGCCAGGACGACGAGTCCGCCGATCAGCGCCAGCGCGGCCAGTCCGGCGGCGGACGCCAGCACGTTGCTGCCCGAGGCGATGCCGTCGAGCATCCCGAGGTAGATCAGCAGTTCGGAGACGAAGCCGTTGAGGGGCGGCAGGGCGCAGATGGCCGCCGTGCCCGTGAGGAAGAGGATCGCCGTGAGCGGCATGTGCTTCGCAAGCCCGCCCAGCGCGTCGAGCGACGTGGTATGGGTCTGCGAGAGGATGTTGCCCGCGCCGAAAAAGAGCAGGCTCTTGAACAGCGAGTGGTTGAGCGTGTGCAGCAGGGCGCCCGTGACGCCGCACAGCGCGACGAGCTGGTTGCCCGAGGATTTGCCCAGCGCGGCGACGCCGAGTCCGATGAGGATGACGCCGACGTTTTCGATCGAGGAGTAGGCCAGCAGGCGTTTCACGTCGTTCTGCATGGCTGCGAGGATCACGCCCCACAGGCCCGTGACGACGCCCGCCGCGAGCAGGATCACTCCGGCGGTGTGCAGGAGAGGCTGTTCGCCCAGCGCGGCCGTCACGCGCAGGATGCCGTAGACGCCCGTCTTGATCATCACGCCCGACATCAGGGCCGAGACGTGCGACGGGGCTGCGGGGTGCGCCTCCGGAAGCCAGACGTGCATCGGGAAAAGTCCCGCCTTCATGCCGAAGCCCGCCAGGAACACCAGCAGCAGCGGCAGTCCCGGCTGCGTGCGGAAGTAGTCGCCCAGCGCGCCGAACGTGGCGGCGCCGCAGGCCGCGTCGAGCCGTACGAAGCCGATGACGAGCAGCACGAAGCCGATGTGCATCATAATCAGGTAGGAGAGCGCCGCGCGCCGGACTTCGCGCCGCTGGGCGTCGAAGAGGATCAGCAGGAACGACGCCACGGTCATCAGTTCCCAGAAAAAGAGGAACGAGAAGCCGCCGTCCGAAAGGACCACGCCCAGCATGGCGTAGAACATCGCCACCAGCGCCGTGTAGTGCAGCGAGATGTGGGCCGGGGATTTCTCGGCAAGGCAGTGGGCCAGATAGCCCCGCGAGTAGAGCACGGCGGCGACGGCGCCGACCGAGATGATCACGACGAACAGCGCCGAAAGCCCGTCCATCGAGCCGGTGTCGCCGCCGAAAAGCGTACCGGGGACCGACCACACGGGGCCGCTGTCCGCTCCGGCCAGCACGCCGACGGCGCGCGCCGAGCACCACAGGGCGCCGGCGGCCGTGAGGGCCAGCGCAGTCCAGACCTTGCGCCGCAGCGGCGTGGCGAAAATGGCCGCCGCCACCGCCGTCAGGGCGATTAGCAGGTAGAGAAAAAGCATATTTCAGAAATTTATCGTATTCTTAACCGTTGACCACCGATGCCATGACCACCGCCGCGAGGGCCGCGGTCTCGGTGCGCAGACGCTGTCGTCCGAGGGTGATCTCTTCGAAACCGTTGGCCAGCGCGAAGGCGATTTCGCCGGGCGAGAAGTCGCCTTCGGGACCGATGAAGACCGTGGCCGTCTCGCCCGGACGGAGCGCGCGGGCCAGGTAGGCTTTCCCGGCGGGCGACTGCGCCGGGGCGCAGTGGGCGATGAACTTCCGCCCCTCGGGGGCCGACAGCACCGCTTCGCGGAAGGGGGTGAGCGGATGCAGCACGGGGCGGTAGGCCTTGAGCGACTGTTTCAGCGCCGCGGTGACGACCTTCTCGCCCCGCTCGGGCTTGAAGACCCGGCGTTCGCTGTGTTCCGTTTCCAGCGGCACGACGGCCGTGACGCCCACCTCGGTGGCTTTTTCCAAAAACCACTCGAAACGCTCCGAATTCTTGGTCGGCGCGACGGCCATCGTCAGCGCGTAAGGCAGTTTTTCGAACCCGGTTTCGGCGCTGACGACCCGCACGGTGCAACGCCGGGGATTGTCGTCGGTGATTTCGCAACAAAATAAATTGCCCCGTCCGTCAGTTATATGGATGCGCCCGCCGCACTGGAGCCGCAGTACGCGGATGCAGTGTTTCGACTCCTCTTCGTTCAGCGTATGAAGCGGGGGGACGATGTCCGGCGCGTAGAAAAGTTGCATGATTGGAGACCTATTATTTATTCTATTTACAGATTTTTCCCTAACTTTGTCGAATAATGCGCGACAAAGTTACTAAAATAACACGATCGATGAAACGTATCACCGCTTTATTAACACTTTTTCTGGCTATGACATTCATATCCTGCAAGTCCGGGAAAACCGTGGGCGAAAATCCTTTTTTCGCCGAATGGGAGACCCCATACGGCGTGCCGCCCTTCGACAAGATCGAACCGGAGCACTTCCTGCCTGCGATCGAACGCGGCATGTCGCTGCACGAGGCCGAGATCGACGCCATCACGTCGAACAACGACGCGCCGACGTTCGAGAACGTCATCCTCGCCTACGACGCTTCGGGAAAGATGCTTTCGCAGGTCGAGCTGATCTTCGGGATGCTCTGCGCCGCGGAGAACACCTCCGAAATGCAGGCGCTGGAGGAGCAGATTATGCCCCGGATGGCGGCGCACGCCGACAAGATCCGTCTCAACGGGAAACTTTTCGAACGGATCAAAGCCGTCTACGACCGTCGCGCCGCGCTGGGACTCGACGCCGAGCAGAGCCGTCTGCTGGAGAAGACCTACCGCAGTTTCGTGCGCGCCGGAGCGCTGCTCGACGCCGAGCGGAAGGCGCGTCTGAAGGCGATCAACGAGGAGCTGTCGCTCACGGCCGTGAAGTTCGGGCAGAACCTCCTCGCCGAGAACAACAACTATGCGCTGGAACTCGCCTCGTCCGATCTGGACGGCATTCCGGCCACGGCCCGCGATCTGGCCCGCGAAAAGGCCGAGGCGATGGGCCGGAAGGGCAAATACGTCTTTACGCTGCACAAGCCCAGCCTGATCCCGTTTCTGACCTACTCGTCGAAACGCGAACTGCGCGAGCAGATCTACAAGGCCTACCTCAACCGCTGCAACAACGGCGACGAGTATGACAACAAACAGCTGATCAACGATTTCATCCGCTTGCGCACGGAGAAGGCCCACCTGCTGGGCTATCCCTCGTATGCCGCCTACGTCGTGGACGACGAGATGGCCGGAACGACCGACGCCGTGTACGGCCTGCTGGAGGAGATCTGGACCCCGGCGCTCGAAAGCGCCAAGGGCGAGCTGGCCGAGATGGAGGAGCTGTTCCGGAAGGATTTCCCCGAGGGAGAGTTCGCGTCGTGGGACTGGTGGTATTATGCGGAAAAAGTACGCAAGCAAAAATACGACCTCAACGAGGAGATGCTTCGCCCCTACCTCTCGCTCGACAATGTCGTGCAGGGTATTTTCCAACTCAGCAACCGCCTCTGGGGCATTACCTTCCGGCCCGTATCGGTGCCGGTTTACCACAAGGAGTGCATAGCTTACGAAGTATTGGACAAGGATAACAAACACCTGGGGATCCTCTATTTCGATTTCTTCCCGCGCCCGGGCAAGCAGGGCGGCGCATGGTGCGGCGCTTACCGCGAAGAGCGCTATGAAGAAGGCAAACGTATCGCTCCGGTCGTAACGATCGTCGCGAACGTAAGCCGCCCGGCAACTCCCAACGGGGTGGCATTGCTGAACCTCGACGAAACCGAAACCCTCTTCCATGAGTTCGGCCACGCGCTGCATAGCCTTTTCTCCCAGGTACATTACGCAGGTATCGGCGGCGTGGAACAGGATTTCGTCGAACTCCCCTCCCAATTGATGGAAAACTGGGCGTTCGAACCGGATATGCTGCGGATGTATGCGAAACATTACCAGACGGGCGATCCAATGCCGGACGATCTGATCGAAAAAATCCAACGAAGCGCGCTGTTCAATCA
>ERZ827524.882-NODE-882-length-34137-cov-4.025849_pt1 | contig 34137 bp, 49 predicted proteins | sample MGYA00519702_ERZ827524 | MGnify/ENA primary metagenome ERZ827524 (study PRJEB31778, sample SAMEA3449341) | human gut metagenome | biome: human gut; feature: human-associated habitat; material: faeces | place: United Kingdom | collected 2010/2012 ...
TAAATGCGAGGTATTTCGAACACAAGGAAGTAAACGTCGTTTCGAGAGAGCTACATATCGACAGAGCAACGTTTTTTCGGTGGCGGGAAGAGATACTGCTGGTGGCGTTGATGTGGGCGCAGGAATACCGATTATTAAGCAACTGTGCGTAAAAAACTTTGAAAAGTCGCAAAAGTTGCGACTTTTTGGCTAAATAACTGTGTTATAATGGTATCATGAAAGAATATGAAAAGCGGTGCCAAGAGGTATCGCTTTTCTTTATTGACAAAATAAAAGAAAGGTGGTATCATTATGGCGGAAATTAAAGCAAGAGAAAAAGATGAAGAAATAGAAAGTGGTGGTGGCGGAAATAAGAATGCAATAGCTTACGGCCTATTGCAGGGTGCAGGAGTAAATACTTCCGGCTTAACGCCCTCTCAAGCGCGGGAATTAGTGTCCCAACTGAATTTAATGGAAAGCAAACGATGGAAGCGGACGGAAGAGGATAAGAAAGAGATCACAGAAAAAAATAAGGCATTGAAAGAGAGCGGGGAAAATATAGAAACCATAAAAAGAGCTGCAGAAAAATACGCCGCGAATGTCATGTTTACTGGGGTGGGGAATACTGCCGCGCTAAAAGACGCTGTCGACGCAATCAACGGGATAATGGAAGAATATGGCTTAAAAAAGTTGAGTTATGAACGCGTTAAAAACTTAGCGAACGGAACAATGGCAAGTGCAAATTCAAGCATTGTGAATATCGGAAGTAGAATATTACGGAATCCGAATGCCGCTTATAGAATATGTACAGAAGATTTTAACAAAAACAATCAAGAATCGATTACCTATACAGAGCGTTTAATTAGAGAAGAGAAAGACGTCGCAAAGAGGGGAAAACTTGAAGAAAGGTTAAAAGATTTAAAAAAACAAGCCGAGTATAACCGCCATAACGTGATTTATAAAGGCGAAGAAGTAAAGTGTGTTATAACGCACGAGATGGGGCATGTATTGGCAGGTCAGAAATTCGGATTTATAAGTGCGGGAAATACGGTTGTAAACACGAAAGGCAAAAATGAACTTATAAACAATTGTTTCAACGAAAGTTTAAAAAACGGGGACATAAAAAAAGTATCGGCATATGCGGCAAAAAATCCCGATGAATTTTTTGCAGAATGTTTTACAATGTATAAAATCGGAAAAGAAAAATTACCGGCCAATATAGAAAAAATGATAAAAGGAGTATTAGGAGAATGAAAAAAATCAACGATGAAGATTTTCTGTTAGGAGAAGAGCCGTTAATAGAAACTTTTGGTAAAGAAGAAATAGAGCGATTAAAACGTGAAGAACCAGAATTATATGCGGCATTGAGAAACAATCCGGCGTTTATGCCATCAGATATTATAAGGGACGAAAAAAAGGAAGAGAAAGAATTTAAAATAAGTAAATCGGAAGAAATTTATAACAATTAAGTAGTTTGAGCATGTTTTTGAATATTGGTTTGAGTATGGTGTAATCCTGAACGGTAGTCAAAATGGAGTTTTAAAGCGTAGCAGTTAATCTGTTGCGCTTTTTTATATTCAAAATGAGGTGGTATATGTGAAGTTAACGGACAGACAGCGCAAGCAGATAAAAGCGGAATATTTAAGCGGAGAAAGTAAAGCGAGCCTTGCGAAAAAGTTTCAAGTATCTCACACGGCAATATCGAAGATATTGAACGACGAAAAAGTTTCAGAAAGTTTCAAAAAACAAATTGAAGAAAACACGCTTTCAATGGCGCAATACCTTAACAGCAGATTAGGCTTGGCGCAAAGTCTTTTAGACGACGCTTTGAAGAGTATCCAGAATAAAATCGAAAAGGCTTCGGTGAAAGAAAACGTGGCTTTAATCAAAGCGTTGACGGAGGCATTTAAAGACGTGGATAAAATTCCAAATGAACAGGAAAAAATAAATTTGGTAATAAACCTGAAAGATACTTCGGGAGAAAATAAAGATGGTTGATGTATGTGAAAAGTATGCGCCTTTATTTGATCCTAAGATAAGTGAGATCGTAGAACCGTCGGGACGATGTTCTGCAAAAACGACGAGTAACGAGATTGCCGCTATTAGCTTTATGATGAAAAGCCGATTAAATAATATTTGGTATTGCAGGGCGGAAACGGGAGATATTCGCCAGACAATATTCAGTAGCTTTATAAGTACCGTTCAACTGATGGAGGTTGAGCGGTATTTTTCTTGGTCGTTAAGCCCTATACAAATTACATGCACATTGACAGGGGCTATATGTTATTTTTCGGGAATAAACGGAAAAACCGACGATGATTTAACTGCGACGAAGGGATTTACGCCGCTTACAAAAACGCTTGCGATGTGTATATTAGACGAAGCCGACCAGGTCAAGCATTATAACCATATCACCGCGTGGGAGAGCACTGCCGCGCGTTTTTTATTGCCTTACGGGAAAATGGTGTATGCATATAATCCGCCGATGACGCGTTCGCATTGGTCATTTAAGTTTTTCGGGGATAAAGTAACAAACGGGGCTACTAAAATTTTTGCTACATGGTTGGATATCAAAGGAATACTGAACAGTAAAGTCATCGAGATTATCGAGAAGTTCAAGAAAGACGATCCAGAATACTATCGGTATTGGTATTTAGGCGAACCTGTAAATTTCAAAGGCATGGTTTATCCGCAGTTCAGGCGGGAAAAGCACTGCGTAAACGTTTACAAGCTGTTGGCCGAAAGACCGAATGACAGAGTGATCGAGGTGATTTTCGGGCTGGACGAAGGCACGGTCAACGATAGCACCTGCGTTACAGTGCTTGCAATCTTTGCGAGCGGGATTGCCGTAGTGTTGGACTGCTTGGAGATAGATCCGCAGAAGATAGGGCAGCAATCCCCGGCGCAGACTTCGAGATTACTCGTAAAGTTTCTTACGGAAACGCTGGGAAAATTTGCGTTTCTGCGCTATGTGCCTCGACGGTGGATTTTCGAATGCGCGGAAGGCGGCCAAATGCTTAGATTGCAATTTAACGAAGATGCAGGGGAAGATACCTATCTTGTTACGAACAAAAGCGTTATGGGCGATATTAAGCGCGTTCGGTCAATGTTATCGGAAAATATCTTGTTTTTCCATATGGACAACAATGTAACGACTGAACAGCTCGTAAAGGACATTGAAAATTATGTGTTCGACGAGAAAACAGGGGACATAAAGAAACAGCAACGGGACGATACGATAGACAGTCTCGAATATGCGACGAAATTATATTACAATATGCCGCTATAAATAACGGCAGAAGGAGGATAAATGGCTAATACAGCATTAATAAATGCGCCGTCGAGAAAGATATTTGCGCCGCTCTTCAAGGCTCGTTGGCAAAATTGTCAAAACATCGTTAACGACAGCGTTTACATAGATCTTATTCCTGCGGGATATAAGACGTATTATCAAGCGTTTATAAGACAATGGCAACAGTGGGCGCAAGGGTTTGTGCTGCAGCTTCACTCTTCCGATTTCTTTTCAACGGGCATGGGATACACGGTTTGCGACATTATGACGAAAAAATGCATGTCGGGAGGTTTTCGCATTCATTCGAATGATCCTGTTACGAAAGAAATGATGGAGCAGTGGGGGGAGGACAATGACCTTGTAAACACATTAAACAAGATGTTTTTTTTCTCAAACTCGGCCGGAAACTCAATACTTGTCAACACGCCTGTTGGCGGGGACTTATATCCGAGCGTGTATCCTATCAACAGGGCTGTATTTCAGATCGGCAGAACGAAGAAAATTTCGCAAATCCTGCTATTGAACAGGTTTATCGCAGGGGAAACGGTTTATTACGTCAGGGAAATCCGCGTAATGCACAAAGGCAAACCGTATTGGAAAGTAGAGCTGGCGAACGGCACGCTCGTTACCGCGCCGACTTGGAACGGGGGAGAGTTAAAAGCCGTACCTCTTGAAATTTTATCGCAATGGCAATATTGTTACGGCGATTTAAAGCCCGGTATATGGTATAAAATGCCTGAAAAAATGAGAAATCTCGGCTGTTACAACGTGCGGAACAAGTCGGTTGCCGTGGCGTTACAGGATTTACCGGGATATTCCGACAGTACGCTCCATACGGCGCTCGACATACTTTATTCGATAGATTACAACTACACGCAGTCGCAGGTCGATCAGTATCTCGGCCGCGGGCGGACGCTCCTCCCCAAACAGTTCGGGATAACAAGGCTTATTAATCAACCCGGAACGCTGGCGGACGGCATGTCGTTCAAAGAGGCCGTGAATTTTAACAAGGCGCCGCTGGACGATACGTTTTACACTGAAATTCCGGACAACAATATTAACGGGGACAAGGTTCAGCCGACGTTTATTCAGCCCGATTTAAGAGGTGATGTGCATAAATACATCCGCGACGCCGATTTAGAGCTGCTTGCGGCAAAGGTCGGGCTTTCTTCGTCGGATTTGGCAAATCATTTGAACGGACACACGAGCGGAACAAAGACCGATGACGAAATAGTCCAGGAAGGCAATACCACAGAAAACAGCGTGAATAATAAGAGAGCGTTAGCGAATACGGCAATAAACGCAATGTTGGCGGATGTGGCTTACTTTTACGGATATTCCGAAGACGTCGATATTCAGTGGGGCAGAGCCGCGGCAAACAGCGCAAGGGAAAACCAGGAACTTATGCAGGACTATCAGGCGGGGACGTTGCCGCTCCGCGAATATCTTAGACGCAGGTGGACGGATTTACGCGAGGAAGATGTGGAAAAGCTTGCTTTAGAGATAGAAGAAGAGCAAAAGAAAAATCAGATAATGTTTGACGAACGCGATTATTTCGGAGAGAACAATGATAATAGCGAACAGGCCGCTGAATATGCAGGCGATAGCGTTGGAGGAAGCGGAAACAGAAATAAGGAGAACAGTCAAGGATGAATATTTTAAACAAACACCCAAGACCGCCTTAGACGAAAAGGTAAAAAAGATTATACGGGAGGCCGTGCAAAATATCGTTATTCCGGCGTTAAGAAATGCGGCAATAAGGAGCCTGTTAAATTTCTATTCCCGCCAATATGCCGAAATAAGGCGTATAAGCGGTGTAAGCGTTGCTATATTGCTTTCGTTGCAAAAGCTTAACGACAGAACTGTTTCGGCGCCTGTAAAGGCGATGGCACGGCGAACGTTGGAATATCACGGCGTACCGAAAATTAATTTATACGGAGTACCTTTACAAAAATATTCGCAAGATTACATAAACGAAAACATTGCGCCTGTAATCGACAGGCTTTCAAAGCAGTTCGCGCTCGATCCCGACGACGTAAGCGGCAGAAACAGTTTGCGGAACCGTGCGGAAATGGAAGTCAGATATAACGACCATTTAGAGCAGATAACGAGCTTAAAGGCGCAGGGCGTTAAACTGGTTATAGCTTCAACACATGCAGACTGTTCGGAGCGTTGCGCGCCGTGGCAGGGGCGGGTTTACAGCCTCGACGGGACGAGCGGAACAACGGACGACGGAAGAAACTACGTGCCGTTAGAAACCGCAACGGACATATTTTATACGACAAAGGCGGGGAAAACCTATAAAAACGGATTGCTCGGCTTTAATTGCCGCCACTATCTTGTTCCGTATAAGTCGGGATATACTTTTCCTAAACCGAATGCGGCAGAAGAACGTAGACAATACGCTATAACATTGAAACAGCGGCAACTGGAAAGGAATGTTATTAAATGGAAAATCGATGCCGTAGAAAATAAAGGCGTAAATAAAGAACGGTATAATACAGCGCGTAAAAAGGCGCAGGAATGGAATAACGCGTATATAAGGTATTCAATGAAACATCAACGGGCTTACTACCCGTCGAGAACAAAAGTTTTATAAAACAGGCAGAGCGGAATCGCCCTGCTTTTTTTATACCCAAAAAGGAGGACAATCAAATGTTTGGTTGGCGAAAGAAAAAAGAAAAAGGAGAAGGTGAAATGACGGTTGACGAAAAGGAAATCGAAAAGGCAAAGAAGGACATTGCAGAAAAAGGCGAAAATTCCCAGACAGAACGAGATCGGATAGACGAAAGCGTTGCCGCACAGGAACGTGAGAGCGGCAATGAAAACAGTCAGACGGCGAAAGATCGGATAGACGAATCGGAAGGTGCAGAAAAAGCGGACAAAGAACGCGAAGAGAAGAGCGAAACACACGAAGAACGGCATGAAGAACGCGCGGAGGATATAAAGGAATTAATCCGCAGCGCCGTGTCGGAAGCCGTAAAAGACGCGGTCGTTCCGATGATAGCTTCAGAGGTACAGAAAGCCTTTGGAGAAAGGGACAGATCCGCAACGGAAGCAAGTGAAGCGGAAGCGAAAGAGCTTTCCAAAATCGAAAAAATTTATAACTAAACGGAGGAATTAAAAAATGAACGTAATTAACACTTATGGCGTCGCAAGCAAATTCACGACGTCGGCGCTCCTTGGCTTGGGAGCTACGCAGGAAGATGCAAACGGCAGATTTTATCTTGACGGCACTATGGTGAATGTAGAACTTTCCCGTGTAATTGCGGAAGCGATCTACATTCAGGAAATTTTCAGGGAAGGGCAGTCGGTAACGGGCGCTTATACTACTTCCCCGACGAGAAACGGCGCGGTCAGAGTAATGCTCGATTCGCTTTTGCCCTTCAATTCGCGTACTACCTCTTTCGGCGGTCGTGAAGGTACGGACGGCAACGGCGGGGCTATTAACATTAATCCGCCGCTTATGCCTGCAAATGACGAGTTTATCGTTTATCTCAACCAGGTCAACGACCAGATGATGATATTCCCCGACTTGTCGAGAGAATACATCCCGATGGATATCATGGCGAAAAAGATTGCGGCGTATTCGAACCGCGTCGCTATGGACAGATCGGCGTCCACGCTTGCGGAAATTATCCTTTACGCGTTTTTCCGTTCGCTCAATGACGGCAATAACCTCGTAAACGAAGGGGATTTGACGCAGGAAAACGCATATGCCGATCTTATCAACAATCTGAACGCTTTGCTCGATAACGGCGACCCCGCAAGGTCGGCGTTGACTTTCCCGACGGAAGGGCGCACGATTATCGGCCGTCCGAGATTTATCAACAATCTTTTCAGCAGAAAATCTGGCGTGATTATGCTCGGCGGCGATATGGCGCAGGAAATGCTGAAAAATTACGACCTCGACGTCAGAATGGCAGACAGAAACTTCGTCGGTACGGGATATAAAGGCTATGCGATGCAGTTCCATTATCAGAGCGCGCCCGATTATATTTGGACGCTTGCGGAAAAATACGGCAAGCTTCCCGCGGGGGCTTTGGATAATGTGGATGCAATCGCCGTATCTTTCGACGCGACGGCGAAAGCGACGGGCGTAGACCTCGGCGTGAAAGTCATCGACGCGCAGATGGTCAGAGGTTCGCTCGCGCAGCCTCTCAATATGTGGGGACACGAAGCGTTCCGTAAATCGTATGTAATCGGCAAATCGACTTTGACGAACGATTATCTCACTACCACGCTGGGACTTTCGGCGGATGTGAGAAGATATCCCGTCGCTCCGAAGGAGGCAAATGCGGAAGATAAGATTTCCGTGCCTATCTACGACGAGAACGAAACCATTATCGGATATAAACAAATTGCTTCCGTGCCTCGTCCGAACGGCGATAACATCAAATCGGGATTGCCGCAGGTCGTTGACGTACAGGCTAACCCGAAAAGCGGGGCGGTCGCTACGAGCTCTAAAGTTACGTTAACTTCCGCAACGAGCGGCGCAGAAATCTATTACACCACGGACGGGACCGACCCGACCTCGGCTTCGACGAAATACACCAACCAAATCACTATATCGGCTGCTACGACCATCAAGGCGTTTGCGGTTAAGGCCGGTTATGTTCCCTCGAACATCACTACGTTTACGTATACCATTAAAGCGTAATCTCCTTGTAGGCTTTTTAAGGGGCTTGAGCCTGTCAAACCCCTTTCCATTATAAAATTTATCAGGAGAGAATTATGACGAAATATCCTTACAACGACGAAAAAATGGAGTTCGATGAAGTCTTGTGTCAATATATCTTGACAAACGACGCTCTTTTGGAAAACGGAATAAATGTGAGGGATGAATTAGACGATACGCCTTATTCCGCAACGGTAAACCGATCTTTTAGAAAACGCGTAAGCTGTAGAGTTTATAATTTTATCCATAAACATAACTACGACAATAAAGAACAAGATTACTTGATCGCAACTATCCCTAAAATGAGAGATATTATCTTCGAAGCGTTGCAGTCCCAGGCTCTTTATATGTGGATAAACGGCGATCTGGGATTACTGCCGAAAAAAGACGAAGCGATAAAATCAAGCGTTTGCGTGGATTGTGAAGATACATTGAACACTTGTTTGCCCGAATTAGGAGGACACAGTATTCTATACTGCGGTATTTGTTAATGGATATTAGAGATATATTGAACCCGACGAAAAGCAAGTTTACCTTTACGGGCAGTTATATCGGAGAAGAGTTCGAAGAGGGGAAACACCCCGTCCGAAAAGCTATCCGGTATAAGTTCGAAAACCCGCACAGCACCACATACCGCACGTTATTTTCGACGGTACAGAGTTTCGATTCTACGACGACGGCAATTCGAACGAATACGAACGTCGGCTTTAAGCCTGGCGGTTGTGTAGTGCTTCAGAGCGGCGAAATGTATGTAATCGAAGATATAGTCAAGGACTACAATACCGCGCCGCAACAGGTCTTCAGGCTCGGTAATTGCAGTGCTGGGATAGAATACGTTCTTCGGCTTGTGAAACGGGATAACCCCTGGGGTGTGAAATGACGGCGGAAGAGGTGAAAAACATTGTCCTCGAAACGGTGGAAGAAATGCGGCCGAATTTTGTGCCTAACCCTCTTACCAGAGGCAGAACGAGCACGGGGAATATGGCTTTTAACGCTCTGCAATATGACGTTCAATATATCGGAAAGGAAATACATATTAAAATTTGGATGAATGAAAAAATCGCGCCATACGTCGTTTATACGAATGAGCCGTGGCTTTCGCCATATTGGAGAGGGAAACAAAACCCGAACGAGGGTTGGTGGGATAAATTTGTAAAAGAATTAAACGAACGAATAGCGAGGAAATTGGGCGGGGAAATCGAACTCGCAGAAAATTTGGGAGAGAAAAAATGATTGAATTAAGCACGATAGCGGAAATGTTTGAAACAGGCTTGAACGCCGCCTTGACGGATAAAAATCTTCAATTCAAAATATGGAGCGATTTAGGCGAGTATATTCCGCCTGAAAGAACGGGAAATTCTGTTCAGTACACATTGCTTGGCAGTTTGACCGCTACATCAAGCGCAAATACTACCGCAAGCGGCGGCCTCGTGCTCGGAATGCAGTCTATGACGCTTGAATTTAGAATACCGCAGCTTGTTCCCAGGACAACGCCGGATACCGCGCAGAGAGGCGGATATAAGTTCGTAAAATACATACGAAAATTACTGGATAATTACTTTGACGCCAACAAAGTTTTTGGTTTGACGGACAATGGCGTTACGTATCGTGTAAGCATGGCTTACGGTACGGCAATTAGCGGGATACCCGGTATCGATTCGCCTCTGGGCAAAAGCTATGGTTTATCCGTATATATTACAATGCTTTACGGCGAAAACGGGATAAATTCAAGGGATATAACCATTCAGTTTGACGGCGTTCCTATCAACTTTGAAACAGCTAATCCCTCTCGCGCAGCTACGGTGTCAACCGATATTTATGCGGGAAATTCAACTGCAAAAAACATAGTAACTTCGACGGCGTTTTCGATAGATTGCACTATCCCCAGTACGACGAACGAAGTTACCGCGCAGTTCCTTTCGTATTTACTGAACGGCGCGCCGAATACGGCGCATTTCGTCAAGGTAAATTGGGGCGGGGTTGATGAAAAAATATTTTTAATGACACAGAAAGATATAAGCGCAAGTATTTCGGGCGTTGAAATTGCAGGGCTGACAATGCCATTGATCGAAGTAGCGGACAATGTTGAAATGATGAATTACCCCGCTTCGTTCTTTGTCGCAAAGATAAGGCTGACAAGCGATAACCCGGCCGTATTGGTTACGCAATCCGATTGCATTTATTACTTTGCGGGAGAAATAGCCGAGGCTTCGGGCGGATCGCAGATTGTAAAAATGCCGCGGCAGGAGGATATGGTTTATGACGAAGCAACGGATACTTACAGCGCCTACTTTATCTCTACGCGCCCCGTAAGTGCGGGAAGTTCTTTTACCGAAATAACGATTGTGCAGGAGGGGGAAAATGCCTGATACGGGAAAATATGTAACAACTATCATAATTAAAACGGAGGGCGGCTCCAAAAGCCCTGTTTCGGGCTCTAAAAAAACAGATGAGGAAAAATATCGGGAAAAATGGAATAACAGCCTTGAAAAAGGCTTGAAAGGCTTGGTATCCTATTCTGCCGTTTCGTCTACTGCCGACAATCTTATTACTTACGAAATAAATCAGGTGGAATTGAGAACGGGTGCCCGCGAAATGGAACAAAGAATGCAAACGGTTTATAATTTCGGGAAAAAAGCCTTAAACACCACCGTGGCATTGGGAATAGGTCTTGCTACGGGGAATTTTCCTCTCGTTGCAATCGGCGCCGTAACTTCTGTATTTAATAGCGCAATTTCGATTGCCCAAAAACAACGGACTATCGATACTCAACAAACCGTCGAAAACGTTTCTATCAATATGCAGAATGAAAGAGCTGGCGTACAGGGAAGAAGAGGGACTACGCAATAATAAAATGCGCGCATAAAACACTTGAAATTTCATATAGGGAGGTATAGGATATAAGGAAAAAGACAAAATAATATATAGTTAACTTTATTTTTATAATTTTTTTTGATAAATAGTTGATTTTTATGGAATAATAGGGTAATATAAATATATTGATAGCATAAAAACTATCAAATGAATATATTGATAAGGAGGGTTATTTTGTTTGAAGTTATAGCATACATCACAGAAAGTGGAAACTCTCCTATTGAAGAATATTTAGAAAAGTTAGCAAGATTACATAAAACCCAAGAAATTGCGCAGATAAAATTATATATAGATAGACTTGCCGAATATGGATTAAAACTAAATGAAAAGTTTCCTAAATCATACAAAAAGCTTGACGATAAAATTTTCGAATTAAGACCGGGAAATAACAGAGTATTATTTTTTTATTTTATTGGTAATCAATTTGTATTGTTACATGGATTTAGAAAAAGTTCACAAAAGACCCCTAAATGTGAGCTGAAAAAAGCGAATAGGGAACGAAATGATTTTATAAGGAGGCAGAAATCGTGAACGGTAAAACAATAGATGAAATATGGTTAAAAATAAAAGATCTCGGTGAACAAGAAAACAAAACCATAGAAGTATCGAAAACATTATCTGAATTAATTAATAGAATTTCTCGCGAAAGAATTAATGAAGGATTAAGCCAAAGAGATATGGCGGAAAAAACAGGAATAAAACAGGCTAATATAGCCAGAATTGAGAAATTACAGATTATTCCGCGTGTGGATACGTTGATAAAATTAGCAAAAGCGCTTGATATGGAAATTTGCATATTGGAAAAAAGTAATTTAAATCAAATAAAGATAAATAGTTCAGCAATATATAATAGTTGTGTGCTTGATTTTGCAAAGCCATATTATAAGCAAGCTACTGGAAGCTTGGGAGTACAAGTTAATCAAGTTTATATGTCATAGGTGAAATATGGAAAATGTTGCAAACATACAGATATTAACAAATGAGGTAAAAGTAAAAAATAACTTCATTTCTGGTAACGAATTTAAGATAAATCCTAAATTTTATAAACGTACAGGAAAGACCGAAAGCGGATATTTTACGGAATTGAAAGTAGAATTGTTAAATACGGAAGAAAATCCATTTCCGCTTGATTTAAGTATAACGATTACAGGGGTTTTTGAATTCAACGCTTCGATTAAAGATGATGAGGTTGAAAAATTTTTAAATGTTCAAGCAGTACAAGTTTTATTTCCTTATTTAAGAACAATGGTTACAAATATAACTTCAAGTAGTTTAATGGCTCCACTAATTTTGCCTATAGTTGATGTAACAAAAATATTTCCGGTTGTTTGAGTAAGGTATTGATCATAGTGTTTGAGATGTAATCCCGAACAGTAGTCAATAAAATATTAAAAAGAAAGGACGATTATTTATCGTCCTTTTTTAGTTGGTTGAGTTTTTCCTCGAGCGACTGTATCTGCTGTTGTTTTTTCTCTTCGGCTTTCTTTTGGCGGTTCTCTTTCACGTTCTGAACGACGGGAACCGTCAGCTCTTTTATATCGTTTTTGTTGATGTAAACGAGCATAAAGACCATAAAGCAGACTATGAGTAGGCTCAGAGTGGCATATATTGAAAATTTGATACCTAAGCGTTGGTGTTGTTGGATTGTAGATTGACTTATTCCAAATTCTTCATCAAGATTATTATAGTATTTAACAGTTTCAAACTGTGAGTTGGCAGATTGTATAAACCAAACAGTAAAAATTATACAAAAAACCGCAACAAGGATAAAAGCTATGTTAAACAAAATCTTTTTCTTCATTAGAGAAATCCCCTTTTTGTTTAATATAGCATATTTTTATTTAAAAATCAAGGAGAATTATGGTAACAAATAAGTATGAAGTAATTATCGGAAAAATCAATTATACGCATTATTGCGTAATGCCCTTGAAAGGTGCAAACCTTTTAGATGAAAGGCTTGACGAAGTTTATTTACCGTTACGCCATATTCCCGTAGAGGTTTTTCAACCTTTAACGCCTGTAAAAATCATTATACATAATAAAGTCCATTTTAACGAGAATGTAGCATACAGCAAGGATAAAACGTTATATTTTGTTGTTGCAAACGATAATAATATTGTTGAAAGTCCAGTCGGTTCGGGAAAGTACAATCACGATATTTATTTAGTAGAAACAACGAAAGTGGCGGAATGTATAATTGTTGACAGTTTGACTTTCACGAATGATTTGGGGAGAAATTATGCTAAAAATCCTAAACCTATAGTGCCTGAAATATCAAATATTCCAGGCATCACGCCTTGGGGAAATCCTGATAATCCTCCGTCATATGTTACACCTTTGAATAGTGGAAATAATTTTAATTTTATAGAATTGGAAAAAGTTTTTCCATTGCCTACTGAATCCACATATGCAGATTGTTTTTTAGAGATTTCACATAATAATGAAGAAATATTTAAAACAACAAATGTAGAAGAAAACTACAGCACTCAATTGAGCTACGGCAACTATACGGTTACTTATCAAGTAAAAATAAACACGCCTCAAGATGTTGTAGGGAAGATAGCAGTTTATACATTAACGGTAGTTGACAATTATTACCCCCTCAAGCGCCTGACAATGAAAGACGTAATAAACCGTCTTTTGATGTTGGCAAAAAACCTTTACGAGGGGGAAACTCCCGAAATCACGCTTGACGAAACGCAAGCTGAATTATTCGATAAAATCTACGCGCCCGAAATGTCGTTCACGCAAAAAACGTTGCGGGAATGTTTGCAGGACTGCGGAAGTATCATTCACGGGGAGCCGCGTTTAACGCCTATCGAGGGCGCGACGTCGGCTCCTTATTATACCTTGACATACGACATGTACGGCGGCACGGAAACGAGCGATATAAACGTTGTCCCGTATATAACAAAAACAGTATCGCAGGTCATTAACGGCTACTGCACGTCTGTTGACACCAACGCGCAAAATCTTGTAAATCAGTTGGGTTATTTGCAAGGCGGTGGAACGATAACAGAGCCGTATGTAGACGGATATAAGACATTAAGGACAGAAACGCTGTATATCCGCGTAACGGTCAGCAACGGCATTATCGCCACGCAGTATCCGATCTACGCCGTCGAAAAGCTGATGTGCGGATATATCCCGCCGAACGGAACGCAGAAAGACATTGATATTACGCCGTATTTATTTGAGGCAACTGAATACAATTCGCAGTTATCCTCGTATAAAGAAGATTACCCGTTCTCGAAAGCGTACGGGCTTTTTTATACGCAGGGGCAAAAGAATATCGGCGGTCTTAATTTTAAGGTGGACGGGGCGGTTGCTCCCGCGTTTCAGGATTATGCAATAGTAAATATTTTAAAGAAAGCAACGGGAAACAATAATCTGAATATAAACTCGGAAACGGGATTTCCGATCTTGGCGTTTCAAATAACATATAAGCCTATTTATTCGGTGCGGTTAAGCCAGACAAAGCCGTATTATCCCGAATACAAAAGGCAGGCGGATTTGATTTATAATCAACAGTCGAACCTGATGGAAACGCAGTATTACGGCGAGAACCTCAAGGGCGTTGTCGCGCGGCTGGGAACGGTGGAAAAGACGTACACGTTTAATCTTGCAAAGCTTTCACAGCTTCCGAAAGCGGGGCAGATGTACGACGAAGATTATTATATCTCCGCCGTCAGTTGGGAGCTTATGCCTACGCTTATACGCGTTACTTTGGGCTTGTCAAAGGACTTTAACAGGCTTTCGGAATACGTCGGCGTATCCTCGAATAAACGCCTTTACGAAGTGTCGGAAAGGCAAGCGTATGACAGAAATATTCTTTACAAGGAATATATGGTTTACGGGGATGAAGAAACGCCCGACGGAAAGTCCTTGATAGGCGCTAACGCCCTTTCGGCAATAAGATACACGTTCTTACAAAACGCAAACATATATAGCCCGCTCAGCAACGTGTTGGCGTGGGGCGGGACGTATAAAAACCCGACGAAGCTCACAACGACGGTGGACGTGAGAAGCAAGACGCACGTTTACGCCTATGTGAGCGGCGGGGATTTGGTAATGGAATATAAGTTCGACGAAGATATTGCGGATTTGGCAGACCAACGGAAAATCACGGTTACGACGGAATATTATTACACGACAAGCGAGGGCGGCAATACCTTGCGGGATACGGTTACGCGCACGCCGAAAAACAATACGGAGGACGTGCTGACCATGCGTATTTACGAATTGGTAAGCTATAACGTGCTTAGCGCAAGCTATGTCGACGCAACGGGAAGTACGCCGTTGCCGAACATACAGTTACCCGTTATCGCCTCCGCTTTGGGCAATTCGATGGTGTTCTCGTGGCGGTATGAAGATAACTATTCGGCGGGTGCGCAAATCAATTACGCGAAAAACGGAGAGCTAAGCGGTTATTGGCAGGACAATACGCCTTACTGCGACTATTACGGAAAAATTTACTATTATAACTTCCTGTTGCAACAAAAGGGCGTAACGCCGTCGAACATAACGGAGCAGACAGACATCGGAACGGCGTTGCCGAACGCAGATCCGATATTAACGTCGAACGGGTATATATCAACGCTGGAATATAAGCCGTATATTATCCGAAAGGACAGCCGCGAGGTGTTACAGGTGAATGCGCAGATCGAGAACGTAACCAACCGCAAAAACATGATAATCGGCTCGGCGCTGGCGTCGTGCTGTCCTTTGGTGCGCGGCGCGGACGAGAATTTGCAACCGAAAGCCTATGTGTTTGACGAACGCTTAAATAAGTTTATAAACCATGTCGAAGGTAGCATAAACGTTAATCTTGCGGAACTTACACCTGCGGACATAACTGCTGCACCGCCTACGGACGGACAGTTTACCATATCCTTCGTTGCGCCTGTTTCGGGAAAGTCCTGGGCTATCGTAACAAAGCAAACGACGGAAACGGTAGAAGTCGAGGACGAAACGGGGGAAGTAACTGAGCAGGTGCAAGTCAAGGGCGGAGACGTGCTGATCGGCGCAAACGAAGAAGTTACGGCAGGACAGACGATAACTTTTTACGCTACGAAAAAACATAAAATTTTTGAGAGGTGAAAAAATGGAAGATTTTGAAAAGAGGTTGCTCGAATTGGGACGGGAATTGAGTATTAACCAGCAGAAAGAGGCGGACGCGGTGAAAGAATACACCGTGCAACTGTCAATGATTATGCAGGTAATAAACGAGCTACCGCCCGAATACGAAGAATGGCGGGAACCTTTGGAAAAGCTTGCGGCGGCAACGGAAGAAAAGATATCCGACGAGCTGAACCACGAAAGAAGCCTGTTGGAAGAGTATGTGAATTTGACGGGAATAAAAATAGCGGAGGATTAAAGAATGGTATTTTTTAGTAATGCAGAGGGCACGATAAACGCAGTCGTGTCCTCTCCTGTTTACCAGGGGAGCAACTACGCGAACGAGGTAGTTTTCGTCGCGCCGTTCGTGCCTGTAAGCGTTGTTACGGTATCGTTTATAAAACCGAACGGGGAATATACTCCCGCGGCTTTAATGACCGTTAAAGAGCTTACGGGGATAAAGGACGAAAAGAGCAATGCCTTTAATGCCTGGACATATCTCGTTCCAGAGGCGTACACCGAATACAGCGGGGTATTGACGGCGCAGTTTAAGGTAACGAACGGGAATACCGTGCTTGCGACGGCGTCTTCGTCGTTCAACGTGCAGAAAGGCGTGCCGAACGTTACGACCGAACCTCCCGAAGACATTTATCAGCAGATACTGTCCGCGCTTTCCGAAATTAAACAGGATATAGCGAACTTAGAAGACGGAACGACCGAAGTCGGAAAGGCGAAAGAGGCGGAGAAAGCCGAGCAGGCGGAATATTACACGACGGCGAGCGGGGATAAAAGCGTTAACACGATTGAAACCCAGTTTTCAAACAAACTGGACAAACAGACGGGCGTGCCGTCATACCCGCAGGTGTATGCGGTTGAGGGGAACAACCAAAAGTTAATACCGGTGAGCAACGGATCTACCATAGCGCCGAACGACAGAATTGCGCAGTATACTTCAAGCGGAACCTTGTTCACACAGCCGCCCGAGACTGACAGCGACACCACAAATAAGGGGTATGTGGACGGCGAGATAAAGAAGAGCAACGACGAGCAGATGGTGATAAACGAAAGGATTGTCGAAATTCTGGACGGGATAGAGATAGTTAAGGTCAACGACTTAGAGTACAACCTTATGGTCGATGAAACGATAAAAGGCACTATCAACATACCGAAAGACCAGTTTTTGAAGTCTGCCAGTTACGATCCCGAAACGCACGTGCTTACGTTTATATTCCTTACCTCCGACGGAGAAGTAACGACGACGATAGACATGTCGTCGCTTGTGGACGTGTATCAGGCGGGCAATGGTTTAACGCTCGCCAACAATACTTTTTCCGTTAAACTCGATCCGAGTAGTAACAACGCTTTAACGTTATCCGCGGCGGGGCTTATGCTGGATAAAACGCCTTTGGAAAAAGCGGCGGAGGATATAGAAATATTAAACTCGGACATTCCTAAAAGTGCAAAAGAAACAGGGGCGTTTATTTCGGGAAATAATACGTTAGCAGGTGCAAAGGCGGAGGTGAGCGTTGAGAGCAAGAATTTAAGTAATATCCCGAACGGAACGACAAATATAGTTACCGTGCAAAACGGTATATTTACCGTTAACGGCAGTTATACCGAAAATTCAGCGCCACTACCGACTGAAACATTTTTAAAGGCGGGGATATATACATTTTCGTATCATTATATAAGCGGCAGCATGACTGCAGTGGAAGGAGCGGATAATGATTTTATCGTGCGGCTGGGAAGCGGCAGTGAATATACCAAGTGGGGATATTTTTATAGGGACATCAATAACTATAACCAGGATTTTTCAAAAACCGTAGAAGTCACGGAAGACGGATATGGCGGATTATATGTATTGTTTGGGCCGACGACTATATATAACGAGCTGGTATGCACGTTTCAACTTGAACGCGGAAAAACCGCAACCGCATTCACGCCGTATCTTCCCGCGGGGACGGCGGTGGAAGTGCAGGCGTGCGGAAAGAATTTGTTTGACTTGAATGCAGATAAATATTGGGGCAGCGCTGACATTACGGAAAGAGCAGGTTCTACATTTACTGTTTCGGGACGAGCGGGAACGTGGATTGCAGTAGAATTTATACTTCCAGAGATACAGAATAAAACATTAACGGTAAGCGGTGAATGGATTACGAGCGGTAGTAATGTAGGCGGTTTAAGAGTACAATGGATTACTCAGAACGGGATTGCAGTAGGGGACACAATAGCTGAAACATACATAAGCGGGCAAGCCGCTACGGGAACTGTGCCTAAAAAACCTGATAATGCTAAATATTTAGGATTTTTCGTATATAGTAATACTAACGGAACGGTAACGGGTTCAACTTCTGTAACTTATGAAAACGTACAGATTGAAATCGGCGAAACTGCAACCTATTACGTTTCATTTGAGGGCTTAACCTATCCCGCTACAGTCGGTCAAACAATCGAAGTAGAGCAGTACGACGGTATTACGAATATTATCTCAAACACCGCGGGCGCGGCAGTAAGTCCGCAGTTTTTGCAGTCGACGCGTTACGAGCTTGATACAAAACCCGTATCGCTTGCAGGAACCTATGCGGAAAGACCGACGGGAACATATCCCTACGTCGTTCTGTACACGGCGAATGACGCAGGCAAGACGTATAGACTTGAGCGCGATACGGACGGCAGCGTATCGAGTAACTGGGTGAACATAAGCAGCGCAGGCGGGACGGGCGGAGGATTTACCCCTCGCGGAGAATGGAACTCGACCACAACGTATAACGAGAATGATTTAGTGTCCTTGAACGGTTCGAGTTATATCTGTATCGAAGAGAATACGAACGCAACACCCGCCTCTAACCCCGATAAATGGATGGTGAACGCCGAGAAAGGGGCTACGGGAGCGACGGGCGCGACAGGAACAACAGGGCCTGCGGGTACAGACGGACATAGCGTTTATACGTCCACGGATACTTGTTCAGCCGAAGTAGGCGTCGAATGTGAAGTATATAAGGATAGCACTAACGCGAAAGGCGTGGGGGACGTAATTATAAATGCAAGCGGCCGTGTGTTTACTGTAACAGGCGAAGATGTGCATGAAGGTAAGCCTACTTGGGCAGGCCCTGTAACGGCAATAATAAATGGTCCGCAAGGGCCTGCAGGGGCGAACGGTACAAATGGTAAAGATTACTTGATATATAAAGGAGATACTTTAACAGGTACGAGCGGTCCTAATAATTATAGCGGCATTATTCCTGTTGACGATTTTAATCGTGTTCCTGCTACAGATGAATACTTTACCGCTCTTTATAAGCAGACTTTAACATCTGGTTCTCAATTAAGTTATTGTCTGTTACAGGTTGCTACGGCTTCGGATAGTGGCGCGTTATGTCAAGTAACAAAAGCAGAACTACTTAATGCTCCAAAATATATACATCACATCAGATATACGAACGGAAGCGATATTGTATATTTTACCTATATAAATGATAGCTCGGATAATTATACAGCAACCAACGACATGTATTTGCTTACGACGGAATTGGCTAATAAGCAACTTGATGCAAAAGAAAGAAGTTTGATGGCGAACGGAATAGTCGGAGGCAAGACAATTATTGCAGTATATGGTGAGGCGGATGGTGTAATTTGGGGCGTACCGACATCGGGTGAAGATGTTGCTTTTACAAAAGCAAATTGTAAAATCGACGATTTAACTATAAAATTATAAAAGGAGAAGAAAAATGGAAAAGAAAGAAAAAGACGGGCTTATCGCGTTCGAGTACAAGAGCGAACGCGCAAAGGCAACTTACGACAAAGTTATCGTAAAAGCGGACGTGATCACGGACGGGGACAAAGCTAAGGGAATATTTAAATTCCTTTACAACGGCGAGGAACTGCCGCAGGAACGGCGGGAATTTAATCCGGTCATAAACCGGCACGGCGACATTTGCGGGCAGATTTACGCCCTCGGCCGCCAGCGTTTAGGCTTTGAAGACCATATCGTGGATGAAGAAGGGCAGACGCTCAACGTTAAACCCGAGGCGGTGCTTAGATGATACAAGAAATTAACTTAACATCGCGTACGACGGCAAGGCTCTCAGAAGGGGAGCCTTTTCTCGTGGGCGTAAACGACACTTTAGAGCTTGAATTTTCGTCAACGTATTATTTACTACTCGACCTCGTTATCAGCCTTAAAAACGGCAACAAGCAGGGCAAATACCGCGTAAAAGACCGTAAGTTTACGGTGCCCGAAGATTTCCTCTTTGCGGGTAAACTTGAAATCGGTATCGACCTCATAACGCGGGGCGACGTGGCCAAACGCTGGAACGTCGTTCCCGTTATCTTAAAGGAAACGGAAAGCGGCGTAAGAGCCGTTGACGAAATAACCGTCTTGCAAAGCGAAAGCGCCCAATTAAAGAAACAGCTTGCGGACATAGCGGCGAAATACAACATCTTGGCGGAGAATTTCAACGCGCTTGCAAAATCGCATAACGAGCTTGCCGAAACGGTAAGCGCAATAAAAGAAAATTATTAATTATTAAGGAGAAAGGAAAATGGATTGGAATACGATTTATGAGGCGGTGTCGCCTTATCTCGGCACAACGACGATCGCGGCTGGAATAATAGCCGTGTTAACGCTTATATTTAAGTTCGTGTCGTTTATGAAACAGGCGAAGGCGGCGCTTTCGAGCACGGAAAGCGAGGCGATAAAAGCCTTTAAGAAGGCGATCCCCGAAAGTCTTTATCTGCAAGTCGAAACGCTTACGAAAAAGGAACTCACGGCTATTGTTGAGGAAATAAAAACGCTTGTGGACGAGAAGTTTTTGGCGCAGATCAAAGCGAACACCGAACTCACGCAGGCCGTCGCAAAGGCTTTAATGAGCCTGAAAGCTATGCCCGACAGCACTAAGGCCGAAATAGGCAAGTTATTGGATATAACGCCTACGGACACCAAAGAGGCAATGAAAGTCGAGCTTTTGCCGGTCGAGGAAGAAACGAAAGAAAAAACGGCGGCTTATCCGCTTATATAAGGCGGTGAGGATATGAAAAGAAACGGAAAGTCTTGGACTTTTTTTGTCTTACAAATGATTTTCATGCTGGTAGTTCCCTGCGTGTTTATCTGGGTGCAGTACGGCGATCTTACGTTGAAGTATAAGGTATCGGTAACGGCGATCATGCTCGTATTACTGGTGTTTCTGACATTCAAGAAGATATTTATAAACGGCTGGCTGAAAAAAGTGGATGCGAAGATAATAGGGATAGAAACGAACGCGTTGAGCGTAACAGATCAAAATGCCATACAGACGATGAAACGGTCTTGGCGGAATTGTTCTGTCTTGCAGACGTTGTTTTCCGCCATTATCCCGCTTCTGGTTTTTATCCTCGCCATTCTCACAATAAAAGTCGTTGAAGAGGGATTGATAAAGTTATTCGGCTGTCTGATGTTCTGCCTTATATCTATCATAGTCGGCTTGATATTCAGAATAGCGGAAATTTACTCGATGAGGACTGTACACGAGGTGAAAGAGCTTAAATGAAAAGTATATTCGAAACAATATTACAAGTATTTTTAGGGATTGCGGCGTTTGTGGTGTCCCTGTTGATAACGTTGGGTATTTCATCGGATTTTTCGCGTATATCTACGGCCGCCTATTGGATAGAGGTTGCCGCAGGAGCGGGGCTTATGCTTGTAATCTATAACTTGATTTACATAATGGATCAGAGCAACCGCGCGAAAAATACGCATAGCAGATATTACGTAGCGTTTCAAACTAATCGATTGAGAATGAATTTTATTCACGAAAACAAACTGTACGACAAACTCGATCAAGCTGTAAAAGACGAAAACGAAGAGAGGTATATAAAGAAGTGTACAAAGCTGATACACCGTATAACTTCAAGAACGTCATATGCCGATATTAAAGGCTGTAACGGGCTTGAAGAACTGGCCGCCCTTGGTTCAAGACTGCTTTTGAAAAAAAGAGCGAAAAAGAGATTGGAGCGGCTGTATACAAGAATATCCAGCGGGAAAGTCAAAATCAAAGAAATAAAAACGGAAAATCTGTTAAGGGATAAGGAAATAACGTTGGCAGAACCCGAACAACTTGATTATTCAGATACGGCGCTGGAAACGAAAAGAAATATTCAGAAAGTAGTTTCGTTTGTCTTATTTTCGGTAATATCTGCAGTATTCACTTTTTCCTTGACCTCGATACCGTTTTGGCAGGCCTTTGTAAAAAACGTAACGATGTTCTTCGGTGCGGCTATTTCGGGGTTTGCAAGTTCAAGGGGAAAAACCAACTTCAAAACCAGCATTTACGAAAACCGAAATACCTTTTTTGAACGGCGCTTAGGGATTACGGATAAATTTATTGACAGTTCGGCGGAATAATGGTAAAATATACTTAATTCAAGAGCTTGAAGGGAGATGGTTTGTCCATCTATAATATGACGCTAAAGTCCTATGATCGAGGATTGCTTGAGGTCATATCGAAAAATTTTATGCCCAGGATAATGCGAAGAGATACCACATTCTCGGCAAGTGATTGCTTATCGCGCTGGGGACACACAAAAAGCCTCCGGAAGAAATTCCGGGGGCTTTTTTTAATATAAAAAATTTTTTTAGAATTTTTGAAAAAACAGTTGACAATTTACTAAATATGGCGTACACTATAATCACAAAGAACGACGGCGGGATAGACCGCGGGGAGAAATAATATGAAAGAGTTTAGAACTATTGCAGACATCGGCAACATAAGACTTGGCGTTGACGGTAAGATCGTTAGTTTTTCGAACGGTTTTGGCGACGGCAACGTTGATGTAACTGTATATGAAGCTGGGAACTATGTTCCTCAATACGTACGCAACCCTAATGAAGATCAGTATAAAAAGGTAGGCACGGTGAGCGGCGAGAAAATCGATATTTATCTTCACGACGTTGAAAACGGCGAGATTAGCGATGTGATCGAACGTACCATTTCGGGCACCTTTGATATTTTAGTTAATCGATACGCCAGCCACCACGCCGAAGTATACCTCATTCAAAGGGGGTAAGCGAATGGCTCGGAGTGAGGCGCAAATCAGGGCTGAAAAAAAGCACCTTGAAAAGACTAAATCATACCACATAAAATTCAACATTTATACCGATGCGGATATTATAGCCGCGATAGAATTGCAAAAAAATAAGAACGGATACATAAAAAAACTCATTCGCGATGATATCAAAAGGCATAGTTAAGTTTTGTATTTTTAAGCCCCCGGGGGGAAATCCTCGAGGGCTTTTTACAATCAAACGGCTTTTTAAATTTGGGGCACATTTGGGGCAGACTTTTTCAAAATACAAAATATGGTATTTTTTATAAGAAAAACATACAATATATTGTGGTTTTTGCAAACTCAAAACGGGTTCAAATCCCTCTTTCTCCGCCAAAAAATACCCTTTTCGTATAAAAAACTACGAAGAGGGTATTTTTTTATACTCTTTATTTTTGTAAATAATATAGTTTTTGGCGTTTTTGGGGCAGAATTTGGGGCAGAATTAATATTTAAACTTTTTACCTTCCTTTATAAGGAATTCGTCCGAAAGGTCGGTATAGGCCTCGCCTAAGGCTCCGAGGGAATGTCCGACAAATTCATTCTGCGCAGCTTCCGCTATTCCGCATTCTTTACAGCGGGTGTAGAACGTCGTCCGCAGGTCGTAAAGTTTGTGAGTAGGAAGTATTTCGATCAGCTTTTTGCGCATGATCTGATTTGAGGGGAATATTAATTCTTTATCGTCGATATAGGGCGCCAGCATAGGCGTTATAGGAATTTTTTTATATTCTATCCGTTTTCCTTTTCGTTTGCTGTTTTGGGCAATTATAAAATTCTGTTTGACTACTGCTGTCGAATATTCGTTCGGGCGTAACCCCGTATAAAGCACGACGGCAAATAATTTCTCGAATTTTGTGCCTTGATAAGCAGTTAAAAGCTGTTTTTCTTCTGTTTTTGATAAAGCGTGTCCGTGTGTTCTTTGGTGTGTGGTATGTAATACTACGTCGAGCGGATTGGCGTCTAAAACTCTGTGAGCCATTGCCATTTTGAAAATAACGTTTATCAAAGAATAAACTTCGTCCGCTGTCTTTCCGTATCCTTTTGCCTGCAAAGAATTTAATAACGTTTGACAGGTCATCGGTGTAATATCCTTGAAAGACATCGAGCCGAAGTGGGGCAGAATGTGGTTTTTATACCTTAGCATATCCTTGTGATAGGTTTCGGCTGTAACTTTCTTTTTTCTGAAATTCTCAAAATAAAACGTTGCGAACTCGTGAAAGGTTTTCGGAGTTGCCGTCGAAACGGATTGCGCGTTCTTTGCTTTTTCGGCTAATTTCAATTTCTCGATAAATTTAGCTTTTGCAGCGTCCAAATTATTGTCCGATGCCGTAATATTAAAACCGTTCTTTCTGTATCTTATTTCATAGTTCCAAGTGTTTTTACCGCTTTTTCTTTTCCGTATCCGTGCCGAACAACCGTCGGCGCGGAATTCTTTTTTAAATGTCTTTGGCATTTGTTGAATCTCCTTTTCTGTAAATTCGTAAATGCCGTTTGATTGTACTTCTATTAGTTCCAAAGGTTTTTTATAGCTTTGCTCGTAATTATCGTTACTGACGGTATCTCGTCCTTTTTCGTAGCTATAAATGCCTAAGATAGCTGTTTGAATAGTTTCTGCTGCGTTCTTAATTGCAAAAATGCATTCTTCAAGTAATTTGTCCACGTTTTTTCCCCTTTGTTTTAGTAAAGGGATTATATCGTGAAAATAAAAGAATTTCCGTGTATTTGTTCAAATAAATGTTATTTTTAAAAATTAAGCCATTTTTATTCCTGTTCCGCCTGCATACATCAGTATCGCTAATAAAAACGCATCTCTTTGTTTATCGTCTAATTTTTTGTAAGTCCGTGCAATTTTTATAAATCTTTCTTCCGAAAACAGCTCTTGAAATTCTTTAATAAAATTTTCCGCAATCTCCGAATAGGGGCGTTTCATTATGGCGTTATCGTGCCCGATCAGATAATCGACGGAAACCTGGAAGTAATCTGCAAGCTTCATAATGGTGCTTAATGACGGTTCACGTTCACCGCGTTCATAATGTGTAATTGTTGGATTTGAGCAACCGATAATATTTGCTAATTCTGATGTAGTCAATCCTTTTTGATTTCTAAGTTCTTTTAACCTTTTCATTGATACTCCTTTTTTTGTTTTTCTTTATTCTAACATTCAAAATGTATAAGTTTTTTCAAGAATATTCATAATTTTACTTGACAATCTAACAATTTTGATATATAATAAAATAAAATCTAAACGGATAAAAAAGGAGAAATAAGGTGTCAAAATACTCAAAAATGGTGCGTTTAAAAATTAAACGTATTGAAAAAGGTTTTAGCCAAGGGGATTTGGCTGAAAAAGTTGGCGCAACAAGACAGATGATATCTGCTTATGAATGCGGTATGTATTTTCCGAGAAGAGAAATGTTGGATAGAATTGCCCAAGCGCTCGATTGTGAAATTAAAGATATCGTTTAAAAGCTCCCAAGTAAGGGAGCGGGAGTGAATATGAAACTCAATGTAGAAATAAACGGGCGAAAATATAAGTTGAATTATTGGCAGTATATCAGCTATCAAAATCAGATGAAAATAAAAGAACTTGAAAGCAAAATAGATTTGCTTTTAGGTAAAGACGGCGATGATTGCGCTGATAATTCCCCAACTTTAAGGTAAGGCAGGGCAAAGAGGGTAAGATTTTAAAACTAATAATCAGTTTGCAACAGTTTTAGAAGTGGAACTTGTTCTTCCGTCTCTAAGAACTTTGCTGGCGGTGCTCGCGACTCTGTTTACTCTTTGCCCTTCTTTATTTTATCAGTAAAAGAGCGGCACCCTACGTTGCGGGATATATAAATTACCAAAGAGCCGTCAAAGGAGAAGTAATATGACCGACCTTGAAAGATTGTTAAAGCTAATAAAAGAACACCCAGTAAGCACGGAAATAAGGCTTTACGAAAAAGGGCTGTTCGATGGAGATATAGTAATCACGATAAACAAAACGAAAAGCTTTTTCTTTGACGGAAAAGGGCGCTGTACGGATTTTTATTTATTCGGAAACGCGGACAACCTCGAAGAGGCGTTCGAGGAGTTGGAAAAGGAGTTGGCGGCATGAAAACATTTTACATAGAAGGCACGGAATACGACGTGCCGAGGGACGAGTATCGGGAACAACTGGTTATGAGATTTGCGGCAGATTACGGCATACCGTCGGAGAGAGCGAAAAGGATAATCAGCGATTACGATCTGGCGGACGCGCTGGCGGACAGGTACGACGACGAAATAGGCGATTTCTACGAAGAGGAATGCCGAGAGCAAATGAGGGAGCGCCTATGAACATATACGACATAAAAGAGCGGTACAGAGAGCTTGCGGAAAAGCTATGCGAACAAGGCGGCGAGGGAACGGAAGAGGACTTTGCGGAGCTGGACGGCATAGACAAAGACTTTACGGAAAAAGCGAACAATTACGCGGGCGTGATCAAAGAGCTTGAGGCCGAGAGCAAGGCGTTAAAGGACGCAGAAAAAAGCTTCAAGGAAAGGGCGGAACGTAAAGCTAAGACGGCGGAGAAACTGCGTGAACGGCTTAAATCGGCTATGGAACTAATGGACAAGGAAAAAGTCGAAACTATAAACGCGGTAATCAGTTTCAGACGGTCGCAAAGCGTTGAAATCGTGAGCACCGAGGAAATACCGGAAGTGTTTATAAAAGTGTCGTACGAGGTAGATAAGGCCGCCATAAAAGAGGCAATGAAGAAAGGCGAGAACGTAGCCGGTGCAGTATTGAAAGAAAACAAAAATCTTCAAATTAAATAGGAGAAAGCGGTATGACGGAAAAAGAATTGAAAGAAATTTTGGAAAAACATAGAAAATGGTTAAATAATGAAGATGGCGGGCAAAGGGCAAACCTCCGCGGCGCAGACCTCAGCGACGTAGACCTCAGCGACGTAGACCTCAGCGACGCAAACCTCCGCGGCGCAGGCCTCCGCGACGCAAACCTCCGCGACGCAGACCTCAGCGGCGCAAACCTCAGCGACGCAGACCTCAGCGGCGCAGACCTCAGCGGCGCAAACCTAATTGGTATATAATATAACGAAACAACTGCATTTTTTGCGCAGTCTTGCCCAGAGGAAGGTGCGTTTATCGGTTTTAAAAAAGCCAGCGGAAAAATCGTTAAACTCTTAATACCGGAAGATGCGAAGCGCTCATCTGCTACATCGCGCAAATGCCGCTGTTCAAAGGCGACGGTTCTTTCGATTACAAATCTTGACGGAAGCGACACGGAGGTAGAGAGCGTGAGGAGCGACAATTCGAGAGATTTTGTTTACACAATCGGAGAGACGGTCGAAGTTCCGAATTTTGACGAAAACAGATGGAACGAGTGTTCGACGGGTATACATTTTTTCATTACCCGTGATGAGGCGGTAAATTACAATTAAGGAGGATATTATGAAATTATTAGAAAAACTGTTGGCAATACAAATCGAGTTGAAGGCACCGAAAAATCAGTATAATTCTTTCGGAAAATACAAGTACAGAAACTGCGAGGATATATTGGAAGCGGTCAAGCCGTTGTGTTTGAAAAACAAAGCGGTGTTGACGATCTCGGACGAAATAAAGAACGAAAACGGGAGATTTTACGTAAAAGCTATTGCAACATTACACGATACGGAAAGCGATGAAACAATTCTTGTATCGGCCTTTGCAAGAGAAGTAGAAAATAAAACAGGAATGGACGGAAGCCAGGTAACGGGAGCGAGCAGTTCTTACGCCCGCAAATACGCGTTAAACGGCTTATTTGCGATTGACGATACAAAGGACAGCGACACGACGAATACGGGCGATAAAGGCGAGGAGAAGCCGAAAAACGGGCAGGCGGTAGAGAAGAAAGAAACCAAGCCGCAGGAGCTGGTCGAGCCTATTAAAATGACGTTGGAAGAGGCTAAAAAGTTAAGGACGAAAAGCGGGATAGAACTTGACAAACTGACGAACAAACAGCTCGATGCATTTTTGAATTGTAACCGCGAAACTCATAAAAAAGCGGCCGAGCTGATATTAAAAGAAAGGGAAGCTAAAAGGGCGCAGCTGTTAGAAGAAATGGCAGAAGAGGCAGCACCTTGGGAAGAATGAGGCAATGGAAATAGAAATAAATAAGGTGTACAACCTGGACTGCAAAGAGTTAATGCAGGAGATGGAACGTCAGAGAGTTGTTGCAGACTGGCTTATTACTGATCCACCGTATGGCATGAACATTGAGAGAATGTCCTTTACACAAAGCGGGGATGTAAAATATGGAAACGGATTATCGAAACGAAGAGACTATAGGGATATTGGGAACTGGGATAGCCGACGAATAGACAAAGAATATTTTGATCTCATGTTTAAAGTTAGTAAAAATCAAATAATTTTTGGCGGGAATTATTATACAGATATTTTGCCTAAAACAAAAAGCTGGATTATTTGGGATAAGCGTTGTGATAACAATATAAGAAATGATTTTGCTGACTGTGAGTTAGCCTGGTGTAGCCAAGGGCAGGCAAGGGTATTTCGTTATTTGTATAATGGCATGCTGCAAGGCGATATGAAAAATAAAGATGAACGATTTCACCCGACGCAAAAGCCGACACAAATAATTTGTCAACTTCTTAATTACTACACAAAAGAAAACGATCTTATTTTTGACCCTTTCATGGGAAGTTTCACAACAGCGATTGCGTGCCACAGATTAAAACGAAGATTTATAGGCGCAGAACTGGATAAAGGTTACTTTGAAAAGGGAAGCAAGAGGCTTGCAGAAGAACTGTCGCAATTAAGTATTTTTGATTTATAAACTTATAAAAATGAGAAAAGAATATTTAACAAATTATAATGAGTCGACATATAAAACGAACAAATTAAACGCTAAGTCGCGTGAATTTATGGAAGAAATAAGGAGCGGGAAATATGATATTCCGCGGGATAAAAAATGCAGAAAAGACAGAAAAAGAAAGGAACGTATATAAGATTTTACACCGCGACGGGCGTGAAGATGGAAATAAAAGCAAAGGAGGAAGAGAATGAGCGGACACAGCAAGCCGACGCAGGCGGCAAGGGTTTTAAGGCACCTGCAAGATTACGGGAGCATATCGAGTTTGGAAGCCATAAAGGAATACGGGATCATGAGGCTGGCGAGCAGGATCTCCGAGCTTAAAAAGCGCGGGACGAAGATCTGCGTGAAGATGGAAAAAGGCGTAAACCGCTACGGCGAAGAAACGCATTGGGCGGTGTATTACTTAAAGGAGGCATAAGTTTGAAAAACGGGATAGAATATTTCCCGTTGGAAGTTTACTTGGATGAAAAGTTTGAGCTGATTGAAGCGGAATTTGGACTTACAGGGTTTGGTGTAGTCGTTAAGTTACTCCAAAAGATATACGGAGGACAAGGTTACTACATTGAATGGACAAACGAGGTTGCACTTTTGTTCGCCAAAAGGATTGGACTGGGTGGGAGTGCCGTTTCTGAAATAGTAACCGCTTCAATCAGGAGAGGTATATTTGACAAGACATTATATGAGAAATACGGTATTTTGACATCTTCGGGAATACAAAAACGGTATTTTGAGATTGTAAGTCGTCGTAAAAATGTCGAAGTCAAAAAAGAGTACCTCTTATTTTGTGCTGACAAATTTTCTAAGAATGTAAACATTTCAACGCAAAATGTAAGCAAAAAAGAAGAAAATGTATGCATTTCCAAACAAAGTAAAGGAAAGGAAAGTAAAGAAAATAATAAACCCCCAATAGCGCGTGCGCGCGAGGAAGAGTTTCGGACGGCGTTTGACGCGTTCGTGGAAGAGTTTGATATCTTAGTAGACACCTGCGATAGCAGGGTGGGAGAGTTGGATTATGTGAAACTGCGGGATATTTATTCCAAGTCGAGCAAGTGTCTTAACAGCGAGAAATACGGCAAGTGGATGAAAACGCTTTCATGGATAGTCAAGAGTTACCCGAAAATAATCAACGGGAATTACATAGACGACGCGCCGCCCCGGAAGAAAGACGAAACTATAGATATCCTAAAAAACATGTGGCTTGAAGCCAAAAAAGAGGAGGGATAGAATGTTAAAGATAAACGAATTGCTTACAGTTTTGAGCCAAGAGGCAAATGACTTAAAAAGTATAGATATCGTGGTAAAAAGGATAAAGGTAGCAAAATGAAAATTATCAAGAGAGGCGAAGCGCCGAAATTATATTATCCGTCCCCGATAGTAGGACGAAAATATACGTGTACTCATTGCAAAACGGAGTTTATAATAGATGCGGAAGATATGTTTTTACAAGTAAAAATAAGGTCTGTAATGGATATATACAAACATTGGTATGAGGCGAATATTCCGAGAAATTTAATCTTACATACCATAGACTGCCCTTGTTGCGGGAGAGAGGTCAAGCTGGACAAACTCGTAGATAAAGGGTTTCAGAATTACGCCATAGAATTACTCGGAGAAAAGGTGAAAAAAAGGCCGCCGCAATCGTGGTGTTACGAGGAGGATTTAAAATGACCAGAGAAGAAATGAAAAAGAAGATTTACAAAATGGTCCTTGCAGAACTTCAAAATCAATTCGGTTGCGGGGACACCGTTGAAGTGGGGGATAGAGAAGTATGCGCAGACGCTGTTGCCGACGCCCTTATCGCGGCGGGGATTGGTGATGTGGAAGAGGCAGAAATAGAAAGAAAAGCATATGAGGTAGCTTCAAACCATTATAGAACACAGTATGAAGAACAAAAAGACCGCGCGGAAGTCGCGGAAAGGGCGTTGAGAAATGCTGCGCCACGCCTTAAATGTCGCGGTGGATTGGGCAAAGGTTTTTGTCGCGTGGATAAATGCGATTATTATCATTGCAATAATGATGAGTGTTGCGTAAAGGCGCATTTACAACAAGCCGAAAAAGAACTCGCGGAGGAAAGTAAATGACGAAAAAAAGCGTAGTAGAGATGATAACGCGGATAAAAGCGGTGTATCCGTACACATTCAAAAACGCAACGCAGGAAGAGCTTGAGCTGGCGGTGGACACCTGGCAGGAGGCATTGTCTGACTATCCTGAGGATTTAGTTCAATACGCGTTCAAGGAGGCAATAAAGGCTTGTAAGATGCCGCCGACGATAGCGGACGTGATCGAGCAGATAGAGAGGGTGCAAGGCGCACGGGACAAATCGGACGGCGAACTGTGGAACGAATATCTGAACCTGATTTACCTTGCGAAAGATCTGACAGGCAGATTTCATTACACGGCGAAAGAAGAAGGCAAGACGCAGGGCGAAAGGGCACGGGAGGAACTGCAAGAGGCATTTGAGGGCGCAGACGAGCGTATAAAGGACTTTATCGGATCGGTCGGGAATTTGGTCGACGTTTGCAAAACGGACGATTTAAGGCAGGAAAAAGAACGTTTTTATTTTGGCATAAAGAACTGCCGTAAAAGAGTACGGGCAAGGGCTGAGACGCCTGCTGTATTTTTGGAAGCGGCGAAAGAAATGAAAATGATAGAGAAAGGAGAAAGGGTATGAACAAAGTGATTTTAATAGGAAATTTAACGAGAGATCCGGAACTGCACGAAACGGCGGCAGGGAAATCGGTATTAAAGTTCGACATCGCGGTTAACAGAGGTTTTAAGGACGCGGACGGGAATTATATCACGGATTTCTTCAACGTGTCTGTGTGGGGCGATAAAGGCGTTCATTGCGCGAAATATTTATTTAAGGGAAATAAGGTCGGTATTGTAGGCCGCTTGCAAAATAGAACGTATGAGGACAAGAACGGGTACAACAGGACGGTAACGGAAGTGATCGCGGAAGACGTAGAGTTTTTAACGCCGAAGAAAAAGGATATAGAGCCCGAAGAGGTAACGAGAGTGAAGAAGATGAGGCCTGAATTAGAGCCTATAGACGATGATTTGCCGTTTTAAGGAGAAAGAATGAACGCATATTACCAGCCGTCGGTATTTGACGGCACAAGCGCGGGAACGCTCGAGCAGAGCCTCCGCCTTATAAAAGAGTTTGAGCAAATAGCATTACAACGCAATCCCCGCGGGTATATCGTAGGATATTCGGGCGGCAAGGACAGCGACGTGCTCGTGTCCCTCTTCCGCCGCGCCGGCGTGAAATTTATGATAAGGCATAATCATACCACGATTGACGCACCCGAAACGGTATATTACATTCGGAAAAAATTCGCCGAATGGACAGAGCAGGGAATCCCCTGTAAAATCTACTATCCGGATCAATCGTTTTGGCGGTTGTGCTTGCACAAAAAATTTTTGCCGCAGCGGAATGTAAGGTATTGCTGCAGCTCGCTAAAAGAACGAGATATTCCGGAGCTGAAATTCGCCGTGCATTCGTTCGGTGTGCGAAAAGCCGAAAGTTCAAGGCGGGCGAAGTTTCGGGATTCAATTGAACTGCGGGATCATGCGAACTACTCGGATACCCAACGTTTTCATTTCGATAACACAGACGTAAAACAAACCGACGCTTGTTTCACAAAAAAATATTTCATCGTCAATCCCTTGGCGTATTGGTCGGATAATTACCTTTGGGAATATATCCGGGCTGAAAATGTAGAAATAAATCCGCTGTATGAACAAGGCTTTTGCCGTGTGGGCTGTATCGGCTGCCCTATGGCGGGGAAACACCGCGCAGAAGAATTTAAACGCTGGCCGGCATACGAAAAAATGTATATACGACTTTGTGATAAGATAATCGAGCTTAGAAACGCGCAGGGACTGAAAAACAAATATGGCTTTAAGAGTGGCCGAGAATACTTCGAATATTGGTTATACAACGAACTGCCGCTTGGCGAAACTATATTTGATTTGGAGGATTTTAAATGAGCGAAAGAAGATTTACGATGCGGTTAGAAAACGGGAAAGCGGTATTAGATCCGAGATATATGGCGGGGAGTACGGCGGACATTGTTGAACATCTCGCTAAGTTGGAAGAGAACGCGGAAGAACTTGAACACCGCGCGGAAGTAGCTGAGAGGGCAGTGAAATCTTTAGCGATAAAATATATTGCAAAACTCGGGTATCTTCCCGAAGATGTAAGTATTCTCGCCGGCGAATATACCGTGCCTGAATTTTTAAGGGCTGAAAAAGAACTTAAGGCGGAAGTAAAGGAGAAGAATGCGGAAATAAAGAAAGAAACGGCGCGTGAGATTTTAGAACCGCTATACAGGGCAACGTGTGGCGATGTATTTAACGAAGTGGAATTAAGCGGCAACGATATTAAATTGCTCGCAAAAAAATACGGAGTAGAGATAGAAGAAGGGTGGCAATGTCCTGAATGCGGGGCAATACTGTCCCCGGATAAAGAATATTGCCCGTTTTGTATACCTCAAACCCCTGTAGAGGTGAAAGAATGACTGAAATGAAACCGACGCCGTTTATGACGGCAGAAAGCTGGTACATAGACGGAGAAGTGGTATTTATGGAAATTCCGATAGACTGGGGAAAGGTAACGGGATGGAAATAATGATACTCCAAAAAAGGAAAAGCGATATGATAATAACAACCAACGGTAAGACCTATTGTTTCAAAGCTTTTTGGAAAGTAAAATCGGCATTTTATGGACTAAAACGCGAAATGTCAGAAATTTGGGGTATATTAACGGAAAACGAATGGCTTGGATATATTTTAGGCGGGATAATCTTTTTTATAATTTCAGTACCGACAGCAATTATATGTTTTATTAAAGATTATTTTGAAACAGTGATAGAGTTCAACAAATGCAAAAAAGAATACAAGCAATGCGGTGCGTTTTTGGGAAATTCAATTGATTTTGCAATAGAACGCCTGTTAAAAGCCGGGTATATCAAAGAAATGGAGGGAAATAATGACGAAAGAAACGAGAAAAAAACTTGAAAACGCGTTTTACGAGTATAAAAAGAATAGAAATATATCCATCTGCGAAACGTTGAATTGTATAGCAAGTAAGCATTTAACGACTAATTACGATAAAATCCCCGTGAAATCTTCGGGAATAAACTGTGCGGAGGATGCAATAATCAGGCTGTTGGACGCAAATACGGAGCGATACAAGTGGTGCAAGGTAGTTGAAAAAACCTTGGAGCGGTTTTACGGCGAGCATAAGGACAGGCTTATAAATGCG
>ERZ827524.922-NODE-922-length-32994-cov-10.539512_pt1 | contig 32994 bp, 23 predicted proteins | sample MGYA00519702_ERZ827524 | MGnify/ENA primary metagenome ERZ827524 (study PRJEB31778, sample SAMEA3449341) | human gut metagenome | biome: human gut; feature: human-associated habitat; material: faeces | place: United Kingdom | collected 2010/2012 ...
GGCACATTCTGAAAACCGATACTGTCTGCATAGTGGGCGGTGTTCTCGCCGCTTCGATGAAGCACCACAATGTCAGAAACAGAAAGGCTGTGTCCCTTAAAATCTTTCGGGTGGTCGATATTAAACTTTTCCCAAATGCTGTTAAGGGTAATGTCTGCCGTAAGGGGCGCGGTATAGATAAGCTCATAGTTTGCCCAGTCTACGGTGTGTCCCGTCGCCTGCAGGCGGTCGTAAGGCTCAAAGCACAAGTCCCTTGTGGCCTCGCCGCGGGCTAACTGATAAATCCCGTAGCTGTCCTCTTTGCCGTAGAGCAAAAGAGCTTCCTTTGTCGGCTCACTTTCCCGTAGCTGCTGCTTCATGGCGTTGTATTCATGCAGGGCTTCCCAAGTTTCCTTTTCCACACCAAATAACCCGTCTTTTTCTGCGTGTTCCTGTAAATCGTTCAGACTGGTAACGGCTCCCTCGGTGCCGTCCTCATAGATACGGAAAACTTCGATACCGTCCTGGGTAAAAAGACGTTCTGCGGCTTCCTGTTGCAGCGGAAACATACCGTCCCAAGAATAGCCGTAGTCCTGCATTTCTTTTACGCTGATAGTGGTGTCGGGTACGGGGATTTCCGGCTGCTCCTGCGGTGGTGCGTCTTGCCCGATTTCCTGTACCTCGGAAGTCTGCTCCTGTTCCTGTGCCTTTTGCAGCTCTGCGATATGTTCATCAATGCTGTTGATGATTTCCGCTGCGGTGCTGCGGATTGTTTCAAGAGAGCTTTTCAGTTCGGCAAGCTCCCGTCCGGCACTCCACCCGGCAACGTACCCAAAGGAATAGTCAGAAGTATCAAGCCCGTAATGCTGGCACACGGTATAGGCGATACTTTCTGCCTGTACTTCACGGGTGCGGCGGTCGGGTCTGTTCTCCAAGTCCTCCAACGGGGCGTTAAGGTCAATGTCGTGCAGCTTCGCATGGGCGATTTCATGGATAAGGGTTTTTAAGGTTTGCAGCTCGCTCATGCCCTCATCAAGTGCAATGCGCTTGTCCTCCAAGTGGTAGTAACCATGTGCGCCGCCCTCGATTTTTTCAAAGCCGACAGGAACAGGAGAAGTCTTTTCAAGGGCAGCGAAAACGTCCTTGTAATGCTCCACGTCCCCGGTCAGCATATTTACGGCAATATTGGGGATTTCCCTGCCCTCGGTCTGCGATACGTCAAAGACAGATACCACCTTAAAGGCGGGTATCGTGATTTCCTTTTCCTCGGTAACGGGTTTCCCGTCCTTGCCGATAACGGGTTTTTGTGTCAGGGGGTCGATTTTCTCTATTTCCTTTTTAACCGTGTACGGAGACGGGGCAAGGATTTTGATACCCTTTTGTCCTTTCATTACGTTGCGCTTAAAGGTGTTTTTCCAAGCGGAAAAGCCTACGATATGGGAAGCGTCGGGCTTTTGCATAGCGATAAGCAGCGTGTTATTGAAGCTGTAATTATGAAACTTTGACATCACCTGCAGGTATTCTTTGAAACGCTCGCTGTTAAACAGTTCGGTAATGCCCTGTTCCAAGCGGTCTGTAATTTCTTTTAGCTTGCCTGCGGGATTTTCGGAAGTCAGAATTATCGGGATAACAGGCTGCGGCTCTTTGGTCTGTACGTTTATCTGCTCGGCGGTCTGTACTGCGGATATATCCATATCCACCTTTGCCGGGTCTATCTGCGGAGCTTGTGCGCTGCTCATAATGCGGTATTCCTCCGGCACTTCGCGCCCCTCATAATGCTTTACCCAATCGTCGCCACTTTCCAAGATATAACCGTAGTCGGTAAAGCTGCCTTTTTCTTTTTCGGCTGCGTTCTGTCCAAAAGCGGCAAGGTCAACGCCTGCTTTCCATTCATCAGGCATTTGTACCATACCCGATTTGTTCAAGTAATAATTACCAAGCTCGGCGGGTGTTCGCACTTCGGGGATATGTACGAAAAAGTCCTCGTTATAGGTAAAGTCAATTATCTGCCCGACATTTTCAAAGCCCTGTTTTCTCTGTGCCGCCGCGTTTAATGCGGCAACCCCGGAAGCGTCAAGATTTTCAAGACGTGCGGCAAGAAAATTAAGCTCGTCAATATTTGCGGAACATACCATATCGTATGGCAGGGCAAGCGGCTTTTCTTCGGTGTCGGAAAAGCCGCGAATAAATAAATCCTGCGGCTTGTCGGCGGTAAGTCCGATACCCGCCAATGCCTCTTGAAGCTGCTCCTTTGTTGCGGGCATTGATAACCAATAGCCGCCTGCTTCGCCCGTTTCAAAACGGCTGCGGCTGTCAAGCAAGATAGCAAATTGTTCGTCTTTGCTTTCCGTCGTTGTTCTTTGCTCGGCGGGTGCCTGTTCGGGCTTGCCCCTTTCCTCGCCCTCAATCGTGTAGCCGGGAAGCAAAACGCCGTTTACCTTAAAGCACTCTGCATACTGTTTCGGGATTTGCGGGGAAACTTCGGTAAAGAGATTTGCATAGGCTTTTTGTCGCCCTGCAAGGTATTTTTCCATAGCCGCCCTGTCTGCAAAAACCTTTCTGTCCTGTCCCGCAATTTTCATCTGCCTGTTTCTTTCGGGTCCGTTGGTGTAGACGTTCCAAGTGAGAGAATAGGAATATGGTACGCTTTCCTTTTTCTCGCGGTCATAGCGGGTATTTTCATAAACATAGTAATTCATTCGATATACCGCGTTACTGATTTCGCGGCGGTCGTGGTCGCGCTCCTGCCATTTGTTAGAGGTATGCTGTACGGCGGGCGTCCTCGCGTATTCAATGGCTTTTTCAAGGGATAAGGTCTTGCCCGCCTGTTCCTCCCAAGCTGTCGCCTGCTCCCGTAGGCTGCTGTAAATATTTTCTTCTGCCGCCGCGCTTTCTTCTTTCTGTCTGATAAGCTCTGCAAGAGGTAGGGCGGTAAGCTCGGCTATATCCGATTTCTCACTTTGAAAATAGATAGTGCGCTCGATTTTCAGCTTTTCGGCGGCTTCTAATCTGTCGTGGTCGTATGAAGTATAGGACATAAATAATCGCTCCTTTCGTTGTTTTGGTATAAGGGTTTGGGATTATCCCAACAAGCAAAATCCCCGCCGTTCTTGGTAGAGAAAAGCGGAGATTTTACGGAAATGGGTACCCGTTTCCTATGCTTGCTATTCAAGTTCTTTGTCCCTCTGAACAGATACCCTGTAATTTACATATTTGCCGCCCGTGTCGGCTAAAAGTACCGTTCCGTCGTAGGTTTTGCCCGTCTTTTGAGAATACAGCTTTTTTACTTTTGCTTTGCCGCTTTTTAGGAGTTCGGCGGCAATTTTCGGAGTAAAAGCGGTTTTGCGTTCCTCAAAGAAACGGTCATTTTTCCACATAGCAAAGGAACATTCCTTGCTCGAACAGTAGTAATTTTTCTTGCCCTCGAATACATCACAGCCGCAGCGCGGGCATTTGCCGATTACGGTCTTTTCGCTCTGAAAACGCGCCTTGTCTTTATCGGAAAGGAAAGGATAGGTTTTCACAAGCTCACGCGCCATATCCTCAATACCGCACATAAAAACGGCAGGGTCAGACTTGCCCTTTGCAATCTGCGTCAAGGTGTTTTCCCATTCAGCCGTAAGGCTCGGAGAGGTAAGGCTATCCGGCAGCACACAGACAAGGTTAATTCCGTCTTTGGTAGGAAGTAGCTGCTTGCCTTTGCGCTCGATAAAGCCGCCTTTAATGAGCTTTTCAATGACGGCTGCGCGGGTGGCGGGAGTACCAAGCCCGCGACGCTCTGCGTCCTCGTCGGTTTCCTCGCTTCCTGCGTGTTCCATAGCCGAAAGCAAACTTGCTTCATTGTGCGGCTTCGGGGGCGTGGTTTCGTGTTCTGTTACCCTTGCGGCAGGCTTTTCAAATCGCTGTCCCTCGGTAAAGGGCGGCACATCAAGCACAAGGGCGTTTTCCTCGTCGTCGCTGTCGGGTTTCTTTTTAAGAGAAGCGCGGTATCGTGCTTCAAGCTCTTTCCACCCGCCGCAAAGCACCGTTTTACCCTTTGCCGTAAATTCTCGGTCTGCACAGGAGAATACCGCCGTAACCGCTTCAAAGATATGCGGCTCGGCGGTAGCGGTCAAAAGCCGTACCCCTGCAAGCGTAAGGATATTTCGCTCACTTTCGGGAAGTGCTGCAAGGTCGCTTTTCGCAAGCTCCATTGTGGGAATAATGGCGTGGTGGTCTGATACTTTTTTACTGTCAAGCACACGGGCGATATTTGCCGTGTAATTTGCACCCTGCATAAACGGCAGCTTGTTCAGAAGCAGGGCGGCAATCCCCGCCGCCGTAGCTTCCATATCATCAGTTAAAAAGCTGCTGTCCGTTCTCGGATAGGTAAGCAGCTTCTTTTCATACAGAGATTGTGCAAGGTCAAGGGTCTGTTTTGCCGTGTAGCCGTAAATGCGGTTAGCTTCTCTTTGCAGGCTCGTAAGGTCAAAGAGCTTTGGGGGTGCAACCGTCTTTTTCTCTTTCGTGATAGAAAGACATACCGCCGCCGACGCTTCGCAGGCCGCTTTCAGTTCGGCAGCTTCCGTAGCTGCGCGGATCTTCGCGCTTGCCGCTTCCGCGCCGGGTAAATCAAGGCATACAACATAGTATTTTTCTTTCTTGAAGTTCGTAATAGAAACATCACGGTCAACAAGCATTTTAAGGGTCGGGGTCTGAACGCGCCCCACATTCAAGGTCTTGCTATAAAGGCAGGAAAAAAGGCGGGTCGCATTGATACCGATAATCCAATCGGCTTTTGCTCTGCACAAAGCAGAAGCGAAAAGGGGGGCATAGTCCCGCCCGTCTTTTAGGCTTTCAAAGCCCTGCCTAATAGCTTCGGTTTCCATTGAGGAAATCCAAAGGCGGCGCATAGGCTTTTTGCAGTTCGCCGTTTCATAGACAAAACGGAAAATCAGCTCGCCCTCGCGTCCTGCGTCGCAAGCATTGATAACCTCCGTAACATCTGCCCTGTGCATAAGCCCTTTAAGGATTTTGAATTGTTTTCCCTTGTCTGCGGCAATCGTATATTTCCAATCCTGCGGCAGAATAGGTAAGCTGTCATAGTCCCACTTTTTGTATTGTTCGCCGTAGGCGGCAGCTTCCGCAAGCCCTACCAAATGCCCGACACACCAAGAAATGATATAGCCGTTATTTTCAATATATCCGTCTTTTTTACCCGTAACGCCAAGGGCGGCGGCAATCGCCGCCCCGACGCTCGGTTTCTCTGCAATTACAAGTTTCATTCGTCCTCGTCCTCCTGTCCGTTGTCTGCGCTTTCGGTTTCGTCCTCCGGCTCGTCCTCGTCGTATTCCTCAAAGTCAAAGTCCTCAAGGTCGGTATTGCCCTTTGCTGCCTGCTTTGGTTTCATCACTTTGAAATAGTACAAAGCACCGCCGCCGCCAAGCAGGGCAACGACAAGGAAAATCACAAGCCCGCCCATATTGTTTTGTTCCTCCTGCGGCTCGGCAGGCTCCGGCTCGGCTTCCTTGCCCGTACAGTTATTCATAGCAACGCTGCAAACGGGGCAGGCCGTATTGATTTTGCCCGTTCCGCATTTGTCGGTACAGTTGCATACGGCAGGCGGGGCTTCGGTTTCCTCGCTTTCGATAATCGCCAACAGGTCGGCTTCGTCCACCTGATTTAAGAAATGCACCTTGTTTTCTCCCTCGGCGGCGTGGTCGATAACGATATAGAAATAGTTTCCGTTTCTGCTCTGCACAACGATAAACTGCTTATCCTCGGCGGCTTCGCCCTCTATGTCGTCCACAAGGCTCATATTGCCCTCCGGCGTTAAGGGCTGCGGGTCATAGATAACCCCGCTGTCGTCGGTTTCGGTTTCCTCTGCGGGTGTCTGTGCAAAGGCGGTAACGGAAAAACCGCCCAAGCACACAAGCGCGATACAAAGCACGCTCATAATACGGATAAATCCTTTATTCCTCATTTTCGCTGTCCTCCTGTTCGTTGTAGTGGTCTGCGGGGATAGGGGTCATACCGGGAATACCGCCGCCGGAAAGCAGGGCGGTAAGCTCGGCGGGGGTCATGTTCATAGCGCGCACAAGCTGGACGATTTGCAGATTTTCCGCTTCCGTCCTCTGTACTTCAAGGGTTTTCAGCTTGTTCTGATACTCCGTGATTTTCTCACGGGTCTTTTGGATTTCCTTGTCGATACGCTCAATTTTGTTCATAGCCATAATAAAATTCTCCTTTCAGATTTCAAAAAAATATGTGTTTGTTAGTTCCAATTCATCAGCCCGTACCCTTTGATACAGGCATAGTCAAGGGCATAGCTCTTTATCTTGCAGGCGTCGCCCGAATTGCCCTCAACGGTGTAAACGCGGCTTCCGTCTGTGCCTATCACAAGTCCGACGTGGTCGGCGCTTCCGTCTAAATCCCAATCAAAGAAAATGGCGTCGCCGGGTGCGATATTCTCATAGCCCCGCGCTCCCCATTGTCCGTGAGAGGTAAACCAAGCAACCCCCTGTGATTGACAAGCCGCAAATCTCGGCTCGGATAGCCCTGCCTGCCCATAGCACCAAGATACAAAGCAGGCGCACCATTCCACACGGCTGTTAAAGCCGTACCAGCTCCAATAAGGATAACCGCCCACATTTCCCGCCTGCGTTTTCGCAAGCTCCACAAGGGCGGTATTGCCGGAACGGGTGCCGTTTACAAACTGTACGCCGCTTAAATCCTCCGACGCTCCCGTATCGGGAGAGCCGCCGCCAAACAAAAGCGGCTTGTTTCCGCTTGTGGAAATATACACGCCGTACATTTCAAATTGTTCCGGGGTCAGCTGCTCCTGTGCAATAGAGGAAATGGGCTTGTTCGTCAGCGACACGTTGAGTATGTAATACTCATAGGGTACTTCAACTTCGTATTCGTAAGTTTCCGTACTTGTTTCGCCTGTTTCCGGGTCAGTAACGGTATAGCTGCCTGTCCTCGTTTCCGTTCGATAGCGTATCTCGGTTTCGGGGGTCAGCGTCAAAGTGTACTGCATATCAAAGACGCGGTTAATTTCGCTCTGTGCGCTCTGCGGGGTGTAGGTCTGCAAAAGTGCGGTCAGATATGACGCAAGCTCGTGGGGGTTATGCCCGATATTTGCAAGGTCATAGCGGTATTCATCATAGCCGGGATATTCGCTTTCGATATTGTCAATCTTTCTTTGCAGTTCGCTTTCCTTTGCGGCATAGTTATTTTCCGTTGCTACAAGGTCGCTGTCCTCGGAAGTGTAGGAAGTTCCCAGAACGCCGTTCATCACGCCGGAAAACATTGCCCCGCAAGAGGACAGCCCGGACATAATCAGGATAAACAGAAGCAATGCACCGACAGCTACCCCCACGCCTGCCGGGTGTCTTGCCACAAACGCCGCCGCTTTCCTTGTCTGCTCGGCTGCCTTTTTTGCCGCCTTGCCCGTTTTCTCGGCTGCGCTCTTGATACCTTTTGCGGTGTTCCTTGCTTCCTTTGCATACTGCTTTTTAATCTGCCGTTTCTGCCAGAAGCGGGAAACGGGATTACTTTTTAGCTGCGGGTTATCGTGCAAAGCCTTGTGGTATTGAAAATCCACATTTGCCTTGAACGCTGCTTTTTCTGCCTTTGCCGCCTCCCGGTAGGGTTTCAGCTTATGGCTGCGGTAGCCCTGTTTGAGTTTCCTTGCCCCGTACTTTGCGCCGCGCTCGGCAAGTTCTTCCGATTTGTGCGCCCCCTCAACACCCGAATTGTCCTTTTCAACCGAATGTATCTTGTTGTGGATAAAAACGCCCGCTTCCTGTGTGGGGCGGGATAGCGGGTTGGCCTTTTCCTTAAATCCGGGCGGCTTGTCCTTTTCCTCAAAGTGCAGGCGGTTTTTCCCTTTGCCTGTGGCTTCGTCAAAAGTCCTTGTTTTTACAAGTTTCTTTTCCTTTGGGATAGCTGCCCTTGCCGCGTCCAGACGGTCTGCGGCTTTGTCGGATTTTCGGATATACTTTTCAAGCTCCGGTGCGGATAGTTCTTCTTCCGTGAATTTCAGCCGTGAGGATTTTGTTTCTGCCGCCATTTCCGCCTGTGCCTTTTGCACCGCCTTTTTGGAAGCCTTGCGGGTATGGGCGGCGTCAAGGTGTCCCATAATGCGCTCGGCTGTGCCTGTGTCGGCTTTGGAAGCCGTAAACGGGGCAGACGGGAAAGGGGCGGCTTCGGGAATGGGGGTTGTCAGCTGCGCCGCGTCCTGTGCCGCCTGCTGTTCGGGGGTTTTCTGTAAATCCGTTTCCTGTTCCCGTTTGCTGATACGCTCGGCGGTCTGTTTGGTTTCGTTGACTTCGACAGCCCCGTCACGGGTCATTTTCTGCGTGATTTTGTCACGGGGTTTGTATTCTTTCAAGCGGTTTCACCTCCTTATGGCCGGTAGCACCTGCCGGTTTCAATATCCGCAATGTATTTGAGGATAGGATATACCTGTGCAGGCACAACGGCGTTTCCAAGACATTTTAAGCGTTCCGCACGGTTTTCGGTTATCTCGGTCAGGCGCGGGATTTCGTCAGGCTCTTTTCTCCAGATTGAACGTCCGTCCACTTGTGGGGGAAGCCCATCAGCCATTCCACCCAATCCGGGTTGAGTGCCGATTTCTCCGACTTCGGATTTTCCGCAAATATCATCTGTGCCGCAAGGCTGCCCGTCGGCTTGCCCTTTTTCACGGCTTCGGGTTTCAGCGTCGAACGGTAGCTGTCCGACGCCATAGGGGTTAAAAAGTAAACCGCTGTTGATAACTTTGCCGACCATTCCGTCCCGTTCTTCTTGACTACCCGCACCGAGCCGGTGTCCGAAAGCCGTACATTTTTTGTTTCCGCCTGCGGCTTCGTGTCGCAGGCAAGGGGTGTGGGAAACATTAAACCCCACGATAAAAGTTCGTTTGCGCTCATGCCACGCGCCGACGGCGACAGCAGGCAGTACGAAAACCCTAACGGCGTAACCCGCCTTTGCCAAGTCAAAAATCGTTTTGTCGAGCCCCATATTGATGAAGCCAGCAACATTTTCTCCAAGCACATAAGCGGGTCGCAGTTCTGTGATAACCCTGCACATTTCGGGCCACAGGTAGCGGGTGTCCTCAAAGCCTTTCCGTTTTCCGGCACTTGAAAAGGGCTGGCAGGGGAAGCCTCCCGATATGAGGGTAACGGTTTCTTTTCCTGTTTTTTCAATAAAAGCCTCCTTTGTGAGTGTAGTAATATCCTGAAAGCGCGGCACCTGCGGCCAATGCTTTTTCAGGACTTCGTTTTGATAGTCAGCCCATTCACATTGACAGACGGTAGTAAACCCCGCCGCTTCTGCGGCTATGTCAATACCGCCTATCCCCGAAAACAGGCTTAAATGGGTCAGTTCTTTCAATGGGCGGCACCTCCGACTTCCTCCGGCTTCGTCGTCATTACCCTGTAAAGCTCGGTATCTGCCGGGAAGCGGTCAACAAAAGGCAGCACCACATTCCCGTAAAAGATAAGCCCCTCGCCTGCGTCGGTGTGGGTTACATACTTCATCTGCTGTGGGGAAATGTTAAGCTGCTTTGCAAGGATAGCCCTGTCGCCTGCGGCCTGATTGAGCATAAGGACAAAATCGCTGTTCTCAAAAATGTTCTCAACCTCACGGCTTGCCAAAAGGTCTTTGACGTTCTGCGTGATAGCGGTCGGTATGCCGCCCCATTTTCTAAATCGCTTCCAAATCTCAACGGAATAGGCTGCGGTCTGTTCCTCTTTGAGCAGCAAATGAAATTCGTCCATATAGTAACGGGTAGCCTTTTTTTCCGCCCTGTTTACCGTAACCCTGTTCCATACTTGGTCTTGCACAATGAGCATACCTAACTTTTTAAGCTGCTTTCCAAGCTGCTTAATATCAAAGCAGATAAGGCGGTTTGAAAGTTCTACATTCGTCCTGTGGTTAAAGACGTTCAGGCTTCCCGAAACGTAAAGCTCCAATGCGGCAGCGACACGCGCGGCCTCCGGCTCCGGCTGCTTCAAAAGCTCGTTGTAAAGGTCGCCCAAGATAGGCATATTCGCAGGGTCGGGGTCTGCAAGGAAAGGTCGGTACACATTCCTAACCGCCCTGTCGATAACTGTTTTTTCAACGGGCTGCAAGCCCTCTTTGCCGCCGATAACAAGCTCGCAGAGGGAAAGGATAAAGTCGGATTTCAACGCAAGCGGGTTGTCGTCCTCGCTGTAATTGAGGTTAATATCCATAGGGTTTACATAGTGGGGGCTTGTCGGGGAAAGGCGGATTACCTGCCCGTGCAGACGTTCTACAAGGGGGTAATAGTCGACTAAGTCGGCGGGATTACTCCCGCTTTCTCGTCTAAGAACCGTACGTGAGCGTTTCCACTCATACGGCTCAAGCATTTCATCACGCTTTCGCGCGGCGCTCCAAGAGAATTTGCTGGCAATGCTTATGGACGTAAGCCATATTGCGCACCTCGTCCTTGCCGCCCATGGATTTCGGGACTTTGAAGAAAATCTCCCTCTCGTCACCGATGTCCATGGGGAGTCCACAGTGATAGCAACACCCTTTTTGGTTCTTCCAGACCTGCTTAAAACGTCCGGACAGGCGCTCCATTCCATGTCTGAATTTCCGATTTGTGAAGTATTGGGTGTCAAAGTAGGGGTTTGCATCCATTCGTACCTTGGTATGGCGGATAATCGGGATACTGTCTGTTCGCTGAAGCACTTTGTCCTCGGTGGAGAACACCCAATTCCGGTCACCTCTACGGTGCCAATAGTTGGTGGAGACCCACCACTGTCCCTTGTGAGGATGGCGGCGTTTCGCCCACCGCCATAGTAATTCATAGAGAGTGTAGTCGATATGGGAAAATGCTTCACTGGCGCAGACCGACTGGTGATAATTTGCCCAACCACGGATCAGCCGGTTCAACACTCCAATCAGGACTTCCTGCTTCCACGCCTTACCGCGTCCGAGGATCGTCTCGGACAGAGAGGCTTTCAGGGCTTTTAAGGCTTTCTTGGATGGCTTGACGATGAGCTTTCCTTTGAATTTTCGGAATGTCCAGCCCAGCATATCAAAACCGTCGTCGATGTGGGTGATGACCGTCTTTTCCTCGGACAGTTCCAGCCCTCTGGCTTGCAGAAAATCGCGGAGGATGTCTTTGGCTTCTTCCGCAATCTCTTTTGTGGCCGCTGTGACAATGAAATCGTCGGCATAGCGCACCAGATTGACCCTGCTCTTGTTGTGGACAAATGCACTGACCTCACCCTTGGCACTCAAATCAAAGTGGTCACTCAGGACTTTTTGCATTCCGTCCAGCGTCAAGTTTGCAAGTATGGGGGAGATGATGCCGCCCTGGGGTGTGCCCGCATCGGTGGGGAACAGCTCATCGCGGAACACAAATCCCGCTTTCAGAAACTGTTTCAATACAGATTTGTCCATGGGAATATGCTTAATGAGCCAGTCGTGGCTGATATGGTCATAACACCCTTTGATGTCGCCCTCCAGCACCCATTCCGGGGAGTAGCTTCGGCTGAGCGCCGTGAAGATATATTCACAGGCATCCTGCGCGCAGCGCCCCTTGCGGAAGCCAAAGGATTTCGTATCCGCTGTTGTCTCTGACACCGGGTCGAGGGCCAGTGCGTAGAGCGCCTGCAAGGCCCTGTCATACATACAGGGGATGCCCAGCGGGCGTTTCGTCTTTTTGCCCTTTTTCTCAATGAATACCCGACGCAGTGGCTTTGCCTTGTAGCCCTTGTCTGTCAGGGTCAGAACACCGCGCATTTTAGCGGCTGGGGTAGACCACAGCACACCATCCACGCCCGGTGTCTTTTTCCCTTTGTTGGTGGTCACTTTCCGCACCGCCAACACTTTTGCATAGTACGAATGAGTTAAAAGATACTGCAATCGTTTCACTGTGTTCCATTTATTCTCTTGGGTCGCCTTAGCAATCCTGGCTTGCAGCCTATTAACCTCGGCTTCTGCTTTCTTCCAGTCGATGGATTTCCACTGTCGTTCCAGCGCCGCCGCGTCCGGCAATCTCTCAGGGTTTTTACACCCCGTCGTTGAACAATTACCGTTCATAGGTTTACCTCCTTTTCTTGCTATGAAATACCGTGGGATAAGTCAGCGCCCTTTCGGGCCGGGGCAAAGTCTGAACCCCTATCCCACCCCATTACAGGGCGGGCGTTCGCTTTTTATCCCGTTCCTCTACCCTCTGCGCCATTTCTTCCCCTTGCGGGGTCGATACCTCTGCATTTCTGCAAAGGAACGCATAGGGCTTACCACGTTCCGCGCAACAAATAATTGTGTGCGTTTTAGGAGCCATCTTTGAGCCGGGAGGATTTGTGTCCATTTGCTGGGGGATTGCGAAAGTTCCCACAGCCGCCTCCGCACCTTTTGGTGTAGGCGTGTCAGCCTGATTTCGCCTATTCCCTGTAACGACCCTTACGATGATTCACTTTACGTTCTCCATGACGCACTTATCCTTGCAGTACGGCTGAGTTAGGCTCTCAGATTTCCCACGTTGTCCCACAGGCTCCCCACCCCGCCGTTACCAGCGGCGCAGGCTGTGGTAGGATTACCCCAAATGGATAGGGCAGCTTTTTTAGGCAATTTGTTACGCGACTTCGTGTCGCACCTCGGCTTCGGGGTCGCAGATGATAATATCGTCGTCGGTAATGAGGAAAATGTTTGTGATTTCCCTTTTTGCCGCAAAGGATTTACCGCTTCCCGGAGTTCCCAAGATAAGCCCGTTTGGGTTTTTGAGCTTCTTCCTGTCGCACAAAATCATATTGTTAGACAGGGCATTTAAGCCGTAGTAAAGGGCTGTGCCCCTCTGAAAAAGCTCCTGTGTGATGAACGGGATAAAAATAGCGGTGCTGGAAGTCGTCAGCCCCCTTTGGATAGGGATAAGGTTATCCCCAAGAGGAATTGAGGACATAAAGCCCGCTTCCTGTAAGTAGTCAAGACGGGTCAGGGCGCAGTTGTTTTTCTGTGCGATACCCGCCGTAGCAAACACATCATTTTCAAGTTTCCGCCTTGTGTCTGCCATATTCACGACAAGGAAAGTAAGCAGGAACATACGCTCGTTGCGGCTCTGTAAATCCTGCAAAAGATTTTTCGCTTCGCTGCCGAATGTGGCAAGGTCGGACGGGATAATATCCATATCGTAACCGCTTCGCACCGCCTTTTTCTGTTCCTCAATCTTCATCTTGTCAAGGTCTGTAATCTTGCGCTTAATGGTCTTGATAGCTTCGGTCTGGTCGATACTCTTAATGTGGAGATTGACGATAATACCGTTTTCAAGGTCAAGGATTTCCGATAAAATACGGTCATTCAGTTCCGGCGCAAGGATTTCAAGGAAGCTAACCGCACCTAACTTTTTCCCCATACGGAACATTCGCCCCTCGCCAAAACGGAAAGAGGACGGGGCGATAAAGTCCTTTGTGGAAAGCCCCGACGGGGCAAGCCAATCAAAGGAGAAACGGAACGGCTCGCCCTCCGGGTGGAAAATCCCGTGTAGGGTCTGCAAACGTTCATAACCCGTCATAGGGTGGGCTGATACTCCCAGCACCTTAAAATTATTGAGTACGTCGGTTTCAATGCGGGAAAGCCTTGCCTTCGCTGCGGTCAGATTATCCGCTTCAACGGAAAAGGTAATGTACTTTGCCTTTTCAAGTCCGTTGTTGCCTTTTTCAAGCTGGTTTTTCAGCATATCCGCATACTCGGCACGGATAGAGTTAAAAGCGTCGTCCTGCTGCGGGATTTGAATGGCCTCCTGCGCCTTTTCTTTCCTTGCGCCCTGATTGATGAAAGAAAGCTGCACCGATACGGAAGCGTCAAAATAGTTTAAGAAGTCGCACCAATTCTCAAAAATGGCGGTCTTGTCGTCAGCCTGTGCAAGCTGGTAGTTGATGTCCTCAAACACAATGCTTTTGCTGTATTTCTTTTCCGATACCTTGCAAATTCCGTCCGGGTACATCTGCACATAGGGGATTGTCTGCTGTGCCGTATGGGGTTTCCCGTCGCCCTTTGCCCTTTGGATAATGGCGGCGATTTCCTTTTTTTCGGCGCGGGTCAGTTTCCGTTTAGCCCCTGCGGGGCTTTTCTGTCTTGTGGTTTCCTTTGACAATAGCCGATACCTCCTTTTCAAGTTTTCTTTGTTTTTCTATGAGTGCATAGAAATTGTCGGTCTGGTAGGGGCGCTCCTTTGGTCGGATAAACTTTGTCTGAATGACATTCTTTATCACGGTTTCAAGGGGCTGCCCGTGTTTTTCATACATAGCCAAGAGGAAGCAAGGGAGCATTACAACAATCATCACGAACGCCGCAACGCTCGTTCCTATGCTTCCTTTGAGCAAAAAGAAAAGCGGTAGTCCTATCGCAAGGGCTGCCGCAAAGCAAATGATTTGCCGCTTCGTCAAGTTGAAAGCGACTTTTGTTTTGACTTTGGATAAGTCTTTGGGTACGGGTACATAAGCCACGCCAAAACCTCCTTTCTGCGGGGTGTACCCGCTTAATGTGCGTTAAAAATCGACTTCGCAAGTGCGCCGGATTTGAACAGGGAGAAGCAGAGGATAACGGTGTATGCCGCAAGGGAGAATATCGCGCTGTGCAGATTATCCGCTATAATCATACTGTTTACCAAAACCGCATAAATGCCGACACATATCATAATGAGGAAGCCTTGAAAACCGAGGGCGAACAGGGATTTTAGGTAGTTGTTTCCTATCTGTCCCCACTCGCGGTTAGTCATTGTTGCAAACGGGATAGGCGATACCGAACAGTAAAGGTATATTTCTATCATTCTGCCGTAAAGGATAACCGTAATAAGCACCGACATAATTTTCATACACAGGCTTACAAGGCTTGTTTCCATTACAAGCAGAAGCAGTTCGGGGATTTCCATAGCGTCAAGTCCTGATTGCATAGAGGATAGGGCGGCGTCCACATCTATATTTGTGTTGCCGCCGATTACCCCGGCTGCGCCGGATACGACGTACTGCGCTAAATCGAATACCGCCATTGTGATATTAAAGGTATGGGTAACGAGATATACCGCTACCCACGCCTTGAAAAACCACTTGAAAAACATAAATGTGTCTATGTCGTGCATATTGTTCTTTTCGGTTATCATTGAAATAAGCTCCACGCATAGAACATAGGTAATGACAAGCCCCGCAATGGGTACAATCACATTTTCCGATAGGGTCTGTATCATAGAAAATATGCTTGCGTTCCACCCCTGCGGGGTCTTGCCTACCTCTGCGGCGATAGTTCCGACTTTTTCGTTTACGTCCCCGAACATAGTTGACAGATTACCGTTTATGGCTCCGATAAGGATTTCCTTTATCCATTCGTTAATCGCGTCAAGTATGCTCTGCATAAGCCGTTACCCGCGCTTAACCGAAAAGCCCGGAAAGCAAAGGTACAAGGGTCATACCGATAAGGGCAACACCGCCGCCGGCCATAAGCTGTTTCATACCCTGTGATTTTGCGCCGGGGTTATCATTTCCGTAACCCTCCATAAGATTGATTACTCCCCAGATGCCCAAGCCTGCACCAAGAGCGATAACGAGTGTCTGTAATACGCCTACTGCTGAATTAAAAAATGCCATATATTTTCCTCACTTTCTGCCGCTTTGCGGCTGTCAAAATAATTGTTGTTTGGTTTTGGGTACAAAAAAACCGCCGTAGAAATACGGCGGCAGCCTCCGCACCGTGTCCCGTCGGTGTGGATTGTTCGGGGTTATGCGCTTCATCAGTAGGGGCGCGCACCCAATAAAAGCGGGGTTTTCTGTTCCTGATAAAAGCCTCCTTTCCGCGCCGCCTATTCAAGTTCGGCGGCGTCTACTTCGTAATAGTCAAATACTTCGTCGGGCTTGACGATTGCGGGGCGGCGTCTTAAATGCTTTTCCATATCAAACGTATTCTTTTTGTCATAGTCCGACAGGTATTTGTAGTTGGGGTGTTTGGTAATATCGTATTTCTCGGAGAAAAAGGGGCGTACCCCTCGTAACTGCAAGATACATTTGCCGCCGTCCATAACGGCAATTTCATCTTGGCTCATAAGCTCCTTGCCTAACTTCTGATAGTTCAGCCCGTGGGAAAGCTCCCGCCCTCTGTTCTCGGAAGTGTTGAAGCTGTCTATGGTTTCCTTTCCCAAGATTTCCGATATTTCTTTGAGGGTGGTTTTTTCCTTGCCGCCCAAAAACAAGGTCGTGTCGCAGTTGCCGACAATCGTATCGGCGTTATCCTTGTAAATGGCTTTAAGCTGTGATTGTGATTGCAAAATAATAGAAGCCGATATTTCACGGCTTCGTATGGTGGCAATCAGTTTTTCAAATTTCGGTATCTGCCCGATATTCGCAAATTCATCAAGCAGGCAGCGAACGTGAACGGGCAGCCTGCCGCCGTACACATCATCTGCCTTGTCGCAAAGCAGATTGAAAAGCTGTGTGTAAAGAATACTCACAACAAAGTTAAAGGTGTCGTCCGTATCGGAGATGATAACGAAAAGTGCGGTCTTTCGGTCGCCCAATGTGTCAAGCTCCATTTCGTCTGTTTCCATAAGCTCCCGCAGTTCCCGAATGTCAAAAGGGGCAAGACGGGCGCCGCAGGAAATGAGGATAGAGCTTCTTGTTTTTCCTGCCGATAGCAAAAACTTTTTGTATTGACGCACCGCAAAATGTTCCGGGTCTTTTTCCTCCAGCCGTTCAAACATAAGGTCAACGGGGGATTGAAATTCCGGGTCGTCCTCGCGGGCTTCGCTTGCGTTTATCATTTCAAGCAGGGTCGTAAAGTTCTTTTCATTCTCCGGGGCTTCGTAATGGATATAGCCGATAAGGGCGCAGTAAAAAAGCCGTTCGGACTTTACCCAAAAATCCTCGCCGCTTTTTTCTCCGTCGCCTTTGGTGTTTGCGATTATGGTATTTACAAGTTTCAAAATGTCCTTTTCGCTGCGGATATAGGCAAAGGGATTGTACCGCATTGACTTTTTGAAATTGATTGTGTTTAGCACTTTGATTTTGTACCCGCCGCGCTGCAAGAGTTTCCCGCACTCGATTAAGACGGTGCCTTTCGGGTCGGTTACAACATAGCTTGAGTGCATTTGCATAAGGTTAGGCTTGACGAAAAACCTTGTCTTGCCGCTTCCGCTTCCTCCGATTACAAGCACATTTTTATTTCGTGCATATTTCGGGTGCTTCGGGCGGCTTGACATCATCAGCCTTTCGGTCTGGGTCAAAAGCACGTTGTTTTCAAATACGGGGTCGATATACGGCTTTATGTCCTCGGCATTTCCCCAACGGGCAGAGCCGTACTCAATGCCCTTGCGGTATTTCTTTGCGTTCTTGCCTTTCATATACACCGCAAGTCTTATGATTGCCGCGCCTGCAATACCAATCAACAAGTCCATAGGGTCAAAGCTCGGCAGTGCATTTGAAAAGGCGGCTGAAAATCCGTCCCCGATAGATAAGAGCTTGCCCGTGAGGTCAGCCCCCGGCGCAAGTCTGAACGCCTGCCCGATTTTATCAAAGGCATACACAAAGATAAGATACGGGGCGTTCAGGATAAGCATTTTTTTGATTTCGGGCTTCATCTGTCAATCCCCCTGCCTTTGTGTTTTGTCTGTTGACGGTTAGCGTTAAGTTCCTTTGCTTTTTCTTTGAACGCAACTAAAACTTTGCGGATAGAGGGCTTTTGTTCCTGTGTCAGCTTCTTTGCGGAAAATTCCCTGAAAGCTGCGGTCAGCGCGTCGGCGTCCCGCCCTTTGAAAAAGACAAGGTAACGGGGCGGCTGCTCGGTGGCGTCCTTTTTTAAGGCAAAGTCAATGCCGTATTTTTTCGCCGTATGTTCAAAAGCCTTGATATTGCCCTCGGTAATCTCAATGTTGGATAATCCGGCGTTCTGTTTCGCAAGCTGTTTTAGGGTCTGCTTGCCCTGTGGCTGTTTTTCGTGCTGTTTCTTCATCTGTGCAAGCATAGCCTTGACAGCTTTTTGAAGCGTGGCGGCGGTCAGCTTGCCGCCCTTGATAGAGAGCGCAACCACTTTTTCGTTGATTTCGTCCTGCATTGTTTACCGTCCTCCTTTCCCGGTAGTGTTGTTTGGGGCAGCACCCGTCAAATACGAACGCGCAAGCCGTTCAAGTCCTCGGCGCGAATACCCACAAGATACCAATTATCCCCGTACTCAATGCGGGTCGGTTTCCATTTGCCGCCTGTGAATACCTCCAAGCACTCCCCACAATGCAGGCCGCCGTAATAGTCGGCTACATCAAAACGAATGTCGTAACGGTCGGTATGTTCGTTAAATACCAAAGCTCCTGTTTTCTGTGTCATAGTTTTTTGTCCTCCTGTTCTTTGTGAATGGGTTATAGGGTTTCATACTCGCTGCAAGAGTAGTCGGGTATGCCTGATTTCTGATTGCCGTATAACTTGCCGCTTGCCATATCGTGAGCGACAAGGGCGGTATAGTAGCTGTCAATGGTAGACGGGGCATTGAAAAGCACCGCCTTCAAATACTGCTTGATGTTACGGATTTTCGTTGTGTTCTCCTGCATACAGTCAAGCACAAATTCAATATGGCTGCTGTTCAGCTTCATAAACTTTGCCTTGACAAGCTCGGCGGGGTAATCGTCCCCGGCAATTCGTATCTGCTTCCTTGCGGTACAGACGGTTTCAAGAATGAGGTCAACGATTTCATTCAAGCGGTCTTTGTCAATGCGTTTGTCCTGAAGCAGAATATCATAGTCGATATTGTCCTTGATGATTTCCTCATACACTCTGTATGCGTCGTTCCTTTCCTTTCGCTTCCTTTCCTCGGCTGCGCTTGCGTTGCCGTTGGCTCTTGCTGCGTCCCCGCCAAAAGGCAAGGGGTTTGGGGAATGGATAGGAATGGAATGGGTAATTGATAAATCCGTATTTGATTTTTCTTTTTTTGGTAAGTTAGTCTTTAATATATCTTTATTTAATTGCGTTGGATTTTCCAACGTAGGTTTTTCCAACATAGGTTTTTCCAACGTTGGATTATCCAATGTTGGATTTTCCAATGTAGGTAAATCCGATATAGGCGGCGTGGCTTCCTGTTCCTCGTCAGGCTGCGGCTGCTCATAGATTACATAGTCGGCACCGCGCAGGCGTCCTTTTTCGTCGCGCTCCCTTGAACGTTTGATATATCCGGCTTTTTCAAGCTCCTTTATCGCTTCCCGGATAGCGTCTATCTTTTCCCGGTTGATGTAGGACAGCCCCGCAAGGGTATAATCCCAATCCTCCGGCAAGGACAGCATTTGAGATAACAGCCCCTTTGCCTTTAAGGAAAGTTCCTTGTTGCGTAGGTGGTGGTTGCTCATTACGGTATATCCCGTGTTGCGCTCCACTCGGAAAACTGCCATAGTTTTTTCACTCCTTTGCTGTGGTTTCTGTTACGCAGTTAAAGGCTGATTTTGAGGGAAAAGGTATAAACCCCTTGCCCCCTTAAAACCTGTGTCTGCAAAGCCTTGAAATACAAGCCTTTTTTCGCCCCTACTCCGTAACATAAGGGCATAAAAAAAGCGGCGTTCCTGTTCTTCCGATTTTGGAAGTGAGAAACGCCGCATTTTACGGTCTGTGTTCAGTTTTAGTATAATACCTGCTTGTCCGTCATACGAAAAAACCTTGATTTTACTGTGTTTTCAAAAGTATCGTTATCTAACTTCATCTTTTGATCGTCCTGACTGGCAACGCCTGCTCGGCATGATCGACGAAGGGCGTATCGGCACCATTATCGTGAAAGATATGAGCCGATTGGGAAGGGATTATCTTCAGGTAGGTATGTACACTGAGATGGTGTTCCCAAACAACGATATCCGCTTCATCGCCATCAACAACGGTGTAGACAGTGCCAATCAGGTGGACAACGACATGACGCCGTTCATCAACATTTTCAAGAACATCTCCCATTCGGGAAAGGTAAGTAATGATTTCTCCCTTTTCAGACGGTTTTGCTGTATCAATCGCTGTTTTCGTTGTTCCTGCGGTAAGTTTTCCATAGTTCATGGAGTGCAAGCTGCCATTGGATTCCGGGCGGCAGCCATAGGTGAAAAAGGGGATCTACCCGAAACGCATCCGGTTCAGCCGCGGACTGAATCCAAACGCCCTTGCCGCTTAACTCGCGCAAAGCCTGCATCCAAAGGATCGGATCGCGCGCTATCCGTGTAAGATCGGCAACAAAGAGCGTGTCCGCCTTTTGCTCCACCGCCTTCTGACAAGCCCTTTTCCAACCGTCGCGGTCGAGCGTAGTTCCTTTTTCATACTCGCTGACTTCCCCCACGATTTCATAACCCAGCCGCTCGGCCTGCTCGTGCAGCCGGGCGCTTTGTGCTTCCAGCGTGTGGTCGCCGTCAAGCTGCGCCTGTGTCGCTACCCGGCAATATACTACCACACGCTTGCTTTTATTGCTATCCATGATCTGACCTCCATTCAGATATTGCCGACAAAGCGGTAATAGATTTTGATGTCACGGACGTTTTTTCCGTCAACAACGGTTTTTTCTCCGACCTCAATGCGGTCGATCAGCTCGTCCACCGTTTCACGGTCAAGCTCCCGTATATGCAGGTGCTTTCGGACGACTGCCGCCCAGCTTTGAATGTCTGCGGCGCTCTGCTCATACTCCCTGACTTCCGCAAGAAGCGTATCCAGCCGGTCGGTTCGCTGGCGACGCTCCTGCTCGGTCTTTTCAAGCAGTACAGCGAAGGACGCTGCGCTGATGCCACCGCAAACCTTGTCCTCATAGAGCTTTACGGTCATTTGCTCCAGCTCATGGACGCGGCGGCGCAGCTTCCCAATTTCCTGCCGGACGCTTTCCAGACGTTCTGCGTCTGCGGCGGTGCGCTGCGCTTGCAGCCTGTCCAGCATGGCAGCTTCGTCCAGTTCCAGCGCCTCGGCATGGGCGCGGATCTCGCTCAATACAAGCTCCGTCAGCGTCATCTCATAGATGGTGTGCCTGGAACACGCGCCGTAGCCGGAGGCCGTATAACGGGAGCAGAAATAGGAAACGTACTTTTTGGACGTGCCGTTCTTGCGGCGCTGCATCTCCCGGTTGCCCTGAAGGGGTGCTTTACAGTCGGCGCAGACGAGCTTGCCGGTGAACAGGAAGGGCTTCGGCGGCGCGTTGTCCGCCGAGAGCCGCGTCCTTTCCCGGTTGATGGCCTGCACTTCATTCCACACCTCCGGCGAGATGATGGCTTCATGCAAAGCCTCATGCCGTATCCATTCGGATTCCGGCTTATAGATCATGGTGTCGTCCTTATAGGAGCGCGAGCCGGTCTGATTCTGAATAAGATTTCCGGTGTAGACTTCGTTTGTCAGTATGTTCTTCACCGTGGCGTACATCCAAAGGTTCGCGTACTTGCAGGAGCCGTTGCCGTACAGCTTTGCCCAATACCAGCGTGGGGACAAAATGCCCTCGCTGTTCAGCACGGCGGCGATCTTGCCGTAGGCCATGCCTGCCCGCCGTAGCTCGAACATCCGGCGCACCACGGCGGCTGCTTCCTCGTCGATCACCAGCCGGTGTCTGTCCTCCTCGCTCTTGCGGTAGCCGTAGGGCGCGTAGGCGGCGATATACTGGCCGCTGCGCATTTTGGCGTGAAGGACGGATTTTACCTTATTGGAGAGGTCTTTCAAGTGGTAGTCGTTCATCAGACTGCGGAAGTGCAGCATATCTGTGTTGTCGCCCTCGGTGTCGAGGCAGTCAAGGACGGATACGAAGCGGCAGCCCAACGAGGGGAAAATAACGTCGGTATAGCGCCCTACCTCCACAAAATCACGGCCCAGCCGTGATAGGTCTTTCACAAGGATCAGGTTGATGAGGCCGTGTCGCGCGTCCTCCAGCATCTCCAGAAATCCGGGGCGTTGAAAATTTCCCCCGCTATAACCGTCGTCCCGGTAGGACTTGACCTCCGTCCAGCCGTTGAGCATTACGAATTTGGAAAGCAGTTCATATTGATTCTCAATGCTGACGGATTCATCAGCGGGGATATAGTTTTTCGCCTTGGCGGAGTTGGAGGCGTCGTCCACGCTCAACCGGCAGTAGATGCCGACCTTATATAGCTTTTTCATACGCCTCATGCCTCTCCTGCGCCAGCGCGTCGTCCACACTGCCGACGTAGCGGTAGACCACCTTGACGTCGCAGATGCGCTGTCCGTTGACCTTCCGCGCCTCGCCCACCTCGATGCGGTCCACCAACTCAAAGAGGATGCTTTCGTCCAGCGCCGTGATCTCGGTGTAGCGGCGGATGACCTCCATCCAGCGGTTTGCGTCCTGCCGGTTTTCAAGCTGCGCCCTGACCTTCTGCTCCAGCTCCGGTATGGCGGCGGCTTTTTCCGCCCGTTCGGTTTCGTATTTCCGCATGAGCGTCTGAAAGACCGTCTGGGGGATGGTGCCGGTGCATTTGTCCTCATAGAGATTCTGCATCAGCCGTTCCAGCTCCGTCATACGCGCCGCTGCCGCTTTCAGCTTCTGTTCATAGGAGATGACGCGGCTGCGGCTTTCCTTTTCCTTCATGCGGCTGATCTGCTCGGCAAGGCGCTCGCCGTCGCACTCGACGAAGCGCGCCTTTTCCCGGATGTCCGTCAGCACCAGCTCCTCCAGCACATTCTCATAGATGTAGTGGATGGTGCAGGCGCTTTTGCCGCTTCTGGCATAGTTGCCGCAGATAAAGGAGCTGTACCGCCCCGGCGTTCCGTCCTTATAGGTGAAGCGCTCGATGTGGTTGCGCATCTTGAAGCCGCAGTCTGCGCAGTAGACAAGGCCGGTGAAGATGCTGCGGATGCCGTCCGTGGGCGGCGTCTTGCGCACCTTCTTTTTGTCGATGCTGACCACGGTATCCCAGACCTCGCGGGAGATGATGGGTTCGTGGGTTCCCTCCACCCGTATCCATTCCTCCTCCGGCTTGTTGATGAGCTTTCTGGACTTATAGGACAGAGTGCCGGTTTTGCCCTGCACCATGTTCCCGATGTAGACCTCACTGCGGATGAGAGCTTTGACGGTGGTTTCCGCCCACTTGTGGTTGACGTTGCGCGGGTCGCTGCGCCCCTTGCGCTGATAGTAGAGCGCACCGGGCGGCAGAACGCCCTCCTCGTTGAGCGTGACGGCGATGGCACGGAAGCCCATGCCGGAGGCGCGCATGGCGAAGATGCGGCGCACGGTGGGCGCGGTCTCCTCGTCGATGACAAGGTGGTGCTTATCCTCCGGGTCGCGTTTGTAGCCGTAGGCGGGGTAGGTTCCCATGAACTTACCGCTTTCCGCGCAGGCCCGCTTGACCGCCTTGACCTTCTTGGAGGTGTCCCGGCTGTAAAACTCGTTAAATAAGTTCAAGAAGCACATGACGTCGGTGCTGCCGTTGTCACTCATGGTGTCGATGCCGTTGTTCAGCGCGATAAAACGACAGCCCAGCGAGGGGAACAGGTAGTCCGTGTACTGACCGAACTCGATGTAGTTACGCCCAAAGCGTGATAGGTCTTTTACCAGAATGAGGTTGATTTTCTTGGCTTTTGCATCTTCGATGAGGCGTTTGACGCCGGGCCGGTCGAAATTCGTACCTGAGTACCCGTCGTCACAGTACACCGCGATCTCGTTCCAGCCCCGCTGACGCACATAGCTTTGCAGCAGGAGCTTCTGATTTTCAATGGATACGGACTCCCCATCGCGCTCATCGTCGTTGCTGAGCCTGCAATAGATGCCTACGTTGTATGTCTTTTCGATCATCTGTATTTTACCTCCCGATTCTCTGCGATTCATACATCCGTGCGGCGTGATGGCTCTCGCAGGTTTTCCCTGCAAGAATATGATACCGGAGATACCATCTTCGCGCAAGGATGCCGCCGCAGGGAGGCTGATTGTCTGTTAAGATGCGTGACAGGGCTGCGCGGCTGCGGGAGCGTCCAGCTCCGTCATGGCGCGGCGCACCGCAAGCTGCTCCAGCGTCCTGCCAAGGTCCTTTTCGCCGGAAAACACGCTTGTCACGCGATAGAGGGTCTTGCCGATCCTGACCTCCTTATAAGAGGCGACCGGCTCTTTGGGGATGGCTTGCTTCTGCATAAACGCACCTCCGATTTATCATGTAAGTCCCGCTGCCACGATATGACAGCGGGGCTTGTTCGTATTCGTTCCGGCAGAGCAACCGCGCCGGAGGGATTGCTGTCATGTTGCATGATACTGCACCGGCGCGGCTGCCCGCGTATTTTGTGTCATTTGGTTTTGTTTCGCCGTATTTGTCACAGCCCCCGGCGCGAGGAATATATCGCCTCTGGGACCGGTAGCAGCCGCCTTTGGCAAGGCTGTCCCATTCCCGCCAGCGCCGTGGCTTGTAAGGCTCACGAGCGCCGCAGGAATCCCCCTCAAGTCAGTGGGAGGCCGTAGCTGGGGTTGCGTATCGCCCGCGCTGTCATCGCGCCCGATGCTGCCATGCATCGGGTCAAAGGCTGCGTAGATCGCTCGGACAGCCGCCCGTCCCGAAGGATGGGAGGTCTGTCGTCATGGCGGCGCGCCTTTTATCGCTTGGCTTTTCAGCCGTGCGGGGTCTGTGCTGATACCGGTGTCTATGCGGTTTTCAAGGAGCAGAGGCGAGAAAGAAGAATATCCCTCTCATATACCTCAAGAAAAATCGGGCTTTTTATAACCCCCTCAGTCGAAATTTTTCAAAATTTTCTTCAAATGGGAAAGCCCTTTGCGAACGGAATGATGCACGGCAGGCTGGGTGGTGTTTTCTCTTGCAGCGATCTGCAACTGAGACAGTCCACCAACTATGTACGCAAGGACACGCCGCCGCTGCGCGGGCGTGAGCTGTGCCAGTCCCTTTTTCAGCAGCCGCTCCAGTTCCATGCGCTCCAGCGCCTCGTCCGGCTGCTCCGGCAGATTCAGCGCCTCCGCCTCGATGCCGTCGCCTGCGTCCAGCGAGTAGAATGCCCTGTTGTCGCGGATGTACTGCGCGTAGTTGATCTGAAGCCGCTTATCTTCTTCAAGGAACGCGGCTACTTCATCGGAAACCTCGATAAAGGCATCCTCGGTGTACCACGGGTAAAGCTCCCGCAGGTTGATCGTTGTCATGTTGTATTCCTCCGTTTGGATGTTTTTGTTCGGTGTTGCGGTCGAGTCCAAACGAAGGGCGGCGGGGAGCGGCAGCCCACGGCGAAGAAGTGCCGTGGATGACAAAAAGCACCTATAAAGGCTTCAAAACCTTCATAGGTGCTCAATAGGCGCAATGAAACAGCAGAAAGGGCAGGCGGGTGCAGAAAACTGCTTTCATGCCGTATTAGTCCGGTTATGCGATTTGTGCGGCGGCAAGCCGCATCAGCGACACCTCCCGTACTCTTTTGTCATAGACTGATTTCCTTTCTGCTCAAATCGGATAGAAATGGCGAAAGGCGGTTGTTCAAAAGAGCAACCGCCTTTCCTGACGAATGAAACCGAAAAGGGGCGCGGGGCTATTTGCCCGCGCCCCTAAAGGTGAACCTGTTTACTTTTCGATGATTTGCAGCGCTTCTTCCTCACGCCGCCGCCTGATCTGCCATGTGGTCAGCGCAAGGCATCCGGCAAGAGATGTACAGAGGGAGATCCCCCACAAGCCTAACACGCTGCTGTCGCCGGTCTTTGGGATTTGCAGCCGCTTCGGGTCGATCCAGCCCATCAGGCCGCCGGGAGCCTTGCCCTGCACCAGCTCATACTTCTCAATGAAGCGGTGGAGCATGGCGGCGATCTCAGCGCGGGTCGCCGTGCCCTGCGGGTCAAGCAGATTGCCGGATTTTCCCTTCACAAGACCGCTGCCGACCGCCCATTGCATCGCCGTCTTTGCGTAATCCGTGATCTTGTCTGCGTCCTTGAACTTGTCCAGATTTCCCTTGACGGTCAGATCGTAGCCCTTGTAGTCTGCGTAGCGGTAGAAGATGGCTGCAAGCTGTTCGCGGGTGATGGGATCGTCCGGGCCAAATTTGTCTTTGCCGTAGCCCGCGAAAATGCCGTTCTCCGCCGTCCATGTGATCGCGTCAGCGTACCACTTTCCGGCCTCCACATCGGTAAAGCTGTTTTTGCCCTTCGGCGCGGGGCTGCCCTCCATGCGCCAGAGAATTGTCGCCATCATGCCGCGCGTCGCCGTCCCATGCGGACTGAACAGGGTCTTGCTCGTGCCGAGCATCAGTCCGTTTTCGTAGACGAACATCACATCGCCGTAGAACCAGTCCTTTTCAGAAACATCGGTAAAGGGATTCGCGCCTGTGCCCGGATTTTCGTCCACGCGCCAGCCTGCATACACGGTCATATCCTTCGTCAGATAAACACCGGAAACCTTGTTCATCAGGCTGCGTTCGGTGTACCAGCCGATAAAGGTGTGTCCGCGCCAGGTGGGGACATATTGGGTCAGGTCAATGTAGGTATTGTACGTTCCCTGCACGCTGGGAATATCACTGCCGCCGCCTGTTTCAAAGCGCAGCGTGTAGTAGGTGACGGGCGGATTGTAGCCGCCGCCACCGCCGCCGGTGTAGGTCCAGTGGGCGTAGACGGTGGTATTTGCAGAAAATACGGTATCCGTCGTGATCTTTGTGCCGCCGCTCTTATCGGTGTACCAGCCGTCGAAGCTGTAACTGCCGCTTCGGGAGGCGCTGGGCAGAGAGGTCAGCTTCTGGTTGGTGGTGGTCATGCTAACGACAGAGGGCGTACCGCCGTTGCCGTCAAAGGTGACGATGAACTCGGTGGGTGCAGGAGGTGCGTCCTCCTCGAAGATTGCCTTGACATCCACGTTGGCACTCGGCATGAGGAACTTATCGTCCTTGATGGTCACGCCGCCGCTCATGACCTGCCACTCCTTGAAGTGGTAGCCCTTGTTGGGCGTGGCGGTCAGGCGAATCTCCGTACCGACCACGGCTTTTGCATGAGATGCGGAAGCTGTGCCGTTTCCGTCCGTTTTCACGGTAATGGTGAACTCGGTGGGCACAGGAGGCGCGTCCTCCTCGAAGATTGCCTTGACCTCCACATTACCGTTCGGCATGAGGAACTTATTGTCCTTGATGGTCACGCCGCCGCTGATGACCTGCCACTCCTTGAAGTGGTAGCCGGTGTTTGGCGTGGCGGTCAGGATGATTGTCGTACCGGCCACAGCGGTGGAAGGAGTTGCGGTGCCGGTGCCGTTTCCGTCATTACTGACGGTGACGGTGTAGGTGGTGGGGGTAATAACGCTGTTTTCCCACAGCGCCTTGATCTCGGTATCCCCGAGCACGGTGTAGGAATCTCCCACCTTGTACTCTGTGCCGCTAATCTCCCAAGCCTTGAACTCCTGATCGGCGGGAGCGGTGAAGCCGCACTCGGGCAGGATGTAATTTGCCCCTGCCTTGACGGTCACGGGCCCCATGCTGCCGCTGCCGCCGTTGCCGTCAAAGGTGATGGTACAGTCAGCAAGCGGCGCACCCTTGCCCACAGTGACCTCCGCATCTGTGCCGGCAAAGTGGTTGTTGTCCTCCGCGTAGCGCACGAAGTAATTGCCGGCAGACAGGTTCTCAATCTCCGTGCCGCTGCACGCCGTATAGATGCTTTCGCCTGCCATACGGTATTCCATCTTGTCGGTCACGCCGGTGATCTTGCCGTCGCTGCCATCCTCGGTGGAGGGTGCGACACCGATCAAGCCGATAGGCGCTTCCTGCGTGGCTTTGCCGATGCTCCACTCTGCGGTCACGGCCTCAGTGCTGCCGTCCGCCCATTTGCCGGTCTTGGAGGTGACGCTAACGATGTAATCGCCCGCGTCCGTGGCGGTATTGCCGGAGATGTCCATTGTGGCGGGATCATAACCGCTCACGGTTGCGGTATGCTCGAAGCCATTGTAGGTGTAGGTTCCTGTAACGCTGATGCTGGGCTTGGCAGGGTTGGTAGGCGCAGGCGGTACATCCTCCTCGAAGATTGCCTTGACCTCTACATTGCTGTCCGGCATGGTGAACTTGTTGTTGGTGATTACAAGTCCTGTCGGAGATTCTACCTGCCACTCCTTGAGGTGATAGCCCTTGTCGGGCGTAGCGCTCAGTGTGATCTCCGCACCGGCAACAGCCTTTGAGGGAGATGCAGAAGCCGTGCCGTTGCCGCTGCTGGTCACGGTGACGGTATGCTCGGTAGGCGCAGGAGGCGCGTCCTCCTCGAAGATTGCTTTGACCTCTACATTGCTGTCCGGCATGAGGAACTTATCGTCCTTGATGGTCACATTGCCGCTGATGACCTGCCACTCCTTGAAGTGGTAGCCGGTGTTTGGCGTGGCAGTCAGGGTGATCTCCGTACCGGCCGCAGCCTTTGCGGGAGATGCGGAAGCCGTTCCGTTGCCCTCTGTGGTCACGGTGATGGTATGCTCGGCAGGCGCGGCTTTGGTTATCGTAATAGACAGCTCCTTCGTATTGCTGCCCGCGCTGTTAGTAGCCTTGACGGTGAAGGTGGCGGTTCCTTCCGCAGTAGGCGTGCCGCTGATCTCACCGGTATCCGCGTTCAGGCTCAGACCGGCAGGCAGACCGCCGTCAATGCTCCATGTGATAGGTGCTGTGCCGGTGGCGGTCAGGGTCTGGCTGTATGCCTCGCCCACCTTGCCGTCCGGCAGGGTGTCCGTGGTGATGGTGGGTGCAGCATCGGGGGCATTGACCGTCACCGTGCAGGTGGCAGTGAACAAACCGTCATGTGTGGTGGCGGTAATGACAGCCGTCCCGCCTGCCACGGCGGTGACAACGCCGTCCTCGGAAACCGTGGCGACAGTCTCGTTGTCGGAGGTCCAGCGCACCTTTTTGTTGGTGGCGTTATCAGGCGTCACGGTGGCGGCCAGGGTCTTGCTCCCGCCCACATCAAGGGTGATGCTGCTCTCGTTCAGCGATACGCCGGTGACAGAGACCACTTTGTCGTTGTAATAAACATTGACCGTTTTCTCCGTTACGTTTCCGGCCTTGTCGGTCGCGATAAACTTATATGTGCAGCTTTCTTCATAAGGAGCGCTAAACGAAACTGATTTGGTTTCGTCGGCATCGGATATCGAAATGGGGTTTCCGTTTACCGAGAAGGAATCAAGATTCGTATCTATGGCTATTACATCACTTATAGGATATGCAGTAATCGTTTCACCATCATCTCGATAATACGTTTTACCATCTTCAATGCCGACGATCTCAGGGGGCGTGGTGTCAATCACAATGCGGCTTGTTGTCCTGAGATAGGTGACATTGCCCTCTGCGTTGGTGAGCTTCGCATAAACGATGTGCTGACCGTCCGTGTTCAGCTTGAGAGGCTCGGTGTAAGGGGTAAAGTCTCGTTTTGTGCATCTGGCCTTCGTGAGGTCCTCATCGGTGATCAGATAGCCAATCTCCACCGGCTTACCGCCGGATTTCGGAGCGGAGATGGTTACAGTTTGCTCCGTGTTGTAAAACCGTGCGGAATAGTCGCTTTCGAAGCCATTCCATACGGTGTCCTCACCTTCAATCTTAATTTCACCCTCCGGATACCATGCCGCCGCCCACTGCGCCGTCAGCGTGATGCTCTGTACGTTTTTATCTCCCGCAAGATCCGCATAGGTGGTTCCGGGAAACACGGGTTTGCCGGAACAGCTCCAGCCGCGGAACTCATAGTCGGTTCTGGTGGGAGGCTCCACACCGTCCAGCACGCGCTGCTCCCACCTGACGCCGGTTTTATTGCTGATACTCGTGCCGCCGGCAGTATCAAACTTTACGGTGTACGAGGGCTGCTCGTCTCCGCTGATGGTGAAGTAGTGCTCCGCCTTGCCGCAGTAGTTCCCCGTGCCGTACAGCGTCACCTTGGGGGCTTTTTCCGGGTCAAAGCCCGCATCGTTCGGGTTGAGGGTGTAGGGATATACATTGTTGGAATAGGTGGCAGTGTAGTCTGTGTTCTCCGTTAGCTGCTTCGTTTCGTTCTCGCCTGTCTTATGAGAAAGCCCCGTCAGCTTCTTTTCGCTGCCGTCATAGGCGCAGTCCGTCAGCCCCTCCATCGTCAGAAACCCCTTCTCATAGCAATATCCAATATCATACTTGCCGCAGAGCGAGCATTTGCCGTATTTGTCGAGGCTATGGTCAATGCGCGTTCCGTTGACGGTGCTGCCGCAGATGGAGATGTTTTCCGCTGGATTACCCGGCAGCTTCTTTGTGTGCAGGTCGTCATAGACATAATCGGAATCGTCCATGTTCCTACTTTTCGTATGCCGGAAGGATTCCACTGTGCTGTCCATGACCTGAATATAGGCATTCAGGGAAGACTTGTAGCTGATTCCGATGCCGGGAACATATTCGGTATCATCCCCAAACAGCCAGCCGCCTTTTGCGGTCACGGTGCTGTTTTCAATAAAGATCCGTAGCGCTCCATCTCCGCTGGAAGCTACGCCGCGACCGATGGCGGTACTCCATCTGTCACGGGTGCGGGCAAACACCCGGCTGTTCGCAATGCGAATGACGCTATTGCCGGGATCTTTCGTATACCTGCCGCCGCCGATGGCTACGCCATCCTTGAAACCCGGAATATCAATCTGGCTGTCCTGAATGTCAATACGGTCAAAGGTGCCATACTCTCCGCAGCCAATGCCGAAGCCATTTCCACGATCCTCGCTGCTCTGACGGATGCTGCTGCCGTGGATCACGATCTCGCCGACAGAAGTGAATTTGCCTGTGGAGCCGAGGACATCGTTCGTTACCACGGTGCTGTTCGTGATCTCCAGCCGTTTCAGCTTCCGCTGGGTCATTCCTTCTTCGCCCATATAAATGCCGTTCGTGACGAGCTGGGAATCCCGGATGGCGATGCTCCCGCTATCGCCGGTACGGATGCCATTTGCTCTGGACAGCGTGATCTCACTGTTTTCAATCTGTATCTTTCCGTTATTGCCAACCTGTATTCCTCCTCTTGCCTCAGTGTATGTTGACAGGATGCGGCAGTTTCGGATGGTGAGATCGCCTCCCGTGTTATCGCCGACCTCATTGCCAATCAGAATGCCCTCACCGCCAAGGAACGGAAGCTCGGCGTCAAGAATGGTGATATTTTTTGCGCTGCCGCCAATGCAGGCGCCGCTCCTGCTGGAAATGGATTTGATTGCATTGCCCTGAATGTTGATGCTTCTGCCACCATTGCCGCCGATAGCTACGCCAGATCCTTCAACAGAAACATCGATCTCGCCGCCGGTGATACTGACATCGGCATAGCCGCCGATGCCAGCCGCATCGCCTTTTCCGATTGCGGTGACCTTGCCGCCGGTGATGCTGACGCTGCCTGCGCTATATTTAGGGGTGCCAATAGCAGCAATTTCATTCGAGACAGCTTTTATGGTGCCGTCGGTGATTTTTACCGTTGCTGTACCAGCAGAGCCGATACCTAAGCCATCTCTGGCGGAGTACGCATCTATGTTGCCGCCGTTGATGGTTATGTTATTAATGACATCATCAGACCCAATCCCACTTCCAGCGCCAAGGCCTATGGGACTACCTTCGCCGAGACCTCCTCGTGCCGTTACATTGCCGCCGTTGATGGTGATGATGCCGTTGCGCCCCGTGGCAATCGCATCTGCGCGAGCCTCAGCCACGACCGTGCCGCCATTGATGGTAACGCTGCCGCCGTAACCCAGGACGCTCCCAATCCCATTGTTATAGAAGGCATCATACCTTTTTGCCGCTTCGGTGCGGACAATGCCGCCATTAATGGTAACGCTGCCGCATTGCCTGATATCGGATTCATATGACCAGGTAACGTTATCTCCGCTGCTTCCGCCGATGCAGGCGGCGCCAGCCTGCCCCCTGGCGCGGATATTACCACCGTTGATGATGATATCGCCATCGCTTTCGATGAGACCACTGTTGTGTTTTCTATAGCGCACACTGCTGCCGATGCCGGTCATTCCTCTATCCGGCCATACATAGTATTTAATGTCAGACGTGGGTTCCTCTTCTGAGAGGCACGCCGTCAGCTTGCCCATGGTGTTCTCGTCGGTGCTTTGGGCGTAGACGGTGAAGGTATCGCCCTCCTTCACATTGATGCCCCACTCCGTTGTGAGGTGGCTGCCGTTCGTCAATATCAGATTGACCGCGCCGTGGGTGTCCAAGCGGGGCGTGAAGGTCACGTTGCCCTTCACCACATACCAGCCGGCGGGCAGATCGTACCATTTGTCGTCGCTATTGAAAAAATCATCGATAATAACGCTTTCCAGCACCGTGTATTTGGTGCAGGTCTGCTGCTTGCCGTCTTTGTCCAGATAGGTGATCGGTTCAGTGGAAATCTTCATTGGCTCCATCCACTGCGCCACCAGCTCCATATCCCCAGTCACAGAATATCTGAAATTCCACTCCGGCATATTGTAGTATTTGTTGTCCAAATCGTTTTTGTCATACCAGCCGATAAAAGTATAACCTTCCTTGACAGGGTCAGCGGGCCTTTGTACTTGCTGCCCCTGCTGAATAGTCTGGGACTCTACCTCGCCGCCTCCATTGGAATCAAAGGTCACCGTCACATTTGTGCTGTCAGGAATCTCACCCTCGGCAAAGGCTGCTGTCGGCAGCAGCGTCAGCACCATGCAGCATAGGAGCAGGATGCTGAGTATTCGTTTCTTCATTGGCTTTTCTCCTCCTGTTCGTGTCGGTTCGGCTTGTCCGCCCCGTCTTTTTTCTGATTTTCTCTTTTTCTGAGCCGGAAGCACAGCGCGGTGATGACCGCCGCCGCTGCAAAGGAGACGACGGCCACCAGCACATAACCGCCCGCGTCCTCCCGCAGCAGCATCGCGCCGAACACGCCCCATGCGGCGGTCTGCCCCGGTCCGACGACCGTGCCCGCCGCCTGCGTCAGCACCGCGAACAGCAGCATACACGCTGCGGAGAGGCTTATTGCCTCGCGCCGCTGCCTCCGGCGGGTGTTTTCCCGCACCCGCTGCTTGACGAGTGCGACCCGTCTTGCGGTATCGTACATTTCGTTTGAACCTCCTCTCTGGATTTTTTGAAATGCGGCTTAAAAACCCCTTCACTTATATAGGTACAAAAAATCGAAAAAACTCTCACCCAAAACGCAAAATTT